>Ga0335085_10012975_pt1 | contig 12236 bp, 10 predicted proteins | sample Lox_Sample_45_FD_206712 | JGI IMG/M metagenome (GOLD analysis project Ga0335085, IMG submission 206712) | Soil microbial communities from Loxahatchee National Wildlife Refuge, Florida, United States - Lox_Sample_4.5 | ecosystem: Environmental > Terrestrial > Soil > Wetlands | place: USA...
CGCCGAGGGAGAAGACGCCGAGGCCGAAGAGCGTGCTGACGCCGATCAGGCTGGCACCGGCGGCGCCGGCAAAGGACCCGTTGGGGATCGCGTGGGCGGCGAACGCCGAACCGCGCAGGACCGTGAAGAAGCCCACGACCCCCGCGACGACCGCGACCATGCTCGCGACCGTCCAAGCGTTGACCATGAAGCCGGAGAACACTTTCGGACCTCAGCGGGGCGCCGGCTGGACCGCTGAGGACGCCGACGGGGCGCGATCTGTCCGCCGACGGCGCCGGGCTTCGGGGATCCCCGACAGCAGGTAGGTGATGAACACGAGCGTCACCACGAAGAAGCTCACGGGCCATCCTTGACGGACAGGCGGCCAGTGAAAGCTGTCGTAGGCGAGCACGATGCCGAGCCACATGGCGCCGATCCCGATGCCCGCCGCCGTGATGAGCGCGGTGACGGGGCGCCTGGTCAGCCGCAGTGCGCTCGCCGCCGGTCCGACGAGCAGCGCTGTTGAGAGGATCGTGCCGATCGTGATTGCCGCCAGCGCCGCCGCGAGCGCGAGCGCGACCAGGTGAAATGCGCCGACGAGCCGCACGGGGATCCCGCGCGCCGACGCCATCTCCGCACTTACGGAGCTGAGCAGTAGCGGACGGTAGAGCGTGAGCGCGATCGCCAGCACGACAGCGCTCAGCAGCAGGATCAACGGGATCGTTGCGCCGGAGATCGCGAACACCGAGCCGAAGAGGATCGTGACTGTCGCGCCGGTGGTGCTGTGTTCGCTGGTGTACAGATAGAGGAACAGCGCAGCGAGGCCGATCCCGGCGCCGAGCACGATCCCGGTGGCGAGATCCCGCCCGCGTGCGCGCTGCACGCCGATTACCTCCATCGCGCCTGCCGCGACCAGATTGCCGATCACGAATCCCCAAAGCGTGCCGACTCCCACGAGATACGCTCCGGCCCCCCCGGTGGTCCCGAGGTCCCCGAACGCCTCGCCCGCAAAGGACTGGCCGCGCATGACTGTGAACACGCCCACCACGCCGGTGACGATGGCGACGAGTGCTCCCACGGCGAGGGCGATGTGCACGGCTTCGCTTTCGAAGAAGCCCGAGGCGAAGATCGGTGAGAGGAAGTTGCTCACCCGGGGATGCCCGCGCCGGGGAAGACGCCCTCATGGCCCGCCAGGTCGGTGTCCTCGCCAGCACCGGCGACGATCAGCACGCGACCGTGGACGTCCAGGACGTCGACGTGGCGGCCGTAGAGCTCGCTGAGCACGTCCGCGCGGACGACCTCCTCGGTGGTGCCGCTGACCGCGCGCCCGGCGGCTAGGTAGACGATGCGATCCATGACGGGGAGCAGTGGGTTGATCTCGTGCGCGGAGATCAACACCGCGACCTGCTGCTCGCGGGTGATGCGCGCGAGCAGCGCCACCACTTCCTGGGCTCCCCCCAGGTCGAGGTTGGCGAGCGGCTCATCGAGGAGCAGCAGCCGCGGGCGGGCGATGAGCGCGTGAGCGACCAGGATTCGCTGCTGCTCGCCGCCGGAGAGCTGGCCTACTCGCGTGTCGGCGAAACGCTCGGCGTCGACTGCGTGCAGCATCTCCTCGATCAGTGCCCGCCTGGTCCGGGAGGGCACTGGCATCCCGAGACGGTGGGCATCGATACCGAGCCCGACGAGATCTCGCGCGCGCAGCGGAACGTCGGGGTCGAGCAGGAACTTCTGCGGCACGTAGCCGATCAGGCGATGCCGGGGTCCGTGCTCGAGGCCTTCGACGAGCACGCGCCCCGCGCTCGTCGCCTGCAGGCCGAGGATCACCCGGAAGAGGGTCGTCTTTCCCGCGCCGTTTGATCCGATCAGCCCCGTGAACTCGCCCGGGGCGATCTCGAAGCTCACCCGATCGAGGATCGTGCGCCCGGACAGGCGCACGCTCACCCCCTGCACCGCGAGGACGTCCCCGCTCACCGAAGCACCGTCCGAGCTCACAGCTTTTCAGTCGATGCACCGTGCGCGACGGCCTTTTCGAGCGCCTTGACCTCCGCCAGCATCCAGGACTGGTAGTGATAGCCAGGGGTCGGCATCGTCTCGTAGACCCCGACCACCGGAATCCCGGCGCGTTTGGCGGCTTCTTTGAAGGACTCGGTCAGCGAGTCGGTGACCTGCTGGTTGTAGACGAACACCTTTACATGATGTCCGGAGAACAGCGAGTTCTGCAGCGTCACGTTCTGGGGCGCAGGGTCGGTTCCGTTCATGAGCGCCGCCTGCAGCGTGAACGGCGTCATGTTCCTTGTCCCGGCGGCTTCGAGCATGTAGTCGGCGACTGGCTCGGTCGTCGCGACCGGCGTGTACGGGTAGGTGGTCTTGAACTTCGTGATCGCCGCGTACCACGGCTTCAGCGATTCTTCGAACTTCTCGGCGTTTTCCTGGAAGTACGCCGCGTGCGTAGGCTGCAATGCCGACAGGTCGCTGACCAGCGCCTTCGCCACCGCGGGCATCGTTTCCGGTTTGTACCAGAGGTGCGGGTTCGGGGTGGAGTCGGGGAGACCCAGCAGATGCTGGACGTTTATGACCTTCCGCGAAGAGCTCGGCGACGCGGACTCGATCTTTTCCATGTAGCTGTCATAGCCAACGCCGTTTTCGATCAGCAGACTCGCCGCGCTGACCGCCTGCGCGACGCTCGGGCTCGCCTCGAAGGTATGCGGGTCGGTATTCGGGTCTCTCTCGATCGCGGTGGCCTTCACGTACTTGCCCCCGATCTGTTCGATCACGTTGGCGTACTCGTTCTCGGCGGCGACCGCGTTGATCGTGGCGTTCCCGCTCGAGGAGGCGGAGGAGCTCCCTCCGCATCCCGCGAGCACGAGCACGAGTAGCAGCACCGCCACAGGCGCGGCGAGTAGGGCGGGACTGGGCGCGTTGCGTGGAGTGGTCTTCATTGGCAACCTCGATCAAGAAAGTGGACGGGACTCGCCGCACCTCGTCAGGCCGGCCGGGAGGACCATAACAGCATATTGAGTCTCGGTCTCTTTCTTGAGAGGAGCGCGGGGTCCGCACCCAGAGAGCGTGGCCGGATGAGCCAGCGCGAGCTGCCGCCCGCTCCATCCGCTGCGCTCGTGGCGTCCAGCAGCGCCACCCATCGGAACGCGACGATGCCTGTGGGTTTGACGGCCGGTCGACTGCGTGACTAGGTCTGGCAGGCTGCGCAATCGCCACGAAGGATGACCTCGTGAGCGTGCGTATCGAACCCTAGGCGACGCGAGAGCCGGTCGATGGAACGCTCCAGATCACGGTCATCGAAAGGCACCAGGCTCCCGCAGGAATCGCACAGGAGGTGATGATGATGAGCGCCGGCAGGGTCGATCAGCTCGTAACGGGTCATGCCGGCACCCAGATCCAGGCGCGCGACCAGCCCCCGCTCTTGCAGAAGCTCCAGGATGCGGTAGATGCTCGCGCGCGCCACGCGACGCTCACCGGCGCGAAGCCGATCTTCGATCTCCAGCGCGCTCAGTGCGCACGATTGGTTTGCGAGGAGGTCGATGATCGCGTCGCGCGCACCGCCTTTGCGATGTCCCGCCTGATCGAGCACAGCGCGGGCGTGCTCGGCCCACTCCAATCCGCCGATGTCCGACATCGCCTTGATATTAGCCTCGTCGCGACGGATAGTAGGACTCCTTCTTGCTTTCAGGCCCAGATCCCCAGGGGCGAGCGCCCAACGAGCATCTTCGTCGGGCAGGTAGGAGTCCCAGAACCACGGCATCGCGCCTTTGGTCAGCCACGGCCCAGCCGCGAACGCCAGCGCCATCGGCGGCGACCCGGACCGGATACGGCAACTCGTCGGCCCCCGGTCGGTCCGTGGCTCACGGGGCGCCGGCGTGGCTCCCCGAGAAGATCACCGGGTTCGGGCGAGTTCGCGCGAGCTGGCGTACATTCAAGAACAGCGACGAACAATCAGACCAGAAGGAGAGAGAAGATGGCCATAACGACTGGCTCCGCACACCTACCAGCACTCAGTAAGCACGAACGAGAGGAGGTAGGCAACGAGTTGCAGGCGACGCTGCTTGAGCTGGTTGACCTGTCACTCCTTGGCAAGCAACTTCACTGGAGCGTCGTGGGGCCGCTCTTCAGGCCCTTGCACCTCTACCTCGACGAGTTGGTCGACTCGTGGCGCGACTGTGCCGACACTGTCGCTGAGCGGGCAGTCGCGCTCGGTTTCTGGCCGGACGGCCAAGCGGAAGCTGTCGCCGCGGGCAGCGAGGTTGTGGGAGTGGAGCGCGGTGCGATCGAGGATCACGTACTGCTGGGTGAGCTTGTGGGCCGCCTTGCCGGGGTTGCCGGGCGAACTCGGGAGCGTATGAACCGGCTCGCCGAGCTCGACTCGGCCTCCGAAGACGTGCTCGTCGGCATCGTTCGCGCGCTCGAGGAGCAGCTGTGGATGATCCGCGCCCAGATAGCCCAGACTGAGTGAGGGCGAAGCCGGCGCGATCGCGTCCGGGGTCCGTCACGGGCGTACCATGCGAGACTGAACCGCGAGCGAAGGTGCCCTACCTAGGCACCGCGAGAGCGCATCGCTCAAACGGCGTGGCGCCGCCTGACGCGGCGGAGATCCGATCCATGGCTCTTGGCTACTGTGACAAGCCACCCCTACCGGCGCTTTCCGAGCGATGAGCAACTTCGTCTCTCGCGGCTTTTCCGGCCGCCGACGCACACCAGCGGAGCTGGCCTCGCGACTGCCACCTGGTCAATACAGCGAGTCGGGGTTTCCGGTGCTCACCGCCGGCCCGACACCCGCCGTGCCCACCGAGACCTGGCGCTTCCGCATCGACGGCATGGTCTCGCAGCCGCGCGAATGGACGTGGAATGAGTTCGCCAAGCTGCCGTTCGAGACGATTCCGTGCGACATCCACTGCGTCACGAAGTGGTCCAAGCTCGGGACGAGCTTCGGCGGGGTCTCCGTCGACACGCTGCTTGAGCACGCGGAGCCGCTCGGCGCCTACACGATGGTCTGGTCCTACGGCGGCTACACGACCAACCTCCCGATCGAGGACATAAGCGATGGGAAGGCGTGGGTGGCAACCGACCACGAGGGGGAGCCGCTGCCACGCGAGCACGGCGGCCCCGCGCGCCTGCTGGTGCCTCACCTCTACTTCTGGAAGAGCGCTAAGTGGGTGCAGGGCATCCGCGTCATCGACCACGACGAGCCTGGCTTCTGGGAGCAGAACGGCTACCACATCCGCGGCGACCCCTGGAAGGAGGAGCGCTATTGGAACGACTGACCACCGTCGAGCAGCGCGCGCCGGGGCGCTGGCAGATCGGCACAGTAACGGCGATCAAGCGTGAGACGCCGCGCGTGAAGTCGTTTCGGCTTGCCGTACCGATGTGGATGGCGCATCTGCCCGGCCAGCACTACGACGTGCGCCTCACAGCGGCGGACGGGTACCGCGCGCAGCGCTCGTACTCGATCGCCTCCTCGCCGCTGGACGAGGGCGAGATCGAGCTCACGATCGACCGCCTCGAGGACGGAGAGGTCTCGCCCTACTTCCACGACGTCGTACAGGAGGGCGACGAAGTCGAGATCCGCGGGCCGTTCACGTCCTACTTCGTCTGGCGCGGCGAGGATCCGGTGCTCCTGGTGGGTGGCGGTTCGGGCGTCGTGCCACTGATGTGCATACTGCGCCACCGCCGTCGCACGATGGCCGACATCCCTATGCGTCTGGTCTACTCCGTGCGAAGCGCTGAGGATGTCATCTACGCCAAAGAGCTCGGCGAGGACGCCCTGCTCACGTTCACGCGCGAGGCTCCGAGCGACTGGAGCGGCCACCGCGGGCACATCGACGCCCAGATGATCGGACAAGCCGCCGAGTCGATGACGTCAGGCATCGCCTTCGTCTGCGGGTCGAACGGCTTCGTCGAGTCGGCAAGTCAGCTGCTGCTCGACGCAGGCTTCCAAGCGCAACGGGTCCGGACCGAGCGCTTCGGCCCGACCGGTTGAGCGTTGCCAGCGCACTCCTCCGACCACCTACGCGTGCGGACGCGACCGCCGGGGTCAGCCTAAGGCTTAGCAGCGAGCCACCGTGCTAGCCGCGTACTTGCCTGCGGGCGGGGACCTCAACGAAGCGCACCCCGAGATCGAGTTCACCTTCGCGGTCGTGGGCCGTGCGGCCGAGCTGCTGCGCGAGCGCAGCGAGGAGATGACGCGAACGATCACGCTCGAGATGGGCAAGCTGATCCACCACAGCCGCGCGGAGCTGGACCTCGCCGCCCGTGCGATCGGATGCGCGCAGTGCGCACCCTGGCGAGCGTCAACGGTCGTCAGCGCGCCCGCACGCAAGAAACAGGACAACCGCTACAGCGCGCCCCGGCACACAGGCTGAACTCGATCTCGAGCCCGCAGTCGGACGACCAATGGTCTCGTTCGGGCGCCCAGCCGAAACCAGTGCCACTCCCCCAAATGAGACCAAGCCCCCAACGACGACTCCCAATGTATTGGCGGGGTCAGCGTCGAGCCCATCGCTCAGCTCGCAATGCTGTGGTCGTCGTCGCGCATATCGGATCCGCAGGCGCCGCGACCCATCAGGCGGACGCGCTGGACGTCTACCCGTCCGCTTGCCAGCGTGCGGCGACAGCCAGCGCATCGAGCGGCCGTTCCTCCTCGACCTCGACTGTGCCGGCGAAGACGCGACCGGACGCACCGTCGATGCTGATCTGATCACCTTCTGCGAGCTCGCGCTCGCCGATCCTGAGGCGACGGCGCTCGAGGTCGATCTCGATATCGCCGGCGCCGACGACGCAGGGCTTTCCCAGCTCGCGCGCCACCACGGCGGCGTGTGAGGTGCGCCCACCGCTTCGGGTCAGCAATCCTGCCGCGGCGACCATCCCGGCGAGATCGTCCGTGCTCGTCTCCCGGCGGACGAGCACCGAGGCGCGGCCGTTCGCGGCCACCCGCTCGGCAGCCTCGACATCGAGCGCGATGGGACCGCTCGCCACCCCGATGCTCGCCGGCTGGGCGCGGCAGATGACGCATGCTTCGGCATCGTCGGGCACGTGCTCGCGGCGAATCGAATCGAGGTCCAGGCCCTCCAGCCGGTGACGAGCCTGCTGGGCTGAGACGAGGCCTTCCTGGAACTGGTCGACCGCGATCCGCAGCGCCGCCCATGGCGTCCGCGCCGCGGTTCGCGCCTGCAGCACGAACAGCCTCCCGTCCTGAACCGTGAACTCGAACTCCTGGGCGTCGCGAAACTCCGCCTCCAGCGTACGGCACACCTCGTCGAGGCGATGGCTGACCTCAGGCGCGAGCAGCGCCAACTGCTCGGCCCCCTCGGGCGTCTGGCGTCCGCTGACGATGTCCTCGCCCTGCGCGTCCGGCAGGAACTCGAGGTACGGCCCGCGCTCGCCGCTCGCGGGATCGCGGGTGAAGCCGACGCCTGAGCCGGACACGCCACCGGCGTTGCCGAACACCATGCGCTGGAGGATGACCGCCGTCCCGAGCGTGTCCGGCAGCTCATGCAGGCGACGGTAGTCGCGTGCCTTGGGGGCGTCCCAGGATCTCATCACGCCTCGCACGGCAGCCTCGACCTGGTCGACGGGGTTCTGCGGGAACGGTTCACCGCAGAGCGTTTGGTACTGGCTCAAGTGCTCGGCGGTCAGCTCGGCCAGGGCCGGCACATCAAGGTCACGGGGGCGTCCCACGCCAGCCGCCCGCATGCACTCCGCGGTTGACTGCAGGAACGGCTCGAGCGAGCAGCCGCGGACGACATGAGCGAAGGACTCGATCAGGCGCCGGTACGAATCCCAGGCGAGGCGCGGGTTGCCGGTGTGGGTGAGCAGCCCCTCCACGCTCTCGTCGCAGAGGCCGACGTTCAGCACCGTCTGGAGCATTCCCGGCATTGACGCCGGCGCCCCCGAGCGCACCGACAGGACAAGCGGCCGGCGTGCGCTGCCGAGGCGCAGGCCGCTGCGCGCCTGCAGCGCGCCGACGGCGGCGGACACGAGCGTCGACAGCCGTTCGTCGTCCCCGCCGGACGCCGCCTGCCTGTAAACGGATGTGCCGAGGATCGCCGCCTCGGGAACCGGCAACCCGGCACGTGCCATACGCGCTAGCCCATGGCCCTTCGCGCCGATCGAGGCAACCGCGGGAACCTCGACGTCCCGGCGACCGATCACGTAGAGCTCCTCCGCCGAGTGGCTCTGCGCCCCCGCCGCCGCAGGCCGGCTCGGCGACGGCGCCGGCCGGGAGGACGGGCGCTCAGAGCGCACGGCATCTCCGAGCACCTGACGGTGCAGGAGGCGAGCTGTCCTCATCAGGGCATCGGCCGCCTCCTCACAGGCCTGGGTCGCATGCGCGAGCACGAACAGCTCGCCGGCGGCAGCGTCGCTCTCGCCGACAAGCGCGGCCTGCACCGTCCGGAGCGCGTCATCGGTATCGCGCTCCAGGGCAACGATGCGGTGCGTGGCCTCGAGGAACGAGTCCATGTCCTCACGCGGACCCCCTCGCTGAACCGCCCGGCCCAGGTGCACCGCGCGCAGGTAACTGCGAGCCGCCTCCAGAACCAGGTTCACGATCTGGCGCGACTCCTTGAGGACGTCTCCGGCGATGCGCCCCTGCGGCAGCAGGGACCAGTAATAGGCGGCTTCCTCGAGGTTGTCGGCGACGTCGTCGGCCTGCTCGACGAGTTCCCGGAAGGGCACGGGTTCTTCCGCATCCGCGGATGCGCCCCGCACGTCGTTGACGAGCTCGTCCGCGCGCTGCTCCCATTCGCGCGCCAATCGCGCGATCTCCGCACGCTCCCGGCCGGGGTGGGCCGGCGCCGCCTGCTCGAGTGCATCGCGCGCGGCCTCACCGATCGCCACCACGAGCTCGGCGTGGACGCCGATCAGCTCGAGCAGCTGCTGGCGGGCAGTGCGCACGTAGCCGATCAGCTCCGCGCGAACCTCGTCGCCGATCAGCGACAGCGACCTTCCCGCGAGCAGGCCTTCAGAGCAGATGCACAACACGGAGCGCAGGTAGGCCATCGCCGCGGGCCGGCCCAAGACGTCGATCAGGGACTCCCCGGCACGCGCTCCTCGCCCGGTGGCGAAATTCAGCGCGTCGTAGACGAGCCGCTCGCCCCCGGCGAGCAGGAACGCCATGTGTCCGTGCTCGCGCTCGGCGGCCCAGTCGAGCAGCTCCAGCGCAGCGCGATTCCCCACCACACGCCGCAACCGCTTGCGCGCGCGGTTCCAGTCGATCAGGAACACCATGCGCGAGCCCAGCAGCTCCAGGAAGCTCTCCAGCGCCGCCTGGGAATCGGCCTGGAAGCGACCAACGGCGAGGTGGTAGATCTCGTCGCGTCCCGTGTCGCGCGTGCGCGAGCGCGTGTCCTCCCAGCGCATGCCCTGACCCGCGAGCATGCGTTGCAGGAACAGCAACCGGGGAAGGTGGACATCGGTGTAGATCACGGTCGCCAGCCGGTCCACGACCTTCACCACGACTACGTGGGCATCGGTCTCGCCGATGTCGTTCTGCAGCACGAGTGCGTCCTCGGTGCGGGTGGCCACCGTTCCCAGGCCCGGATGGTCGAAGCGCAGGCGCTGGGTACGCGCCACACCGCGCGCGAACGCGTGCACCAACGGCCGGTCGCCGGGCGCGAGCCCGTACGCCACCGCGCCCTCGATCGATTCGCTCGAGAGGTGCTCCATGAGCAGGTTGAGCTCGCGATGAGCATCCATCACGACACGATGGAGGCTGTCGTGATCGGAACGCGGGCCGGCCGTGAGCCGCGAGATCTCATGCGCCCTGATCACGTCATTCTCGGGCTGCACCAGACCGCGGAGCTCATGAAGGCGTGAGTCGAGCTGCTCACACGTCGGCACGCGCGCGACGCGGAGGGGGATGAGCATCGTCTCCACCTCGGCAAACGCCTCATCCGTGAGCTCGCCCGCCCCCGGGATCGCGTAGGAGCCGCCGTCGCATCGCTCGCTTGCGGGCACGACGCGGTCGAGGCGCGCGTCGGAGATGCCGCTGGCGATCCGCTCCTCGCGCATATCGGATGCGCCCACGTCGCCATCCGCCCGCGCACGCGCTCTCTGCAGCAGCGTCAGCAGGTACTTGACGTGGTCGTTGGCCTCCAGCGCACGCCGCGCAAGGCTCGGCAGCAGCAGCTCAGCCTCACCGAGCGTGGAGATGATCCTGTCCTTCGACATGGTGCGTTTCGGGTCGCGCCGAAGCTAACGCGGACCGGTGCCCCGGGCATCAGACAAAGCCCGCACCGAACCCGCGGCGGGATACGTAACAGCGCGATGAGCTCACGTCATCGCGCTCGGTCGACACGCTTGTCCGCAAAGCGCCAGCGCGGCGAGGCGGTGTCTAGTAGCGGAAGCTCACCTGCCAGGCTCTGTTGTTGCAGCTCGAGCCAGAGGCCGTGACCTTGACCTCGAGCCTGTGACCAGGGGACACGGGAGGCGACGTGGCGGCGTTGGAGCAGCTGCTTTTGCTCGTCGCACTGACCGTGCAGGAGAGCAGCGTGGCTCCGGTCGCATTGTCGATCACTGTGACCGTTGCTGTGTCTTTCCCGCTCAGCGCGGCGTTCGTTTCCGCATACAGGTTGCTGACCACGGCCCCATTGGCGGGTAGGGGTCCCGTCAAGAGACTGCTGCTCGAGAGGCCGCTCGTCATTGTCGGGCAGGATCCGCGGCCGGACTGCGAGAAGCCCAGGCACTGGCCGCCCTGGACGCCCTCAAAGCTCGCGAAGGTCGCTATGGCCGCGTTGCCGGCCGGGCCGGTGGCGCCTGTGCTGCCGGTGGCTCCGATCGCTCCGCCGACGCCGGTCGCTCCGGTCGCTCCTTTGGCTCCCGTCGCTCCTTTGGCTCCGCTCGCGCCGTTGGTTCCATTGGCTCCCGTGGCTCCGGTCGCCCCGGTTGGGCCGGTCGCTCCGGTCACGCCGTTGCTTCCGCTTGCTCCGGCGGGTCCCGTGGGGCCGGTTGGCCCGGTCGCGCCTGCGACTCCGTTTGCGCCGTTGCGGCCCGTGGCCCCAGCCGGCCCGGTCGCGCCGGTCACGCCCTGCGCTCCGGTGGGCCCGGTCGGGCCGGTCGGGCCGGTGGTGCCTTCGGGTCCCGTCGGCCCGGTGGGGCCGGTCGGTCCGGTGCTGCTGGCCGGGGTGATCGCGATCGCAAACGGCTTCGTGCCCACCGGGATTTCTTTGCCTGCTTTGTTCGTCGCGACGTCGATCGGCGTCACCGAGTTGTTGTCCCCGATGGCGACATAGGCGGTCTTGCCGTCCGGCGTGATCACGATCCCCAACGGTTCGCTGCCCACCGGGATTTCTTTACCGGCTTTGCTGGTGATGAGATCGATCGGCGTCACGGAGTTGTTGTCGATGTTGGTGACATAGGCGGTCTTGCCGTCCGGGGTGATCGCGATCCCGAACGGTTCGCGGGGTTCGCTGCTGCCCACAGTGATTTCCGGTTCGGCTTTGTTCGTCGCCACGTCGATCGGCGTCACCGAGTTGCTGAAGTTGTTGGTGACATAGGCGGTCTTGCCGTCCGGGGTGATCGCGACCGTGATCGGTTCGTTGCCCACCGGTATTTCTTTACCTGCTTCGTTCGTCGCCAGATCGATCGGTGTCACCGAGTTGCTGTTCTCGTTGGCGACATAGGCGGTCTTGCCGTCCGGGGTGATCGCGATGCCGCGCGGTCTGCTGCCCACCGCGATGGCTTTGCCGGCTTCGTTCGTCGCCAGGTCGATCGGGGTGACCGAGTTGCCTTCTTCATTGGCGACGTAGGCGGTCTTGCCGTCCGGCGTGATCGCGATTCCGTCGGGGTGGATGCCCACTTTGATTGCAGGGCCGGGGGTGTTCGTCGCCAGTTCGATCGGGGTGACCGAGGAGACGGCCCAACCGGTGACGTAGGCAGTCTTGCCGTCCGGCGTGATCGCGATCCCCATAGCGCCGCTGTTGACTTTGATTTCCGGCCCGGCTTCGTTCGTCGCCAGGTCGATCGGCGTGACCGAGTTGCTGACCACGTTGGTGACGTAGGCGCTCGTGGCCCAAGCGCTGCCGGCCATTCCGAGCACGCACGCAAGAACCAGCAGCGCAGCCAAACCACAACGCCAGAGACTGTTTCGAAGCCCCAGCACTCCCGCAACCACCGGGATCAGCCCCGCACACAAGAAGCCATGTCGCAGTCTCATCTGGACTCGCTCCGCCTAGTAGCGGAAGCTCACCTGCCAGGCCCTGTTGTTGCAGCTCGAGCCGGTGGCCGTGACCTTGACCTCGAGCCTG
>Ga0335085_10012976_pt1 | contig 12236 bp, 9 predicted proteins | sample Lox_Sample_45_FD_206712 | JGI IMG/M metagenome (GOLD analysis project Ga0335085, IMG submission 206712) | Soil microbial communities from Loxahatchee National Wildlife Refuge, Florida, United States - Lox_Sample_4.5 | ecosystem: Environmental > Terrestrial > Soil > Wetlands | place: USA: Florida...
GTGCTGGCCATGCTGCACGCGCTGGCCGCTGCCCGGTCCAGCCGGGACATCTGGTGGCTGCACGGCGCGCGCCGCCGCGCCGATGAGCCGTTCGCGGCCGAATCCCGCGCCCTGCTGGCCGCGCTGCCCAGCGCGCACCGGCACATCTGCTACAGCAGCCCGGGCCCTGGTGACATCCCTGGCCGCGACTACCACACGGCGGGACGCCTGTCGGCGCCGGTCCTTGCCGCCCTGGACCTGCCCCGCGACGCCGATGCCTACCTCTGCGGCCCCCCCGCGTTCATGGCAGATGTGTCCGCTGCCCTGGCCGCGGCCGGTATCCAGGCTGCCCGCATCCGCACCGAGGTCTTCGGCGCCGGGCCGGCGCAGACACCCGGCATCGCAGCCGCGGCCGCACGCCGGCCGCACCCGCCCGCCGGCCAGCCAGGCAGCGGCCCCCTGGTCGCGTTCGCGCGCAGCGACCTGAACGCGCGCTGGGACCCCGGCTACGCCAGCCTGCTCGAGTTCGCCGAAGCTTGCGACGTACCGGTGCGCTGGTCATGCCGCACCGGAGTGTGCCACACCTGCGAGACAACGGTCATGTCTGGAATAGTCCGCTACGCCCCCGCCCCGGTCGATGACCCCGCCGACGGCAGCGCACTCATCTGCTGCTCGCAGCCACGCGACGACCTAGTCCTCGACCTGTGACCACCCCGCTAGCCGCAGGCGTGCCCGGCAGCCCGCGATGATGAACGGCGAGCTGCACTTCGGCCTGTCGCTAGCATGAGGTTGCCGACCTGGCGAGCAGAAGGACGGACGTGATGAGCTTCCAGAAAACTCCGGGCGGGACCCGCGGTGCGCGGACTCCCGGGTCAAACCCCGTGACGCACGCCCTCATGCGGGCCATGACAGGCTGGCACCGGCGGTCCGGGGACAAGTTCCAGGGCATGGACCTGCTGTACCTGACCACGGTGGGGGCTAAAACCGGCCAGAAGCGGCAATCGACCGTGGCCCGCTTCCCCGACGGCGAGGACGCCTGGCTGGTCGTGGCCTCCGCGGGCGGATCAGCTCATCATCCAGCCTGGTACCACAACATCGCCGCGCATCCGGACCAGGTCTGGATCGAGTTCGGCGGCCGTCAGCTGCGGGTGACCCCCGCACAGCTCGACGGAGACGCCCGCGTGCAGGCATGGCAGCGGATCACCCAGCTGCAGCCTCGCTACGCCAGCTACGAGCAGAAAACCGACCGCGCCATCCCCGTCATCCGGCTCTCCCGCGCCGGCTGAGCCCGGAGACATCCACCCTGCGAGATCACCGCACCGCTCGCCGGCCAGGCGCCGGCGGCTAAGACACCGGAAGCTGCTCATTTCAGCACCTACCCAGTACGTGACGCGAGAACACAGGAGTGACACGGTGATGCGTTGACTGGCGGGACGATGCTTCCCGAAGAGGAGCTCGCAGGCGGCGTTGCGAGCGCGGGGAGCACGGCGGCACTCCTGCGACGCGGCGGCCGCTTCACGAAGTGCGCAAGGACGACCCCGTCTCCAGCAGGGTCTTCAGGCTGGCCAGGACGGCGGGCCACCCCTCGGAGATCGCTGGCAGCACGGCGCTGCCCGGCGCGAAGCCGTCGTGGGTGACGGTGAGCCTGACGACACCGTGGCCGACGTCCTCGATGTCGAAGGTGACCTTGGAGCGGGCTTCGGCGCGCCAGGTCGCGGCGGTCGCCTCGTCCATGCCGACCGCAGCGGCCCACTCAGGGGTGATCGTGTGCCAGGTGTAGGCCAGCCGGCGGGGCGGATCGGCCTCAAGGATCACCTGCTCGGGGCCGATCACAGCCAGTCCGACTTCGTCGTGCGCCATCTCGTAGGTGGAGCCCTTCTTCCAGTCGGAATGGAACGTCTTCGGGCCAGCCTTCTGGTGCCGCCAGTAGCGCTTCATCAATGCAGGGTCGGTGAGGCCCTGCCACACGCGCTCAGGCGCCTCCTGGATGTAGGTCGTGTAGACGAAGGCGGTCTGCTCACTCTTGGCGTCCACGGCGGTGACCTCCAGCCGGTAGCGGGATTCGGTCTTGCACGTACCCGAGTCCGATTGGGCGCATGCCGCGAGGGCGGGACGCGAATGGCGCGATCGCCAGGCCCGATGGCCGGTTCCTGTCGCCCGCGTCCCGACGCTCACGACGCTGGCCGGCAAGCCCCGGGTCTTGAGCTGGGGGAATAGGACCAGCACGGCCAGCCGGTCATCCTGTCCTGGAACGCGCCACCCCTCTGCCGGCTGAGTTCACTGTCGGGGGAACCTACCCCACCAGCTCCGCCATGCCTTCAAGGCAGCGGTGCACGAGCGGGATGGTGGCCGCGCCCTCGCCCACCGCGGAGGCGACCCGTTTGATCGATCCGTTCCGCACATCGCCGGCCGCGAACACCCCGGGCAGGCTGGTCTCGAGCGGCAGCGGCGGGCGGCCGGGGCGCCAGCGGCCACCGGCGCCGCCGGGCAGGTCCGGCCCGGTGAGGATGAAGCCCCACTGGTCGCGCGCGATGCTGTCGCCGAGCCATTCCGCCCGTGGCTGCGAGCCGATGAGGACGAACAAGGCGTCGGCAGGGACACTCCGCCGTGTCCCGGATTCTCTGTCCTCCAGCACCAGTGATTCGAGATGATCGGTGCCCGTGCCGCCGACCACCTCGACGCGGTAGGTGACGCCCACGTTCGGCGCGGCATCGATCTCGCGGATGAGGTAGTCGGACATGCTCTCGGTCAGCGACTGGCCCCGCACCAGGACCGTCACCCGGTCAGCCCACCTGGCCATGTCCATCGCGGCCTGCCCGGCGGAGTTGCCCGCGCCGGCGACGAACACATTCCGCCCGCGCATGGCCGGTGCCTCGCTGACCCCGGCGCCGTAGAAGACCCCGCGGCCTTTCAGCTTCTCCAGGGCAGGGATATCAAGCCGCCGGTAGCTGGCGCCGGTCGCGATGACGACGGTCCGCGCCGTCAGCGCGGCACCGTCGGACAGCCGCACCCGGTAGTGGCCATCCTCGCGCGACAGGCCTTCGGCCTGGCGCATGTACACGAAGGTGGCGCCGAATAGCCGAGCCTGCTGCCAGGCCTCCCACGCCAGCCTGGAGCCGCTGACGCCCTGGGAGAACCCGGGGAAGTTGCGGATCATCGAACTGGTCCCCGCCTGGCCGCCGATGGCCTCCCGTTCCACGACCACGGTCCGCAGGCCCTCGGAGGACGCGTGGACCGCGGCGGCCAGTCCCGCCGGGCCCGCGCCGAGCACCGCCACGTCGAACACCTCCCCGGCGGGGATCGGGGTCATGAGCCCGAACGCGTCGGCGATCTCCAGATTCGACGGGTTGACCAGCGTGGACCGCTCCTCCCCGAATCGCAGGACGACGACCGGCAGTTCCGGTGACACCAGGCCGAGTTCATCGAGCATCTGCCGGCCGCGCTCGGAGGCAGCGTCGTAAAAGCCGATCGGGATCCCGTTCCTGGAAAAGCCGTCCCGCAGCTCCTGAGACCGCGCGGACCATCGCTGTCCGATCACCCACACCGCCTCGAAGCCGCCGCCGCGCCGACTGGCCCATTCGCTCAGGAACCCGGTGATCGCGTGGTGGAAGTCCTCATCGGGGATCTGCACCGGGTGCATCACCCAGTGATCGATCTTGCCCACGGTGACGGCGTCGAACAGGGGACCCGCGGCCCGCATCTCCCCCCAGCGGACGGCGGCCACGCGTGATGCCGTCGGGTCGATGGCACGGATCGCGGCGAGCACCTCGATGCCATCCGGGTCTTGCGCACCGACCCCTCCGATGACCAGCGCGACTGGCGTGCCAGCGGCCAGCAGGTCCCTGATCCGGGATTCCAGCTCGCCGGGCTGGTCGCAGACGACGATGCGGTAATCCGCACCATATCGCTTGCACAGCTCGCGGCTGAGGACCTCACGGGCAGCAGTGTCGCGGCAGGCGACGACGATCGCCGCCGTGAGGCTTGCCATCCCGCCGCGCACCGGCTCCCGGCTCCCGCGCGCGGGCCCGGTGTCATGGGGTACCCGTGGTGCCGGTGTCGCGGCGGCGGGCAGGTGACCGTCGGCCAGCCGGTCCCCGTCCGGGGCGGGTACCCAGGTCTGCTCGGCGCGGGTGGCCCCAGCGCCGCGAGCGTGACCGTGCTGGTCAGACCGGGAAGTCGCGATGACGTCGTCGTAGCGCTGCTGGGCGTCGGCGAGGGCGAGGCGGGAGTGGATCTCCACCCGCTCGCCCACAGAACCATCGACCTCGGCGGTCCGAGGCGGAGCCTGGTGCGGGGTCGCGGGCTTGATGCGGGGCTTCATGCCGGATAGGAGCCGGGTGACGCGGAACCGCCGGACCAGTGCCTCGTACAGGCCGAGGGTCGCGGCGAAGGACACGATGACCAGCGCGGGGTACTTGGCGGCGATCGGTGCCTGCCAGCGGACGATGAGCCAGGCGGCCGCCACGATGACCGGCTCGTGCAGCAGGTAGAAGGGCAGCGCCGCTTCGTTCGCGTACCTGGCGGCCCGGCGCCGTCCCGGCCGGGGCGCTGCCGGGGACGGGGCGGGCGTGTCCGGCGGCCGGCCGGCCCGCCGCGCGGCCACTGACCCGGCGAACCCCGTGATCGCCGCGATCCAGGCCCAGCCGGCCAGGCCCTGCAGCGCGCTCCGGCCCGCCGGCACGCCGCTGAGACCGGCGCCCGATCCGCTCAGGGCACCCGCCCACGCCAGTAGCGCCCCGGTCGCCGCGCAGGCGACCACCAGGGCCGGCCAGCGGCAGCGCCGCAGCGCAGCCTCGAACCGCAGGTCGGAGGCGATCAGGAACCCGTACAGGAATGGGAACACATAACTCACGCGTTCCCAGCCGCCGGTGTTGACATCCGGACCGAACACCGCCTCGGTCACCATCAGGGGGATCGCGGCTGCGCACACCACGACACCGCCCCGGCGGTCGGTCAAACCGGCCAGACGGCCGATCAGCGGCCGGCCCCGCGGGCCCCGCAGATAGGCAAACAGCGGCAGCAGCGCGACTGAGAAGACCAGCAGGACGTACAGGAACCACAGGTGCGCGGGGTCGAAACTGACGCCGCCCAATGTCCACGATCCGCGCGGCAGCAGCCCGGCGGCGATCGCGGGAACGTTCACGAAGCTGAGCCAGAACTGCCAGTACGACTGGTGAAAGGCGGGCTGGGCGAGCCTTTCAAGATAGAACATCGGCGGGACCAGCACCGCCACGCCGGCCACGAACGGGACCCCCAGCCGGGCCAGCCGCTCCCGCGCGAACGATGCCGCCGGGCGGCTGCGCATCGCATACCGTGCCCCCATCCCCGAGACCAGGAACAGCAGCGGCATCCCCCACAGCGACCCCCACAGCAGGAAGACGGTGAACCCGGCGCTGGGCCCCGGGTCCGTCACGAACCAGGACCCGCCCGTGGCGAACACCACGGCGGAGTGGAAGACCACCAGCCCGGCCACCACGAACGCGCGCATCACGTCCAACTCCGGCCGCCGGCCAGCGGGAAGGCCCGGCAACGACCGGCCAGCGGCCGTACCTGCAGTGGCAGGCGCGATCACAGGGCCAGCTGACTCATCACGGTCCCTGGCAGGCACCCACATCACCACTCCACGGCGGACGGCCCGCCAGCCTGAACCCGGCCCCGGGAGCAGTACTCCCGGAGCCATCTGGGTCAGGCCGGGATCGCGCAGCGCGGCGATAAACTCCGGCTGATAGCAGTGGTGATGCACGTCGATCCAACCGCCGTCATCGCGCTTCAGCGGTTCCTCATCACGTGACTTGGGGAAGTCCATTGAGGGATCCTTTGACGAGTCTGGGCGAGCTGATAGCTACGCGGGCAGACCACGGCACTGGCCAGGGTGATCGACCGTTGGGGCACGACCACCCGGGCCTCTATCTCGGCCCGCACTGGCCACCGGCGTAGGTGGACGCGACGGCCGCCATGATCCCGGCGGCCGTCGCGTCCGTGTGTTGCTCACGCGGGAATCGCCCGGGGTGCCGCCGACTCTATTCGCGTGATGACGTCGTGGACGTCAAGAACCTCGCCGAAGCCGAACGCGACCGAGCTGCAGGTCACCCGCTGGACCTCCTCCGCGCTGGCCGGGCCCAGGCCGGCGTCCGGCATCGCGAAGGTGGCCGTCCCATCGCGCAGGAACAGCACCCGGAACTCCCGTGTGGCCGCCTCCCGCGCCGTGGTCTCCACGCACATGTTGGTGGCGATCCCGCCGATGATCAGGGTGTCGATGCCCGCGGCGCGCAGGATCGTCTCCAGGTCGGTGCCGTGGAACGCTCCGAACCGCGGCTTCGCCACGATGATGTCACCGGGCACGATGTCGAGCTCGGGATGCAGCTCGGCGGACACGCTGCCGTCGTCGATCACGCCCTGCGCCACGGCGGGTACCAGCTCGGCCAGCAGCCCGGCGTTGCTGTGGTCGGGGCGGACAACGTGTCGTGTGTGGATGGCATGGATCCCGCGCTGGCGGCAGTACGCGGCAAGCTGGTTGAGCCGGCGCAGGACCGCCGGCCCGTCCGGGGCTGCCACCGGCGATCCGTCGACGAAAACACGCTGGAGATCGACGACCAGCAGCGCCGTCCTCGCCGGATCGATGTTGAACGTGACCATTTTCCTCTCCTCCTGTCGTCGACGTGGTTCTCACGCCGCGCGTCCGGATGCAGCCGTGGGGGCCGGCGCCAGGACGCGGTGTCCGCGCGTCCGCAGCTGCTCGCGCACCGCGTCCCAGCACCAGGCGCCCTGCCAGGAGCCATGCACCAGCACGAAGGTCTTCTGAGCCTTGGGATTTCTCATGCTGTTTCTCATGCCCTCCAGGGTGCCGCCGCGGCCGGGACGCGGTCGTCACGGCGCCCGGTGGTCTTCACGCCCGTGTCGCGTCCGGAGATACTTGGGTCGTCCCGGCAACCGGTGAGTGGAGCCGACGATGCGGACCCGGATGTATGAGCGGGACGCCGTCCTCGCGGCCGTCCGGCGACTGCTCGACGCCGCCTACACCGGTCACGGCGGCATGGTGTTCGTGGTGGCCGCCGCCGGGCTGGGCAAGACCAGTGTGCTGGACGCCGCCGTCCAGGAGGCATGGACCCGGTTCGACGTCCGCATCGGCCGGGCCGATGCGGTGGAGGCCACCCTTCCGTACGGGCTGATCGGGCAGGCGCTGGGCGAGGACGCCGAGTCGGCGGACGGCGAGCCGGCTGACGACCTGCCCGCGGCCAGCCGCTATTACGCGACGTTGCGCCTGGTACGCCGACAGGCCGCGGACCGGCCGCTGCTGCTCGCGTTCGACGACCTGCACTGGTCGGACCCCGACTCGCTGGCCCTGGTGCACCTGCTCTGCCGCCGGGCACCTGAGCTGCCGGTTGCGGTCGTTGCCACCGCGCGGCCATGGCCGGACGCCGCGCTGCGGATGGCGGAGCAGCTCGCGGCGCACGCTCTGGCGGACGTCCAGCGGCTGCCCCCGCTGAGCGACCGGGCGGCCCGGGCGGTGCTGCGGGACCGGTTCGGCGAGCTCGGCCCCGACGCGGTCGAGCGGGCGGTGTCCGCCTGCGACGGTAACCCGCTGCTGCTGGAGCTCGCCGCACCGAACCCGCACGCCAAGGCGGCGGATGCGGACGCGGCTCCCGGCGAGGCGACCCGGCGGCTCCTGCTGGCCCGGTTCTCCGCGGCCGACCCGGCCACGCAGGCGTACGTCCGGACGGCCAGCGTGCTGGGCGTCCAGTTCCGGCCGGCGATCGCTGCGGCGCTGGCGGAGCTGCCCGCCGAGCGGGCGGTCAGCATCGTCGAGGACCTCGTCCGCGCCGATCTGCTCCGCGAGGACGACCAGGGCGGGCTGCGGTTCCGCCACGCGCTGCTGCGGCAGGCAGTGTACGACGACCTTCCCGCACCGACGCGGGCGTACCTGCACCAGCGGGCGTTCCGCACCCTGCTGACCGCTGGCGTCGCCGCCGGCGAGGCGGCCGAGCACGCCGTCGCCGCCGACCTGGTCGGCGACCGGCAGGCCATCGCGACGCTGGGCGACGCTGGCCGGGCCGCCCTGCACGCTGGGGCGGTGCGGGCCGCCGGCCGCCACCTGCGGGCAGCCGTCCGGCTGGCCGGCGACGATGCCACGGCCGACCTGCGGATCGACCTGGCCCGGGCGCTGCTGGCCGACGGTGCCAGCCAGGACGCCGGGGCGGTGCTGGACCGGCTGCTGACCACCCCGGAGCTGCCAGTACAGACCCGGCTACAGGCGCAACTGCTGCGCGGGCAGGCGGCCTTCAACACCGGCGCGACACGGCAGGCCGGCGGGCTGTTCGACGCGGTCGCCCGGACCGCCGGCACCGACCATCCCGACGCGGCCGTCCGCGCGCTGCTCGCCCACGCGTTGCAGAGCTGGGCCCGGCTCGGCCCGCGGGCGGCGCTGCCGGTGGCCTCCCGGGCGCGCCAGCTGACCTCCGATGCGGAGCCGTACCTGCGGGCCTGCGCCGAGGCCGCCTGGGCGCTGTGCGCCTGGCTGACCGGCGATCCGGCCGCGCTGCCGGTCGCCGAGGCGGTCGCCGATGCCGTCCCCCCGCCGGCGTCGGCTGCCGACATCGCGAACTGGGGCTTCGACCCTGCGGCCGTACCCGCCGACATCGCCGTCTGGGCCGAGCGTTTCCCGCTTGCCGAACGGCTGTTCGCCGACGCGCTGCATGCGGCCGAACAACGCGGCCAGCCATTCCTGCTGTTCCACGCCGCACTGTCGCATTCGGACATGCTCTGCCGGCTGGGCCGGCTGGCCGAGGCGGCGGCCATGGCCGAGCGGGCCTGCGACGCCGCCGAGTTGCTTCCGGTCGGCCTCCCGCTGGCCCGGGCGGCGAAGGGACTGCCCCTGGCCGAGTGCGGGAGGCTGGCCGAGGCCGCCCGGTACGTCGACCCGGCCGACGACACCGGCTGGTACCTGTCGGCCGGCTACCAGCTCCGGCTGCGCGGGGTGCTCGCGTACCGCCAGGGGGGGACCGACGCGGCCTGTGCCTCCTTCGACCGGCTGGCGCAGCAGGCCGACCGGTGCGGCCTGGTCGACCCGTCGCAGATCCCGTGGGCGGCCGACGCCCTCGACGCATACCTGGCCGCCAACCGTCTCGACGACGCCGGGCGGCTGGTCGACCGGCTGGCCGGCTGCCGGCTGCCCGGCCGGTGGCCCAAGGCAACCGCGGCCGCCGGGCGCGGCGCGCTGGCCGTCCATAGCGGGGACCTCGACCTCGCGGAGACCTGCCTCGCCGAGGCGGTACGCCTGCTGCGGGACGTCCCGATGCCGTTGGCCCAGTGCCGGACCCTCACCGCCTACGGAGCGGTGCTGACCCGGCAAGGCCGGCCGGACCGGGCCCGGCCAGTGCTGGCCGAGGCAGTGCGGCTCGCCGAGCGCTGCGGCGCCGACTGGTACGCCGAGCGGGCCGCCACGCAGCTGCGGCGCGCCGGCGGCCGGGCCGGCCGGCTCCCGCCCGGCGAGCTCAGCCCGCAGGAAAAGGCGGTCGCCCGGCTGGCCCGGGCCGGCCGGAGCAACCGGCAGATCGCCGAGGAGCTGTTCCTGTCGGTCAACACCGTGGAGACCCACCTGGCGCACGCCTACCGCAAACTCGGCATCACCCGCCGCAGAGAGCTTGCCGACCGGAACCTCGGCTGATCCCGGCGGCCGGGAACCGACCTCGACCAGCCGTGACCGTTCTGGTCCAAGTATTCGATCCGCAAATGTGAATCCGCGCTATCCGCGGCAGAAGAGTGCACCTGGTTCTTGAGTCTCACATCCGAGATGACGGCGCAGCCGGCGGCGGCTGGGCACGCCCTCGGTCCGCGGCAATAACAGGCAAATACACGTTACCTACGATTCCGCCGACGAAATGGGGAGCGGATGAACAGAAGGATGAGAAGGATACCCAGCGCACCGATTGCGACCAGTAGTTCCAGGCGTTCACTGCGACTCGGGATGAGTGTCGTATTCTGCCCGCCGAGGAAATTGTAGGAGTCCGACATCACGCTTACCAAAGTCAAGCTAGTCAGGCCAGCCAAGAAGTAGGCAAGCACCCGGTCGCGCCGGTCCTGCTGCCATTGGAACTCTGCCTCCTGGACATTGTAGAGAATCTCGCATGCATCCTGGATGAAACTTTGCTTCTTCCCGATATTTGCGGCTTTCTCGAACAATCTGAAATATTGCTGATCTTCCTCTGTGGGTGTCACGAGATCGAAATTGGTGAGGCTGACAAGGGCGAGCGCAAGTGTACGGAGGCGATTGAGGTCCTGCGATCTCCGGCCGCCTGGAGCTGCTTTTGCATAGCCTCCGACCTGGGCGTGCATCTCAGCGATGAACAGGCTGGTAAATGCCTCACATGCGCCGAGGAACGTGTGCGCAATGTCTATGCAAGCCAGCATCCTGCCAACCGCCTGTTCTGGCGTTTCCTGTCCAGTCTCGGTTTCGCCGGTCCACTGCTGCAATCCGCGGGCCCGGACTAGGCAGGTCGCCCAGCCGAATCGCAGCGATCCGTGAAACTCAAAATTAACTACCTCATCGGGGGTCGGCTCGCCGAGGTCGAACAATCGTGCCGCCCGGTCGGCGATTTCGTGGTCCCCGGCGTCTACGCATATGAGCACGTTAGTGAACCCCGCCTTGGTAAGCAGGGAGGACTCCTCGTAACCTGTTGAATCCCGGGAGACCGTCGCCTTACTCCGGCTGGTCAGCTCCATCAGCTTGCTCTGTTTCATGTCTCGCACTGCGTTCCGGGCTGCCTGCTGGGCAGCGGATTGAAGACCGGCGGAGATGGCAGGAGTGTAGGCTGCGTACTCGCAGCAGCGGCTTACCCCCCGCATCAGGTCCATCGGGATCCCCGCACTGAATTCCATTCGGAGCAAAGCCACACCAACGGCAAGAACCATGATGTGGCAACGAGGTATTAGGCCGCTAATCGCTGCCTTAAGGCGGTCGCTGAACTGTGCTTTGGTAGATCCGGCGCTGGAGTCATAACCTATCTCACTCTCGGGTCGATCGACCTGAATGAGGGCAGCCTGCTTCCATTCGTCCAGCAAGCCGGGATAATCTCTTTGAACGTCGACAAGCACGCCACGGCCAAGCGGATTCGCGATACCTACTTCACCCAGATCATAACCTGCCGCCAGCCGCTCCGCGTGAAAAGAGTCATCTCCTAACCCGTAGGACTCGGACACGTCGAAGTAGCTGACCATGCAAAGACGCATCTTGCTCCTCCGTACGGCCGGGCCTACCAATATAGCAGTATAACCGCCATTATCACAGGAATCAGATGGATTTCATGCTTCGGCCTTGAACATCGCGGCGGCTGCCGGCATGCCTGTCTATGCGTACCTATTCGGAAATCGTGTGGCTGGGAGCGGGCCGGACCGCGCCTACCAGGGCAAACGCGAACCGGACCCCAGGATTTCCGAATAGTTACGTCTGTGCTGCCACCAATTTGCGGGCCTTGGCCATTCCCGTCGGCCAACCGGTAATCTCCACCAAAACCGAAGCCGAAATCTGGCTCACCCGCAAGGAAACCAAACTCATCGACGGGGAATGGATCGACCCCGATGCGGGCGCGATTGGGCCAGCGGCACCCCGGTGCTGGTGGGCAGCTGGCAGGCCAGCGCGACCACCGCGGCCCGTTCCAGCGCGCTGATCCGCCGCGGCCGCCCGGACCGGGGCAGGTCCGCCAGGCCGTCCAGGCCGCGGGCGGCGAACCGGCCCCGCCACTTGCGCACCGTGTCCACGCTGACGTGCAGGTCTGCGGCGATGCGGGCGCTGGCCCGGCCGCGAGCGGCGGCCAGCACGATCTGCGCCCGCAGCCAGTCCCGGTAGGCGGTCTTGCCCCCGCGGGCACGTTTCTTTAACATCCTGCGCTCACCAGCACTCAGCGTGACCAGCACCGCGCGATACTGCAGCATGCCGCCTCCAAGGGGTAAATCACCAGCACATGACCCGCCCCCCAGGCCGGTGATCATAACGGGCAGCGCGGGTCCGGCGGCACAGTGAGGCCCATGGCCGCCATCCCGGAATCCACCCGCAACTCGATCACCTTGCGGCTGCTGGACCACGCCGAAGCCCACTGGCCCCAGCTCACCCGGGTGAAGGTCACCTACCGCGGTGGCTTCGGCTACGTCACCGGCGTGCTCCGCAACGGCGAGAACATCCCGCTATGCCGCCTGCGCTACGGCGGCTCGGCCCATTCGTTCGGCTTCGCGATCTACTCCGCAGCCCACGACCGCTACCAAGA
>Ga0335085_10012978_pt1 | contig 12232 bp, 9 predicted proteins | sample Lox_Sample_45_FD_206712 | JGI IMG/M metagenome (GOLD analysis project Ga0335085, IMG submission 206712) | Soil microbial communities from Loxahatchee National Wildlife Refuge, Florida, United States - Lox_Sample_4.5 | ecosystem: Environmental > Terrestrial > Soil > Wetlands | place: USA: Florida...
TCCTGCCCCGCCAGCTTGCGCGCGGCGCGCAGCCTGGCCGAGGAGGCGCGCGGGTTGCGGGAGAGCTCGGCGGCGGTCGGGAAGATCGCGCGGCGCGAGCGCAGCTCGGCTTCGGGGGAGCGATGGCAGACGCACACGGGCAGCTCCGGCGGACACACGCAGCCCCGCGCGCGGGCCGCGAGATACCGCTTCACGCGCCTGTCCTCGAGCGAGTGGAAGGAGATGGCGGCCAGCACCCCGCCCGGGCGGAGCATCTCCCAGGCCACGGGCAGCGCCCCGTCGAGCTGGTCGAGCTCTTCATTGACCGCGATCCGCAGCGCCTGGAATACGCGGCGCGCGGGGTGGCCGCCGGCAAAGCGCGCCGGTGTCGGGATCGCCGCGTTGATGGCCTCGACGAGCTGCTGCGTGCTGTCGATGGGGGCGCCCGCGCGCCGCTCGGCTATCGCCCTCGCGATGGCGCGCGCGTGACGCTCCTCGCCCAGCTCGCGCATCAGGGCGGCGAGCTCGCGCTCGTCGCTGTGGTTGACCAGCTCCCAGGCGGTCAGCTCCTGGTCGGGGTCCATGCGCATGTCCAGGGGGGCGTCGTAGGAGTAGGCGAAACCACGCTCGGCGCGGTCGAGCTGCATCGAGGACATGCCGAGGTCGAAGTACACGATGTCCGCCCGCAATCCCTCCCCGGCGAGGCCTTCCAGCGCCTCGCGGTAGCCCCCGCGAATGAAGCGCGTGGCGCAGGCCACCTCGCGCGCGAGTACCTCGAAGCAGCGCTCGGCGGTCGGGTCGCGGTCGATCGCGACAAGCGTGCCCCCGGGGCCCAGCCGGCGGGCGACCTCGCGCGCGTGACCTCCGGCCCCGAACGTGCAGTCGATGGCGGTCTGGCCGGCGCCCGGGTCGAGCGCCGCCAGCAACTCCTCGGCGAGCACCGGCTCGTGTGAGGCCCCGTTGCTCGGGCGCGTGACCCCTGGGCCGTCGCCGCGCGCACGTCGGGGCGAGGCCATCCGCTCCCGGCGCTGGCCGCGTGCCTGTCGGCGGGCCGGGCGGCCCGACTTGCTCATCTCAATTGACCGGGCCGGCATTCGCCGTCACCTCCCCGGCTCCGCTGAGCAGTGATGGGCGGTACTCGGTCCACGCTCCCCTATCCCAGCACTCCAGGCGTGCCCCGGCGCCGACCACGACAACGTCCTTGGTCAGCCCGGCGTGCTCGATCATCGAGGCCGGCAACATCACCCGTTCGCGGGCGTCCAGCTCGGCGTCGTGGCTGTTGCCAAAGAAGAAACGTTCGAGCTCGAGCCGCTTGGCCGAGAGCGGAGAGAGCTCGGCCAGGGCGCTGGCGGTGTACGCCTCGTACTCCTCCGGCCGCGCCACCCAGACGCACGGCTGGCCGTCCGGCGGGATCGCGAGGACCACGCCCTGCGCGAACGCGTTCCTGTAGGGCCGGGGCACGGTGAGACGGTTCTTGGAGTCCAGGGTGTGGTCGAAAACGCCGCGAAACGCCAACGTCGGTTCCTTGCCAGCTCGAGTTGGAAGCCCGGGTGGAGAAGCGGGAGGAGCTCCTCCACCCCGGCTCGCCGTTTCGCGGCAACTTATCCCACTTTGTCCCACAGTGCAACCCTCGCCGCACATTTTTGCCCACCCTGCGCTCATGCAACGCCTCTGGCATCACCCACGCGCGGGTCGACGCGCTCTACAAAAGCCCTGCGTACAGGGGATTCGCCGGCCACCGGACAGGAATGGGCCGCCCCCGGCCCGACGCAAGAGCGCTTGCAGGCTCGCCAAATGGGCGCCGAGTTGCACCTGGGTTGCACGATCGTTAGCCGGCGGGCCGACGCGCGATGTCACAGGGGCGCGCGTGTACGATCGCTCGGTGCAGTCACAGACCGGCCCGCGCCGCGCCCGCGCCCATCGTCTGACCCCCTGGCTCGCGGTCGGGGCGCTCGCCGCGACCCTCGCCGGCTGTGGTGGGTCGAGCCACCCGCCGGAACCCGATCCCGCCACTGTCGTGCCCGCCTCGGTGCCGTTCTACGCGAGCGCCAACGTCGATCCGCAGGGCACGCTGAAGACCAATGCGGTCGCCGACGCGCGCAGGCTGACCGGCCAGCACAACGCCTACGCCTCGCTGCTCGGGGCGCTGTCGCTACGCGGCCCGGGCGCACAGGCCCCGCGCGAAGGGGAAGTGACGTCGTGGCTGGGCGAACGGGCCGGGCTATTCCTCGAGCGCTCGCCCCTCCCCCAGACCGCCGGCCCGACCGCCCTCCTCGCCGTCGTCAGGCAGGCGCTGGCCGGAGAGCTCTTTGCAGCCGCCGGCACGGCGCACGGCTCGGGGGCAAACGGCGCCCTCGTGCTCGACACGACCTCGCCGGCCACGGCGCGCGGCTTCATTCACGCCCAGAGCGCCGGTTTCGCGCGCAGCAGCCTGAACGTCGGGGGCTACCCGGTGACCGTCGAGGACGACGGCGAGGCGGCCGCCGTGGTCGGGCGCTTCCTGGTGCTGGGCAGCCCGTCCGGGGTGAGGGCTGTGATCGAAACCGCGCAGGGTGGGCCGGCGCTGGCGCACGCGGCCAGCTTCGGCCAGGTGCGGGCCAACGCCCCATCCAACGCGCTGGCGAACGTCTTCCTGGCGAGCCCCACGCCGGCCGGTCCCGGGCCGGGGGGCTCCGAATCCACCGCCACCAACACGAGCGAAACGGGGGGCGGCAAGGACACGACCTCGGGGGCCGCGACGGCGAGCGGGGCGCACGGCTCGACTGGCACCGGCGGCACCGGCGGCACCGGCGAGGCCTCGAACGAAGGCTCCGGCGGCACATCGCAGCCGCTTCCGCCGTGGATCGAGGACTTCGCGGGGACGCCGGGCAGCACCTTCTACCTGTCGCTCGTCCCACAACCCAGCCAGATCCGCCTCGACCTCGACACGCTGCCGCCCGCGCCGGACCCGCCGAGCGCCGGGGAAAGCGAACAGTCGGCCACCGCACAGCAGATCTTCCAGGAGCTGCCCGAAGGCTCCTGGGTGGCTGTGGGAATGGAAGACCTCTCCGGCGACCTGAGCAAGGCGATCGCGCTGCTGCCGGCGCTCCTCGGCGAAGGAGCAGCCGCCAACCCGCACGCGCCGGCAGCAGGCAGGGCACCCAAGAGCCCCACCACGCGCCAGTCGCTGGCGCTCCTGGCGCGCTCGCTGCGAAGCGAGAAGGGGGCCTTTGGGACCTTGTCGACCTTCCTCCCGCCCGTGGAACACCTGATCGGCGCGCTCGAGGGGCACGCCTCCCAGTTCCATTCGATCTTCTCCGGCTGGGTCGGGCCGGCCGGGCTCTTCGTCAGCGGCGGCAGCCTCCTCGAACTGAACGCCGGCCTCGTGATCGCCTCAACCGACCACGCCCGCTCCCTCGCCGCCGTGTCGCAGCTGGGCGAGCTGCTCAAGAGCGCGCACATCCCGGTCAAGGAGGTGGTGCTACCGGGTGCTGAAGCCGCGATCTCGGTCTCACTCGGCGGGCTACCCGTCCCATTGCAGATCGCCTACGGAGCCGGCAAGTTCGTGGTCGGCCTCGGCGTGACCCCCGTCCAGGCGGCGCTGACGCCCACGGCTACGCTCGGCGACTCGGCCGCCTACAGGGAAGCGCTCAGCACCCTCGGGGAAGGCCTCGAGCCGCGCGCGCTCGTGAGCTTCCCGCAGCTGACCGCATTCCTGAAGCTGCTCGGCGCCAGCGAAAGCGCAACGCTGAGGCAGTTCACGCCATACCTGCACGCGCTCAGCACGCTGACGATCGGCATCGGGCGCCTCGCTGGGGGCATGCGGACGTCGATCGTGCTCGGCCTCGCCTGAGCCCCAACGGCCCCGCGGGCAGCCGTCTGGCCATAAACTCTCTGCAAGATGCCTTTCAAGGAGGCGCCGGAGCAGGAGATTGGCTTAGATTTACGACGGTCGGTTCCTCCTGGCGCCACGGATGGCCGAACCCGACGCTAGTCACCTCCCACCTCTCTTTCCAACCATGCAACGGACGCGCCGCGGAAACTACGACTCTGGTCAAGACTTTGTGCTCGAGTACGGGCCGCTGCGCTTCACGTTCAACGAGCGCGACTTCACCGAGCGCTGTGAGCAGGCCGCGATGAAGCTCGCCTTCGTGCGTGGGCGCCTGGCCGAGGAGGAGCTGGAGGATCTGGTCAACCTGACCGTGAACGGCGCCGTGCAGGACCCGGCGTCACCGCTCGGTGAGCACATCAACGACTGCTGGCCGGAGCTCGTGGGCCCCTCCGAGCACTCGCTGGTGCATTGGCTGCGCCGGCTCATCTTCCGCGGTGCCTGGCTGGACCAGCGCGTGCGCGAGGGCGAGCTCGACGTCACCTACGACGAGGCCGAGGGGACGTTCCGCTACATCCAGCCGGACCGCCGGGACGAGCCGATCGAGCTCTCCCCGGAGCCCTCCTGGGGCCGCGTGGCCTACGCCCCGCGCTGAGCCCGGCTCAGCGCCGCCAGAAGCGCAGCCCCCGCCGGGAAGCCTTGCGCTCGTGCTCGGCGCGCGCCCGCACGATCGTCTGAGCGCCGTCCTCGCCCACAAGCAGCTCCGCGCGCAGGGTCCCGCTCGCCATCACGTCGATCGCCGGGAAGTGGCCGGTGCTGGCGAGGCTGGCATCCAGCGCGATCACGGTGGTCTCGCCGCCGCACGGTCGCGCAGCGGTCCCGATCACGGTGAGTGAGCCGGACCCGCTCCCGTTGTGCGCCGCGGCCAGCGCCTTGCGGGCCGCATCCGGGTGCAGGCCGTCGAGGGTGTCGATCATCACCACCGTGCGTCCCCCTCCGGCGGCGCGGCGCTCGGCCTTGGCCAATGCGCGCTCCACCGCCTGTCCCTGGTCATCCTGGGAGGCGGCGAACGTCAGGGCCTCGACCGGGGATACCGAGCCGACCTCCCACTCGGGCACCTCCTCGGGGCGCACGCCGACCAGGACGAGCTCGACCTCGAGGTCCGAGCGGCCGGCGAGCGCGACGAGCATCCTGCGCAGCAACTCGCTCTTGCCCGAGCGGGACGGGCCGACGATGACCGCGCGCGAGCCGAAGCCGATGGGCGCGAGCCGCTGCACCGAGCTGAGCGCGGCGTCGCCGGACGGGAACGCCAACAGCTGGCTTGGGAAGGCCGGGCCGCTCGGGGCCTCCTGGCTCGGCGCCTCCTGGCGTGCCTCGCGGGCACGCCCCCGCCCGCGGGCGCTCCTCGAGGCACCCGGCTTTGGCGCCTCCACGGCCTCGTCGGCGGGGACGCCGTTGATCATCTCGATGCGCGCGAGCGAGGCGTGGCGCTCGGAGCGTCTGGGCAGGCGCACCGGGCCGCTGACGCGGTCACCTGTGCTCAGTTCGCAGCGCTTGACCTGGGCGGGCGAGATGTAGACGTCGTCGTCCGAGGGGTCCGGCGGGTTGACGCGCAGGAAGGCGGCGCCGCCGTCGCGCAGCTCCACCACGCCCTCGGCTGTGCGGGCCGCGCCCCTGCCGGCCTGCTCCCGTCCCTCGCGCGTCTCGCTCGCCGCCCGCTGTCGCGTGCGCGTGGAGCGTTCCGAGCCCCGCTCGGAGGCACTCACGCGGCGCCTCGAGCTGGAGCGCTCGACCGTGCGGCGCGAGCGCCGCGTGGCGCTGGGGCGCTCGACGTCGTCGTCCTCCTCGTCGTCGGCAAGCGAGCGCTCGGCGGCGGAGCGGACGTCGCGGGCGGTCAGGCCCCCGCCGCCCAGGATGGCCTCGATCAGGTCCTCCCGGCGCAGCAGCCGGTAGCCGTCCACGCCGAGCTCGTTGGCGAGGGCGTGCAGGTCTGCGAGCGGACTCGCCTCGAGCTCCGAGCGGTCGAGTACCGGCATATGCGTGATGCTCCCTTCGGTCGTTGGGTGGGCTGCCTCGTCCGTGTCCACGGCGCTCGCCGGCGGGACTCCTGGTCTGGCAGTTTCGGACATCCTATTCGTCACACCCGGACTCAGAGGCCCTGTCCGAGCAGGCCCTCGGCCGCAGACTCCCGGGCGTAGCGCTCGGCCTCGCCCTCGACGCGCGCCTCGTCCCAGCCGTGCTCGGCGCCGAGCACGGCAGCCACTTTGTGCACGGCGGTGGCGCCGGCGGTGGCGAGGGCGGTGGCGGCCGTGCCAGCCCGGGCGGGGGCCGCGTGGGCAGCTGTTGAGGCCGGGGGGGCGGACTCCGAAGGGGCAAGTCGACACGCTGCCAGCAGACCCAGCCGCGTGCGGCGCAGGAGCACGTCGGCCACGCTGCGCGCCTGCTCGCGGCGCGCGGCGAGCGCCACCTCGGCGAGCAGGTCCGGCCAGCCGTCGAGGATCGGCCCGGCCAGCTGTGGGTGCTCGCCGGCCACGGCAAGCACCTCCGTGGCGGCGTAGCCGTAGCGCCCGGCCAGCGCCGCGTAGGCCTGCGGCGGGACGCCGTCGACCGCTGGCAGGTCCTCCACGGCAACCGGTTGGCCGAGCGGGATTTCCTGCGTGCGGCAGGGCGCCTCGCGCGCTTCGCGTTCCACGAGGCGGTCGACGGTCATCTTCGCCATCCGCCTCCAGGTGGTCAGCTTGCCGCCGGTGATGGTGAGCATCCCGCTCGAGGTCTCGTAGAGCTCGGCCTTGCGCGAGATGTCCACCGACTTCTTCACGTCGGCGGTCGAGATCAGCGGACGTACGCCGGCGAAGGCACCGTAGAGGTCGGCCGGCGCGAGCGAGGTGGCGAAGAGGTCGTTGACGGCCCCCAGCAGGTACTCGATGTCCTCGGAGGACGGGCGGATGTGGTCCAACGGGCCGTCGTAGTCGATGTCCGTGGTGCCGATCAGCGAGCTGCCCAGCCAGGGGAGCGCGAAGATCGTGCGTTCACCGGGGGCCGGCACGATGGCGCCGCCGGTGAGCGGCAGATCCGCGTGGGCGAGGATGATGTGGGTGCCGCGGCTCGGCCTGATGCGCGGCACTTCGGCCTCGTCGCGCAGCTCGTTGGGGCGCAGCTCGTCGGCCCACACACCGGTCGCGTTGACCACGTTGGCGGCGCGCAGGTCGAACTCCTCGCCGGTCTCCACGTCGCGGGCGCGCACACCGTGGGCGCGGCCGTCGTGCTCGAGCAGGGCGCCGGCGGAGACCCGGTTGGCGCACACCGCCCCGAAGCGCTCCGCCTCGCCGAGCACGGTCAGCACGAGGCGCACGTCGTCGGTCTGGCAGTCATAGAAGAGGTAGCCCCCGCTCGGCTCGCGCTCGGCCAGCGCGGGCAGCAGCTCCAACACCTCCTCGCCGGAGATCACCCGGTGTCGCTCAGGGCTCCAGCTCTCTTCGGCGCTCGAGCCCGGCGCGCTCGAGCCGGCTCCCTCGCCGCGCCGCGAGCGCCGCCGGCGACCGCGCTCCACGGACATCACGTCGTAGAGGTTCAGCCCCACCCCGGTCAGGCGGTCCGGTCGCACGCCGCCAAAGGCGGGCACCACGATCGGCAGCGGGTGGACGATGTGGGGCGCCAGCTTGACCATCAGGCGCCGCTCGAGCAGCGCCTCGCGCACGAGCCCGAGATCGAAGCTCTGCAGGTAGCGCAGTCCGCCGTGCACGAGCTTCGAGGAGCGGCTCGAGGTACCGCAGGCGTAGTCCCCGCGCTCGATCAGCGCCACGCTGTACCCGCGCGCCGCGGCGTCGAGCGCCACACCGGCGCCGGTGATGCCGCCACCCACCACGACCACGTCGAACTCGTCCTCCCTGAGCGCCGCCACGGCCTGCTCTCGAGCGATCACGCGTGGAGGATAGCCCCGGCCGCGCCGGTCCACGGGCGCGCGTCTGCGGCACTGCCGGCCTGCAGGCGGTGTCCGCGGTCGGCGCGAGGCTCCGGGGTGACCGGGGCGGGATGCACCGTCCGGGGCGACGCGCCCGGCGCCGGCTCAGACCTCGGACAGCTCTGTGACTATGTCGGCCACAGCGGACTTCGCGTCGCCGAACAGCATGGCGGTCTTGGGCTCGTAGTAGAGCTCGTTTTCGATGCCCGCGAAGCCGGGGTTCATGGAGCGCTTGATCACGATCACCGAGCCGGAGTCCGAGACCTCGAGGATGGGCATGCCGTAGATGGGCGAGGACGGCGTGTTCTTCGCCGCCGGGTTGGTGACGTCGTTGGCTCCGATCACGAGCGACACGTCGGTGCGCTGGAACTCGGGATTGATCTCGTCCATCTCCTTGAGTTGGTCATAGGGGACGTCGGCCTCGGCCAGCAGCACGTTCATGTGGCCGGGCATGCGGCCGGCCACCGGGTGGATCGCGTACTTGACGTCCACCCCGCGCCGTTCCAACTCGCTCGCCAGTTCGCGCACCACGTGCTGCGCCTGCGCCACGGCCATGCCATAGCCCGGAACGATCACCACGTGGCCGGCATAGGCGAGCTGGATCGCCGCGTCGGCGGCCGCCACGGAGCGCACCGTGCCGGCGTGCTCGCCCGCTCCCGCGGCGCCCTCCACGGCGCCGCCGCCACCGAAGCCCCCGGCCATGATCGCCGGGATCGAGCGGTTCATCGCGTCGGCCATGAGCTTGGTGAGGATCGATCCGGAGGCGCCGACCATCATCCCGAAGACGATCAGCGCCGGGTTGTCGAGGGCCATGCCCGTGGCCGCGGCTGACACGCCGGTGAAGGCGTTCAGCAGGGCGATCACAACGGGCATGTCGGCGCCCCCGATGGGCAGCACCACGGCGTTGCCGAGCAGCGCCGCCGTCACGAGCATGCCGATGAAGAGGAGTTCCGAGTGCACCCCGTCGACCAGGGCGATGCCCGCGGCGAGGGTCAGCCCGAGCAGGATCAGGTTGACGAACTGCTGGGCCGGCCCGAGCGTGATCGGGCGCCCGGGGATGACTTCCTGGAGCTTTCCGAACGCGATGTTCGAGCCCCAGAAGGACACGGAGCCGATGATGGCGGCCGCCACGGAGAAGATCGCCACGTAGGTGGGCACCCCGCCGATCTGCACTTCGAAGCCGTTGGCGGTGAGGAAGGTGTGTGGTCCGTAGGTGGACCCGAAATGGCGGAACTCAACCCAGGAGATGATCGCCACGGCGCCACCCCCGACGCCGTTGAAGAGCGCCACCATCTGCGGCATCGCGGTCATCTTCACGTTGCGCGCCGCCGGCACCCCGACCAGCGTTCCCAGCGCCACGCCCGCCACGATCAGCCCCCAGTTGCCCTCCCCCGGCTGCAGCAGGGTGGCGACGACCGCCACCGCCATGCCCACCGCGGCCATGCGGTTGCCGCGGACGGCCGTGCGCGGTCCCACGAGGCCCCGCAGCCCCTGGATCATCAGCATGAAGGCGACGATGTAGAGGCAGTAGATGAAGTCCTGGCTCTGCAGGAAGATCGTGGCGGGGACGGGCGGGCTCACGAATCCCTCGCCTCCTCGCCGTCGCCCTGCGCCGGCGGTGCCGGCTTGCGCTTGAACATCTCGAGCATCCTGTCCGTGACGAGGAACCCTCCGACGACGTTGATCGTGCCGAAGGCGACCGCGATCACGAGCAGGAACTTGTCGAACGCGTCCAGGTGGCCGAGACCGACGAGGAGCAGCGCGCCGACCAGGACGATGCCGTGGATGGCGTTGGTCCCGGACATGAGCGGCGTGTGCAGCGTGTTCGGGATCTTCGAGATCACGATGAAGCCGAGGAAGCCGGCCAGGGCGAGGATCGCGAGGTTGGTGGTGAGGACGCTTGCGAGGATCATGCCTTCGCTCCCGCCTCCACCGCCGCCTTGGCACCGGCGTGCACGATCTCGCCATCGCGCACGATGCAGGCGCCCTGCACGATCTCGTCGTCGAAGTCGAGCTGCAGCTCGCCGTTCTCGTCCACGATCAGCTCCAGCAGCGCCAACACGTTGCGGGCGAACAGCTGCGAGGCGTGCTCCGGCATGCTTGCCGGCAGGTTGAGCGGCGAGGCGATCTTGACGCCCTCGCGCACCACCGTCTGCCCGGGCTCGGTGAGCTCACAGTTTCCGCCGCTTTCGCCCGCCAGGTCGATGATCACGGAGCCGGGCTTCATGCCGGCCACCGCATCGGCCGTGACCAGCTTGGGGGCCGGCCGGCCGGGCACGAGGGCCGTGGTGATGACGACGTCGAAGCCCTTGATGGCCTCGGTCAGCGCCTGCTGCTGGAGGGCGCGCTCCTCGTCGGTCAGCTCGCGCGCGTAGCCGCCCTCGCCCGCCGCCTCGACGCCCAGGTCGAGGAACTCCGCCCCCAGCGAATGCACCTGCTCGGCCACCTCCGGGCGCACGTCGTAGCCGGTCGTGCGCGCCCCGAGGCGCCGCGCCGTGGCGAGGGCCTGGAGCCCGGCGACGCCGGCGCCGAGGACCAGCACCCTGGCGGGCGGGATCGTCCCGGCCGCGGTCATCATCATCGGGTAGAAGCGGCCCATCTCCTCAGCCGCCAGCAGGGCCGCCTTGTAGCCGGCCACGCTCGCCTGCGACGACAGGGCGTCCATCGACTGGGCTCGCGAGATGCGCGGGATCGCCTCCATCGCGAGCGCTGTCACGTTCGCCCTGGCGAGGGCCTGCGTGGTGTCCGGACGCGTCAGCGGCGCGAGGAAGCCGATCAGCAACGAGCCGGCTCGCAGGGCGGCGGCATCCTCGTCGGAGGGGGGCGCCACGCGGAGCACGATGTCGCTCGAGAGCGCCGCGGCGCGGTCGCCGATGACGGCTCCGGGCTCCTGGAAGAGGGCGTCGTCGAGCAGCGCCCCCTCCCCGGCGCCAGCCTCCACGAGGACGTCCAGCGACCTCGCCTTCAGCTTGCCGACCACCTCGGGGACAAGCGCCACCCGCGTCTCGCCCGCTGCTGTCTCCTTCGGAACGCCCACCTGCATGTGGGCGAGGAACCTATCCGATCGCGGCGACAAGCGACGGCGCGGGGCCGGCTCTGGCACACTCGGGGGAGCGATGACGGTCAACCTCACGCGCATCTACACGCGCCTCGGCGACGGCGGCGAGACGCATCTCGGCGACATGAGCCGCGTGTCCAAGATCGACCCACGGGTGGAGGCCTACGGGACGGTGGACGAGCTGAACGCCGTGGTCGGGGTGACCCGCCTGCAGCCGAACATGCCGGCGCGTTTCGAGGAGTGGCTGGGGCGCGTGCAGAACGACCTGCTCGATGTCGGGGCCGACCTCTGCGTGCCCGGTGCCGGGGGCGACCGGCTGCGCGTGACGCCGGGGTACACGGCGTGGCTCGAGGCGGCCTGCGACGAGGTGAACGCCACGCTCCCCCCGCTGCGCTCCTTCGTGATACCGGGAGGGAGCCCGGCGGCGGCACATCTCCACGTCAGCCGCACGGTGTGCCGGCGAGCGGAGCGCCGCGCGATCGCGGTCGGCGCCGAGGTGAACGCCGAGGTGGTGCGCTACCTGAACAGGCTGTCAGACCTACTCTTCATCCTGGCCCGCGGCGTGGGCGAGGGGCCGGAGGCGCTATGGGAGCCGGGCGCGCACCACGAAGGCGGCACCACGCCGGCAGAGAAGGGCTGAAGCAGCGCTCCCGGCCCTGCCGGGGGTCGGAGCCCACCGTGGGCGGGGGCGGTCGGCCGGTCCGAGAGCCGGCGCTCAGGCGGCCAGCGCCGCCAGGTCCGCGCCGGCGTCGCCCAGCGCCGCCTGCTCCGCCTCGCTGAGCACCGCGCGGGCGGCGATCATGCGGCGGGCATCCTCCAGGTCCTCCGAGCGCCCTACCGCGAGTGCCCCGCGCACGCGTCCGCCCTCGAGGTACCAGTTCGAGAAGGCCCCCGCCTCGTAGGACCCGCGCACGACCTCGCTGTCCCAGGTATAGGCCGGCCCGACGTACTCGAGCGAGACCCAGTCGGCGAGGTCGCTGAAGAAGTACGGCACCGTGTCATAGGCCCGGTCGGCGCCCGCCATGTTGAGCGCCGCGGCGCGCCCCTGATTGAAGGCCACGTCCCAGTGCTCGACGCGCAGGTGCCCGTCGTGCATCGGCGAGTCGTACTCGCAGATGTCTCCGGCGGCATAGATGCCCGGGGCGCTCGTCTCCAGCTGCGCCGAGCAGCGCACGCCGCCGCGCTCGCCCAGCTCGAGCCCGGCGGAGGAGGCGAGCCGCACTTCCGGGCTCACACCGGCGCCGATCACCACGAGCTCGGCCGGGAGCTCCAGGCCGCCGGTGGTCACCACGCGCGCCACGCGGCCGTCGCCCTCGAAGCGCTCGAGCCCCTCGGCGGGGTGCAGCGACACGCCGTGCGACTCGAGCCGCTCGGCGAAGAAGCGAGCCGCGGAGGGCCCGAAGGTGCGTTCCAGTGGCAGGTCCTC
>Ga0335085_10012981_pt1 | contig 12229 bp, 10 predicted proteins | sample Lox_Sample_45_FD_206712 | JGI IMG/M metagenome (GOLD analysis project Ga0335085, IMG submission 206712) | Soil microbial communities from Loxahatchee National Wildlife Refuge, Florida, United States - Lox_Sample_4.5 | ecosystem: Environmental > Terrestrial > Soil > Wetlands | place: USA...
GCCCTCCGTAGAACCCCGCCAGGCTGCCGATCGAGATCCCGATCACGACGGCGATGCCGACCGACACGAAGCCGACGGCCATGGAGATCCGCGCCCCAAAGAGCATCCGGCTGAGGACATCGCGGCCGATCTGGTCGGTCCCCAGCCAGTGGGTCGGACTGGGAGGCATCAAGATCTGCTTCGTGTCGTAGGCCGCCGGGTCATACGGGGCCAGCACGGGAGCCAGGATCGCCGCCAGGCTCAACAGCAGGACGAGACCCCCACCCGCCAGCGCCAGGCGGTTGCGACGCATCTGCCGCCAGAAGATGCTCTGCTGAAACGAGGCAACCGGCGCCAGCCGCCACCCCGCCTGAATTGTTGTCCGGAGCGCTACAGGCCCCCGGTCCGCCGGCATCTTCACGTAGCGCGTCCCCTACTCCGCCACCCCTTGGCCCGACACCCGGATACGCGGATCGACCAGGCCATAGGAGACGTCCGCCAGGATGTTGCCCAGGAGCGACAGGCTCGCCCCGATGACCACCAGCGCCATGAGCACCGGCTCGTCCCGCGAGAAGGCGCTCTGCACAAAGAGCTGCCCCATCCCCGGAATGGCGTACACGGTCTCGATGAAGACGCTCCCCCCCAGGAGGCCGGGCACCATCAGCCCCAGCAAGGTCACCACGGGGATCAGCGCGTTGCGCACGCCGTGCTTGAAGAGGACCGCCTGCTCGGGCAGGCCCTTGGCGCGCGCCGTCCGCATGTAGTCCTGCCGGATGACCTCGAGCAGGCTCCCCCGCATGATTCGCGACAGGTAGGCCAGGCCGCCGAAGGCGGCCACCAGCACCGGCAGGATCAGGTGAGAGATCAGGTCCCACACCTGGGCGTCGCAAATCCCACGAAGACGAAGATGGTGGTGGCCTTGTCGAAGCCGGAGTGCTGGCGGCTGGCGGAGAGAATCCCCAAGGGGACGGCGACGGAGAAGATGAGGATCAGCTCCAAGATGTTCAACCCCAGCGTGATGGGGATGCGCTCGGCAATTTTGTCCATGACCCGTCGGCCGTCCGGCATGTAGGATCGGCCGAAGTCCAGCCGGACGACCCGGGAGATCCAGTTCCAGAACTGGACGTAGATGGGCTTGTCCAGGCCGTACAGCTGCCGCAGCGTCTCCCGCTGGGCACCCGTGGCCCGCGCCTGCAGGTCCTGCTGGATGACCGTCGGCTCGCCCGGGGCGAGCTTCAGCATCAGGAAGGACAGGCACAGGATCCCCAGCAGGAGGGGAACCGAGATCAGCAGGCGGCGAACCAGGTAGGCCAGCATCGTCGGTCGTCAGCGGGTGTACCGCTGCTCCTCCCTGGGCACGTACCACCTGGTGAAGTTGTAGGTGATCCCGGCGGGGGCCGGCTCGATGCCATTGATCCGCGCCGAGACCACGGGCAGGGCGTCGGGAACGTACAGGAACACCACCGGCTGCTCCTCAGCCAGCTGGTGGAGGAACTCCGCGTAGATCGACATGCGCTTGGCCTCGTCGAAGGTGCGCCGCCCGGCCTCCAGCAGTGCGTCCACGCGAGGGTTGTTGTAGGAGATGTGGTTCAGCTCGTCGGGACCGGTCATGCTGGAATGCCAGATCTCGTACTGATCGGGGTCGAGCCCCAGCCCCCACCCCAGCAGGATGGCCTCGAAATTCCGTTTCCGGATGAAGGTGTTGATGAACGCCGCCCACTCCACGATGTGGATCTTGACATCCACCCCAATGGCCCTCAATCGCCGCTGGATGATCTCGGCGGTCTGCTGGCGCACCGCATTCCCCTGGTTCGTCATGATGGTGAAGCTGAAGGGTTTCCCGTCCCGGACCAGGATACCGTCGGCAGTGGTGTCCTTCCAGCCCGCCTCGGCCAGCAGGGCCTTGGCGCGAGCGGGGTCGAAGGGGTACGTCTTGACGTCCGGCTTGTACCACCACGTCCCCGGCTTGTACGGCCCCACGGCTGGCTGGCCGAGACCGAGGAGGACGCCGTCCACGATCTCCTGTCGGTCGATGGCGTGGGCGAAGGCCTGCCGCACCCGCTTGTCCTGGAACCGGGGATCGCGCAGGTTGAACCCGAGGTAGGCGTAGCTATTGGAGAGGTATCGGAACCGGTTGAATGCCTTTCGGAACGCCGGGTAGTCCGTCTGCCGCTGGTACTGGATCGGGGTGAGCCCCGCCAGGTCGATGTTCCGGGCCTTGAGCTCGAGAAAGATCGTGGACTGATCCGGAATGATCCGGTAGACAACCCGGTTGATGTAGGGCCGGCCCTCCCAGTAGTCGTGGTAGGACTCCAGGACCACCTTCTCCCCGGTCTTCCACTCTTTGAATAGGTACGGCCCGCTGCCGATCGGGAAGCGGTTCTGGCGCGTGGTGCGGAGATCGACTCCCGCCTTCCAGGCCGCCTCGAGGATGTGGCTGGGGAGAATCCAGGTCCCCCAGGACAGCAGGGCGGGCGCGTAGGGCTTTTCGTAGGTCACGCGGTAGGTGTACGGATCCACCACTTCGGCCTTCCGGATCTGGCGAAAGGGCTCCCCGTAGGCGGTCGGGGTCTTGGGATCCGCCATGTAGCGGTAGGTGAAGTCCACGTCCCGGGCCGTCACCGGCTCCCCGTCCTGCCACTTCACGCCCCGCCGCAGGTGGAAGGTGAGCGTCAGCTCATCGGCGGAGACATCCCACCCCTCTGCCAGCTCCCCCTCGACGCGCAGGTTCTTGTCGGTGCGGATCAGGCCGGAGTAGATGAGCCCCCCGATCTCGTGCGAGGGGGAGTCGCTGGTGATGTTGGGGATGAGGCCGCTGATGTCCCCGATGGTGGCCTCGACCAGGGTGTCGCCGTAGGCCGGCCCGGTCTTCGCCGCGGCGGACTCGCGCGCCGCCTCGGGTCGGCTGCAAGCCGCCAGGCACAGCAGCAGCAGGCCCGCCAGGATGGGTGCGGTGCGCGCGCCGCGGATCCGAGGGTCAGCCGATCGGTCCACTACTTCGACGGAGCGGCCGGAGCGCTGGGGGCGCCGGCCGGCGGCGTGGTCGGGGCCGGGGCCGCCGGGGCAGCAGACGGCGCTGCTGGCGCGGATTGGGCCGGCTTGGGGGCTTCCTCCGGGATCACGGTCCGGGTGCCCTGCTGCGAGGCCAGGATGGTCAGGCCCAGCGAGGTCACCATGAACAGGATGGCCAGGGCGCTGGTCAGCTTCGACAGGAAGGTCGCCGCCCCGCGGCCGCCGAAGACCGTCTGGCTGGAGCCGCCGCCGAAGACGGCCCCGATGTCCGCCCCCTTGCCGCTCTGCAGCAGGACGATGAGGATCAAGCCCACCGTGACGATGAGATGAATGGCCGCGAGCGCGATGTACATGCAATCTCCCCAGCCCGGAGTATACACGAAAGAACCGTGAATACTCCGGGCTTACATACCAAGACCGATCCCCCCACTCCCGCAGGGGCGCTCGATCCCTCCTGGGCCACCAATCACAAGTGGCTCTGTTAAGCCCGCATTCTTCGCGAGATCTGTTCGCGAAGAATGCCGGCTACGGGCTACCCCCGGAACTTCACGATCTTGGCGAACGAGGCCGGGTCCAGGCTGGCGCCGCCCACCAGGGCGCCGTCGAGATCCGGCTGGGCCATCAGGGCGGCGATGTTGTCCGGCTTGACGCTGCCGCCATACAGGATCCGGACGCTGGCGGCCACCGCCGGTCCCGCCAGCTGGCCCACCAGCGGTCGCAGGAAGGCGTGGACCTCCTGGGCCTGGGCCGGGGTGGCGGTCTTGCCGGTGCCGATGGCCCACACCGGCTCGTAGGCGATCACCAGCCGCGGCGAGCTCAGGTGCCGGGCGAAGCCGCCCTTCACCTGCCGCTCCAGCACGGCCAGGGTCTGCCCCGCCTCTCGCTCCTGCAGCGTCTCGCCGAGGCAGCCGATGCAGGAGAGTCCGTGGGCCAGGACGGCCCCGATCTTCTTGTCCACGGTGGCATCGGTCTCGCCGAAGAACTGCCGCCGCTCCGAGTGGCCGACGATCACCTGGCTCACCCCGAGCTCGGCCAGCATGGGCACCGATACCTCGCCGGTGAATGCCCCTTCCTTCTCCCAGTGGCAGTCCTGGGCCCCGACCTGGATGCGGGAGCCCTTGGCTGCCTCCGCCGCCGCCCCGAGGGCGGTATAGGGTGGGCAGACGCAGACCTCCACGTCCTTCACGCCCTCGACCAGCCCGCGCAGGGCCCGGACCGCGTCGCCTGCCTCCCGGGCCGTCTTGTACATCTTCCAGTTGCCAGCGATCATCGGAACGCGCATGCAACCTCCCACGGAGCGGATCAGTGAATCAGTGGATCGGTGGATTGGTAAAGGCCAGGAACGCTTGCACCGGTTCCCTTCTCCACGAATCCCCTGATCCGCCACTCCACTGATTCACTTCTCTGTGTTCACCAGCTCACTGATCCACCGATTCGCCATTCCACCGATTCACTTCTTTTCCGTGAGCGCCGCCACACCCGGCAGCTCGATCCCTTCCAGGAACTCCAGCGAGGCGCCACCGCCCGTGGAGATGTGCGTCATCTTCTCCGTGACCCCGGCCTGGGCAACCGCCGCCACCGAATCGCCGCCGCCCACGATCGAGGTTGCCCCCGAGGCCGCGATGGCGCGGGCGATGGCCACGGTCCCCTGGGCGAACGGCGCCAGCTCGAACACACCCATGGGCCCGTTCCACACCACCGTCTTTGACCCGTGGATGACCTTGCCGAAGGCCTCGCGGGCCTTCGGGCCGATGTCGAGCCCCATCCAGCCCGCGGGAATGGCGGTGCTGTCCACGACCCGGGTCGTCGCGGCGGCATCGGGCTTCTCGGCGATGACGTGGTCCATCGGGAGGAGGAAGGTGACCCCCTTCGCCCGCGCCTGGTTCAGGATCTCCTTGGCCACCTCCAGCTTGTCCGCCTCGAGGAGCGACGCTCCGATCTCCATCCCCTGGGCCTTGAGGAAGGTATAGGCCATGCCGCCGCCGACCAGCAGCGCATCCACCTTGGTCACCAGGTTCTTGAGCACCCCGATCTTGTCCGAGACCTTTGCCCCGCCCAGCACCGCCACGAAGGGCCGTGCCGGATTGTGCAGCGCCCGGCCGAGGTACTCCACCTCCTTGGCCATCAGGAATCCGGCCACGGACACCGGCACGCTCTTGGTCACGCCGACAGTCGAGGCATGGGCCCGGTGGGCCGTGCCGAAGGCGTCGTTCACGAAGAGGTCGCAGAGCTCCGCCAGGGCCCGGCTCATGCCCTCGTCGTTCTTCTCGTCTCCGGCGTGGAAGCGGCAGTTCTCCAGCATCAGGACCTGCCCGGCCTGGAGCTTCGCCACCTCGGCCTTCACGGCCTCCCCGATGCAGTCGGGGGCCAGGGGGACCGGCATGCCCAGGAGCTTTGACAGGCGCGCGGCGGCGGGCGCCAGGCTCAGGGCGGGAACCACCTTGCCCTTGGGCCGCCCCAGGTGCGAGATCAGCAGGAGCTTCGCCCCCTTGTCCAGCGCGTAGCGGATGGTGGGCAGGGCCGCCTTGATACGGGTGTCGTCCGTCACCTCCTGCTTGTCGTTCAGGGGGACGTTGAAGTCCACGCGCATCAGGACCCGCTTGCCCTTCAGATCAACATCGGTGATGGACATCTTGGCCATGGGCATCCCTCATCTGTGTCGCCCGACCCGGCCCGGCGCTCGGGCCCGTCGTCGGGGATGCGGAACGCGCCGTCCGCCGGATCCCTCCGGCCCGCGGCGCTTCATCCCCCTCCCCGAAAACACACCGCCCGCAAGCGACGAGGCGACCGCCGCCAGGTCACGCCGACCGTCGGGGGTCGCCTCGAAATTGGTCATTTAGCCCGGAGAATTCACGGGCCTTTTCGCGAATTCTCCGGGCTAGAGGCTCTTGGCAATGTACTTGATCAGGTCACGCACCCGGCAGGAGTACGCCCACTCATTGTCGTACCAGGCCAGCACCTTCACCATGGTCCCGTCCATGACCGAAGTGGAGGCCCCATCCACGATCGAGGACAGAGCGTTGCCGTTGTAGTCGATCGACACCAGCGGCTCGGTCGAGAACCCCAGGATCCCGCTCAGCTCCCCGTCGGCGGCCTTGCGAAGCGCTCCGTTCACCTCGTCCACGGTGGTGGGCTTGCTGGCCTCGACCACCAGGTCCACCAGCGAGACATTGGGGGTGGGGACGCGGATGGAGATGCCGTGCATCTTGCCCTTGAGCTCCGGCAGGACCAGGCCTACCGCCTTGGCGGCGCCGGTGCTGGTCGGGATCATGGACATGGCGGCCGCGCGGGCCCGGCGCAGGTCCTTGTGGGGCAGATCCAGAATCTGCTGGTCGTTGGTGTAGGAATGGATCGTCGTCATGAACCCGTGCTTGATCCCGCAGGCCTGCAGGACCACCTTGGCCACCGGGGCCAGGCAGTTGGTGGTGCACGAGGCGTTGGAGATGATGTGGTGCTTGGCCGGGTCGTACTTGCCCTCGTTCACCCCCATGACGACGGTGATGTCCTCTTCCTTGCCGGGAGCGGAGATGACGACCTTCTTGGCCCCCGCCTCGATGTGCTTGCCGGCCCCGGCGCGGTCCGTGAAGCGGCCGGTGGATTCCACCACTACCTGGACCCCCAGGTCCTTCCACGGCAGGGTCGCTGGGTCCTTGCTGGCAAAGACCTTGATCGTCTTGCCGTTCACCACGATGGCCCCGTCCCCGGTCTCCACCTTGCCCTTGAATGCCCCATGCACGGAATCGTACTTGAGCAGGTGGGCCAGGGTCTTGGCGTCCGTGATGTCGTTGACTGCCAGGATGTCGATGGTGGGGTCGTCATAGGCGGCGCGGAGGAAATTGCGGCCGATCCGCCCGAAACCGTTGATCCCAACGCGTGTGGCCATTCGGAACCTCCTTGCGGGAACGATGGGTTAAGGACAGGCCATGACACCGGCACCCGCGAACGATCCGGTGGCCTGTATGCAGTGCGGCGAGGATGCTAGAGCAACGTGCCCGAATTGTCAAAGGGGAACGGGCAGTTGTCGGGATTTGTCCGCCCCTGTCCTTACTCCACTCGCGCCAACGTCAGCACCCCGACCTCCGCCGCCCCGCTGTCGAGCAGGGCGCGGGCGCAGGCGTTGGCTGTCGCCCCGGTCGTGAAGACGTCGTCCACCAGGAGCAGTCGCCGCCCCCGCACCGCCTGCGGCGAGCGGACCGCGAACGCCCCGCGGACATTCCGGCGCCGGGCCTCCGGGTCCCCCTCCTGCGTGGGGGTGGAGCGGACCCGGACCAGAACCCGCCGGAGCACGCACAGCCCGTGCTGCCGCCCGACGGCACGGGCCAGGACCTCGGCCTGGTTGAATCCCCGTTCCCAGCGGCGCCGCCAGTGCAGGGGCACCGGGACCAGGCCATCCCATCCCGCCATGGGCAGGTACCGGGACGCCTCAGCCGCCAGGAGCCAGGCCAGGTGCCGCAGCAGCGTGAGCCGCCCCCCGTGCTTGGCCAGCAGGATTGCCGCCCGGGCCGTCCCCTCCGTCCGGTAGCGCAGCACCGCCCGCGCCAGCCGGAACGCATCCTGGCTCTCGCGACAGCGTTGGCACAGGGGCCGCTCGGTTCCGGCGGCGGCGTCCGCGTCGGGGAACGGCCATCCGCACCGGCTGCAGCCGGCCGGCGGGACCCGCTCCAGCGCTCGCCAGCAACGGCCGCAGAGGCAGCTCACTCGCTCCCGATCCAGGGGGGCACCGCAGACGTGACACGGGGTGGGAAAGAGCAGGTGGAGGGCCGCGGCCCAAAGGTCCCAGGCCGCGGAGCCCGGGCGCGGCGCCTCCTCAGCGCGCGCCATCGCCCGCCTGGCCCCCAAGGCCGCGGCCGCCGGTCAGGCAGCGATCCAGCTCCTCGAGCAGGGCTCCCACCGAGGGGAAGCGCCGGGTGCGGTCCTTGTCCATGGCCCGAAGAATGATGGCATCCAGCCAGGCCGGGATCTGGGGATTCCAGCTCCGCGACGGCGCCGGCGCGGTGTGCACGTGGTGGTACAGCACGTCGCCCTCGGTGAAGGGCGGGCGGCCGGTCAGCATCCGGTACAGGGTGCAGCCCAGCGCGTACTGGTCGGCGAGGGCGGAGATCTCCTCGCCCAGGATCTGCTCGGGCGCCATGTAGTACGGGGTGCCCCGCACCGAGCTCACCTTGGCCTTGGCCCCGCTGACCACCGCCGCCAGGCCGAAGTCGGTCAGCTTCACCACCCCGGCCCCGGTCAGCATCATGTTGGCCGGCTTGACGTCCCGGTGCACGACGTTCTGGGTGTGGGCGTAGGCCAGGCCCTTGCAGGCCTGCCGGAAGATGCCCAGGCCGCGCGGCAGCGGCAGGATCGGCGTCTCGTCCAGCCGCTGCTGGAGCGAGGCGCCCTCGACATACTCCATGGCGATGTACACGTCCGCGCCCTCCTGCCCGGCATCATAGATGGTCACGATGTTCGGGTGCTGCAAGGCGGCGGCGATCCGCGCCTCGCGCAGGAAGTAGTCCGGGGACCTGGACTCCGCCCGGACCTCGGCCCCCAGCACCTTGTAGGCGACGAGCCGCTGGAGCACCTGGTCCTCGGCCAGGTACACGGTCCCCATGCCGCCCCGGCCCAGCTCGCGCACGATCTGGTACCGGGTCCGCCCTCCACCCGCTGCCCCCACCGCCCCCGGCGGGGTGTCACCGGGCCCCAGCACCTGGGTGGCCTGGGCCAGCCGCTCGCGCAGGGCGGCGACCCGGGCCTGCACGTCCCGGTAGGCGAACTGCTCGGCCATGACCTTTTCGAAGAGGGTGAGGGCCTTGCGCAGGTCTCCCTCGTGCTCGGCGATCACGGCGAGCTGGAAGGTCGGCTGGACGAACTCGCGCGAGATGGGGCGCAGGGCGGCGACCCGCTCGAACTTCTCCTTGGCGGGTCCGTGGAGCTGGCGCTGCAGGAACAGCTCTCCCAGGGCCAGGGTGGCCTCGAGGTAGCGCTCGGACTGGGGGCCGATCTGCTGGAGCACGGCCACCGCCTCCTCCACCGCCTGTCCCTGGAGGAGGAGGCGCGCCGCCCCATAAAAGTCGCCGGCGGCCTTCAGCATCTGGGCGGCCCGCTGCGTCTCACCCGCCTGCTGGTAGCTGCGGGCCGCCTCCTTGACCTTGCCCAGCCGCTCGAAGGCCTGGGCGGCCAGCAGCGGCTGGCCGGCCGCGGCGTACATCTCGGCCGACCGCTCGTCATCGCCGTGGCGGGCGTACATCTCGGCCGCCTTGTCGTAGAGCTTGGTGCGCTCGAAGAGCTCGGCGGCGCGGGCCCAGGCCTTGGCGGCCTCGAACTCCCGGGCCGCGGCGCGGTCGCGCCCGTCCGCGATCAGCCGTTCCCCGCGCACCACGTGCAGCCGATCCTCGGCGCCCAGGCTCTTGCAGACCGTCATGGCCCGCTCGTACTCGTGATGCCGGAGGAAGAGATCGAGCCCGGTTTCCCAGTCCCCGGCCTGGCAATAGTACTCCGCGGCATCCAGCTCCTGTCCATGCTCGCGCAGCACGGCCGCCGCCTTGGCGGGCTGGCCCGCCTGGGCGTAGAGCTGGGCGCAGCGTCGCGCCAGGACCGGGCGCACGCGGAGCACCTCCGGCGAGACGATCGGGCCCTGGCTCGCCGCCGCCCGTCGCAGACCACGCTCGAACAGCTCCGCCGCCTGGGCGGGCTGACCCATCCGCGCCTGCAGGTCCGCGGCCCGGTCGAAGATCTCGTGCTTGGCGAAGAGGGCGGCCGCCCGGTCCAGCTCGCCGGCGCGCTCGTAGATCTCCGCCGCCTTGAGCTCTTGCCCGCTCCGCTGGTAGAGCGAGGCGGCCCGCGACGGGCTGCCCGTGCGGGCATACAACTCCGCCGCCCGGGTCAGCTCGTTGGCCTGCTCGTAGAGCCGTGCGGCGCGCTCCGGCGTGCCCAGCCGCTCCCAGAGCAGGCCCGCCTTGGCGTAGGACCGCCCGGCTTCGTAGGCCTCGGCCGCGCCCTCCCAGTGCTCGGCCGCCTCATAGTGCTCCCCCGCCTGGAGGTAGTCCCCGCGGCGAAACGCCCGCCGCGCCGCGCGCAGGCTGGCCGAGGGCGAGGACACCGGCCGCCCGTGGGGCCTGCCGGTCTTGAGGACGCGGACCGCCTGGATCAGCAGGAACAAGAGAATGAGACCGCCCAGGGCATAGGAGGCATAGTGCATGATCCGAACGTTGAGCAGCGTGTCGGGGTTCTCGAGCAGCTGCCCCACGCCCCCGGGCGCCGAGCCGCCCTCGTCCTGCCCCCACGCCGGGGAGTCCCACACCGGGCCGAGGGTCAGCAGGCAGAGGGCGAGGATGGTCAAGGCGATCCAAGCGGCGGGCAGGGCGAAGCGGCGGAGAGATTTCGGAGCTTGACGGGAACTCCCCTTGCAGATACGGGCCAGCGACACCCCACGGTGCCTAATCCGTCCGGGCGCGCGCCCGAGATTGTGCCGGCTTGTCCTCGCGTCCACGCGACACCCTGGTACGGGAAGACGACGACCGACAGCGCCCCCCGGCGGAAACCGGCCCGTTCGGGCGGCGGGGGCGAGCCGGTTCAAGCGCGTCCCTTCGCCCGTGCCTCCTCCTCCTGCTCCTGGCAGCCGATGCAGAGCTTGGCGAAGGGCAGCGCCTCGAGGCGCCGTTCGCTGATCATTTCTCCGCAGGACTCGCACAGGCCGTAAGTTTCCTCCTTGATCTTCTTCAGCGCCTCGTCCACTTGCTTCAGGATGCGCCGCTCGGCGTCCCCGATGGACAGGAGGAACTCCTTGGTATAGGCGCTGCTGGCCTGGTCGGCGAGGTCCTGGATGCCGTCGGTGTTCGTCTCGATGCTGTCCACGTTCGAGCCCCGCACCCCCCCGACCAGTTCCTTGCGCTTGGTAAGCAGGCGCTGACGGAATTTCTCGAGCTTGGTTCCTTTGAGCGACATCCTCGTGTCCCCTCCCGTGGGTGGACAAGCCAGGGGGTATTCACAACCCCGCCTCATGGACAACCGCGCCCCACCATCTTGGCTGGTTCGGCAACGCCGCACCGCGCCCCGACGCAATCCCGGGCGAGCATCGTGCATCCCACAGAATAGAAAACCCTCGCGGGGTGTTCCTCGGTCCCCCGCGAGGTCGAATTCGGCAGATGGAAATCGCAAGCGGCTTGGCGTGGTCCCCGGGCGGCGTTGAATCGGCTGGCGATCCGGCGTGGACGGCCCGCGGCAGGCGTGCCGTCGAACCCGCCTCGCGCCCGGATGCTCAAACTCCTCCTTCGATCATCTGCTGCTTGGGCGCATCTCCCCAGAGCCGCTCCAGATCGTAGAATTCGCGAGTTGCGTCGTCGAAAATATGAATCACAACATCCTGGTAGTCAAGCAAAATCCAGCGCGCTTCCCCCATGCCCTCGCGGTGCGCCAGGCGCACGTGCACCTCATCCAGTCGCTCTTCGATGCGCTGGGCAATGGCGCGGACCTGGCGCGCCGAGCTGGCACTGCAGATCAGAAAGTGATCCGTGAAGCTGCACAGCCCGCGCAGGTCCAGAACGGCCAGATAGCTGGGCTTCACCGATGCCGCGGCATCCGCCGCCACCCGCAGGACCTCGGTCGAGTCGATGGCTGACCCTCCTCTTGCCCGCTGGCAGCCGCGAACGCGTTCGCGACGGCTCGCGGGCAAAACATCACACCTCGTTGGCGCTTGGCCATTCCGGCTTCGGTCGCGAACGAAGCGCATACCCCTTCGGCCGCTTGCCGGGCGTGTCCGGTGGCCGCTGGTAGAGCCGGTTCTTGGCCATATAGGCCGCCACCGTGTCCGGCACCAGGTGGCGGATGCTCCGCCCCTCCTCCACCAGTTGGCGGATGTCCCGCGAGGCGATGTCCAGCGACACCACCTCGACCAGCAGCACCTGGCGGGGGGACCATTCCCGCTCCACCCGCGCCGGGTCGATCTCGCCCACCTTGAGGTACCGGAAGGTCGGATTCCCCAGGAGGCGACGCTGTTCGGTGGTCAGCAGGCGCGACACCTCATCCAGCCGCCAGCCGGGGCGGGCTGTCACGATCACCCGCGCGATCCGGAAGAGCTCGCGGATCTGCCGCCATCCCGACATCTCCAGGAAGGCATCCACGCCCACGATGAAGTACAGCCTGGCCTGCGGGCCGTAGATGCGCTGGAACACCCGGACCGTCTCCACCGAGTACGACTTCCCGGGTCGCTGCAGCTCGGTATCGGACACCGTGAAGTACGGTGTGAAGACCGTGGCCA
>Ga0335085_10012982_pt1 | contig 12228 bp, 11 predicted proteins | sample Lox_Sample_45_FD_206712 | JGI IMG/M metagenome (GOLD analysis project Ga0335085, IMG submission 206712) | Soil microbial communities from Loxahatchee National Wildlife Refuge, Florida, United States - Lox_Sample_4.5 | ecosystem: Environmental > Terrestrial > Soil > Wetlands | place: USA...
ACGCGCAAGTTGCACGATGAACGCCAAAACGGCCTTGGAGCGACGTGCGGTCATCGACGGTGCGCTTGAACGCGGCTTCGAGCTTATCCCGCACAATTACGAACAAGGCGAGCTGCTGTGTCATTTGCAACACAAGCCTGATGAGGAGAGAAGGGTCATTGAGGAAACGCTGAAGGTCTACGAACGCGTCACCAGCCGAAAGCCACAGGGCTGGCTGTCGTCGTCGCTCCGCGGCACCACCAATACGGCCGCGATCCTCGTCGAAAACGGGTTGAAGTTCTGGTGCGATCTCATGAACGACGATCAGCCGTACATGATCGAAACCGCCAGGGGCCCGATTGTCGGTGTCCCCTACTCCATCGAAATCAACGATTTTACCCTGCTGCTGCGGCGTGGCCTGACTAACGAAGCGGTCCTCGACTGTATGAAGGAGCAATTCAACGTTCTCTACGCGGAGGGCGCACGCACCGGCATGATGATGAATGTCGGGTTGCATCCACACGTGATCGGAGTTCCGCATCGCGCCGGCATCCTGCGCAAATTCTTCGCATACGCAAAGCAGTTCGACGGCGTGTGGTGGACCACCAGGGAGGAAGTTGCGGCGTGCTATCGGGAACAGCACGCGACCCACATCCCCCCGCAGGCGCATCCGCCGTCATGACGGTAGGATCTGCGATCGTCCGATCGCGCACTGCGGCGCAAGCGCCTGCGGTTATCGCCGCACTGATTGTCGCGCTCGTGGCTGGCGGAGTTATCTTCGGCGGCTATATCGTTGCACGTCAGGTTGTGTCCGGGCTGCTGCTCGGTTCCATTTACATGACCGTCGCCGTTGCTTTTACCTTGACGATTGGCGTTCTCAACTTCCTCAATTTCACGATCCCGACACTGTTCATGCTCACCGGAATGGTGGCGTGGGGATTGATGACCAACGGCTACGTCAAGTTCGCAGGCGGCTGGGCTTGGCTCGCAGCGCTTTGTGCCGGTGTGGCAGTCGCGGTCGGCGCGTCATTGCTGGTCGAGCGTTTTACATTCCGCTATCTCAAGATGAAACACGGTGACGCCACCGAGCACGCTATTCCTCTCGTTTCTTCCCTGGGCTTTCTGCTCATCTTTGAGCACCTGGTATTGATTTTTCTTGGCTCAGAGTCGCAGCGTTTTGCCGTTCCGTTCAAGGCCGACATTCATATCGCGGGCCTCGTGATCGGCGTGCCGCAGCTTGTGAGTTGCGCGCTCGCCATCGCAGTCGTCGCCGCTCTGAGCTTCATTTTGAAGAACACCAGGACCGGCCGCGCCTTGCGCACGATCGCCGAGAACCCAGACACCGCTTCTCTGCTCGGTGTTGAAGTCGACAAGGTCGTGCCTGTCGTTTTTATCCTGACCGGCCTGCTGGCTGGAGTCGCCGGCGCTCTTTTCACGGTCAATTATGGCAGCGTTTCACCGTTTATGGGCGACAACGTCGGCACCAAGGCGATCGCCGCCATGGTGCTCGGAGGCATTGGCTCAATTTGGGGAGCGATCGCCGGCGGTCTGATCGTCGGACTGATCGAGACGCTCTCAATCTATCTCTTCGGCGGCGACTCCGTGCAGATGGTGGTCTGGGGACTGTTGCTCGCCATCATCATCATCCGACCGCGCGGGTTATTCGGAACCGCCTCGGCTGGACGGGGAAAAATGTGATGCTGCGCTCCACGCTCGCCCGAAACGCGAATGGGACGCGATGGCAATGAGCGGATACGCTTCCGGCATCCTTGCGATCCTGTGCATCAATTTGATCTTTGCCTACGGTATTTTCGTTCCGGCGGCCGCCGGACAGATCAATCTTGGCGGCGCGGGCTTCCAAGCCATCGGCGCTTACAGTGCAGGTTGGCTGTCGAGCGTCGCCATGCTGCCGGTATGGCTGACGATACCAGCCGCGATGCTGATCACCGGACTGATCGGATTCCTGATCTCGTTCCCGGTCTTGCGTACGCGCGGAGTCTACATGGTGCTCGCGACCTTCGCCTTCGGTGAGGCCGTCGCGGGCTTCCTGTTGCGTACGCAGTTCTTTGGCGGTGCGATAGGCATGGTCGTGCCGGCCCACGTGGAGATTTCGGTCCTTGTTTGCTCCGCAGTCGCGGTGACCCTGCTCGCATTTTATCTTATGGCAACACGGTTCGGGCTTGCCATGCGCTCGATCAACGACGATGAGGCGGCGACAGTCCTCATGGGTGTTAATGTGAGGGCTGTCCAGGTCGCGGCGTTTACTATTGGCGGCGCGTTCGCCGGACTGTCGGGCGCGCTCTACGCGCTTAATTTCAGCTTCGTCGAAGCGCAGTATTTCAATTCGCTGCTTTCAATTTACGTTCTGCTGTTTGTGCTTATCGGCGGCGTCCAAACCGCCTGGGGTCCACTGATCGGCACTCTGGTCTTTACGCTGTTACCGGAATTCATGCGTATCGGCGGGTCATGGCGCTATGTCGTTTTTGGCGCCGCGATCGTTCTGCTGATGATGGTGCGCCCGCAGGGTATTGTGACGCGAGCGATGATCGACCAATTGTCACCGCGCCGCTGGGCATTGCGTCGTACTGCGGTGGGGGCCTTGCATGGCCGCTAGACCGGGACTGGCGCTCAACGGCATAACAAAAAGCTTCGGCGGTCTCACCGTAGTCGACAACGTCAGCTTCGAAATCTCGGCAGGCGCGCGCATGGCGCTGATCGGCCCGAACGGCGCCGGCAAGACTTCGTTGTTCAATCTCATTTCCGGTGTCTATCCGATCGACACCGGCAGCATTGTGCTCGAGGGTGCAGCGATCGAAGAAATGCCCCCGCGATTGCGCGTGCGCGCCGGCCTTGCCCGCTCGTTTCAGAATATCCGCCTGATGCCGCACCTTTCGGTCGTCGAAAACGTGATGCTCGGCCAACATGTACTGGCCGACAGCTTTGGCCAAATGTTCGGTCCTCTGGCATGGCGACGCAACAGCCGATGGCGCCAGCTTGCCGAGGCGAGCCTGCGCGACGCCGGCATCGACGTCGATCCCGACTCCGACGTATCGACCCTGTCCTACGGCGTTCGCAAGCGCATCGAAGTCGTTCGCGCGCTGATGAGCCGACCGCGACTACTCATGCTCGACGAACCGGCCGCCGGACTCAATCCGCGCGAGACCGCGGAGTTGTCCGCTTTTCTCAAATCGATTGCGCGTGAGGGACTGACTTTGCTGGTTGTGGAGCATGACATGTCCTTCGTGCATGATCTGTGCGAGCGGACCGTCGTGCTCAATTTCGGTCGGCTCATCTACGAAGGACCGACGCGTGGCGTCCAGGACGATGAAGAGGTGCGTGCCGCCTATCTCGGCAGCCGACGGGTTGCAGTCAAGGGAGCGCACTTTGCTCCTTGAAGTTGACAATCTTGACGTCCGCTACGGCCGCACCCACGCAGTCAAAGGCGTCTCGCTGACAGTCGACAGCGACGAATTGGTGACGGTGCTGGGAGCCAACGGCGCCGGCAAGACTTCCCTCCTTTGCGCGTTGCAAGGGCTGGCTCCGGCGGCCGAAGGTCATATCCGTTTCGACGGTGAAGATATTACGGGCCTATCCCCGCCGCAGCGCCTCCGGCGACACCTCGCACTGGTACCCGAGGGTCGGCAAATCGTGCTTGGCCTGTCGGTGCATGAAAACTTGCAGATGGGAACTTATTGCCGCAAGGACGCGGCGGTACCTCACGATATGGACGCGATCTACGATCGCTTTCCAAATCTGGCGGCGCGACGAAAAATGCCGGCTTCGGTACTGTCCGGCGGCGAGCAGCAGATGCTGGCGATCAGTCGGGCATTGCTAGCCAAGCCGAAGTTGATGATGCTCGATGAACCCTCGTTGGGATTGTCGCCCCTCCTGGTTGAGCGGCTGTTCGAACTCATTGTCAGCCTTCGCCGCGACGGCCTCGCGATTCTGCTCGTCGAGCAGAATACGCATATGGCGCTTGAGGTCGCCTCGCGCGGGCTCGTCATGGAGCTGGGGCGTGTCGTCATGCAGGGACCCGTCGAAACGCTCCGCCACAACGAGCAGCTCGCTCAAGCCTATCTAGGACATGCTTAAATCACTCAGTATTCTTCATCCTACGAGGAGATCGATGATGACGAAGCTACAGACCATGCTGGTGACGGTCGCGACCGCGTTGTGCGTTATCAGCACGCAGCCCGCGCGAGCGCAGGAGATCGTGATAGGTCTGAACATGGTAAAATCCGGTGTTCTCAAAAACGTCGGCGAGGCAACCGAAACTTCGGTCAATATCGCGGTCAACGAGATTAACGCCAAGGGCGGCATCGCGGGCAAGAAGATCAAGCTCCTCACCTACGACACCGGCAGCGATCCGAAACAGGCGGCGACCGGCACCCAGAAATTCGCCGAGGACGACAAGGCGCTTGCCATTGTCGGACCCTTTTCCTCAGGCGAGGCTGCAGTTGCGTTTCCGGTCGGCGAGCGGCTGGGAATCGTTCAGATTTCCAATTCCTCTTCGCAACCGGGGCTTACCGCAAACTACAGCTACGCCTGGCGGTTCGTCAGCGACGAGGGCAAGCAGTTCACGCGCCTGCTCAACACCCTGAAGAGAAAGTCCATCAAGGTCGACAAAGCAGAAATCATCTACGTTTCCGACGAACGAGTCTCCAACATCTCCGGCACGCGTTTCTATCCCGCGATCCTCAAGGCAAATGGCATCTCGTTCGGCGATCCGATCGCATTCCAGTATAACAGCTTTGACGTGGCACCGCAGGTGTCTCAGGCGCTGGAGCGCAAGCCGGACGTCATCGCGATGGCAGCAACCCCGGACAGCGCCGGCAAAGTGATCAAGGAACTCCGTCGTCAAGGCTTTCAGGGCCGCGTCATCGGCTCGCAGATTTTTGCCGATCCGAACTCGATTGACCTTTTTGGCCGCGACGCCGACGGGCTTTTGATTGTCGCCGGCTTTTGGTGGGACCGGACGGACGCGACCCGGGCGTTCACCAAGAAATACGCCGAGGAAAATGCCAAGCGCGGGCTGACTTCCAAAAAAATCCCCCACCATACTGACGCGAACGCTTACGACATTGTCTACCTGCTCAAGCAAGTGATGGAGCAGATCGGAGTAACCGGCGATCCTGCCAAGCTCACGCAAGAGCGGACCGCAATCCGTGATGCGCTCAAGACTGTCCGCTTTAGCGGCGTGACCGGCGATAATACCTGCTTCGACGCGCAACGCGATGCCAAGCTCCCGGGCTATGTGATCGAAATCAAGGATTTGAAATGGAATCTTTTCGACTCGTGGCCGGCCGACCCGTGTCCGTAAGGGCTGCCTGCGATGCCTGAACGTCGTATCTGTATACTCGGAGGTTGCGGCGGCATCGGCCGCGGCATCGTCAGCGCGTGCTTGGCGAACGGCAACGATGTGGCGGTGCTTGATCTCAAAGCATCGTTGACGCGTCATCCGCCACCGGCCGGCGTGGTTGCTGTGGAGATCGATGGCAGCGACGAGGCTTCGGTAACGAACGCTTTCGCAAAAGTCGCGGAACGATGGGCCGCGCTCGACGGATTTGTGAACGCCGCAGGCTTCCTGATCGCATTGCAGCCGCTGGTACGGACACCGGTCGATGAATTCGACCTGACGATCGAAGGCAACGTGCGCACCGCCTTTCTGTGCTGCAAGGCTGCCATGACGCTTCTGGAAAAAGGCGAGGCGCCGAGCCTGGTCAATCTGGCTTCCGGACTGGGCGGTTTTATCCGGCCTAACTATGGGCCCTACGCTGCCTCGAAGGCGGCGATCATCGCGCTGACCAAGACGCTGGCGCTCGAACATGCGCCGCGCGTGCGCGCCAACGCCGTTGCGCCAGGAGCGGTCGACACGGCATTCCTGCGCGGCGGTACCGGACGGTCGGAAGAACGCAATTCTTCTTCTCTCGACATCGCCGCCTACAGCGCCGCGATACCACTACGTCGCATAGCCATGGTTGAAGACATCGTCGGTCCAATCATGTTTCTGCTCGGCCCACAGAGTGCTTATATGACTGGCCAGACGCTTTGGGTGAATGGCGGCGCTTATATGCCGTGACGGTTTCGCCTCGGTGGGCGGATCTGTTTGAGCGCCGCGCGGTGTTGCCGATCCGGAGAGCGCCGCACCCCGGGAGAGGCTGATGCATAAAACTACCCGCCGGGAAGTTTTCGCAACCACAGCGAAAGTCGCGGCGGCCGGTTGCTTCGGCATGATCGCGACCAACCTTGCACGCGGCGAACCGCAAACGGCAAGCGCCACCAAAGCGTTCTCCCAAATCGACACGCTCCTCCGCACAGCCGTAAGTACTGGCGAAATGCCGGGTATCGTGGCTTTGGTCGCAAGCGACAGCGGCATTGTTTATGAAGGCGCGTTCGGCTGGCGCCGGCTTGCCGGCGGGGAGCCGATGACACGGGATACCGTATTTCGCATCGCTTCGATGGTTAAGCCGATAACCACCGTCGCCGCGCTTCAGCTCGTCGAGCAGAACAGGCTATCGCTCGATGCGCCCGTACCGGACATCGAGCCGGCGCTCGGCGCACCTCAAGTTCTCGAAGGTTTTACTTCCGCGGGCCTCCCCGAATTGCGTCCTGCCAAGCGTCCGATTTCGCTGCGGCAACTCTTAACCCACACCGCCGGCTTTACCTACCGGCTTTGGGATGCAAAGGCGGTTCGCTATGTGAAGGCGATTGAACTGCTGCCATCCGCCAGCCGAGTTCGCGCGCCACACACGCCGCTGATGTTCGAACCCGGCCAGCGATGGCAGTACGGCCCTAATATCGACTGGGTCGGTCGCATCGTCGAACTAATCAGCGGGATGCCGCTCAAAGTCTATTTTCACCAGCACATTTTCGGTCCGCTCGGCATGAACGATACCGCGTTTGTCATATCCGCGGCGCAGCGCTTGCGCGAGGCAAGTGTTCACCGGCGCGAACCCGACGGCTCGCTATTGGCGCAGCCGGTGGAAAAACAGACGCCGCAGCAAACCTTCCACGGCGGCGGCGGCATTTACTCGACGGCGCCGGATTATTTGACGTTCATACGCGCCCTGATGCACGGCGGTTCGCTTGAAGGCGTGCGCCTACTTCGCCCCGAAACCGTCTCGCTCATGGGCAAGAACCAGATTGGAGACATTGATGTTGGCGTCCTAAGGACGACCCAGCCGGCGCTTTCCAACGACGTCGACTTGTTTCCCAAGATCACGCGTAAATGGGGACTTGGGCACCTGATCAACATGGAAGCTGTCCCAAGCGGCCGCAGTACCGGCAGCCTGACATGGGGCGGCCTGCTCAACACTTACTATTGGATCGACCCCGCAAAGCGCATCGCCGCCGTGTTCATGACTCAAGTGCTGCCGTTTGCCGATGTCCGTGCGTTACGGATCTATCGCCAGTTCGAACGCGGCATCTACCTGGCCATGAAAGCGACTTGACCGGCGGACGGCGACGGAGCTCCGTTCGCGCCGCACATTTATCAGCGGTCTCGACTGCACGCAAAATATCACCTAAGGGCATTGGCGAATTCTGTTGCCGGAGACAGTAATGGCCGACTTAGCTGCGTTTCTCGAAGATCTCGTGATCGCGAACCGGATTCTGGCGCATGAAGGCGTCGTCGACGGATTTGGGCATGTCAGCGCCCGTCATCCTGAGCGTCCCGATCGCTTTTTTATGTCCAGGTCGCGCAGTCCGCAGCTCGTGACGTTCGACGACATCATGGAGTTTGATCTCGAGTGCAATCCCATCGATCAGCGCGGACGCGTGATGTACGGCGAGCGGCCAATTCACGGCGCCATCTTCCAAGTGCGGCCGGATGTGGGGTCGGTGGTACATAACCATGCCCACGAAGTGATACCCTACTCGGTGACCAAAGTGCCGATGCGACAGATTATTCATACTGCAGGCGGCATGGGCCATCACGTTCCGGTCTGGGACATTCATGACGATTTCGGCGACACCGATATGCTGGTGCGGAATATGCAGCAGGGTCGCAGCCTCGCGAAAGCGCTGGGCAACAATGCGGCCGTGCTTATGCGCGGCCATGGCTGCACCGTGACCGGCAGAACCGTTCGTGACGCAGTGCGTATCGCAGTCTATCTTATGGTCAATGCGCGTCTGCAGACCGAAGCGATGCGCCTGGGCGACGTTACCTTTCTCACGGCAGGCGAAATGACCGCGACAGCCGAGATGTCGGCGTCGCCGCTCTCATCCGACCGCATCTGGGAAAATTGGACGCGGCGCAGTGGCTATGCTTTCGAAGTGACATCAGGACAAAAGCAGTAATCGGCTACACCGCGATTGGTTCGCTGGTCGACATATGGAAGATTTGTCGCCGCGAGCGAGTCCGTCGGACGCGAGATCTGCGCAATCGCCGTAGCGCTGCTTGCGCCATGCTAACCGGTAAGTGTGCCGCGCTCAGCGAGGCACGGAATGGAAGCTCAGCGCCAGATAATTTTGCAGACGGTAGCTCGAGGAGCAGGCCGGGCGGTCACCGCTGAAAAGATATGAAGTACAAGCAACGAGGAGCGCGAAGGTGCACCGCAGTACGGATAGATTTCTGACCACGCACGTCGGCAGTTTGCCGAGGCCGGATGATCTCTTGACGATGATGATCGATCGAGAAGAAGGACGCGCGGTTGACGCGGCTGCGTTTTCTGCGCGTACAACCCGTGCTGTCGATGAAGTCGTAGCCAAACAGGCGAGCCTTGGCATTGATGTCGTAAACGACGGCGAGCAGGGCAAGCTAAGCTTTGTCACCTACGTTCATGAGCGCCTGAGCGGCATTATCCCGGGCGAGCCGCGCGGCAACCTTTGGAAAAATACCCGCGAAGGCCAAGCCTTCCCTGAATTCTATGCGGAGGTCGAAGCTCACGCGAGCGGCGCTCCGGGCCGGGCGCGACAGATGATTTGTGTCGACCGTCTGCGCTATTCGGGCCGGACGCTGCTGGAAGAACAGCTGAAGGTGTTCAAAGCCGCGGCCGACCGTGCCGGCGTCACCGAGGCTTTCGTGCCATCGATCTCACCCGCCAACGTCGAACGCTGGCAGCGCAATGAATACTACAAGACCAACGAGGAATATCTCGAGGCAATCGCGGAGGCGATGCGCGAGGAATATGAAGCGATCGTCGCGGCCGGATTTCTGCTCCAGGTCGACGATCCGGCTTTGGCGACCCGCTATACCATGACGACTGACAGCATCCAGCAGACCCGCAACTGGGCGAATGTCAGAGTAGATGTGCTGAACCACGCCCTGCGCAATCTTCCGCCGGACAAGGTGCGTTTCCACACCTGTTACAGCATCAATATGGGGCCGCGCTCGACCGACATGGAACTGAAGGACTTTGTTGACATCATGGTGCGCGTGCGCGCTGGCGCCTACTCGTTTGAGTTCGCCAATCCCCGTCACGAACACGAGTGGGCGATATGGGAACAGGTCAAGCTGCCTCCCGGCAAAATCCTTATTCCCGGAGTGATCTCTCACACCACCGTCCTCGTCGAACATCCCGAACTGGTCGCCGAGCGGCTGGTGCGCTTCGCGAATGTAGTTGGCGCGGAAAATGTGATCGCGGGAGCGGATTGCGGTTTCGCGTCATTCGCCGCATCGCATGAGATGCATCCGTCAATCGTCTGGGCGAAGCTTGCGGCGATGGTTGAAGGTGCGCGTATCGCCAGCCGACGCATCTGGAACTGAGCGGTTGCCGGGCTGGTGGGCGCCTCGCATCGTCCGCCCCGACCAAACCTTGGCGTCTCGATCAGGCGTGCAGGGGTGCCCGGCTTTCCGCCAAGTACGCCATGGCGGCTTGCTCGACGTCATAGTCGTAAAGCCATTTGCGGAATACGGCGGCATTTGCGATTTCCCGATCGCGCTTTTCGAGGTTTTGGTACCTCGAATCGAAACGAAGACCGTTCTGCCGCGCCTCGCCCTGCACGATACCAGTGCGCTCACGACGGAAAGTTTCGTACTGCCGTAACGCATCGGCTACCTCGGCGGAACTCCGTCCCTCAAGGAAAGCCGCAAGAGCAATGCCGTCTTCGACCGCCTGATTAGCCCCCTGCCCTACATGCGGCAGCATCGCATGGGCAGCGTCTCCCAGCAGGGCAAGTCGCCCCTTGGTCCACGAAGCAAGCGGTTTACGATCGTACAGCCCCCACCAGAAGCAGGTCTCCACCTTCTCCAGCAGGCCGACTACGCGCGGATCCCATCCTGCGAACGACGCAGCAAGCTCGTCACGATCGCCAATCGCGGACCATGACTCGATCGTCTCGTCCGCGGTCGGGACGAAGCCGACGTAGTTGAGGAGCTGGCCGCTGCGAACCGGAAACACCATGAAATGTTTGCCGTCTCCCATCCAGACCTGATGAGCCTCCTTTCGCCACCACGGCAGCTTGTCGCTTGCAATCAAACCCCGATAGGCGCGTGAGCCAGAATATTCCGGCACCGAGGGCTCGACGACGTATTTCTGCAGGGTCGATTGAATGCCGTCGGCGGCAATGACTACATCGGTGTCAAGGCTCGCGCCGTTCGCAAATCTTAGCCGCGCAGCAAATGTATCTTGTTCGAATGCGATACAGCGGTGACCGGTGCGTATTGCGGCTTGCGGAATGGCATCCGCGAGCACACGCAGCAAATCGGCCCGATGCATGCCATAGAGGCCGTTCCAGCCGCTCGAGTCGGTTGTGAGGATTTTACCGACGATCGTTCCGTCCATCCGGTAGTATTCCGAGCCGTCGCCGACCTTCGCGCCCACCTGCGCCAACGGTCCGCTAAGACCCATTCGTTCCAGTTGCCGCAGACTATTGGGATATATAAAGACGCCGGCACCAACCTCGCCCAGCGCCGCCGCCTGTTCAAATACTGTGACATCGGCGCCCCGTCGAACGAGCGCATTGGCAGCGGACAGGCCGCCAATTCCTCCGCCAACGATGGCAACCCGAAGGCGATGGGTCGGCATGTCCCGCTTTTAGCCTCTTCCAAGCCCTTGTGGATTGTTTGGGCAAACGCAGCGGAACATAAAGTATTTATTGGCAGCCATCGGTCAATGTCTGTCGGCGCGGCGAAACGGTACAAGCGACACCAGAAGTGCCGTCGAATTTTCGCTGGCAGCTTCACACAGGCTATTGCGTCCGCTCCCAGGCAATCGGAAATACGCCCTCTAATTCCAGCGGATCGCCGGCCTTGAGCTTCACATCGGGGTCGCCCTCTATTTTCATGACATGCGGGCGGGGATCCCAGTGCGCGTCACGTCCAGCATACCGGATCGAAATGGCCGCGCGCCGCGTTGGTGCCGCGTTGCCGCCGGCGCCGTGTACCGTGAGCGGATGGTGACAGATCACATCACCGGCGTCGCAATCCCACGACAAGAAACGATATTTCCGGTCACTCTTGAGCTGTGAGAAATCGGGACACGGCTCGAGCGCCGCGTCGGCGAACTTGGCATCCTTATCGGGGGTGATCGCTTGATAGAACTTGCCCCATTTGTGGGATCCGGCCACGTACTCAACGCCACTGCCAGCAACTGTGACAGGCGTCAGCGCCACCCAAAGCGAGATAATGTCACCGCCGAGAGCCGGCCAATACGGCAGGTCCTGGTGCCATTGGGTAACCTCGCGGGTGCCGGGTTCCTTGATAAAGGCCTGATCGTAGAACAGCGACACTTTATCCTGCCCCATCAGCGTAGCCGCCAGTACCGGCAACGGCGAGTTAAGCGCGAAGTCTCGGAAATCGGGATCCCATCGCCACATGAAAACATTCATGTGAAAACGTCCAGGATCGCCGGCCTTGGTCGCTTCACGGGCGCGCTTTCCAGGATTGAGCAGCAGGCGTTCGACCGCGCCGTTCATTCGCTCGCACCATTCGCGATCGAGCACGTTGCGCACGCAGATGGCGCCGTCTTCCCTGAACCGGGCGATATCGTCGTCGCTGGCGAAGCTCTGCGTAGCCATGGCGTTTCCCCTTTTGCAGCCGCTTCTGCGGCTTTGATTTGACGCTGCCCGGAGTGTCGTTGAGACGCAAGTGCGCCTCGACCGATGTCCGCGCAATGGACAGGACAATCTCGTCTAGGCGACGATTACCTGTCGCGGCTCTCCATTAGTCTCTAGAGCGCGACGAAGATTGCCGGCAGCGTTCCGCCGGATGCACGTCATTTCGGCACAGGGCGATACTCGACCTCGTCGAAGAAGAAGCGCTTCGATCGTTCGAGGTAGATGTGGTTATCCGCCGCGAGCACTTCACCT
>Ga0335085_10012983_pt1 | contig 12228 bp, 13 predicted proteins | sample Lox_Sample_45_FD_206712 | JGI IMG/M metagenome (GOLD analysis project Ga0335085, IMG submission 206712) | Soil microbial communities from Loxahatchee National Wildlife Refuge, Florida, United States - Lox_Sample_4.5 | ecosystem: Environmental > Terrestrial > Soil > Wetlands | place: USA...
CATCCTGCGCATGTTCGTGGACGTGCCGGCCGGGGTGCGCCCCTTCGCTCGGAGCGGCGCCAACCCCTTCCGGCCCGCCGAGGTGGTCGACGAGCTGGCCCGGCTCGCCGGGGGAGGTGCGGCATGAACCTCGAGGCCCCGGTCGTGCCGCCGCCGCCGCCCGCCCCGCTGCAGGCCAAGGACTACAAGAGCGACCTCAAGCCCATCTGGTGCCCGGGCTGCGGGGACTTCGGGGTGCTCCAGGCGCTCTACCGGGCGCTGGCGGCTGTCGGGCGCCAGCCGCACGAGATCGCCTTCATCTCCGGCATCGGCTGCTCGAGCCGCATCCCCGGCTACACCACCGCCTACGGGTTCAACAGCGTCCACGGCCGGGCGCTGCCCATCGCCCAGGGGGTGAAGCTGGCCAATCCGGAGCTGCTGGTCATCGTCGCCGGCGGCGACGGGGACGGCTTCTCCATCGGCGGCGGGCACGTGGCCCACGCCATCCGGCGGAACATCGACCTCACCTACCTAGTCATGGACAACCAGGTCTACGGGCTGACCAAGGGGCAGCTCTCGCCCACCTCTCCCAGGGGGTTGACCACCGTCACCTCCCCCTTCGGGAGCCTGGAGGAGCCGATCAACCCGCTCCTCTACGTCCTGGCCTACGGCGCCGGCTTCGTCGCCCAGGCCACACCGGCGGACATGCCGGGGATGAGCGCGCTCATCGAGGAGGCCCTCCGCTACCCGGGGTTCTCCTTCGTCAACATCCAGTCCCCGTGCGTCACCTTCGGCGAGGAGGACCAGCAGCTGCGCGCCCACAAGTCGCGGATGGTGCCCCTGGCCGGGCTCCGCCACGACCCGGCCGACCAGCTCCGGGCCCTGGACCTGGCGCGGGCCTACGGCAAGGAGCTGCACACCGGGGTCTTCTACCGCAATCCCCACCCGCCGCCGACCTACGATGCGCTGGCGCGCCAGCGGCAGGCGGAGCTGGGCAAGGACCGGCGCCCGCGCGACCGGGTCCTGGACCGTTTCCTTCTCACCTGACACCGGAGGCCGGAGAGCCGTGGCAGCCACCCAGGGAATCGAATGGAAGAAGCTCTCCCTGCGGGAGGCGCTCGACCTGGCCATCGCCATCGAGGAGGAGGCGCGGGACCGCTACCGGGAATTCGCCGAGCAGCTCACCGCCCATCACACCGCCGAGGCAGCCCGCTTCTTCGAGCACATGGCGCGCGTCGAGGAGATTCACCGCTCGCAGCTCGCCGCGCGGCGCGAGCAGCTCTTCCCCGGGGAGCCGCCCGGGGCGATGCGAGAACGCATCTTCGATGTCGAGGCCCCGGAATACGATGCGGCCCGCGCCTTCATGAGCGTGCGCGAGGCCCTGGAGGCGGCGCTCTCCGCCGAGGAGAAGGCCTACGCGTTCTTCGTCCGCGCCATCCCTCAGCTGCAGAACGCCGAGGTGCGCACCCTCTTCGGGGAGCTGCGCGACGAGGAGGTGGAGCACCAGGACCTGGTCAAGGCAGAGATCGCCCGCCTGGCTGCCGAGCCCGGCGGCCCGGCCGAGGCCTACAGCGACGATCCGGTCGCTCAGTGACGCTTCTGAGGTAAGGATCCAGCCCATCCGATGGCCCACGGTCTCGCGCTCCTCGCTTTTCTTCTCGTCTCCACCGCGGTGGCGGCGAGCCTGCTCGTGGCCGCGCGCCTGATGCGGGTCCGCGCCAAGACCAGCTCGCGGCTGAAGCGGGAAACCTACGAGTGCGGCGAGACGCCCACCGGGCTGGCCTGGGTCCGGTTTCACGCCCGCTATTACGTGGTGGCACTGTTCTTCGTCCTCTTCGACATCGAGGCCGCGCTGATCCTTCCCTGGGGGGTGATCACCCGCGAGGCGGGGCCGGCCGGACTGTGGGCGGTGGTCACCTTCGTGGGGGTGCTCATGCTCGGATGGCTGTGGGGCATCCGGAAGGGAGCGCTGGAATGGGCGTGACTCGACCTCCCAGCACCGTGGACGACAGCGGCAACTTCGAGCACCCGCTGTACAAGCTCCTCCTCCAGACCCCGGGGCTGACCGTGGCCACCGTCGCGCTCGACCAGGTGCTCACCTGGGGGATGACCAACGCGCTGTGGATCTTCCCCATGGCCACCAGCTGCTGCGGCATCGAGCTCATGGCCACCGCTGCATCCCGGGTGGACATCGACCGGATGGGCACCATCGTCCGGGCCACCCCCCGGCAGTCGGACGTGATGGTGGTGGCCGGGACGATCACCACCAAGATGGCGCCCCGGGTGAAGAAGCTCTGGGATCAGATGCCCGAGCCCAAGTGGTGCATCGCCATGGGCTCCTGCGCCATCTCCGGGGACTTCTACCGCAACCTCTACTCGGTGGTGCCAGGGGTGGATACCTTCATCCCGGTGGACGTGTACGTCCCGGGGTGCCCGCCCAACCCGGAGGCGCTGATGCACGGCTTCCTCCGGCTGCAAGAGAAGGTGCGCGCCGCCCGGGCCGGCAAGCCGGTGGAGGCCGAGCCGAATCCGGACCTGCTCCGCATCACCCGGCCCTGCATCCCGCGGCTGGTGGACAAGGAGCGCACCGCCGAGCTGGACGAGGCGCAGGTCAGCTCGGCGGAGAAGGCCACTGACCTCCAGTCGGTGCCTCCGCTCTCGGTGCCCCTCGGCCCCCTTCCCCCGCCCCTGGCCGCGCCGCCGGCCAGCGACTTCGAAGCCCTGCTCGCCGAGATGGGGGTGGCGGCCACGGACAAGCACGGGCCGCCGCTCATCCCTGCCGCCCGCCACCTCGAGCTGGCCACCCGCATGAAGGGCCTCGGGTACCGCCAGCTGGTCTCGGTGGTGGCCACCCACTGGCTGGCCGGGACGGGGCGGGCGGGGAAGGACCCGGCCGGGGTCGAGCACTTCGAGGTCACGACGCTCCTGCGCACGGTGGGTTCGGGCTCGCGGCTGGCCTCCTGGTCGGTCCGCCTCGTCCCGGGAGAGACCCTCCCCTCGCTGAGCGGCGTCTTCGCCGGCGCCGACTGGCAGGAGAGGGAGCAGTTCGACCTGGTGGGCGTGGTCTTCGCCGGCCACCCCGATCTCCGCCGTCTGATGATGGCGGAGAACTACCCGCACCACCCGCTGCGCCGGGATTTCGCCGCGGACACCGCCGACGCGCCCTGGAGGTGAGGATGCGCACCGTCCAGGTCACGCGCCGGGTCGACCCGCATCTCTCCCTCGACCGCTACGACCCGGAGGCGGAGCTGATGCTCCTCCACTTCGGGCCCCAGCACCCGTCCACCCACGGCGTGTTCCGGATGGACCTCACCCTGGACGGGGAGATCGTGGTCAAGGCGGTGCCCTACGTGGGCTACCTCCACCGGGCGGTGGAGAAGCTGTGCGAGTCGCTGGCCTACGTCCAGATCACCCCCATCGTGGACAAGAACGACTACGTCGCGCCGATGACCAACGAGCAGGCGCTGAACATGGCCTTCGAGAAGATGCTCAACCTCGAGGTCCCGCGCCGCGCCCGCTGGATGCGCACCATCTTCGCCGAGCTGCAGCGCATCGCCTCTCACCTGCTCTGGCTGGCGACCTTCGCCCTCGACCTGGGAGGGGCGCTGGGAGGCGGCTCCACCGTCTTCATCCACTGCTTCCGGGAACGGGAGCTGATCCTCGACCTCTTCGAGGACGTCACCGGCGCCCGGTTCCACTACAACACCCACACCATCGGCGGGAACCGGCACGACATCCCCGCCGGCTGGAGCGCCAAGGTGCGCTCGGCGATGGACCTCATCGAGGGGCGGATGGGCGAGTACGAGGGGATGACCCTGGAGAACGGGATCTTCCTCACCCGGACGCGCGGGGTGGGGGTCCTCGATGCCGAGCTGGCGCTGGAGCTGGGCATCACCGGGCCCATCCTCCGCGCCTGCGGCGTGGACCACGACCTGCGCCGGGACGCGCCCTTCCACGCCTACGACGAGGTGGCGGTGAAGGTGGTCACGGGCCAGGGAGGGGACTGCCTGGCCCGGGCCCGGGTCCGGTTCCTCGAGCTGCGGGAGAGCATCCGGCTGGTGCGGGAGATGGTGGACAACGTGCCCGCCGGGCCGATCAACGCCGGCAAGCCGATCAAGGTGCCGGTGCAGACCAAGATTCCCCCCGGGCAGGCCTACGTGGCCATCGAGACCCCGCGGGGCGAGCTGGGCACCTACCTCATCGCCGACGGCTCGCACCTCCCCTACCGCCTGAAGATCCGGCCCCCGAGCCTGCACGCCCTCTCCGCGCTGCCCTACATCGTCCCCGGGGCGACGGTGAGCGATGCGGTGGCCATCCTCGGCTCGCTGGACCCGATCATGGGCGAGGTGGACCGGTGAGCAGCTTCCTCCACGGCGGCCTCTACGGCGCGGCCATCGTCACCGTGCTCATGACCATCACCGCCTTCTCCCTCTGGTTCGAGCGCAAGTTCGCCGCCCGGATGCAGACCCGGCTCGGCCCGACCATGGTCGGCCCGGCCGGCCTGCTCCAGCCCATCGCCGACGTGCTCAAGCTCCTCCAGAAGGAGGACATCGTCCCGGCGCGCGCCGACTCGGCGCTCTTCAACCTCGCCCCGCCGGTGGCGGTGATCTGCGCCATCGCCGTGGCGGCGGCGATTCCCTTCGCCCCCACGGTGGTGGCCGCCGACCTGGACGTGGGGGTGGTGTACGTGCTCGCCCTGGGCGCGCTGACCGTGCTCCCGGTGTTCGGCGCCGGCTGGGCGAGCAACAACAAGCTCGCCCTCCTGGGCGGGATGCGGGCGGTGGCCCAGTCCATCTCCTACGGGGTGCCCCTCCTCCTGGCGGCCATGGTGCCCGTCATCCTGGCCGGATCGCTGCGGATGGGGACCATCGTCCGCGTGCAGTCCGAGCAGCACTGGTTCGTGGTCTGGCCGTTCTTCCTCGGCATCCCGGCGGCGGTGATCTTCCTTCTGGCCATGCTCGCCGAGGCGAACCGCATCCCCTTCGACATCCCGGAGGCGGAGAGCGAGCTGGTGGCCGGGGTCACCACCGAGTACACGGGGATGAAGTTCGCCCTCTTCTACATGGCCGAGTACGTCCACACCCTGGTGGCCTCGGCGGTGGCGGCGGCTCTCTTCCTCGGCGGGTGGGACGGCGGCCCGTTCCCGCCCGGGCTGCACTGGATGGCGATCAAGACGCTGCTCCTCTTCGCCGCCGTGTACTGGATCCGCTGGACGCTGTTGCGGTTCCGAGCCGACCAGCTGATGCGCCTCTGCTGGCGGTACCTGGTGCCGGCGGGAATCGTGCTCGTGGGCGCGTCGGGCGCGTGGGTGGTCTTCGTGGGCTAGCGCGGAGGAAGCGGCGGATGGGCTACTTCACCGACGGGCTGCGCGCGCTGGGGGTGACCCTGCGGAACATGGTGCGCCCGGCGGCCACCGTCGAGTACCCGAAGGTCATCCGGCCGCGGGCCGAGCGCTACCGGTCCAGCTTCGCCCTCCTCCACGACGCCGACGGCGACGAGGCGTGCATCGGGTGCCTGCAGTGCGAGCGCATCTGCCCCTCCCAGGTCATCGCCATCAAGTTCGGGGGCAAGCGCGAGTCGCCCATCACCGGCAAGAAGCGAGGCTACGCCGACGATTTCACCCTGGACATGTCGGCCTGCATCTTCTGCGAGCTGTGCGTCCAGGTCTGCCCCACCGACGCCATCGTCATGACCCGAGAGCCGGACGCTCCCGGCTTCCGTCGCGAGGATCTCGTCCTGACCATGGCCAAGCTCTACGCCAACGAGAAGTCCAAGGAACGCTCCTGGGGAGATGCCACCCGGCTGATGGGAATGCAGGAGCCGCCCCGGCCTCCCAAGCCGGCTCCCGCCGCGGCCCCCGCGGCGGCGGCCCCGGCTCCGGCAGCCACGCCGGCCCCGGGTGCGGCGCCGTCCGGCCAGCCGGCCCCCCCCGGGACCGCCGGCGAAGGGGCGGGCGGATGAGCGCTGCGCTCGGATTCGCGCTGGCGGCGGCGGTGGTGGTCGTCGCCGCCATCCTGGTGGTGCGGAGCAGGAACCTGGTGCGGGCCGTCCTCTGGCTGGCCCTGGCCCTGCTCGGCACCGCGGCGCTCTACGCGCTGCTCGACGCGCCCTTCCTGGCCGGCGTCCAGGTGCTGACCTACATCGGCGGCGTGGTGACGCTGATGATCTTCGGGGTGATGGTCACCGGCCGCCACACCGGTGCGGTGGCGGAGATCGACCGGGCCGGCTCGCTGCGCGGGCTGCTCGTGGCCGGTGGGTTCCTGGCCCTGGTGGGGGGAGCCATCCTCTCCACCGACCTCTCCGGCCCGCCGCCGCCCCCGCCGCCCACCACCGCCGAGCTCGCCCGGAGCCTGCTCGACGAGTACCTCCTCCCCTTCGAGGTGACCTCGCTGCTCCTCCTGGCCGCGGTCATCGGGGCGGTGGTCCTCGCCCGCCGCCGCGACCCGGGGCTGGCCGGCGAGCCGAAGAGCGCGCTTCCCTCGTTGAGCTCCGAGGGCTCGCTTCGATGATGCTCCGCGAGCTCCTCCTCCTGGCGGCGCTGCTCTTCAGCATCGGCATCTATGGTGTGCTCACCCGGCGGCACGCGGTGGCGGTGCTGCTCTCCATCGAGCTGATGGCCAATGCGGCCAACGTCGCCTTCGTCGCCTTCGCCACCCTCCGCGGCGGGCCGGGCGAGGTGCTGGTCCTCTTTTCCCTGGCGATCACCGTCTCCGAGGTGGCGGTGGGGCTGGCGCTGGTGATGCTCCTCCACCGCCGCTACGGGGACACGGTGCTCGACCTGGCCCAGGAGGCGAAGGGGTGAACACGCCCGGGACGCCCGAGCTGCTCGGCCTGCTGGCTCTCCTCGCCCCGGCGGCGGCCGCGCTCGTCCTGGGGGTCGTGCCCTGGCTGCGCCGGAGCGGAGGAGCGGCGGCGGTGGTGGCCATCGCCGGGAGCACGGTGGCGCTGGTCGCGGCGGTGGCCGTGCTCGCCCAGCGTGCCGGCGGCGGGCCGGACGTCCTCTGGACGGTGAGCTGGCTCGAGGCCGGCGGCCGCGGACTGGCCCGGGTGGGGGTGCGGCTGGACGGCGTCTCGGTGCCGATGCTGGCCGTGGTGACCTTCGTCGCCCTGGCGGTCCAGGTCTATTCCGTCGCCTACATGCACGCCGAGACGGCGCGCAGCTACGGCCGCTACTTCGCCTACCACGCGCTCTTCCTCTTCAGCATGAACCTCCTCGTGCTGGCGCCGAATCTCCTCCAGGCCTTTGCCGGCTGGGAGCTGGTGGGGGTGACCAGCTACCTGCTCATCGGCTTCCACTTCGACCGTCCGAGCGCGGCCCGGGCGGCGGTGAAGGCCTTCTGGATGACCAAGCTCGCCGACATGGGCTTCCTCTTCGCCCTGCTCCTGCTCTACACCGCCGGCGGCAGCTTCGAGTGGACTGCTTCGCTCCGGCCGGCGGTGGCCGGAGCGGTGACCGCCCTCTTGTTCATCGCCGTGGTGGGGAAGTCCGCCCAGTTCCCGCTCCACATCTGGCTGCCGGACGCGATGGAGGGGCCGACGCCGGTCTCGGCGCTCCTCCACGCCGCGACCATGGTCGCCGCCGGGGTCTATCTGGTGGTGCGGGCCGACCCGCTCTTCGCCCAGGCGCCCGCTACCCGCGAGGTGATGCTCTTCCTCGGGGCGGGCACGGCCGCCTTCGCCGCGTTGCTCGCCCTGGTGCAGACGGACATCAAGCGGATGCTCGCCTTCTCCACCTGCTCTCAGCTCGGATTCATGGTGGCCGCGCTGGGAGCGGGCTCGGCCTTCGCCGGCTTCTTCCACCTCGGGACCCACGCCTTCTTCAAGGCCCTGCTCTTCCTCGCCGCGGGAAGCGTGATCCACGCCGTCCATTCCAACGAGCTGTCCCAGATGGGCGGGCTGCGCCGGCGCATGCCGCTCACCACGGTGGTCTTCGCCATCGGCGCGCTGTCCCTGGCCGGCATCCCCGGGTTCGCCGGCTTCGCCTCCAAGGACACGGTCATCGGCGCGGTGGAGGGGCAGGGCGGCGGGGTGCCCTACTTCCTGCTCCTGGGCACCGCCTTCGTCACCGCTCTGTACATGGGGCGGGCGCTGCTCCGCGCCTTCTTCGGGCCCCCCTGCGCGGCGGCGGCCCATGCCCACGAGCCGCCGCTGTCGATGACCGCCCCGCTGGTGCTGTTGGCCATCCCGTCGGTGCTGGCCGGTCTGCTCGGGGGATGGCTGGCTCGCTCGGTGGGCGCCGAGTACCACCTGCACCTGGCCCCGACGCCGGTGCTGGCCGCGGCGCTGTCCCTGGCCGGCCTTCTGCTGGCGGTGGCCCTCTTCCGGCAGGGCCGCCCGGCGCCGCTGGCTGCCTTCCTCGAGCGGGCGGACCGGGCGAGCCTGGTCGACCGGAGCTGGGCCCTGCTCTACCGCCAGGTGCTGATCCGGGTGGCGGACGTGTCGCGCTGGGTGGACCGCTACCTGGTGGACGGGCTGATGAACGGCATCGGCTGGAGCACGCTGGAGACCGGGTCGGCAGTTCGCCCGGTGCAGACCGGCCGGATGCGGGACTACGTCTTCGCGGTCATGGTGGGTGCGCTGCTGCTCGCCTGGATCGGCGGCTTCCGATGACCGCCCACCTCCTCTCGCTGGTGGTGGCCGCCCCGGCGGTGGCGGCGGCGGTGCTGCTCCTCGTTCCCACCCGGGCACGGAGGACGACGCGATGGGTGGCGCTGGCCGGCGCGACCACCTCGCTGGCCGGCGCGCTGGCGGCGGCCGTCCTGTGGGACAAGCGACGGGGCGGCTTCCAGTTCCTCGAGGACCTGCCGCTCGTACCCTCGCTGGGCATCCACCTCAAGCTGGCCGCGGACGGCTGGAGCATCACCCTCCTCCTCCTCACCGGGCTGATCATCTTCACCGGCGTCCTGGCCAGCTGGACGGTGGAGCGGCGGGACAAGGAGTTCTTCATCCTCCTCCTGGTGCTGGTCGCCGGCGTGTTCGGCGTCTTCGTCTCCCAGGACCTGTTCGTCTTCTTTCTGTTCTACGAGATCGCCGTCCTCCCCATGTACCTGCTCATCGGCATCTGGGGGAGCAGCCACGAGATCCCGCCCGCCGGGCCGTTCCGCTTCGTGTGGCGGCGCTTCGCCGTCGGCTCGCGCGAGTACGCGGCGATGAAGCTGACCCTGATGCTGCTCATCGGGTCGGCGGCCATCCTGGTGGCCATGTTCGTCCTCTGGGCGGGCTCCGGGGCGCGGACCTTCGACCTCGGGGCGCTGGAGCAGGCCCACTTCTCCCGGTCGACCCAGAACCTGGTCTTCCCGCTGGTGTGGCTCGGGTTCGGCACCCTGGCCGGCGTCTTCCCCTTCCACACCTGGTCCCCGGACGGCCACGCCTCGGCCCCCACCGCCGTCTCCATGCTCCACGCCGGGGTGCTGATGAAGCTGGGGGCCTTCGGGGTGATGCGGGTGGGGATGGTGCTCGCCCCCGACGCGGCTGCCGTCTGGGCGCCGCTGGTGGGGACGGTGGCGGTGATCAACGTGCTCTATGGAGCGCTCTGCGCCTCGGCGCAGACGGACCTCAAGTACGTCATCGCCTACTCCTCGGTGAGCCACATGGGGGTGGTGATGCTCGGGGCGGCGACGCTGAACCCCATCGGCTGGAACGGGGCGGTGTACCAGATGTTCGCCCACGGCATCATGACCGGGCTGTTCTTCGCCCTGGTGGGCCTGGTCTACGAGCGGGCCCACACCCGGGCCATCGCCCGCATGGGCGGATTCGCCCACTCCATGCCGGCGGTGGCTGCCTTCTTCACCCTGGCCAGCCTCTCCTCCCTGGGGCTGCCCGGGACGGCGGGGTTCGTCGGCGAGTTCCTCGTCTTCCTCGGCTCGGCCAAGGGCGCCATGCCCTGGTGGACGGTGCCCGGCGTGCTGGGGGCCTTCGTCACCGCGGTCTACGTGCTCCGGGTGGCGAAGGTCATCTTCTGGGGGCCGGCGCCGGCGGGTGAGTTCGCCCACCTGGCCGACGCGCGGCGCACCGAGTGGGGCGCTCCGCTGGTCCTCGGCGCGTCGCTGGTCCTGTTCGGCTTCTGGCCCCGGCTCCTCCTCGACTTCATCGACATCACCAGCGTGAGTTTCCTGGGCAGGCTCCCGCTCCTGGCCGAGGCCCTCTCGCGATGAACGGCTGGCTCTCGCACCTCGCCCTGGACCTGGCGGTGGCCGGGGTGGGGGCGGTGGTCCTGGTGGGGGACGCCCTCCTCCCCCGGCACGGGCGGGTGTGGGGCTGGCTGGCCGCGGCGTGCCTGGCCGGCCTGCTCGCCGTGTCCTTCGCCGTCGACCTCTCCGGCGCCACGCCCCACGGCGCCTACGTCTCGGACGAGTTCGTCCTGTTCTTCAAGCGCGTCTTCCTCGTCGCCGGGATCCTCGGGGTGCTCGGGGCGATGGACTGGCTCGAGGAGCAGGTGCCTCACCGACAGGCGGAGTACCACGCGCTGCTCCTCTTCAGCCTGACCGGGATGATGATCCTCCCCGGGGCGCGAGACTGGGCGCTCCTCGTCCTCTGCTTCGAGCTGATGAGCGTCCCGCTCTACGTCCTCTGCGCCTGGGCGAAGAACGACGGGCCGGCGGATCGCCCGAGGCTGGCCGCCGAGGCGGGCCTGAAGCTCTTCCTCACCGGCGCGGCCAGCTCGGCGCTCACCGTCTTCGGGCTGGCGCTCATCGTCGGCCTCACCGGGACCACCCGCCTCCAGCCCCTCCCCCCCGGGCCGGTGTCGCCCCTGGCCGGGGTGGGGCTGCTCCTGGTCGTGGCCGGCTTCGGCTTCAAGGTGGGCGCCGTCCCCTTCCACTTCTGGGTGCCGGACACCTACCAGGGCGCTCCCACCCCCTTCGTGGCCTTCCTCTCCGTGGCCCCCAAGGCCGGCGGGCTGGCCGCGCTGAGCGTGGTGCTCCTCTCCGGATGGGGAGCGCAGCTCGGGGTGTGGGTGCCGGCGCTGGTGCTGCTCAGCATGGCCAGCATGCTGGTGGGCAACTTCTTCGCGCTCGGGCAGTCGGACGTGCGGCGCCTGCTCGGCTTCTCCGGCATCGCCCAGATCGGCTACGTCCTTCTGGCGCTGGCGGCCGCGACGCGCTTCGGGGTGGCCATGGCCCTCTTCTTCATCGCCGCCTACGTCTTCACCAACCTGGGCGCCTTCCTGGTGGTGCACGCCGCCGCCGAGCGCTCGGGCGGCCACCAGCTCCCCCGGCTGGCCGGGCTGTCGCGCCGGGCGCCCTTCCTCGGCGGGGCGCTCCTGGTCTTCCTCCTCTCCCTGGCCGGAATCCCCTTCGTGGCCGGCTTCTGGGCGAAGCTCTTCGTCTTCCTGGCCGGCTACCGGGCCGGGCTGGTGTGGCCGGTGGTGCTGGGCGTGGTGCTGGCGGTGGTGGCCCTCTTCTATTACCTGGCCGTCGCCCGCTCGACCTTCATGTCCGAGGGCACCTCCTCGGCGCCGGTACCGACGGGCGTGCCGCTCCGGCTGGCCATCGTCGTCTGCCTGGCGGCGGTGGTGGGGCTCGGGCTCTGGCCCGGGCCGCTCGTCGACGGGGCGAGCCGGGCGGCGCGCGCCTTTCTCCCGGCCGTCCCCGCCTCGGCTAGCCGGTGAAGGTGTCGATGACGATGGTGTCGTCGCGGAGGATGTCCGGGTTGAGGCAGTCCCGCTCCTCGTCGGCCATGTCCTTCTTCATCTCGCGGACGAACTCCTTGAGCCGGCCCAGGTAGCCCTCCACGTCCTCGGCGGGGTCGAGGCCGGCCAGGGCGGCGATGGTGGCCCGCTGCTGCCGGTGCTCCTCGTCGAGCGACTGGACCCGGGCTGGGCCCCAGGCATCGATGTCCGCCAGCACCGGCCGCAAGAGGCTGTCCTCGTGCGCGATGTGCTTGAGGAAGGCGTCGTAGAAGGCTTTCATCCGTTGCTGCAGCCGGGCGGCGGCGTCGGCGCGCTGCGCGGCCACGTCCTCGAGGAGGGTGACCACCTCCTCGAGCTCGTCCCGCAGCACGGAGTGCTCGTCGAGGATGATCTGGCGGACCTGGCTGGCGTCGAGCTCCATGGTGGAACCTCTCGAAAGGCGCGCTCAGCCGGGGCGCGCTGCGTCGCGGGGAGCGGGGTGGATCTCCGTCTTTTGGGCTCGGCCGAATCGCGGCGCGGGCGTGATCCGGGCGGAGAGCCAGTCCACGAAGGTGTCCATCCCCTCGCCGGTACGCGCCGAGACGGGGAGGAGCGCCGGGGTGGGCATCACCCGCGCCAGG
>Ga0335085_10012984_pt1 | contig 12228 bp, 10 predicted proteins | sample Lox_Sample_45_FD_206712 | JGI IMG/M metagenome (GOLD analysis project Ga0335085, IMG submission 206712) | Soil microbial communities from Loxahatchee National Wildlife Refuge, Florida, United States - Lox_Sample_4.5 | ecosystem: Environmental > Terrestrial > Soil > Wetlands | place: USA...
GGCCGCGGTTCCCGGTGCTGAAGGCAGGGCACTTGCGTCGTGACCAGGGCGGCACACGCGTTGCTCCTACGACGGACGCTCGTCAAAGGAGGCGCTCATGGTTCCCCGTTCGACGCATCGTCTCGCCGCCCCGGCCCTCGGTCTCGCCCTCGCCATCGGGCTCTCCGCCTGCGGGGGCGGCAGCGAAAGCCCCACGTCGGTCACCCCCCCGCCCGACGTCACGGGTCCCTACTTCCTGCAGTGGACGCTCCAGGTCCTCCGCAAGAGCGACGGCTTTCAGACGCAGTTCCAGTGCTACGGCCAGATGACCCTCGGTCAGAGCGCGGCCACGGCGTCCACCTCCTCGGTGTCGGGCTTCGCCACGGTGAACTCGGGCTGCGCGCCCGAGTCGTACGATCTCCGGGGGAGCGTCAGCTCCGGGGGTGCAATCGAGTTCGACACGAACGGCCCCAAGCCGCCCGAGGGGCCCTGCCCCGGCGGCAAGAACGTGCACTTCACGGGACAGGTCACCACCGCCGGCAACTCCGTCATCGTGTCCGCCCGGGGCGTCACGACCGTGACCTGCCCGGAGTTCGGGGAGCACGAGTTCACGTACCTGATCCAGGCCTCGAAGTGAAGGGGTGCGCTCGCGAACGGGATGGCCGCGGAAACGTGATCAGGGCAGGTTGACGCGAAGGGTGTCGGCAGTCTCGACGGTCTGCGCGGTGTCGGTCAGGAGGGTGACGCGTCCCTTCCACTCGTTGAAGCGGGACGCGTCGCCCGCGCCGTTCGCGCAGTTCAGGGTCGTCTGCACGCGGAGGGCGGTCGTGCCCGGGCGCAGGGTGGCGGGGACGATCGTCGCCGGCGCGCTGCTCGCGAAGCCGACCTCGCTCGGCACTCCCGGGGAGCTCACGATGATCAGGACCGCGGAGACCGACTGGATCGTCACGTCGCCGCCGCCGGTGTTCTGCGCGTTCAGGTCGATCGCCACCGCGAGCGGCATCCCGGTCGTGCCGTTCGGGCAGTCGAGGACCGGCGTCCCGAAGCGCGCGCCGGCGAAGGTCACCGCCCCGCCGGAAGGCGTCGCGCCGCTCCCGCCCGCCGCGAGGGCGATGCCCACTCCCGCCGCGACGGCGCCCCCGACGATCAGCACCGTCCGGCCGGCGTGGCTCTTCGACTCCGGCTTCGTCCCTCGGGCTGGCTCCGCCGCGCGCGCCGCGGCCTCGCGCTCGCGTCGCGCCTCCTCGAAGGCGGCGATCACCTTCGGCGAGAAGCGATCGGGACCGAGGCGCAGCGCCGGGTCGTGGCCGAGCGCCTCTCGGAAGCGGGCACTTGCGGCGTCTCTCTGGTCGAGCGCGAGATGGGCGATGCCGAGGTAGAGGCACGCCTGCCCGGCGTCGTGGCCCCCTCCGGGGGACAACCGATCCGCCACCGGCCCGAGCGTCGCCACCGCCCCCTCGAAGTCGCCCTCGTCGACCTGGCGGATCCCCGCGGCGAGGCCGGGATCCTGGGCGACCGCGGCGGGCACGGGCGCGTGGCCCGCCCCGCCCACCCCGGAGGGGAGGACGGAGACCGCCAGAACGAACGCCAGCGGTCGGGCGCGAGTCGAGGCGCGCATCATCCCCGAGAGGTTATTCCGGGGAGGCGGCGAACGCCAAGTCTCAGCGGCGTCGGACTCCGTCCGTGGCGAGGTCCACGGTGAGGCGGGCGGTCTCGCCCGGTCGAATCGTCACCCGGCGCGGGTAGGGCTGGTAGTCGGGGTGCGTCAGGAGCACGGCGTGCGGTCCCGGCGGGAGGGGGATGCGGCCGAGGGGCGTCTGGCCACGCGGGACGCCGTCCACGCTCACGTCGGCCCAGGGCCGCGCGACGACCAGCAACGCGCCGTCGGCCCCGGGAGTCGGGGTCGCCGCGGTTGGCACGACCGCCGGCGGCGTCGGGGCGGCCTGGGACTCCGGAACCGGCGGGGCTGCGGGCAACGGAGTGGGCGTAGGAGTCGCCGCGGGAGCCGGCGGACGTGCCGTGACGGAGGGCGTTCGCGACCGAGGCTCGGGCGACAAGGCGGGAGCGGTCGCCTCCGGTGAGGAGGGCGGCGACGAAGGCTCGACGGCTCTCGTGGGCGGAGGCCTGGTCGGCGGCGTGGCCGCGGGTGGCGGCGACACCCGCAGGAGGAACGCCGCCGCCACTCCAGCCGCGGCCAGCCCCAGCGCGAGCGTCGCGCGAGGCCAGACTCGGCGGCGCAGAGCCGGTGCGGGAGCGCGCCCCTCCCGCACGGCCCGCAGCGCCTCGGCCATCTCGCCGCCGTCGGCGTAACGCCTCGACGGGTCCTTCGCGAGCGCCCGGGCCAGGACCGGCCGCAGCGCCTCGGGGACGTGCTCGAGCGGAGGCGGGGCCTGGAGGTGCTGCAGCAGGGTCGCCACCGGAGTCTCGGCGCGAAAGGGCACGCGCCCGGTGACGAGCTCGAAGAGGACGACGCCCAGGGAGTAGACGTCGCTGCGCGCGTCGGCCGGCCGCCCGCGAGCCTGCTCCGGGCTCATGTACTCCGGGCTCCCGAGCGCGTAGCCCCCGGCCGCGGTTTCTCCCCCCGCGGCCGGCTTCGCGATGCCGAAGTCCATCAGCCGCAGGCGACCCGCGCCGTCGACCATGAGGTTCAGGGTCTTCAGGTCGCGGTGGACGATCCCGGCCCGGTGGACGGCGGCGAGGCCCTCGGCGGCCTGGACCGCCAGCGGAAGCACCTCCTCGACGGGCAGCGCACCGCCCCCCAGGCGGGCCGCGAGCGTTTCGCCCGCGACGAGCTCCATCGAGATCCAGCGCCGGGCCCCTTCCGTCCCGCCGTCGTGCAGCCGGCAGACGTTCGGGTGGCTCACCTGCCGGGCGAGCTTCACCTCGCGGCGGAACCGCCGCTCGGCCTCCGGGCCGCGGGCCGATTGCGCGCGCTGGACCTTGAGCGCAACCTCCTCGTCGAGCACTCGATCGAAGGCTCGGTAGACGGACCCCATCCCGCCCCGGCCGAGGTACGAGCGGATCTCGTACCGTTCCGCCACGACGGCGCCCGGAGCGAGCGACATCAGGTCCGCCCCGCACGCCGCGCACTCCTCTCCCGGCTCCTCGCGCCTCTCGCCGCACACCGGGCAACGCACGGGTGCAGCATACCCCCGGCGAGGGTCAGGTCCTGAAACTGCTCATCCGGCGGGTGTCCGTCGCCTGTCGCCGCCTCGTGGGTCATGAGACAATCCGCGCCCATGAAGCCCTCCATTGCCGCTCTCCTGCTCGTTGGCGTCTCGTCCGCCGCGGCCGCTCAGCCGACGGCGCTGCCCCGCAGCGCTCCCGAGGCCCAAGGCATCCCGTCCTCCGCGATCCTGGCCTTCGTCGAGGAGGCGGAGAAGAGCGTCGACGCCCTGCACAGCCTGATGGTGCTGCGCCACGGCCACGTCGTGGCCGAGGGCTGGTGGGCCCCTTACGGGCGCGACGACCGGCACATGCTCTTCTCCCTCAGCAAGAGCTTCGCCTCCACGGGCATCGGCCTCGCGATCGCGGAGGGCCGACTGACCCTCGACGACACCGTCCTGTCGTTCTTCCCCGACGCCGCTCCCGCCGAGCCCGGCGACAACCTGAAGGCAATGCGCGTCCGGGATCTCCTGGCCATGTCCACCGGACACCACGCGGACGTGATCGAGAAGTTCCCCTACACCGACGCCGGCGTCTCCCAGACCCGGGCGTTCCTCGCCCTCCCCGTGGCCCACAAGCCCGGAACTCACTTCGTCTACAACACTCCGGCCAGCTACATGCTGTCCGCGATCGTGCAGAAGGTGAGCGGCCAGCCGCTCGTCGACTACCTGCGGCCCCGTCTCTTCGCGCCCCTCGGCATCCGCGACCCGAGATGGGACGCCACTCCCGGCGGCGTGTCGCTGGGCGGGTTCGGCCTGTCCGTGACCACGGAGGACATCGCGCGGTTCGGCCAGCTCTATCTGCAGAAGGGCGAGTGGGAGGGGAAGCGCCTCCTGCCCGCGGAGTGGGTGGCCGCGGCCACGACCCGCCAGGTCTCGAACGGCAGCAACCCGGAGAGCGACTGGGAGCAGGGCTACGGCTACCAGTTCTGGCGGTGCCGCCACGGCGTCTACCGGGGCGACGGGGCCTTCGGCCAGTACTGCATCGTGATGCCCGAGCAGGACGCGGTGGTGGCGATCACGAGCGGCGTCCGCGACATGCAGGCGGTGCTGAACCTCGTCTGGCAGCACCTCCTCGGCGGGATGCAGGCGGCGCCGCTGCCCGCCGACGGGACGGCCCAGGCCCGCCTCACGCAGAAGCTCGCCTCCCTGGCGCTCCGTCCGCCGGCCGGCCGGCCGACGTCGCCGGTGGCGGCCCGGGTCTCGGGCAGAGTCTACGAGCTGCCCAAGAACGACGGCGGCATCGAGGCGGTGGGCGTCGACTTCGGCAAGGAGACGACCCTCGTGGTCCGCGCCGGCGGGCGCGAGCGCCGGCTGCCGTGCGGCCGTGGCGACTGGCGGCGGGGAGGGACCTTCCCGGCCGGGAAGGCGCTCCTCTCGGGCGATGCCGAGCAGGCGGTGGCGGCGAGCGGCGCCTGGACCGACGACGACACGTTCACCGTGAAGGCCTGCCTCTACGAGACGCCGTTCTGCGCCACGCTCGGCCTGCGCTTCGCGGGCGACGCGCTCGTCTTCGACCAGGAGATGAACGTCGGCTTCGGCCCCACCCGGCAGCCGACGCTCGTGGGCCTTCCCGCCCGGGCTCCGCGCGTCGACCCGCGAGCCGCCACCCGACGCTGACCCGTCTCGCGGTCCCCTCGCCACGCTACACTGAGGGAGGATGAGCCCGCGACCCGATCCCGTGGAGGTCGCCGAGGAGCAGCGCCGCGCCGACCGTCTGCGGCGTACCGTGGACGTGGCCTGCGCCCTGCTGCGGCAGGGCCAGCTCAGCCGCGACGAGGCGGAGGCGGTGGTGGCGACGACCCGCGGCGAGGCTCTCGCGCTCTTCCCGGGGAAGGAGGACGTCTTCGACCTCGTCCTCGCTCCGCGTTTCCGCCGGATCCTGGACGAGTTCTGCCCTCGACCGGGCGGCGGCCGCGTCCTGCCGTTTCGGCGCTAGCGGCTCACGCAGGTGAAGTCGCGCATCACGCCAGCGGTGTCGAAGAACACGAAGTAGAGCATGTCGCCCGCCTGGTAGACGCGCGTCTGCGCGTGGCGCGAGGCCTTCCGGCGGATCTCGACGGCCTTCGCTCCCCCGCGCGCGGCGGCCTCCCGGGCCACGTCCTCGGGCGACCGCGGGACGGAGAGGAGCACCGTCCCCTCGTCCCGGAAGGCGCGGTCGAGCAGGTCGGCGCTGGGCTGCTGCCGCATGACGCGCCGCAGCCGGCCCTCGTGGTCCTGGAACCGGCTGAAGTTGAACACGACCGAGCCCAGGATCATGGGCAGGGCGAGTGCCGCCAGCGTCACCGCCAGGGCGGCGCCGAGGATCCAGAAGCGCTTCATCGTCGCCTCGCGTCCGGGATTCTAGCCGCGCCGGCCCGCGCCGGCGAGGGCTGCTTGCAGCTCGGCGAGCACCCCGGACGGGGAGGGCGGCCGGCTCTCTTTTCCGACCGCGAGCGCCCGGGCGAAGAAGGCGTCGAGGGCAGGGTGACCCTCGGACAGCGGCAGCCGCACCGGACGAACGTGACCGGCCAGGAGGGCGGACCGCAGGCCGGGGCACCCCGGGTCGACGAACGGATGCGTTCCGGTGAGCATCTCGTACGCCATTACGGAGAGCGCCCAGACATCCCACGAAGGATCGACGGTCCCGCCGGTGAGCTGCTCGGGGGCCATGTACCGGGGGGTCCCTGCGACGCCGTGCGTCGCAGTCTCGCCTTCTGTGGCGTCGGCGGCGGGCAACAGGCGGGCCAGGCCAAAGTCGAGCACCTTCGCGACCTCCCCCGTTTCTCCCTGGGCCAGGATCACGTTCTCGGGCTTGAGATCGCGGTGGACGAGGGTCAGCCGGTGGGCCGCCTCGACGGCGGAGGCGATGCCCCCGAGGATCGCGAGCGTGCGCGCGACGGTCAGCGCCCCCTCTGACCGCAGGAGCCCGCGCAGGGTCGGACCGACCAGAAACTCCATCACCAGGAAGGCCCTCCCTTCCCGGTCCACCCCGAAGTCGTGGATGGTGACGACATTCGGGTGGGAGAAGGCGGCGAGGGCGCGGGCCTCGCGCCGGAATCGCCGTCGGTCTTCGGCCCGCGGAGCCCGGTCCTCGCGCAGGAGCTTGATCGCGACGCGCCGCTCGAGGTCGCGATCGAAGCCTTCGTAGACCACGCCCATCCCCCCGCTTCCGAGAGGGCGTTCGAGCCTGTACCTTTCGGGGGCGTCGGACGGCGCGGTCATGGTCGGAGTGGCGGCGGACGGCTCGCGGCGGAGGAGGGTCCCGAGCGCGGAGGCAACGGCCATGAGCAGATCGCGCTCCTCCCGGTCCCAGGGCTCTGCGGAGCGCTTCGGCCCGAGCACCAGGGCTGCCTGCCGGCCAGGGACGGGAACGGGAACGACGAGATCGACCCCGGTCTGCTCCAGGCGGTCGACCTCTTCGGCCGGCAGCCCCTCGACGACGCCCGTGGCCTGCGTCACGGGCAGCGGAGCGCCCAAGGCCTGCAGCACACCCAGTACCCGGCTGTCGGCGGGCCAGGGCGGCACCTGCCGCCCCGCGGGCGCCACCGCGATCGCCCGAACCGTTCCCTCCGCCGGCTCCTCCAGCAGGAGGGCGACGAGCTCGGCGTGCAGCGCCTTCTCGATGGCCACGACCGCGCGGAGCGCGGCCGCGGCCGGGCTCGCGTCCTGCTCGACGTCCTGAACCACGTCCCGCAGGAGGCGGAGGGCATCGTAGCGCTCGCGGAAGAAGCGGCGGTCGAGCGCGTCGAGCCAGCGGGCCTGCCGGGCGCGGGCGGCGAGGGCGATCGCGACGAGGCCGGCGTAGATCCAGCCCCGCCGGGAGACGACGGCGAGAAAGGGCTCGCTCCCGTGAAGCAGGAGGTCGCAGACGAGGACGCCGGCGAGGAGCGGCACCAGAGCGAGGAGCGTCCGCCGGGCGAGGGCGTAGCGCACGCTCGCGCGGACGACCAGCCGCAGATCGAACGCCCGGTGGCGGAGGACGGCGTAGGCAAACGCAAGGGGAAACAGCACCTGGAGAAGGCTCGCGGCCAACGCGAGCGTGTACACCACGGGGCGGGTCGACGGAGCGACCGCCTGCATCACCTGGACGGGGAGGGGCACGACCACGGCAACCACGGCCGCAGCGACCAGGACCCGGACGCGACGCTTCTCGTTCGGGTCCGTGAGGCGGCGGTAACCGAGCGCCAGCGCGGCGAGGCTGCCGACGAGGTACAGCACGTTCACCGCCGGAGCCAGCCGCAGCACGTGCTGCAGGTCTCCCGGGCCCGTTCTCCCGTCCGCGGCGGCGCGGGCCAGGACCGGCGCGAGCCAGGCGAGAAGGGCGAACGAAGGCGTCCACAGGAGGGCCCACACCCACGCGCGACGGACAAGCGGCTTCGGGAACGTGGCGGAGAACGTGAGGCCGATCGCCGTCGCGAACGCGAGACCGGACACGAGCGGGATCCAGAGGACCCCGGCCACAGGGCCGGGCAGGGCCCGCCAGGTGGCGGCCATGCCTTCGGGGAGAGTGTCGGTCACGGTCGCCAGGGTGGCCATCAACCAAGCTCCGACCAGCGCCTGGGGATCCCGGGGGCGCCGCCAGACCAGCAGGAGGGCCATCGTGAGCGCGGGGAGACGAAACGATGCGTAGAAGAAGAGCTTTCGGACGTCGAGGGACTCCGTCGGCGCCCGTGGAGGCGGGCCGACGCTCGCCGAGATCGCGCGCCCCTCGCGCTCCGCCTTCACCTCGACCGGCTGGTCCGACGGGAAGTGCGCAACCGCCACGACCCAGTCCAGAAGGTCCGCCACGCGACGGCCGCCGACGTCTAGAACACGGTCGCCGGACATCAGGCCCGGGCTGCCGGCAGGCGGCCGCGGGCGGTCATCCTGCACGATCACCGCACCGCTCGCGGGGTCGGGCCTCCACCGGAGCCGCTCGCCTCTCACCTCGAAGGGCGTCAGTAGGACGAAGTACGCCCCGTAGACGACACCGAGAGCCAGGACCCACCAGGGCGCGAGCACCCGAGCAGGTGAGGAGACGAATCGCCGGCGAGGGGATGAGGGGATGTCCACGCCTGGCATGGCCGAGGTTCGCCGCGCATTCTAGCAGCCGGACCGCCTTGAAACCGGCCGCGGGATGGGACCAGAATCCGCGCGCATGCGCATCGGGCTCGACCTCGGGGGCACGAAGATCGAGGGCGTGGCCCTCGACGACGACGGGGCGCAGCTCGCCCGACGACGGGTGGCGACGCCCCGCCACGATTACGCGGCCACGCTCGAAGCGATGGCTGCCCTCGTCCGCGACCTCGAAGAGAAGACGGCCCTCCGGGGCACGGTCGGGGTCGGGATGCCGGGAGCCCTCTCCCCCGCCACCGGGCTCGTCAAGAACGCGAACTCGACCTGGCTCATCGGCCAGCCGCTCGACCGCGACCTCTCGGCCCTCCTCGACCGCCCGGTCCGCTTCGCGAACGACGCCAACTGCTTCGCCCTTTCGGAGGCGGTGGACGGAGCCGGGGCCGGGGCCCGGGTCGTCTTCGGCGTCATCGTCGGGACCGGCACCGGGGGCGGGATCGTGGTCGACCGCAAGGTGCTGACCGGTCCGAACGCGATCGCCGGCGAGTGGGGCCACAATCCCCTGCCCTGGCCGCGCGAGGGTGAGTGGCCGGGGCCGCCCTGCTACTGCGGCAAGACGGGCTGCGTCGAGACGTTCCTGTCCGGGCCCGGCCTCGCCCGCGACTTCCGGCAGGCGGCGGGCGAGGAGGTCGAGGCGCCTTCGGTCGTGGCTCGCGCCGAGCGCGGAGACCGGGCGGCGGTGGCCGCGCTCGAGCGCTACGAGGAGCGGATGGCCCGGGCCCTCGCCGCCGTCCTCAACATCGTGGACCCCGACGTCGTGGTGCTCGGCGGGGGGATGTCGCGAATCGCCCGCGTCTACGAGAGCGTGCCGCGGCTCTGGCAGCAGTGGGCTTTCTCCGACCGCGTGGACACGGCGCTCCGGCCCCCGGTCCACGGGGACTCGAGCGGCGTCCGCGGCGCGGCCTGGCTGTGGGGGCCGGGGGAGCGGTAGCCGCAGCGAGGTTCCGTCCGGCTCAGGCGAGGGCCTCGCGCCGGAAGTCGAGCGGCGTCCGGCCGGTCCAGCGCTTGAATGAACGGTGGAAGGCGCTCGACTCGGAGTAGCCGAGGAGGAAGGCGATCTCGGCCAGCTCCACGCGGGGGTCCTTGAGGTGGGCGACCGCGATCTCGTGGCGCACGGAGTCGAGGAGGTGGCGGAACGTCGTGCCCTCGCCCTCGAGCCGCCGGGAGAGCGTTCGCACGCTCATGGCCAGCTGTCCGGCCACGCGGTCGGCGGACACCCTTCCCGAGGGCAGGTCGTCCTTGACGAGGAGCCGGGCGCGGGCAGAGACGGGGGGGTGCGAGGGGAGGCTCACCAGCATCTTGTCGAGCTGCCGGCCGACGAGCGCGGCGAGGGTGGGATCGGCTCCGCGCATGGGAAGGCCGAGGTCGGCCTTCGCCATCAGGAGGCCGAGGATCGGCTGATCGAAGCGGAGCGGGCACGCGAAGAAGCGCTGGTGCTCGTCGAGGCGGGAGGGAGCGGCGTGGGCGAAGCTCGCATCGAGGGGGGCGAGATCGGGGCGGCAGGTGTCGCGCGCCAGGCGCAGCCAGGTGGCGAAGAAGAACTCGGTCTGATAGCGGTTGACCGGATGCGCCGGGGGCACCGTCCCCGTGAGCCACACGCCGTCGCCCTCCGGCTCGAGGCGGACCGTGACTCGGTCGTGCATGACCCGGGCGTAGCGGGCGACCTGGGCGAGAGCGTCGCCGAGGGTCGGGCTCGCGCGGAATGCATACTCGAGCACGTCGAACGCGGCCGGCGTTCGAGCCTCGGCCACGTGGATGCCGATCGCCTCGTCCCCCGTCGCCTTGGCGGCGAGCCTCCACATCTCTCTGGGGACGGCCTCGGGCAGTCGCTGCTCCGGGTGGGAGAGGTCGACCGCTCCGAGACCGGCCTGGCTCCGCAGTGGAGCCGTGTCCACACCGCGCTTCTCGAGGTAGCTCATCAGCACCCGGGCCCCCCAGACCATGATCGTGGCTTGTCCGGAGGAGTGGCGCCGTGCCTCGTTCGGAGCCATCAGGAAGGGATTCCGATCTCTTTGGCCGGAAGTGTCAACCGATGGGCTTCGAGGGTCAAGGGCAGAGCCCCCCTCCTCTCGTATCCTGCTTCCACGCACCGCTTGGAGCGTTCGCCACAAGGAGAGAGGGTTGCACGAGAGATCGAGGCCGTCGCGCCGTTCGTGGGACGAGGGGAAGGGCGGGGGGGAGCCACCGCGGACGCCTCTCGGCCACTCCGTGGAGTCACGCTACGGCGAGCTGTCCCGGCGGATCCAGGAGGATCTGCGCAACCACGGCCGCGAGGCCTCGCTGCCCTCCTCGGCGTTCCGGCTGCAGTCCTTGTACCTGGACTTTGGCCGGACGGCGCTCGCGGAGCACATCTCGGAGCCGATCCTGCGGGCACTCGGGGTCCCTCCTGAAGCCACGGGGCTCGCGGCGAGGGACCCCCGCCTCCTCGAGGCCGAGCGTCAGTCCTTCGGTGAGATCGAGGACGAGGACGTCAACGAGGTCGCGGGGCGAGTGGCGCGGATGTCCCGGCGGGCCCTGACCGCGGCGCTCGTGTTCAATGCCCACTTCTGGAACGTCCGGCTGGCGCTCGCAGTGGTGGGAGGAAGGCTCGCCCTCGAGCGGGCCGCCCTCGGCGTCTGCTCTTTCGTGGCGGAGCGCCGGATCGGAGGCGGATTGGGCGGCGACCTGCGGTACTACGCACCGTTGCGCGAGAGACGGGAGGCCTTCTGCACCGATCACTGCCTCCCGGTCATCGGCCCGCGCCCATCCGACGATCGGCAGTGCGACCCCTCGCGCACGTCGGCCGACTGCGGCATGCTCGGGATCCTCGAGGGGTTCCGCTTCTTCGCGTCGTTCCCGGACGAGTAGACGAGGAAGCGCCTCTCCGCCCAGAGGAAGTAGGGGATCGAGAAGGCGGAGAGGGCGGCGCCCACGCCGAACGCGCCCCGGAAGCCGACGTGCTGCGCCATCCAGCCGGTGGCGATCGATCCGGTGCCGATGCCAGTGTCGAACGCGGCCAGGACGCCGCCGAAGGCCGCGCCGCGCCGGCCCGGGTCGACGAACTTCAGCACGTGGCCGACGAAGGCCGGGTACTGGCTTCCGAACCCGAGGCCGAAGAGGGATGCCGCCAGGACCAGTTCCAGGCGGGTCCGGGCGAGGGCGGTCGCGGTGAGACCCGCCGTGACGAGGGCGAGGCAGGGGAGCAGGAAGCGCCGGTGGCCGACCCGGTCGGCGAGGCGTCCCGAGAACGGCCGCGTCACGAACACCGTCATCGCGAAGGCGGTGAAGAAGATGCTGCGAGGCGAGATGCCGCGCTGGTCGGACGCCACGGCCACGAAGCTCATGAGGCCCCCGTACCCGAAGGAGCACAGGAAGAGGGCCATGGTCACCGCCACCACGCGCCACTCGACGAGCGAGCCGCCGAGCAGTCGGTCGCGGCTCAGGCGGGCGGCGACCGCGGTGTCGGACGGGAGGTGCCAGGCGATCGCCGCCATCACGAGGTTGAGGACCGCGATCCCCGTGCAGAGGAAGGCCCAGCCGCGCTGGTACGTCCAGAGGCCCACCGCCGGCGCCACCGCGGTCGCGAGCATCGTGGACATGCCCCAGTACCCGATGCCCTCGGCGCGCCGGCTCTCCGGGATCACCTCGGTCATGTAGGCCGACGAGGCGGACAGGAGGCCCGACCAGAAGAGGCCGTGGAAGAACACCAGGACGAGGGGCAGCCAGAAGTTCTTGCTGAGGGCGTACGCGATCGAGAAGCCGGCGATCGCCACGCTCGTGACCAGGAGCATGCGTCTCTTGCCGATCCGGTCCGCGAGGGCCCCGGTCACGGGGGCGGAGAGAGCCGACGCGTAGGTCAGCATCCCGAGGAAGAGCCCGGCGATCGCCGCCGACCCTCCGAGGTCGAGGATGCGGAAGGGGGCCGTGGGCAGGAGCTGGAAGAGCGACAGGAACACGGTGAACGTGAAGCCGCACATCATGAAGAAGCGCACGGTGAAGAGCGGCGGTGCCG
>Ga0335085_10012985_pt1 | contig 12227 bp, 15 predicted proteins | sample Lox_Sample_45_FD_206712 | JGI IMG/M metagenome (GOLD analysis project Ga0335085, IMG submission 206712) | Soil microbial communities from Loxahatchee National Wildlife Refuge, Florida, United States - Lox_Sample_4.5 | ecosystem: Environmental > Terrestrial > Soil > Wetlands | place: USA...
GGCACGGCTACGCGGGCGTGCCGTCGGCCATGACCACCGTGCACAACGCGTTCCCGCACAAGCACGCTTACTTCACCGAAGGCGGACCGCTGCGCCCCCCCGGCCAGCGCATGGACCCGATGACGTCCTGGGCGCACTGGTCGGCGTGGGCCACCGACGTGTGCCGCAACTGGTGCCGCTCGATCACCATGTGGAACATGGTGCTGGACGAGTACGGCTTCCCCTACATCGGCATTCGCGAACCCCCGGAGACCAACGAGAAGATCCTGCGCATCGGCAACGGCGTGGTGACGGTGGAGAACGCGACGCACAAGCTGATCCGCGGCGCGCGCTTCTGGGCGGTGGCGCACTACTCGAAGCACGTGCAGCGCGGCGCCCGCGTGTTCGAGACCGACGGCGTGGCGGCGGGCGACGTGACGCACGTGGGCTTCCGCAACCCCGACGGCACGCACGTGGTGGTGCTCACGAATCAGGGGGCGGAGAGGCGGGTCCAGCTCGTGCTTGCGGCGCAGACGCTGGAGGTGGATTTGCCGGGGGATTCGGTGAATACGGTGGTTTGGTGAGCGCTGCGGGCCATTTGCGCTAACGTGGAGCTATGGGCAAGCACGCGGTGGAGCTTCTGCAGGCGTTCGAGGCCCTGCCGCCCGACGACAAGCAGGCCTTCGCGGTAGAGGTCCTTCGGCGCACGCGGGATCTGCCGTTCGAGTCCGGTGAGATCACCGACGAGGAGATCGGGGAGAGTGGCCGCGCCTTGTTTGCGGTGCTGGGACGATCGCACGCGTGAGGGCCGCGTTCGCGACGGTCACTCTGATAGGGCTTGTTTTGACTGCCTCGTTCTGCCGGACTTCTTATCCAATTCTTCGATCTCTTTCGCCTTCTTGAGCAGGGCATCGAACAAAGGTGTCAAATCAAACTTATTGGTTTCGGCTTGACGCACTTGCCGTCGAAGATACCCCTTGATCTCAAGGTTCTGGGCATGACCTTGTACTGCTTTGGGACTACGGCCCATGCGCTTTGCTAGTGTCTTGTATCCAGGGTAAGGATGTTCAGCATCCCATTTGAACTCCATAAGGTGGAGAATGAACATCGCCTCACCCGGAGTAATCTCTGGCTTTAAGTCCGCGTAGTGTTGAAGGAACAGCGTTGGGACGACGACGAACCCTCGTTTAAACAGCGCTTCGTGCTTCCAGCGCTGCACAAATGAACGTGTGGGCTTCTTCTTGCCCTCTGCTAACGGCAATTCAACTACGTTGGCTGCTTGTGCCATGATCCACCTCTTCTTCCTATGTGTTCTGGCGGAGGAGAGGGGAATTGAACCCAAGCCGGGTGGCTTCCACGGTGTCTAAGGCCGGGCGATCCACCTAGATCGTACTCCCCTCCGCACAACCCGAGGATAGCAGTGCGCAGAATCTCTGTCCACGGGCTCCGCTGCCTCGTACCCCACAGTGGCTCCTTCACCATGCTGATACGTCCGTGGCTAATACTATTCGTAGAGATGGCTGCTACTTTGGTGTCAGTTTTTGGGGCCGTAGAAAACTTCTGGGGGAGAGGCTGAAACTCTCGGGGGGAGGGGCTGAAATCTTACACCCTGGGAGGAAGAAAGTTTCTCTGTCTTGGATTATTATGGGTTTGTCTAAGGCCGGGTGCGATCCTCATGGATTGTACTCTCCGCCAGCCCAGCGTCGTGAGGCGCTGGGCTGTTTCGTTTCTGAGGTCGGATCAACTCGGAACCTATTCCGCTCCTCCCTACGGCCGCTTCAACCACTTCACGCTCGATGGCGTCCCCCGTTCGCACGCCATCGAGTCCGTGACCCCGGACGCAATCGTCGCGCAAGCGTTGGAGGTGGCTGCGCGCACGGCTTCATCCTCGGTGGCCGCCCCCACCGTGCGGCACTCCGAGCGCCCCTGGTACGCCATGCACACCTCAACCCGATACTTCGCCAGGTTCATCGTCGAGCGAATCAGCACCGCCACCACCGCGCCCACGAACGCCAGCGAAATCGCCACCCACATCAGCTTTCTCAGAGCGCGCCCCCGATGAACGAATTGCCCATGGCGCGGAACTTCTGGTAGCGCTCCTCAACGTACTGCTCGGGGGTCTTGCCGGCCACCTCGATCATGGCCTCGCGAAGCTGATAGCGCACCGCCTCGGCCGCGGCGTCGTAGTCGTTCTGCGCGCCGCCCTCGGGCTCGGCGATGATCCCGTCCACCAGCTTCAGCTCCAGCAGGTCCGGCGCGGTCAGCTTCAGCGCCTCGGCCGCCCGCGGAGCCTTGCCCGCGTCGCGATAGATGATGGCCGCGCAGCTCTCCGGCGAGATGACGCTGTAGATGGCGTTCTCCAGCATGTAGACACGATTGCCCACCGCGATGGCCAGCGCGCCGCCGCTGCCGCCCTCGCCGATCACCACCACGATGATGGGCACGCCCAGCCGCGACATCTCGCGCAGGTTCACCGCGATCGCCTCCGCCTCGCCGCGCTCCTCGGCGTCGATGCCCGGATATGCGCCCGGCGTGTCCACCAGACAGATCACGGGGCGGTGGAACTTGGCCGCCAGCTTCATCAGCCGCATGGCCTTGCGGTAGCCCTCCGGCTTGGGCATGCCGAAGTTGCGGTGCAGCTTCTGTTTGGTATCGCGGCCCTTTTGCTGGGCGATCACCATCACCGGCTGCGCGTCGAACCACGCCATGCCCGCCACGATGGCGGGATCGTCGGCATAGCCGCGGTCGCCATGCAGCTCCTGAAAGCCGGTGAAGATGCGCTGGATGTAGTCGAGCGAATGCGGCCGTTTGGGGTGCCGCGCCAGTTGCACACGCTCCCACGACGGGTTCGGCGCGGGCTGAGGGACGGCGATAACGGGCTCGGGCTGAGGCTGATCGGCCATCGGGGTCTCAAACCAGCATAACGAAACGGGGCGTCAGACGTGCACGACAGCGAGGAAGCCGTCCACGTCGCCGGGGCTCACCACCACGTTTTTGGTGGCGGTTATTACTACGATCGCGTTGGCGCGGGTGGTGACGTACCAGGTCGCGCGACCGACTTTCCACATCTGGAACAGGCCGTAATAGCCGAACGCGCCTCCGCTGCCCCACAGCCGCAGGGCGCGGAGAAGCTCGCCTGGCTCGGCGCGCCGCACCTCGCGCAGGCCGGTCAGGGGGATGGTCACGTTGCCGATGAGCCGGTGGACGATCAGCTCGCCGTTTCGGACCGTGTAGCCGCCCGGCGACCACGCATACGCCAGGGCGATGGCGACAAGCCCGAAGCCAATGATCGCCATGTTCCGGGTCCACCCGGTGACTCCAATCACAATCACCATCAGGACGATGGACAGCACCTTCGTCAGCGTGTCGAAGGGTGCGGAGAATTGCGGCTTCACTCGTGGACGGAGTACTGGCTCTGCGGCGGATTGAGCTTGACCTCGACGGTCTTCTCGGGCTCGTTGATTTCGATGAGATCGCCGAAAGTCTGGAAGTTTTTGGCGATGACCTGGATTTGGATCTTACCCCGGGGAATGGGTGGAATCCTGGCCTCGCCTTCCTGGGTGGTCTGCAGCTCGTACTGGGTCATGATCTTCTTGCCGAGCTTGATCTTGTCACGGCCGGAGACGAACTTCACGATCACGGAGGCGTGGTCGACCGGTTTACCGCTCAGCGTAGTTACGTGCACGGTGATGGTGGTCATGGGCGGTCCCGCCAGCACGGGAAGCGCGCACAGCGCAAGAAGAACGAGAGCCTTTCTGAACATGAGTGCCTCGAAGGCCATTATCGCAGGCGTGGGGCAGCGCCATGCGCTGCCGCTAATCGCCGGTGGCCGCAATCAGCCTGCCGGCTTCGGCGATCTGTTCCGGCGTCCCACGCATCGCGATCGCCCGCAGCGAATTAACCGTGAAGATCGTCGTCATCTGCGTGCTCGTGCGAATCCGGAGAGCCAGCGCCTCAACCTGCTCCGGAGTCACATTGCGCATCAGGAAGAACAAGCGCACCAGTTCGTCACCCGTCTTGTACTGGCGACTCTCCACCCGGTGCGGCTCCGGCTGGCTCGCGGCACGGTCGAGTTCCCGGAACAGCCAGTCCGCGAGCGCAAGCTGCTCGCGATTCCCCCGCGCTGTCACTGCGCGCCCCGTCGCGTCGACGTACAAGTGCGCCAGATATGCCAGCGACCGCACTGTAGTGATGACCTCCTGAAGACCGTAGGGCCACTCGAAGTTCGGCAGCGTATAGACTCGCACGAACGCATCGCCCTTGACGCCGTGGTCGGCCTTCACCGCAACCGCATACTCGCTCATGCTGACGCTCTGCGGCGCCGGCTGTGCGCTGGCCGCGGTGAGTTCGGTGCAGATCCAGTCGGCAAGCGCCAGATCACCTGGCCGCCCGCGCGTAATCACGGCCTCCTGTCGAGTGCTCGTATAGAAATCCAGGACCCCGCTGACCGAACGCGCGGCGGTGACGACTTCCTGCACATGCTGGAGGCTTCCCAACTCCGGCAGATAGATCACGTGGACAATATCGTCGGCAGAGGCCCTGTATTCCCTCACCAGCAGCTTCTGGCCCGGCTTCGGAACCGGCCGCTGCCGAACCGGCCCGTCCAACGCCTGAAACAGCCACTCCGCCAGAGCCATCTGATCCACTGGGCCGGTCACCGTGATCGTCTTGTCTTTTTCATTCAGAGTGGCTGTTACGCCTGCGATCACGCGGATGACGCCCGTGGTCTCGCTCGCCTCCAACGCGTCCTTCGAGAGCGACGCAAAGACCCGCGTCCGGGTGGCAGGCTGAGCGGTCAGCGCGGCCACGAACAACAGAGGAACGAAGAAGCGCATAGCACCGTGCCTCTTCGCCAGTCTACCCGCCGCCCGTCCTCCCTACAATGGTTCTCATGAGCAGGCTCTCCGCTTCCGAGATCGAGGCCGCCCTCACAGGCCTTCCCGGCTGGTCCGTTGCCTCCGGCAAACTCCATCGCGAATACCGCTTCCCCGACTTCGTCCACGCTTTCGGCTTCATGGCCACCGCCGCCATCGCCATCGAGAAAATGAACCACCATCCCGAGTGGTTCAACGTCTACAATCGCGTTACGGTGGACCTCACCACACACGACGCCGGCGGTATCACGCAGAAGGACGTCGATCTCGCGCGCCTGCTCGACGGCATCGCCGGGAAGTTGCAATGAAGCTGGCCGCGCTGCTGGGCCTGTGCGCGGTTGCCGCCTTCGCCCAGGCCGGCTTCCCCAAAGCCGCCGAGGCCGACGCTGCCATCGACCGTGCCATCGCCGACGGCCAGATCCCCGGCGCGGTACTCGTCGTCGGCCACGACGGCCAGGTCGTCTACCGCAAGGCCTACGGTTCGCGCGTGCTGATTCCGCAGCGCGAGCCGATGACTGCGGACACCATCTTCGACCTCGCCTCGCTCACCAAGGTGCTGGCCACCACGCCCTGTCTGATGAAGCTGCTCGAAGACGGGCGCATCCGCATCGATGACCCGGTGACGACCTATCTGCCGCAGTTTCAGGGCGGCCACAGTGCCATCACGCTGCGCAACCTGATGACGCACTTCTCGGGGCTGAAGCCCGATCTCGATCTCACGGCACGCTGGAGCGGCTATGAGACCGGAATCGCGATGGCGCTCGCGGACAAGCCCGCCGGACCGCCCGGCGTGCGCTTCGTCTACAGCGACATTAACTTCATCCTGCTGGGCGAGATTGTGCACCGCCTCAGCGGACAAACGCTGGCCGAGTACGCGCGCCGGCTGGTCTACGAGCCGCTGCACATGAACGATACGATGTTCCAGCCACCGGCAAACCTGCGCGCCCGCATCGCCGCCACCGAGATCGACCCCGACACGGGCGAGCCGCTGCGCGGCGTCGTTCACGATCCCACCGCCCGCCGCATGGGCGGCATCGCAGGTCACGCCGGGGTGTTCGGAACCGCTGATGACGTGGCGAAGTTCTGCCAGATGATGCTCGACCATGGTGCGGGCCTCTTCAATCCACTCACTGTTGAAAAATTCACCATCCCGCAGAGCCCAACCGGCCAGCCAATTCTTCGCGGCCTCGGGTGGGATATCGACTCGCCTTTTTCCGGGAATCGGGGTGATTTGTTCCCCGTCGGTTCTTATGGCCATACCGGATTTACTGGTACTTCAATCTGGATCGATCCGTTCAGCCGAACTTATGTGATCCTCCTTACGAATGCCGTCCACCCGCACCACACAAAGCCGATCACTTCTCTGCGGGGGCGCATCGCCACGCTGGCGGCGGTGGCCTACGGGGTCAAGCCGGGAGTCAAAATCGCGGGCTTTGACGAGACGATTATTGGACCTGGGGTGCGTCGCAAGGTCTGTTTCAACGCGCAGGTGCGCACCGGCCTCGATGTTCTGCGCGAGCGCAATTTCGACGTTTTGCGAGGCCGCCATATCGGTCTGATCACCAATCAAACTGGCATCGACCGTGATGGAAAACGCAACATCGACCTGATGCGTGAGGCGGGGATCGACATCCGGGCGCTGTTCTCGCCGGAACATGGCATTTCCGGCCGGGAGGACCGCGAGAATGTGCCCGATTCCCACGATCCGGCCACCGGTATCCCCGTGTGGAGCCTCTATCAGAGCGGCCGCAAACGGCTCAATAACGAGCTGCTGAGCGACATCGATATGCTGGTTTTCGACATTCAGGACGCGGGTGCGCGGTTTTATACGTACTCCTGCACGATGCAGTACGCAATGGAGGAAGCGGCGAAAAGGCGCGTCGCGTTTGTCGTGCTCGATCGTCCGAATCCGATAACCGGCGTTCACATGGAAGGCCCGATGATGGACAAGGAGCTGGAATCCTTCGTCGGCTGCGCCGAAATCCCGCTGCGGCACGGGATGACCCTGGGCGAGCTGGCCACGATGTATAACGACCGGCTCGGTCTGGGGCTGGACCTGCGTGTGGTCCGGATGGAGGGCTGGCAGCGCGGATTCTGGTTCGATTCCACGGGCCTTCCGTGGGTAAATCCCTCGCCGAACATGCGCAGCTTGCAGGAGGCGCTGCTCTATCCGGGGGTTGCGATGCTGGAGGCGTCGAAGAACTATTCCGTCGGGCGGGGAACCGATACGCCGTTTGAGCAGATTGGAGCCGATTGGATTGACGGGCATCGTCTGGCGGCATACCTGGGGATGCGGCATGTACCCGGGGTGCAAATTCTGCCCGCCCGATTCCGGCCAGAGGCCTCGAATTTCAAGGGAAAGTGGATCGAGGGAGTACGCTTTTCCATCGCCGATCGCGACGCGTTCGACAGCACCCGCCTGGGCATCGAAATCGCCGCGGCACTGGAGCATTTGTGGCCCGGGAGGCTCGACCTGGAGGCGGACCGGTGGCTGATGGGGAACCGGAGGCTACTGGAGGATCTCAGGGCTGGGAAAGACCCCCGCACGCTGGTGCAAACTATGAGGGATTCGCTGGCAGCGTTTGTGCAAGAGCGAAAAAGCTGGCTGTTGTACGCGGAATAGACAGCTAAACCAAGGGCAGGCCGCCTGAGACCTGCCCTCGAAATTCTTCAGTTCAGGCAGCGCTGGCCTTGGCGGCCTTCTCTGCCTTTGGCTTGTTCTTACTCCCTGGCGGGCGGCCACGCCGCTTTACCTCAGTCATCCAGGCCGGCGGCCGTCCCCGCCGCTTCCCACGTCCGCGTGCGAGCCGTTCGAGGCTCATGATGGCCTCTTCGATTTGCTCCCGCTCCTGCCGTAGTTCCACCAGTATCTTGGCTACGTCCATTTAGGCACCTTTCTTCTGCAAAATGCTTTTCCCGAGGGTGGTCCCTGTTCCGAAATCAGAACAGAGATATGCATTTCCTTATGGTTACATTAGTTGTTGTACAGCATCCGACACTTTTTTTCAATAGCCTCATTCTGAAAACGGAACAGGACTGGCACCATACCGGTCCCGGGGCGTTCGCGCCCTTGCGCTAAACTGGCCTGAGTGGAAGAAGAGGTCCTCGGAAAAGCCTACGACGGGCGGCTGATGAAACGGCTGCTTCGCTATATGGGCCCATATCGGGGTACCGTTCTTCTCTCGCTCTTCTTCCTTCTGCTCAGCTCCCTATTACAGGTGGCCGGGCCGCTGCTGACCCGGAATGCGGTGGACCGATATCTGGCCCCCCGCCCCGGTTATACGCCGGGCGCCATCGATCCTTATCTGTCTACTGCTCCGTGGATGGGGCTGGCGCAGCTCTCGTTTCTGTATTTTTGTGCGCTGGCGGGGGCAATGATCTTCGACTTCCTGCAAAGCTATCTCATGCAGCGCACCGGCCAGAAGGCTATGTTCGATCTGCGGCGTGAGCTGATGGCGCACGTGCAGAAGCTGCACATCGCTTATTTCGACCGTAATCCGGCCGGCCGGCTGGTCACGCGTGTCACGACAGACGTGGACGTTTTGAACGATTTGTTCTCCTCGGGGCTGGTGACGATCGCGGGCGATCTGCTGATGGTGGGCTTCGTCCTGGCGGTAATGTTCCAGCTCAGCCCGGGCATGACCGGCTTGCTGATGGCGGTGATTCCTCTGGTGCTGCTGGTCACCATGGTTTTCCGGCGCATGGTGCAGCGCAGCTACCGCCGGATCCGCGTAGCGATTGCCGCTATCAATGCTTATGTGCAGGAGCACGTGAACGGCATCGTGGTACTGCAGCTCTACAATCGTGAGGCCCGGAGCCGCGCGGAGTTCGACCGCGTCAATCGCGAACACATGGACGCCTACAAGGACGCGATAACGGCTTATGGTTGGTTCTATCCAGTGGTGGAGCTGCTCGGCATGTTCACGCTGGGCGCGCTGTTGATTTATGGCGGAGTGCGGATTCGTTCGGGTGCGTTGTCGCTCGGGGTGCTGGTGGCGTTCTTTCAGTACGGCTTAAGGTTCTTTCGGCCGATCCAGGACCTCAGCGAAAAATACAATATTTTACAAAGTGCGATGGCTGCCGCCGAGCGAATTTTCCGGTTGCTGGATGCCGAGCCGGAGGTGATTTCGCCGGAAAGGCCGCTGACGGTTTCGCGGGAGCCCGCGGCGATCGAATTCGACGAGGTCTGGTTCGCCTATAACGAAGGCGACTGGGTGCTGCGCGACGTGAGTTTTCGCGTGGAGCCGGGAGAAACCGTCGCCGTAGTGGGTCACACGGGAGCGGGGAAGACTACGCTGGCCAGCCTGTTGCTACGGTTCTATGACGTGCAGAAGGGCTCGATCCGGCTGGGGGGCGTGGATATTCGCATTGTGGATCTGGCAGAGCTGCGACGCCAATTCGGCGTGGTGCTGCAGGACCCGTACCTGTTTACCGGCACGATCGAGAGTAATATCCGGCTCGGGACCGAGGGCATCGGCGAAGGACGCGTCAAACAGGCGGCCGAGCGCGTGAATCTGGCCGATTTTGTCGAGGGACTGCCGGACGGCTATCGTCAGCCGGTGCGCGAAGGCGGTAACGGATATTCCACCGGCCAGAAACAGCTCATGAGTTTCGCGCGCGCGCTGGCGCACAATCCGCGGATTCTGATTCTGGATGAGGCGACGTCCAGCGTGGATACGGAGACGGAGTTTCGCATCCGCGAGGCGCTGGATCATCTGGTGGAAGGACGGACGTCGATCATCATTGCGCATCGCCTTTCAACCATTCAGCGCGCCGACCGCATTCTGGTGATGCACAAAGGCCGGGTGCGGGAGACGGGCACGCATCAGGAGCTGCTGGCGCAGCGCGGTATCTACTGGAAGCTGTTCCAGCTTCAGTACAAGGACCAGACGCTGCCCGCCTCGAACGAAATCCGTTCCGCCGACGTTAGATGAAGTCGCGTTTGCGGGACTGAAGCCAGAGTGTGAGCCCGATGGTGGCGGCCATCAGCGCGAGCTCTCCGCCGATCAGCGACAGCATCGTGGCGCTCCAAATGGGCGTGGGGCCCTTGAGATCCTTCGCCAGGGACGGAGTGTTGACGATGGCGATCCAGACGAAGTTGTAAGAGACGTTGACGACGACCGTCGCGGTGACGAACCAGCCCTCGGATTCGGCGACCAGCGCAACTCCGCAAGTGAGGAACATCCCCACCATGATCATCAGGCAGAGCGAAAGGAACATCGGCAGCACACCGTGGGCGATCGCGGGAGACACCATTACAATCCACGTTCCCGCGGCAGTCAGCACGAGCCAGGGGACCAGGAAGAGGACGAACGCCGACGCGAGCTTCGCAACGGTGTACTGGAGTGCGGACAGAGGCAGGCTCATCAGGAACGAAAGCGTCTGATGCTTGCGCTCGTTGACCAGACACTGGCCTGTCACCAGCGATGCGAACACGATCATCGTGATGAACAGGGAGATGATGCCGATGAGTCCGAGGACTCCACGGCCGAAGAGGATCAGCAGGATGGAGACGACGCCCGCGGCGAGGCCGCCGATAACGAAGTTCCTGTACAGGTCGATATCCTTGCGGATCAGTTGGGGAATGATGGTGGCGTTCATGCGTCTACCTCCTCTCGGCTGCGTTCGACATTCGCGACGAAGATCTCTTCCAGCGTCATCGTTTCCACCCTCTGGACGCGGACGCCGGCGCGTTCGTAGGCCCCGGGAAGCTCGTCATCGAAGGCGCTCGACGTGGCCACGGCCAGACGCCCCTGCTGCTTGATGCCCACTACGCCGCGCACGGCCGGGACCAGAACGCCGGAGGGGATTTCGAGGCGCAGGCGACGCCAGCGATCGAGGTACTTCTCTTTATCCATCGAATCGATGATGCGCCCGCGATCGATGAAGGTGATGCGGTCGGAGATCTGTTCCACGTCCTGGGTGTTGTGCGAGGAGAACAGGATGGTGCGGCCTTCCTCGGCCATCGCGCTGGTGAGCTCGCGAAGGATCTCGTGGCGCGCGACGGGGTCGAGGCCGGTGGTCGGCTCGTCGAGCAGCATCAGCTTCGGGCGGCGGGCGAGAACGGTCAACAGCGCCGCCTTGACGCGCTGGCCGTGGGACAGACCTTTGACTTTCTGCTCGCGTTGCAGGCCGAAGCGCTTGAGGAGCAGCGTGGCGTAGTCTTCATCCCAGCCCGGGAAGATGGAGCGGGCGAAGCGCAGGTGCCAGTCGATGGTCATGGGTCCGTAGAGGCGCATATCTTCGGAGTTGAATCCGATGTCGCGCTTGGCGGCCACCTGGTCGGCGGGCATGGAGCGGCCGAGGACGCGCACTTCGCCCCGGTCCTGATGGACCAGTCCCATGAGGATGCGGATGGTGGTGGACTTGCCGGCTCCGTTGGGGCCGATGACGCCCATGACCTCGCCCTCGGGGACCGTGAGCGAGATGTTGTCGAGGGTGAAGAACTTGTAGCGCTTCACCACCCCCTGAAGTTGAATGGCCGGGCTGTTCATACGGCCTCCTTTTCGGTAACTCGGTCGACAGCGTTGCGCAGGCGGGATTCCAGTTCGTCTGCTTCGAGGCCCATGATGGTGCCGAGACGGGCAGCCTGATCCAGGTGCTGGTCGAGCTCGGCCTCGCGGAGGGTGGCGCCCAGTTCGACTCCGGCGGCGACGGTGGAACCGCGGCCGTGGTGGGTGACGATGACGCCTTCACGCTCCAGCTCGAGGTAAGCCCGCTTCACGGTGATCACGCTAACTTGCAGATCTACAGCAAGTTGGCGGATCGACGGGATGGCCTGGCCTTCCCTCCAGTCCCCGACGGCGATCTTCTGTTTGACCTGCTCCATGATCTGGAGGTACATGGGCCGCTTGTCGGACTGGGAGATGAGGAAGCTGCTGTCCATCTCTGTATACTCAGTATACACAGATAGCAGACGCGGTCAATGCTTTTCTGTAGATCGTTATTCTGCCGGCGCAGCGACGCTCGCAGCGGTCAGCGTGGACCCAGCAGGATCACCGCACCGCCGCCGATAATCATCGCTCCGCCAATCAGGATGGACGGTCCGGGCCGTTCGCCGCGCGCGAACCACGCGATGAACTGCGCGGCGAGGAAGAACAGCGTTACGTAGATGCCGAGGAGACGGCCGAATTCCCAGCGGGGCGCGTTGACGACGCAGCCGTAGGCGAAAAGCACCACGCCGCCGAGCGCCATCCAGAGCAGGCGACCGGTTGGCGCGGGATGTTCCATACCGCGGCGAACCAGAAGGTCGCCGCCGGCTTCAAGCAGGGCCGCGCAGGCGAGCACGAGGTATGTGACGAGAGGGGACATGAGTGTCCCCCATGGTCGCACGGAGGATCAGGCCGGATCGGTGGTCCAGATGCTTCGGGAGAT
>Ga0335085_10012986_pt1 | contig 12226 bp, 15 predicted proteins | sample Lox_Sample_45_FD_206712 | JGI IMG/M metagenome (GOLD analysis project Ga0335085, IMG submission 206712) | Soil microbial communities from Loxahatchee National Wildlife Refuge, Florida, United States - Lox_Sample_4.5 | ecosystem: Environmental > Terrestrial > Soil > Wetlands | place: USA...
TGGGCGTAGGCCAGCCGCTCGCCCACCACCCGGGTGAAGTAGGTGCGGTCCAGGGCGATCAGGTTGGCCCGCACCCTGGGGTCGGGCTCGTCCAGGAGGCGATCGGTGCTCCGCTCCCGCTCCTTCTGGAAGGCCTCCAGGTTCGAGACCGCGCGGGTGAGCGGCATGTAGGGTCGGGAAAGCAGCGACAAGCCCCGACCGATGCGCTGCAGCCGGGCCACGCCGTAGGCGGAGACGGCGGCGCTACAAGCCAACACAGCCACGAATCCGAGGAAGACTTTAGTGGCTATGGAGAGCCGCATCGATCTACATTCTAGCGCCCATGCGCCGCCTCCTGCCCCTTCTTGCGTTCGCAGCGGCCTGCGGCGGCGCCGCGCTGCCCGACCGGGTGGCGGTCATGGGCGTCGACCGGCTCTCCGGCGAGCTGGCCGGGCAGGAAGTGGAGATGCCCGGCGCGGACCTTTCGGCGGTGCGGGGGCCGGCGGCGATGATGATGCTGGGGGCCTCCGTGGACGCGGCCCGCGTTCCCGACTGCGCGCTGCGGCGCAAGGTCTCGGGGGCGCTGGTGGCGCGCACGCTCCCCTGCGTGTCGCTTCTCGGACACTACGCGGCGATGGACCGGGCCCGGCAGTTCCTCCTCGCCGCCGGGGCCGAGGCCATGCTGCCCGCGCCGGTGCTGGTCGACGACTCCGCCGATCCCGGCCTGCGCTACGACGCGCGCGGCGACGTCTTCCACCTGGGAGAGGGCCCCGCCGGCGCGCGCGTTCCTCTGGCCCTCAACCCCGGCGCCGTCACCCGGGAGATGGCCCGCCGGCAATTGCGGGCGGTGGCCGCGGCGCATCCGGAGGAGGCGGAGGGCGTGGCGCTCTTCCTCGGCGGCGCCGCCGCCGGCGATCCCGGCTACCTGGCCGCCTCCGAGCCCGGCGGCGATCCCATCGGCCAGCTGGACCTCTCCCGCCCGCTCCCTTCCGGGGCGGCGCCTTCCGCCGTGCTCGCCGCCGCCCTCTGGGCCTGGGGGGACGCCAGCGGCGATCTGACGGGCGCCGCGCGCGCCGCGCTGGCCGCCTCCCGCGCCTTGGGCCCGGGCCCGGCCGAGCCGGCCATGGTGCTCTCCCTGGTGGCCGCCCAGCTCGAGGGAGCCGAGCGCGATCAGGCCTGCGCGGTCTTCCGCGCCCGGCTGCACGGCGCGGGCATCTCCGCCTGTCCCTGAAGCGAGCGCATGGCAGACTCCGGCTCCCGCGAGATGCCCCCGGCCCTGGTACAGTTCCTCCTCGGCGGGCAGACGCTGGTGGTGGCCACGGTGGACGAGCGGGGAGCGCCGATGACCACCCTGATGACCTGGGCGGTGGCGCGCAATCCCTCCACCCTGACCCTGGCGGTGGACACCCGGGGGCGCTCGATGCGCAACCTCCGCTCCAACGCCAAGGTGGCCATCGAGGTCCTGGGCGACGATCTCTGCTATGGGCTGCGCGGGACGGCGGTGGTGGAGAAGGAGCTGATGCAGTCGCCGCCCTTCCCCTGCGCACTGGTGGCGGTGCGCATCGAGGAGGTGCGCGACCACGCCGCCGCGGGCATCGCCTTCAGGGGCCCCAGCTACACCTTCCACCCGGGCAAGGAGCACCGCAAGGGGGTGGAGGAAAGCGTCTACGCCGAGCTGAAAGGTCCGACGCCTACCATTTGAGCGGGCGTCCGCTCCCCTCCCGCTCGCTCCCCGTTGTTTTTTTCGCTACTCTTCCGCCCCCTTCCCGGGAGCGGAGTACATGGCTTTCGCGTTCATCGTCGCCCTCGTCGCCGCCATCCTCGCCGTCGTGTTCTTCCTCCAGGGCCAGTCCGCCGCCAAGGCGGTGGCGGGCCTGCGGGAGGAGGCCGGCGCCGCGCGCAAGGACACCGAGGCCGCCCGCGCGGAGCTGCGCAAGGCCCAGGAGGAGCTGAAGTCGCGCTCCGCCCAGCTCTCCGAAACCCGCGAGAAGCTCTCGGAGACCCGGCGCAAGGCGCAGGAGGGCCGCTCCGGACGATCGGCGCCGCGGGGGGCCCGGGAGGCCGAATTGGAGGAGGATCTGCAGCACGCCCGCCGGCTCAACGAGGAGGCGCACGCCAACGAGGCACAGGCCCGGCGCGATCTGGCCGCCGCCCGCGCCTCGGAGGGCCAGCTCCGCTCGGAGATGGAGAAGGCGCAGGCTCGCCTGCGCGAGCTGTCGGAGCGCCCGGCCGCGGCGCCAGCGGCGCCTCCGCCCCCGGCCGCCGACGCGGTGCGCGAGCAGCTCGAGGCGGCCAAGAGCGAGCTGGAGCGGCAGGTGGCCGCGGCGGAGCGCCACACCCGGGAGGCGAAGCGGCGCGAGCAGGAGCTGCGCGAGGAGGTCCGCAAGCACAAGGGCCGGGCCGAGACCAACAACCGCGTCTACCTGGTGACCAAGGGAGAGCTGGAGCTGGTCAAGGAACGGCTGGCGCAGGCGGAGCGCAAGCTCTGGCAGGCCGGCATCCCGCTGGCCCCGCCGCCGCAGAAGGAGCGCCCCAAGGCCACCGGCCCGGCCGCCGCCGACCGCTCTGCCGACGAGCCCGCCGCGGAGGAAGCGGCGCCGGAGGAGTCAGCCGCGCCTGCTCCAAACGATCCCGCCTAGAACCCTCAGGGGAGGACTTTTTCGAGGAGCGAGAGGAGCTGGGGCGCCTCGAAGGGCTTGCTGAGGAAGCCGGCCGCGCCGGTGCGGCCGGCGATCTGCTCGAGGTCTTCCTTGGCCGAGATCAGCACCACCGGGACGCGCTTGCTGGCCGGCAGGCCGCTCATGCCCCGCAAGAAGCCTTCGCCGTCCAGGTGGGGCATGCGCAGGTCGAGAAGGATCACCTCGGGGCGGAACTCGGGAAGGACCCGCACGGCCTCCACCGCGTCACGCGCGAGGGCCACTTCGTAGCCCTCCATCCCCAACAGGTCCGCGACTCCATCCCTGAATCCCTCTTCGTCGTCCACGATCAGGACGCGGCGACCCGCCATGAGATCCTGCCTCTTCAAGCTTCTCCCTGTCCGTCAGGTAGGACATGCGACCACAGCTGGCAAGCTTTGTCCATGCGCATCCGTTTAGAAACTTCCCCCGCATTCACGGGAACAGCCAAAGAGGCGGCTTCATGGCCTCCTTGACTTGAAACGGGCAGTTCGTTAGATCGCCACGGCTTTTCTGGCGTCGAGCCGAAGTGGTGGAATTGGCAGACACGCCAGATTCAGGGTCTGGTGGGGGCAACCCCGTGGAGGTTCGAGTCCTCTCTTCGGCACCACCGACGCCCCGGCGGCGGATCCCTGAGCGCCTTGATCCGCGCCCGTCACCGGACGGTAGAGCCTCGGCCACCTGGCCGGGGCTCTTCTGTTTTTCCCCGGTGTCCCGCCGATGATCACCCCTCTCGAGGAAGCCCTGGCCGCCATCGCGGCCCGGGCGCGGCCGCTGGAAGCGGAAGCGGTGCCCCTGGCCGAGGCGCACGGCCGGGTGCTGGCCGAAGGGGTGCGGGCGCTGCGCGATCAGCCCGCCACCGACGTCTCGATGATGGACGGCTACGCGCTGCGCGCCGCCGACGCCCGGCAGCCTTTGCGGGTGGCGGGCGAGATCGCGGCCGGCGACGCGCCCTGGTCGCGCCCCCTCCAGCCCGGGGAAGCCGCGCGCATCTTCACCGGCGCGCCCCTGCCTCCGGGCGCGGACTGCGTGGTGATGCAGGAGCAGGCCGCGCGCGAAGGGGACTCGCTGCGCGTGCAGCAGCCGCCCAAGGCGGGACAGCACATCCGCCGCCGGGGAGAGGAGCTGACCGCCGGCGGGGAGGCCCTGCCCCCGGGGCGGACCCTGGACGGATCCGACCTGGCGCTGGCGGCGGCCTGCGGGGCGTCGGTCGTGCGCGCGCACCGGCGGCCGCGGGTGGCGGTGCTCTGCACCGGAAGCGAGCTGGTGCCGCTGGGCGCCACCCCGCCGCCGGGGAAGATCGTGGAGACCAACGGCCTGACCCTGGCGGCGCTCTGCCGGGAGGCCGGCGCCGAGGTCGAACGGCTGGGGATCGCGCCCGACACCGTGGAGCAGATCGCCGGCAAGCTGGGCGCCGCGAAGGCCGACATCCTGGTCACCACCGGCGGCGCCTCGGTGGGCGATCACGATCACGCCCAGGCGGCGCTGGAGCGACTGGGGGGAAGCCTGGTCTTCCACTCCGTCGCCATCCGGCCGGGGAAGCCCATCCTCTTCGGCCAGGCTTCGGGGGGCCGCCTGGTCTTCGGGCTCCCCGGCAATCCCGCCGCGGCCACCCTGGGGTTCGAGCTCTTCGTCCGCCTCGCCATCCGCTTGCTCTCGGGCGACGGCAATCCCTCCCGGCCCCGGGCCCGGGCGCGCCTGCGCGGGGCGGTCTCGCGGGTGAAGGGGCTGACCCACTTTCCCCGGGGCCGGGTGGGCGCCAGCGGATCGCAGCTCGTCTTCACCCCCGCCGCGCAGCAGAGCAGCATGCAGATCTCCTCCTGGTCGGGGGCGAACGCGGTGGCGATGATCCCGCCCGGCGAGGGCCTCGTCCCCGAAGGGACGGAGGTCGACGTCCTCCTGGTCGCCCCGTTATCGCCGGCGTGAGCGGGGCCGGGCCGCGCGGGTGGCGGCCCGCTTGGGCGCCACGGCCGCGTAGCTCTCGTCGATCCACTGCTTGAGCAGGTCCACGGGGACGTCCTCCTTCGCCTCGAAGCGCGCGCTCACCCAGCCGGCCTTGCCCAGGCCGTACCCGGTGGGCTCGGCGAAGGAGAACATGGTGATGGCCGCCTCGCCCGAGTCGGAGAGCTTGCAGGAGAGGCCGTAGCCGTAGTCCGGATGGCCGAGGAAGACGAAGACCTTCTTGCCCACCTTGTAGACGGTCTCGCCCCAGGGATCGTCCTCCCAGGCCCCCGGCTTCCCCGCCGCGTGCTTCTTCAGGGCCTTCCAGGCGGCGGCGGGCCTCATTCGCGCTCGTCCAGCCAGGCCATCTGGATGGCCTCGAGGATCTTCTCGTTCGACTTGTTCGGGTCGTCGGAGAAGCCGGGCAGCTCGCGCACCCAGCGGTGCAGGTCGGTGAAGCGCACGGAGAGCGGGTCGGTGTCGGGGAACTTCTCGTGCAGGGCGATGCCGATCTCCCGCACGTCCTGCCAGGTCAGCTTCTGGGGCATGTCACTTCGGCGGCCACGTGCCCGCGGCCTCCGCCTCGTGCCGTTCCTTGGGGTGCTCGTCGTACCAGGTGCGCTCCGACTCCTCGGTGATCTGGTAGACCACGTCCTCTCCGTCCAGCTCCGCCTGGCAGCCGAGGCGCGAGTACGCCTTCACGTCGTAGGCCTTGTCCAGCTGGTCCGCCTCGCCGTCCTCCATGTCGGAGAGCGACTGGGCGCCCTTCTTCACCCAGACGTGGCAGGTGGAGCAGGCGCAGACGCCGCCGCAGGCGGAGCCGTGCTTCGCCCCCAGGTTCAACGAGGCCTGGAGCAGCGATCGTCCGGCCGGGACCTCGCCCTCCGCCACCAGCTCGCCGCGCGGATCGTAGATGGTCACCTTCGGCATCACTTCACCGGCTCTTCCCTCTCCTGCAAGGCCGAGTAGGCCTTCTTGGCGTGGGGCGAGAGATCGCCCTGGTCGAACTCGCCCACCGAGTGGCCCTTGAGCGCCCGCTCGATGCCCCGGTCCATCACCCGCTTGGCGAACTCCGCGCTCACCCGGTCCAGCTTCTCGATCTCCCCGTGGATGAGGAGGTGGTCCTTGCCCTGGGCGGCCGCCCGCAGCGCGGCCATCTCTCCCTCGATCTGCGCCCGCTCCCCCTCCGAGAGCAGGTCGCCGTTCGACTCCAGCTGCTTCTCGGTGGCCTTGAGGATCCGCTGCGCCTCCACCCGGTTGTCGATCAAGAGGCGGGCCTGGACGTCCTCCTCCGCGTGCTCGATGGAGGCGAGCAGCATCCGCTCGATCTCCTCGTCGCTCAGGCCGTGCGAAGGCTTGACGGTGATGCTCTGGGAGACGCCGGTCAGCTCCTCCTTGGCGGTGACGGAGAGGATGCCGTCGGCGTCCACCTGGAAGGTCACCGCCACCCGGGCCAGCCCGGCGGGGAGCGGGGGGATGCCGGAGAGGGTGAACTTCGCCAGCGAGCGGTTGTCCTGCACCAGCTCCCGCTCGCCCTGCAGGACGTGGATGTCCATCCCCGTCTGGCCGTCGGCGAAGGTGGTGAACTCCTGCGTGGCCCGGGCGGGGATGGTGGTGTTGCGCAAAAGCAGCTTCTCCACCAGCCCGCCCATGGTCTCCAGCCCCAAAGAGAGCGGGGTGACGTCGAGGAGGAGGACGTCGTGCTGCGGGGTCTCGGCGGTGAGCAGGTCGGCCTGCACCGCTGCCCCCAGGGCCACCACCTCGTCGGGGTCGATGTCCGCCAGCGGCTCCAGCCCGAAGAGCTCGCGGACGTAGCGGCGCACCGCGGGCACCCGGGTGGAGCCGCCCACCAGGATGACCCCGTCCAGCCCCTTCCCATCCGGCACGCCGGCGTCGCGCAGCGCCCGCCGGCAGGGACCGCCGGTCTTCTCGATCAGGCCCCGGATGGCCTTCTCCAGCAGCGAGCGGGTGACGCGCCTGCCCATCGCCTCGGTGACGTCGACCCGGGTCAGCTCCTCCTTGGCCTGCTTGGCCGCGTCGATGGCCTGGCGCACCTTGCGGGGAGTGTGCTCCTCTCCCTCGAGGAGGATCTCGGCCAGCGCCCGGTCGAAGTCGTCGCCTCCCAGCGCCGAGTCGCCCCCCACCGCCTTCACCTCGAAGACGCCTTCCTGGAGCTGGAGGATGGAGATGTCGAAGGTCCCGCCCCCCAGGTCGTAGACGGCGAACTTCCCCTGCGAGCGCTTGTCCAGGCCGTAGGCCAGCGCGGCCGCGGTGGGCTCGTTGAGCAGGCGGAGGACTTCCAGCCCGGCCAGCCGTCCCGCCTCCTTGGTGGCCTGGCGCTGGGCGTCGTCGAAGTAGGCGGGAACGGTGATCACCGCCTGGTTCACCTTGATCCCCAGCCGCTCCTCGGCGCGCGAGCGCAGGGCGCGGAGCACCTCGGCGGAGACCTCGACGGGATTGACCACCCGCCCGCCGTTCACCACGAAGCGGACCACGCCCGAGTCGCCCTCCGCGAAGCGGTAGGGGCTCAGCCGGCGGGTCTCGGGATCGGCGGAGGAGCGCCCCATGAACCGCTTCACCGAGACGATGGTGTCGCGGGGGAAGTCCGCCGCCACCCGCCGGGCGGCGCGGCCCACCACCACCGATCCGGGGCCCCCGCCCTCGCCGTAGTGGACCACCGAGGGGAGCAGGGTGCTGCCCTCGTCGACGGCCAGGGCGTGCGGCCTGCCGTCGGCCAGGACGATGGCGATCAGCGAGTTGGTGGTGCCCAGGTCGATGCCCACGGCGGCGGTGGTGCAGGCCTCCTTGGCGCGCCCCTCGCCCGGCTCGCTGATCTGGAAGAGGGCCATCAGAGCTCCGCCGCGCGCCCCTCCACCTCGTCGAGGTAGCGGGCGTAGTAGCGCATCCGCGCCAGCAGCTCGGCCGCCTTGGCCAGGTCGCCGCCGCCTTCCACCAGGGTCCGCACCTCCCGCAGGGTGCGGTCGCGCTTCTCCCGGACCGCGCCGGCCAGGGGCTCCAGCGGCTCGCCGGAAGCCTTGGCCTCCATCAGGCGCTCCCGGTCCTCCAGCGTCTGCTCGAGGAACTCGGGCGACATCTTCGGGTCGCCCTGGATTCCCCGCAGCGCCAGCAGGTGCTCGGCGCGCCGCACCGGGTCCTTCAAGGCCTTGTAGGCCTCGTTGAGCCGGGTGGTCTGCTCCAGCGCGAACCTCCGCTCCTGCGGGCTGGCGCGGGCGACGCGGTCGGGGTGCAGCTTGCGCGAGAGCGCCCGGTAGCGGTCGTCGAGGTCCTCGGGCTCGTCGAACGAGCCGGGAAGGCCCAGCACCGCGAACTTGTCGGGCTGGCTGCCGGCCGGAGGGGGAGGCTGCACCTTTCCGCAGGACGGGCAGACCGGATCCGCCGCCGCGTGTGGGTGGCCGCAGCTCCAGCACTTGCGCGTGTCCATGGCTCAAACCGTGAAGGACTCGCCGCACCCGCACTCGCTCTTCACCTGCGGGTTGACGAACTTGAAGCCCTTCTGCTGGAAGGTGTCGACGAAGTCGAAGGTGGTGCCGTTCAGGTAGATGAGGCTCTTGGGGTCGACGTACACCTTGGCCCCGTCCACCTCGAAGACCTTGTCCTTGCCCCGGGGCGTGTCGCAGTACTCGATCACGTAGCTCATCCCCGAGCAGCCCCCGCCCTTCACTCCCAGGCGCACGCCGCTGCGCTCGTTGCTCTGGGCGCGCCTGGCCAGCTGGTTCTTGATCTCCAGCGCGGCCCGGGCGGTGACGTTGACGCGGGGCTCAGCCATCGATCCTCTTCTCCTCCCCCTTGGCCTCGGGCTGGACGGCCGCGCCCCGCTTCTTCTTCCAGTCGGCGATGGCGGCCTTGATGGCGTCCTCGGCCAGCACCGAGCAGTGGATCTTCACCGGGGGCAGCGCCAGCTCCTTGGCGATCTGCGTGTTCTTGATGGTCATCGCCTCGTCCACCGACTTGCCCTTCACCCACTCGGTGACCAGGGAGGAGGAGGCGATGGCGGACCCGCAGCCGAAGGTCTTGAACCTGGCGTCCTCGATCTTCCCGTCGTCGCTGATCTTGACTTGAAGTCGCATCACGTCGCCGCAGGCGGGGGCGCCCACCAGCCCGGTGCCCACGTTCGGGTCGTTCTTGTCCAGCGTTCCGACGTTACGCGGGTTCTCGTAGTGATCCAGGACCTTGTCGCCGTAAGCCATGCTCGTCTCCTGTGAGTGCTGTGGCTAATGGGCCGCCCACTCGATCTTGGAAAGGTCGATCCCTTCGCGCGCCATCTCGTACAAGGGGCTCATCTCCCGCAGCCGCTGCACCTGCTCGACCACGTACTTGCCCACGTAGTCCACTTCCTCTTCCGTGTTGAACCTTCCGATGCCGAAGCGGATGGAGGTGTGCGCCAGATCCTCGCTCACTCCGCAAGCCCGCAAGACGTAGGAGGGCTCCAGGCTGGCGCTGGTGCAGGCGGACCCCGAGGAGACGGCCACGTTCTTGATGGCCATCATCAGGGCCTCCCCCTCCACGTAGGCGAAGCTGACGTTCAGGTTGCCGGGCAGCCGCTCGGTGGGGTGCCCGTTCAGCTCCAGGTGGTCGAGGTGGCTGAAGAGGTAGTCCTGCAGCTTGCGCCGCAGCTGGTAGGTGCGCTTCGACTCCTCGGGCATCAGCTCCTGCGCCAGCGCCGCCGCCTTGCCGAAGCCCACGATGCCCGGCACGTTCAGGGTCCCGCTGCGCATCCCCCGCTCGTGGCCGCCGCCGTCGATGATGGGGGCGATGCGCACCCGCGGCTTGCGCCGCACCCAGAGGGCGCCGATGCCCTTGGGTCCGTAGATCTTGTGCCCGGAGAGCGAGGCCAGGTCGACCTTCATCTTCTCCACGTCGAAGGGCACCTTGCCCACGCCCTGGACCGCGTCCACGTGGAAGAGGACGCCCTTCTCGCGGGTGACCTCGCCCAGCTCCGCGATGGGCTGCAGGGTGCCGATCTCGTTGTTCGCCAGCATCGCCGAGACGAGGATGGTCTTGTCGGTGATCGCCTCGCGCAGCTGCCCCGCGCTGATCCGCCCGTCCTTGTCGGTGGGAAGGTAGGTGACCTCGCACCCCTGCCGCTCCAGGCGCTTCATGGTGTCGAGCGTCGCCTTGTGCTCGGTGCGGACGGTGATCAGGTGGTTGCCCTTGTCCTTGTAGAACTCGGCCGCCCCCTTGAGCGCCAGGTTGATGCTCTCGGTGGCGCCGGAGGTGAAGACGATCTCCTTCTCGTTCCCCCCGATCAGGGAGGCGATCTGCTCCCGGGCGCGGTCCACCGCCTCCTCCGCCTTCCAGCCGAAGGGGTGGCTGCGCGAGGCCGCGTTGCCGAACTCGGTGGTCAGGTACGGCATCATCGCCTCCAGCACCCGCGGATCGAGCGGGGTGGTGGCGTTGTTGTCCATGTAGATGGGAAGCATGATCGGCATGTGGACCCTAATGTGGACTGGACTGGTCTATTATAACCCGCCCCGCTGCGGGTCAAGGCATGCGCGGTTAGGATGGCGCCGATGAAGAGGTGGGTTTCCAGGCTGGTTCTGGCCCTGGCGATCGGGCTCTTGCTCCCGTTTCTTCCGGGCTTTTTGACGCAGAGCGTCGGACCCGGTGCCGACCTGTCGGGCAAGCTGGGCCTGGGGACCGGGGTTTCGCTCGCCACCTTCGCCGTGCTCTTCGCTGGCGGGGTCCTCACCAGCCTCACGCCCTGCGTCTACCCGCTCATCCCCATCACCGTGAGCATCTTCGGCGCCCGCCAGCCGGAGCACCGCGGCCGATCGGTAGCGCTTTCAGCTACCTACGTGGGCGGAATCGCGGCGATGTACTCCGCGCTCGGGCTCTTCGCCGCCCTCTCCGGCAAGGCCTTCGGGACGGTCCTCTCCTCGCCGGCGGTGGTCGTGCTGCTCGCCCTCGTCCTCGCCGCGCTGGCGGCGAGCATGTTCGGGGCCTTCGACATCGCGGTGCCGGCGGGGCTGCAGCAGAGGCTCGCCTCGGTGACGGGCAAGGGTTTCGCCCACGCCTTCGGCATGGGGCTGGTGGCGGGGATCATCGCGGCGCCCTGCACCGGGCCGGTGCTGGCCGGGGTCCTCACCTACGTGGCCACGCAGCGCAGCGCGCTGCTCGGCTTCTGGATGCTCTTCACCTACGCCTTGGGCATGGGGCTGCTCTTCTTCCTCCTCGGGGCCACCTCGCTGCGGCTGCCCCGCTCGGGCGCCTGGATGGAGACGGTGAAGAGTGTGCTCGGCGTGGCCCTCCTGGCGGCGGCGGTGGGGCTCTTGCTGCCCTTCCTTCCCCGCCCCGGTCCGTTGCCGCTCTCCGCGCGTTCGCTGGGGCTGCTGGCCGGAGCGCTGGCGTTCGCCGGCGTGCTCGCCGGAGCGCTCAGCCTCTCCTTCCACGGGGCGGCGCGGGAGAAGGCGATGAAGCTGGGCGCCCTGGTGCTGCTGGTCGGCGGCGTCGGGCTGCGCTTCGGCTGGGCGGGAGCGCCGCGGGCCGACAAGGCCTTCCAGATCCCCTGGCTGAAGGACGAGAAGCTGGCCGTGCGCGAGTCGCTCTCCACCGGCCGCCCGCTGCTCATCGACTTCTCCGCCGAGTGGTGCGCGGCCTGCAAGGAGCTGGACGTGCACACCTGGACGGACCCGGTGGTGGCCAGGGAGGTGTCCGATCGCTTCGTGGCCCTGAAGATCGACGCCACCGACGAGACGGAGGAGATCAACCAGCTCACCAACAAGTACGGCGTTCCCGGCCTCCCCACGGTGCTGATGATGGCCTGCAAGGACGAGCGCCCGCCGGAGTGCGCGGTGCCGGGCGAAGGGCCCGCCCGGGTGACGGGGTTCCTTGGCCCGCCGGAGATGCTGGAGCGGTTGAGGCGCGTCCAGTGAAGCGCGCTTTGCTCGCGCTCCTCGCCGCCGCCGGCTGCGGCCACGGCGACGCGGCCCTGAGGGAGGAGCAGGCCACGGCGCGGAAGTACCGGGACGCGTACGAGGCGCAGGTGAAGGTGAATGCGGAGCTGAAGAAGAAGATGGCGGAATTGGAAGCGAAGAACTGCCGTTGACGTGATCGTTGGCGTTGACGTGGACGTCGCCGTCCACGTCCACGTCCACGTCAACGACTGAGAGGCGCTGAGAGCGCCCGCCTGATCGCGGCCAGCAGCGATTCCGGCGCGAACGGCTTCTCCACGAACGCTTCGCAGCGCAGCTCCCGGGCGGCCGCGGCCACCTCGCGGTCGGCGGAGAAGAGCACCACCCGGGGCGAGAGGCCCTCCGCGCGCACCGCGGCGAGCAGGGCGCGGCCGTCCATGTCCGGCATGCGCAGGTCGAGCACCAGCGCGTCCGGGGGCCGGGACTTGATCTTCGCCAGCGCGGCCCGGCCGCCGCCGGCCCAGCCGGCCTCGAAGCCGTGCTCGGCGAGGAACTCCGCCATCATCCGCGCGATCGGCTCGTCGTCGTCGACCACCAGCACGCTGCCTTCGCCCCCGCCCTGCCGCCCGGGAGCGCTCTGGCGGACGGGGAGCTGGAGGACGAAGGCATGGGGCCGGGCGGAGAGCAAACCGCCGTGCAGCTCGGCGGCCTTGCGGGCGATGGTCAGGGCCATCCCCAGGCCCTGGCGCTGCCCCTGGG
>Ga0335085_10012987_pt1 | contig 12226 bp, 13 predicted proteins | sample Lox_Sample_45_FD_206712 | JGI IMG/M metagenome (GOLD analysis project Ga0335085, IMG submission 206712) | Soil microbial communities from Loxahatchee National Wildlife Refuge, Florida, United States - Lox_Sample_4.5 | ecosystem: Environmental > Terrestrial > Soil > Wetlands | place: USA...
GCAGCGCTCGTCCTCCTGGTATTTCCGCGCGGCGCCGCGCTACTAAAAGACTCAGTCGGGGGATAAAGGCACTTCACGCGGCTAAAAATGTGCCGTGGGGCCGGTTGTGGCCGGAGCAACGGCACATGGCCCCGGGCGCGGCCATCGCCGCGTTCGTTCTCGCGTGGCTGACCGCGGCGGGCATCAAGGTGTTCTCCTTCGTCTGACCGCTGACGCCGCCGTACTCCTACAGGGGCCCGGGCGTGGCCGCCTTCATGGCGGTGGGCGTGCTCTACCTGTTGTTCCTTTACGCGAGGCACCCGCGGCGGGTCACCGAGGTGGGACTTGTGCACCTGGACGAGGAACCGGAGGCGTAGTAAGGCGCGCGTACCGGGCTTCGCCGGACGGCGCGAACTGTGGCGGATGCACGGCTATCTCGCGGCGATCGCGGTCGCGGGAGCGAGCCCGTTCGGTCGCTCGTTCCTGCCGCGGCTGGCCGCCGCCGTCCGGCAGTACGCGCAGCCGTCACCAGCGACAAGCGTGCGATGTGAGGTCGCGGAGATACTGCACGTATGGCGGGACACACCGAAGTCGCGCGGGAGCTTGAGCAAGCTGGCTATGCGGTGCTTCCCAGGCAGCTCAGCGAGCACGCCCTGAACGCGGCGAGGGGGAACTCGGCTCGCTACGCGCAGCTCGCGGCGGAGGGCTGGCTGGAATCCCGGATCGGCGCGGGCACCTGGGTCGCCGAGAAGGCTCCGGCACAGCCGGACCAGGCCGAGGCGGAGGCCGCCGAGCCGGACGACAGACTCCGGCCGTACTGGGGCGGTTACCCCGATGCCAGCCTGTTTCCGCGCGGCGAGTGGGGCGCGGTGACCCCGGCGCACCAGTTCCCCACCGGGGTGCCGCTCAGCCCGCCGCGCCGGCGTGCGGTCATCGCGTGGGCGCAGGAGACCGGCGCCCTGGTGATCGAGGACGACTACGACGGGGAGTTCCGCTACGAGCGCCGGGCGGTGGGCGCCCTGCAGGCCATGGCCCCTGATCACGTGGTGTACATCGGCACGGCGAGCAAGGCGCTGGCCCCCGCCGTGGGGCTGGCCTGGGCGGTGCTCCCGAAGGCCCGCCTGGATGCGCTGATCGCTCAGCGGGCCGTCCTCGATGAGCCGCGGGACACGCTGAACCAGCTGACGCTGGCCGAGTTCATCGCGGCGCACTCCTACGACCGGCACGTGCGGCGGATGCGCGCCGAGTACCGGCGCCGCCGGGAGCAGCTGGCCGCGCGGCTCGCCGCCCGCGTTCCCCCTGCCCGGCTGGCGGGCGTCCCCGCGGGCATCCAGGCGCTCGTCATCCTTCCTGCCGGGACCGACCCCGACCAGGTGGTGGCTGCCGGACTGCGCAGGGGCCTGGCCTTCCAGGCGCTGCGCGAGTACGCGGCAGGCGCGGGCAACGGCCACCCGCCGGCGGTCGTCCTCGGCTTCGGCGCCTCGCCCGCCGCCCGCGCGGTGTCCGACATCAACCTGGTGGTCGCCGCGATCGAAGAGTGCGTCGCGGACGCTTCCATCCCCTCGAAGGAGAACTGACCGATGACGGCGACGACGCAGCCGGGACGCTCGATCCCTGATAACAGCAAGAAGCGTGACGCAATCACCAGGTACCTGTCCCGGCTTGGCTTGCGGGAAAAACCACCACCAACGGTGGCGGCCCTGGCCGACTTGCACCGGCGGCACCTGGACACGATCCCGTACGAGAACCTCGCGATCATGCTCGGACGGCCCGACTCCACCGATCCGGGACAGACGCTGGGGCGGATCGCGGCGGGCGGCAACGCGGGGTACTGCTTTCACCACAACGGGGCCTTCGAGCTCGTGCTCCGCGACCTGGGTTTCGCGGTGGAGCGACGCTTCGGCCAGGTGTGGAACAAGCCGGAAGACCGCGCGGTCCCTGAGCTGAACCACCTGGTGCTGCTCGCCACGATCGACGGCCGTCCCTGGTGGCCGGATCTCGGTCTCGGGGACGCCCTGCGCGACCCGGTCGAGGTCATCGACGGAGAGATCAGGCAGGGCCCGTTCACGTATGAGATCTCCGACGCAAGCGCGGCGGGCTGGACCTTCAGGCACGACCCGGCGGCCGGCTCCTTCGGCAACGTCGACGTGCGCCCGAACAGCCCGACTCCCGGCGACGTCGCCGCGTCGCACCTGTTGCTGTCCACGCCGCCGGACGGGCGGTTCACCCGGGTGCTTGTGGTGCAGCGCCGCGACGAGACGGGTACCGGCGTGCTGCGCGGTATCCGGCTGGAGCGGGTCGGCGACCAGCCGTTCACCCGCGACCTCACCGTCTACGACGACTGGCGGGCCGCCCTGGAGTCTCTGCGCGTCAGCCTCGCCGGCGTGACCGAGGACGAACTGCGTTCACTGCACGCCCGGATGCTCGCCGCCCATGAGGAGTGGGTCACGGTCGCGACTCGCACTCATCCGACGCGAGAACGGCGAGGAAGGTGACTCTGTGCTGGTCAGCGAGATCCTTACCGGACGCGTACGCCGCGGACGACGACCGCCGCGGGGCGGGCGAGCACGGCGGGGTCCTCGCGCGGATCGTCGTCATAGGTGACGATGTCGCCGTCGGGGTGGATGCCGAGGAAGTCGCGCGCGAGCGACCCCGCGGCGGCGATCGCCTGCGCGACGGTCAGGCCATGATCCGCGAGCAGCGCGATCTCCTCCGCCATGGTGCCGACGACGTCGGTGCCCGCCAGGATCCGGACCCCGTGGGCGGCGGCGTACGGGAGGTGGTCACGGAGCCGCTCGCGCAGCTCGCCGACCCGGGCGCGGACCTCGGGGTCGGGGGAGTCGCGCTGCCCGAGCACGGCGCAGAGAGTGGGAGTCCACGCACCGCCGCGCGCACCGAGCGCCGCAAGCTCAGGCCGGCTCAGTGCCTGGCCATGTTCGATCGAGTCGGCGCCGACGCCCACCAGCCCCGAGTCCGGAAGGTTGCAGTGCACCGCGACCCGTGCCCCAGCGGCATGGGCCGCGTCGATGGCCGTTCGTAGCGTGCGGAGGTCGTAGGTCGCGGCTGTCGACTTGGGCACCGGGCCGTCCTCGCTCCACTCGGGGAAGTCGCCGATGATCTTCACCCAGGCAGCGCCGGCCGCCACCTCGGCCTTGATCGCCGCGGTGAGTTCCTGCGGCGCGACCGGCGAGTGCATGCGGGGGAAGTAGCGGTGCTGCGGGGCGAGAAACCGGCCGGCCGCGGTGACGACGGGATGCCCGGCTGCGGTTGCACTCGCGAAACCGAGGGTCACCTCGCTGCGGCCTCCCACGTCGCGGATGACGGTGACGCCGTTCGCGGCGTACTCCGCGAGGCGTGCCGTGCCGTACGCGCTGTCTCGCAGATAAGGGCCGAGTTCGTCGCGCCCGACCGTCGGGTGCGCGTGCGCGTCGACGAGCCCGGCCAGCGCGTACCTGCCGGGCAGCGGTTCCGCTTCGCCCGTCCCGATGAGCACGTGGTCGGCCGGGAGTCCGTCGAGGAAGTTCCCGGAGAAAGTCCATGCCATACCGGCACATTAGATCGAAAGGATCTACCGACTCACCGTTGGCCGAGCGGGAGGGTTCGCGCCGCTTCCCTGGGAGCGCTTCCAGACCCGGCCGATGAGCAGGTAGGCGATGCCGCCGAGCGGAATCTGCGCGAGGCAGAGCACCGCCCACAGCCAGCGGGGCAGGAAGCGGACGCGCTCGGCGCGCGCCAGATCGTTCAGGCAGAAGATCTCCCACGCGGCGATCAGCGCGACAACCGCGATGACGGCGACGATGAAGACGAGGTCCGCTTGCATCGGGGTCTGCCTGCTTACGGCGCGTCGGGCATGAGGATGAAGAGCCCGGCGACCTTCTCGTCAGCATCGAACGCGACGCGGGCCTTCATGTCGCCTGCCTCGTAGCGCAGCGGGATGTCGACCACGGTGTGATCGCCGACCCGCCGGACGAACGGCTCGCCCTCGCCGAACCCCTCGAACGCGCCGACGAGCCCGGCGACCGTCGCCAGGGCGTCGCCGCGTACCTCGTCGGTGAATGCCTCGAGAACCTGTGCGTTGAAAGACGGCCGCGCCTCGTCCATGCGGCCTTCTAGTACGTCGGTGACGACCTGGACGGCGCGTTCCGCGGCGTCGGTCATGTGCACGGTCTTGTCCATGGGTTCCCCTGTCCTTGGGTCGATGGGCTTGCCGAACCGCTGGAAGGCGGCCTGGCGGGTGACGCCGAGCAGGTCCCCGATCTCCTGCCAGGTGTGGCCGGCGTCCCTTGACTGCTCCACGCAGAGTTTGAGTACCTGTCCGCCCAGGACGTTGACGTCCTGGGCGCGCCGCACCACGTCGAGGTAGGAGGGCGCGGTCAGCGGGCTGTCCACGGCCGCGGCCAGCGCCGCGGCCTGCTTGGCGAGCTGGGCGCTGAGCGCGAGGAGGGACAGCGGAGCGGTCACATGTAAAGGATGCCTTGACAGCTTGGTCTTGTCAAGGAAGTCTTTACAGCTCTTGCCGACTGCGGCCCAGCAGCATTGAGATGAGCGAGGCAGAAGCCCAGTTCAACCAGGCACTGCTCACCTTCCTCGGCCAGCATCGCCCGTGAGCCTGTAACACCGGGCGCTTCCAGCCCCGTGACCGCCCGAGTATCGCCACGATCAGGTCGAGCAGCGAACCGCCGCCCACGGCCAGAGCAGCCGCGAAGGCGGCGCCGGGCATCAGGCGGTTGTCCCCGTCCGGCACGTCCAGTGCCACGCGCAGCGCCACCTCAAGCACGTCCGCCGGGAACTCCGCCTCGAGGCCGAGCGTCTTGGCGACGTCCCAGGAGTGCACCACGTAGTCACGATACGTTCCTCAGCGCCGCGGCGGGGCTGTCATCGCTGCCGGCGGCGCGGATCCTCAGCTGACGGTCGCCCAGGCGATCTGCAGGTCGCCCTTGCGGCGCAGGATGTCCTGCCACCAGGCTTCGTTCGCCACGTACCAGTCGACCGTCTCGCCGAGTGCCGTCGCGAAGTCGACGACGGGGCGCCAGCCGAGTTCCCCCTCCAGCTTCGCCGGCTCGATCAGGTAGCGGCGGTCATGGTTGGGGCGGTCCGCGACGTGCTCGATCCACTCGGCGGGGTCCTTGCCCAGCCGCTGCAGGATCAGTTCGGCGATGGCCAGGTTCGTCACCTCGTGCCTGGCGCTGACGTCGTAGATGGGCAGCTGTTCCGGGCGGGTCGCCGCTTCCTGGCCGAACGGCGCCGGCTCGGCGGTCAGCACCGCGTGGATCGCGCGGCAGTGGTCCAGCACGTGCAGCCAGTCGCGCCGCTGCAGGCCGTCGCCGTAGACCGGGATCTTCCTGCCGCGCAGCACGTTCGTCACCGCGAGCGGTATCAGCTTTTCCGGCAGCTGGTAGGGGCCGTAGTTGTTGGCGCAGTGCGTCATCCGGATGTCCATCCGCGGGTACGTCTGCATGTACGCGCGGACAATCTGGTCGCCGGCCGCCTTGGCTGCGCTGTAGGGCGTCTTGGCGTTCAACGGGCTCGACTCGTCGAAGTACTGCCGGTCGTGCGGGAGTTCGCCGTACACCTCGATGGTGGACACGTGCAGGTGCGTGCGGACCGGGCGCTGCCTGCTGCACTCGAGCAGCACCTGGGCGCCGAGCGCGTTGGCGCGCATGAACGACGACGGGTCGACGATCGCGCGGTCGTTGTGGCTCTCCGCGGCGAAGTTGACGACGTAGTCCGGCTCGAACTCCTCGTACACGGCCTGCATGACATGGAGGTCGGCGATGTCGGCCTCGACGAAGCGGATCTGATCGCGGACCGTGTCCAGGTTGGCGAGGTTGGCCGCGAACCCGAGGTTGTCCAGCGCCACCACCTCGGCTCCGGCGATATCGCTGAGCAGATAGTGGACGAAGTTGGAGCCGATGAAACCAGCGGCTCCAGTCACGAGGTAGGTGGGCACCGCGCAAGGGTAGCAGTCACGAGCCCGGGGACCGCGACCGATATGTCGCCGTCGTAGCCGGCCGCGGCGGCACCGATGGCGGCGTCCGGGTCGGTGCCTGGCAGCAGGTGGGTGAGCAGCAGCCTGCGGGCGCCGGCCGCCGCGGCCGTCCGCCCCGCCTGGCTGGCGCTCGAAAGATGCTGGACGGAGTCACCGGGAACCCGTTCGGGATAGCTCGCTTCGGCAAGGAACACATCGGCGTCCCGGGCCAGGTCGGCCAGATCAGGGCTCGGGCCGGTGTCCCCGGTGTAGGCGAGCACGGCGCCGCCGGCCTGCAGCCGCAGTCCCGCGTTGGGCCACCAGTGCGGCAGCAGCCAGGTGCGCACGGCGAACGGGCCGGTCTCGAAGGCGGCGCCGGGAGCGAACTCGCGCAGGTCGAACGCGTCGTCCAGCATGCCGGGGTGGTCGAGTGCCAAGACCGCGTCGAGCGCGCCGGGCGGCGCGTACAGCGGGAGATGCGGCGCAGGACGTTCCGCCAGTGCCCTGGCGCGCAGCAGCGGGTTGAGGTCGGCGCAGTGATCGGGATGGCCGTGGCTGACGAGCACCGCGTCGACCGCGGCCGCGTCGCAGTGCTCGAGCAGGCGCGGGAACGTCGCATAGCCGGGATCGATGAGCACCCGGTAACCGTCGTGCTCGACCAGGTAGCCGCTGCACGCCGTGCCGGCTGTCGGCCACCCGCCGGTCCCGCCGAGAACCGTCAGCCGCATAGCTGCGACCCTACCGTCTGACCCGGGGACAAGCCGGCGCGTTTTTCGGCCGCGTGCCGCTAACGCCGCGGCGTGACCCAGGGACTTGCCCACTCGGTGCGCCAGGTCTTGCCGCCGTCGCTTGTCATGACGATGCGCTGCTGGGCGCGGCTCCTGGCCGGGTTGATCTCCTGGTTGTAAGTCCCGGCGACCCAGCCGGCCTGCGGTGACAGGAAGGCCGCCGCGTCCGCGATGCTGAGGCCGCCGACGTTGCCCTCCTCGGTCAGGGTCGCGCCTGCGTTCGCCGCCACCGCCCACGGAGCGCTACCGAAACCATCGCAGGGACCGCACGAGTCGATGAACACCGACGCCTGCGAGCTCAGTGCGGAGAACGGTCCCGCGTAGCCGCCGGGCGAGCTCGTCGCAGGGTCGCCGGGCGACCGGAACTGGCCCTCCGCGTAGATGCCCGTCAGGCCGGCGGCATCCGCGTGATAGGCGACGTGAGGCTGCTGGTTCATGCCGCCGCCGTAACTGGAGCGCACCGCCCACACCGCGTCGCGACCAGCGCACTCCACGCTCATCGACGCGGAAACACTGCCGTGAGCTCCCGCTTCCGGCGCGGTCAGCGGTGTCCAGTAGCGGCCGCCGTCCCGCGTCCTGAACAGCCTGCCGCCCGCGCCGAGCCAGCCGTCCTGCGCGCTGCCGAAGCAGACCGTCTGCGCGTTGGCGGGCGCGGCCATCATCCCCCAGATGTGCCCGCCGTCATGGGTGACGAGCACGACGCCTCCCATGTCCGGTATCTCCGTTCCGAAGCCGCCGGCCCTGGGCACCTTGCCACCCGCCACCGCATACCCGTCGAGGGCGGAAGTGAAGTGCACGGAGCGGATCAGCGGGCAGGGCTCGGACAGCGGTGTCCAGTGCGCACCGCCGTCGGTGGTGGCGAGCAGCGTATCGGTGCCCACGGCCCAGCCGTCGCTGGCGTTGACGAAATCAACCGCGGTGAGATCGAGCCGGCCGGTGAGCTGCGGCGCCCAGTCCGCCCCGCCGTCCGTCGTGGCGAGGATCGCGCCCTGCCCGACCGCCCAGCCCTGCGACGGCGACACGAACTCGACCCCGGTCAGCTGGTTGGTGTCCAGGAAGGGTGATGTGGGACTGGCGCACCAGGCACCGGGGGAGCCGGTGAGAGAGGACGGGGATGGCGTGCCTGCGGGCGACGTCGTGGCGGCCGCGGAGCGGGAGGTACTCGATGCCGTCGCCGAGGGGACGGTCGTCGCAGCCGTGGAGGACGCCTGGCCGCCGGCAGGCACGGAGGTCGACGCCGTCGCGCATCCCGCGAGGCCGGCGGCGACAGCGGCAACAAGGAGGAGTCGCGCTCGCATGCCCCTAAGACGCCGTTTGCGCCGTCGCGGTTGGGGACACTGGAATGAGCTGAAACAGGAGGCGACAACCGGGATCACTTCTGGCCGCTTGGCCGTGACAGCCACGGCAGGCCCGGACCGCCGACCACATCAGCGGCGGCCGGGTGACCAGAGGAACGCGTGAGGTTTTCGCCCACGGCAGGTCTCGTCTTTCATGCGGTCACCGGAGCAAGATAGACGCGGACAAATCCGATGGCGGAAGGCGGCGGCGATGACGGGACCAGAGCAGCGGACCGCGACCGTGAGTGGCCCGGTGACCGGCGGCAGGGGCTGGGCGTTCGGCAGCCCCGCCGACGCCGCCGCCCACGGCTACGTGATCGAGGAATTCCTGCTCGACGGCGTCGCCCAGTCCTATGAGCCGGTGCCGGGCAGCGCGGTCGGCCGCGACGGTCGGTGGACGGTCCAGCCGGGGCAGCGCGCGGAGTACCGGACGCGCATGTACGTCGCCCGTCCGGCCGACCCGGCGCGGTTCAACGGGGTCGTCATCGCGTTCTGGCTGAACGTGACCGCGGGATTCGACCTGGGCGCGCCATCGGAGCACGAGATGCGCGCGGGCTACGCCTGGGTCGGCATTACCACCCAGGCGGTCGCGATCGACGGCCAGCCCGCCCTCGCGCCGGGCTTTCCCGCCACGCCCGGGCTGCCCAGCATCGACCGCGAAAGGTACGGGACGCTGCACCATCCGGGCGACGCGTACTCCTTCGACATCTTCACCCAGGCCGCCCGCGCCGTCGGACCCGGACGCCAGACAACCGGGATCGACCCTCTCGACGGCCTGGAGCCGCGCCTAGTCATCGCCTGCGGCGCGTCGCAATCGTCGGCGCGGCTCGGCGCCTACCTCAACATGGCAGACGACACCGAGCGGTGCATCGACGGGTACCTGCTGCTCACCCATTGGGGGCTGTGCGTCTACCCGCCTGAGCAGCCGATGATGGTCACCTTCGGGCCGCGTGGCGACGGGCTCTACGGCGGAAGCTCCGCCATCAACGACCGCGGCCGGGTGCCGGTCCTCGTGCTCAACAGCGAGAGCGAGACGCTGCACAACGTCCCTGTCCGCCAGCCCGACTCGCCGACGTTCCGGTTCTGGGAGATCGCCGGCGCCGGCCACATCGGCGAGACGCCGGACATGACCCCGATGCTGCTGCGCGAGGGCATGCCGGTGTTCCCGCCGGCCAGCGACGCGAACAGCATGGACTGGCGCTGGGTGCGCAACGCCGCGCTCGAGCACCTGGTCCGCTGGGTGGACGGCGGGACGCCGCCGCCCTCGTTCCCGCTGATCGACGCCTCCCTCGACGGGGGGATCCACCGGGACGAGACGGGGAACGCGACAGGCGGCATCCGCGTACCCGAACTCGAGGCGCCCGCCGCGGCCTATTCGGGAACCAGGCCGGGCAACCCGCTCGCCGCGCTCATCGGCCAGACCGTCCCCTACCCGGCGGAGCGGCTCGCCTCGCTCTACCCGGACGCGGACGCCTACCTGCGCGCCTGGGACGCCGCCGTCGACCGGGCACGCGAGCAGGGTCTGGTGCTCGACACCGACCTGGACGGCCTGCGCCAGCGGGGACGGAAGATCGCCGCTGATCTCTTCTGAGCCGGATGAGATCATCGCAACCATGAACGACGACGAGACGCTGATCGCTTCGCTCGAGGAACAGGAAAGAACGCTGGTATTCACCCGGTTCGACAATGCCGACGCCTTGCGGCTGGGCAGCGCGATGGTGGCGGCCGCGACGGAACGGGGACTGCCGGTCACGATTGACATCCGGCGGCACGGTCAGCAGCTCTTCCACGCTGCCCTGCCCGGCACCACGGCGGAGAACGACGCCTGGATCGAGCGGAAGGTCAACGTCGTCAACCGGTTCGCGGCGGCCTCGTACCTGGTGGGCAGGCGCCTCGCGGCGCGCGGGAGGGAGCTCGACGAGGCGCTGGGCGTCGAGCCGCGGCTGTTCGCGGCGCACGGCGGCGCCTTCCCGGTCCGCGTGCGGGACGTCGGCGTCATCGGCACGGTCACGGTGTCCGGCCTGCCCCAGGCGGACGACCACGCCTTCGTCACCGAGATGATCGGCGCCTTTCTCGGCTTCTGAACCCGCTCCTGAATTCGATTTGGTCAGGGGCTTGTCTCGTCGCATGCTGATTGACCGGCGCCTGGGCGCTAGCCCAGCAGGTCGCCTGGCTGGCAATCCAGGACGTCGCCCGCAGCGGCACCCCTTCGCTGTCGCAGGACTCCACGGCCAAGCAGGCGAGCGTCACCGCCTTGACGTCCGCCGCGAGCTGGCCGCCCAGCCTCGCGGGGCGGAAGGCCCGGGCGGACGAGGACTCCTGGTACCTCGGATCAGCGAATTATCCGCATCCGGGGAACTTGTGCGTTACGGCGCTTTCCAGGCCTCCCGGTATTTGCTACGCTGCGAGCGCTGGGATCGCTCCCAGGATTCTTATCACGAACTTTGATATTCACTCTGCTCTCAGTTCTGGGAGCGATCCCAGTACGTACATTCCGCCATGCCATGCCTCCTGCCTGGCGAAGGAAAGCGGCGCGTCCCGGCCGGCGTCGGGGTGTGGCCATCGTTCGGCACAGCTAAGCGGTCGTCGGCTCCCTCACGCGAAAGGACGGTCCGAAGTGAGACCCATCATTGGCCGAAGGCAGGGGGCAGCGAGCGCTGCCCCCGCGGCATCTGACATCGGCGGCCTGCCCAGCAGGACCCGTCGCGGGCGGGCCAGGCGCCTGGGCGCCATCGCCGCCGGCTTCTCGCTGTGTCTTGCGCTTGTCGCCGCGTCCGCGGCGCAGGCCGGGCCGGCCACCGCAGCCGGGTCACAGCCGGGCGCGAGCCACATTCCGACGGTCAACTGGGCGCTGTCGGGCCAGGCGACCGCCGCAGCGTCACAGCCAGGCAACCCGGCCTCGAACGCCATCGACGGAAACGCTGCCACCTCGTGGTGCACGAATTCCTGGCCGGACACCCTGACCGTGGACCTCGGGCAGGCACGCAACCTTGTGGGCATCGGCATCACCCTCGACAGCGCCAGTTCCTCCGCCAACGCCACGATCTCGCTGGCCACCGCGCAGGGCGACTGGCACGTTGTGCCGACGGCACGCAACATCGCCCTCGACGCCGGCAACCCGATGTACGTACCCCTCGGGCCCAGCTCAGGTAACGGCGCACTGCCGGTCATGAGCGGACGGTACGCCCAGATCGAGGTGTGGGACAGCGGCGCGACCCCCGTCTGCACCGGGGAGCTCCGGCTGTTCGGTCCTGACCCGGCCGCGGCCAGCATGATGCTCGGGTCGGACCTCTCCTTCACCCCGCAGGAACTCAACGCCGGGGCCGTGTTCACTGACAACGGAGTCCCCGGCAACCCAGCGAACATCACGGCGCGCAGCGGCGCCGGCTGGGCCCGCCTGCGGCTGTGGGTCAACCCGCCGGCCGGCTACAGCGACCTCGCCGACGACCTGGCTTTCGCCAAGACCTTGAAGGCGGCGGGCCTGAAGCTGTACCTCGACCTGCACTATTCCGATTTCTGGGCCGACCCCGGCAAGCAGTGCATCCCGGCGGGCTGGCCCACGACCCTGGCTGGGCTCACCGCGAAGGTTCAGTCGTACACCCAGGGGGTCATCGCCGCCTTCGCCGCCCAGGGGACCCCGGTCGACATGGTCTCCATCGGCAACGAGATCACCAACGGCATGCTGTGGAGCGAGTCGCAGGAGACCAACTGGACGTCGTTCGGCTGCACCGGACCGGGGGTGGGCGGCCTCACCTGGACCAGCAACACCACGGCCACCGGCTGGGATAACCTCGCCCAGCTGCTCAAGGCCGGCATCGCAGGCGCGCAGGCCGGCAACCGGCCAGGCCACAAGCTCCTGATCGCCATCCACACCGACCTCGGCGGGAACAACGCCAGGGCGCAGGCCTTCTACTCGAGCCTGGAGACGCAGGGCGTCCCATTTGACGTCATCGCGCTTTCCTACTACCCCATCTTCCAGGGCTCGCTGGCCGGGCTGCGGTCGAATCTCGATGAGCTGGCGACGCAATTCGGCAAGCCGATCGTGCTCGCGGAGACCGAGTACTCCTGGACGCTCGCCAACGGGGACGCCCTCGGCAATTCCACCTGGGAGGCGAGCCAGCTGATCGACGGCTACCCGGCGAGCCCCGGCGGAC
>Ga0335085_10012988_pt1 | contig 12225 bp, 12 predicted proteins | sample Lox_Sample_45_FD_206712 | JGI IMG/M metagenome (GOLD analysis project Ga0335085, IMG submission 206712) | Soil microbial communities from Loxahatchee National Wildlife Refuge, Florida, United States - Lox_Sample_4.5 | ecosystem: Environmental > Terrestrial > Soil > Wetlands | place: USA...
CTTTGCTCCTGGTAGATGGAAATCGCGAAGGTTCCACCGAGGATCGGCTTCAGGCGCGGGTCGAGGAACGTCACCGCCTCGACCCCGTTCTTCCGGTTCGCGTACGTCGGGATGTACTGCATCGGCCCGGGCCGGTAGAGCGCGACCAGAGCGATCAGGTCCTCGAACTCCGTCGGCTTCACCTGACGGAGCGCCTCCCGCATCCCCGTCGACTCGAACTGGAAGACGCCGGTCGCCTCGCCCCGCGCCAGCATCTCGTAGGTCTTCCGGTCGTCGAGCGGGATCGAGTCGATGTCCAGGTCGCCCACGAGCTCACAGGCCTGGTCGATGACGTCGAGGTTGCGCAGGCCGAGGAAGTCCATCTTGAGGAGCCCGAGCGCCTCGACGTCCTTCATCTGGAACTGCGTCACGACCTCCTGGTCGGCGCCCTTCTGCTGGAGCGGCACGACGTTCATCAGCGGCTCGGCGCCGATCACGACGCCCGCGGCGTGGATCGAGTCGGCGCGCGTGAGCCCCTCGAGCGGGCGCGCGAGCTCGACGATCTCCTTCGCCGTCGGGTCGCTGTCGACCGCCTTCCGCAGCTCCGCCCCGCTCTTCAGGCACTCCTCGAGCGTCTGCCCCGGCCCTTCGGGGATGAGCTTCGCGATCCGGTCGACGACGCCGTAGGGGATCTCGAGCACGCGTCCGGCATCTCGGACGGCGGCGCGGGCGGCCATGGTCGAGAACGTGATGATCTGAGCGACCCGGTCGCGGCCGTACTTCTCGGTCACGTAGTTGATGACGCGCTCGCGCCCGGCCACGGCGAAGTCGATGTCCATGTCGGGCATCGTCTTGCGGCCCGGGTTGAGGAACCGCTCGAACAGCAGGTCGTAGCGGATCGGGTCGAGGTCGGTGATGAAGAGGCAGTAGGCGACGAGGCTGCCGGCGGCGGAGCCGCGGCCGGGGCCGACGCTGATGCCGTTCTCCTTCGAGAAGTGGATGAAGTCCCAGACGATCAGGAAGTAGTCGGTGAACCCCATCTCCTTGATCGTCTTGAGCTCGTAGCGGAGCCGGTCGCGCAGCTCGTCCGTGACGGTCTCGTAGCGCTTCGCGAGGCCCTGCTCACACAGCTCGACCAGGAAGTCGAAGGAGTCCCGGCCGTCCGGGACGGGGAACTTCGGGAGCAGGATCCGGTCGAGGGCGATCTCGACGTTGCAGCGCTCGGCGACCTCGAGCGTCCGCCGCATCGCGTCCTCGTGCCCGGGGAAATCCTCCGCCATCTCGGCGGGCGACTTGAAGTAGAAGTGGTCGGTCTCGAACTTCCAGTGGTTCGGGTTGCGAAGCGAGTCGCCCGACTGGATGCAGAGGAGCGCCTCGTGTGCCCGCGCGTCCTCGTGGCGGAGGTAGTGGACGTCGCCCGTCGCGACCGTCGGCAGCTTCGCGGCGCCGGCGAGCTCCACCAGCTGCGGCAGGATCCGCGCCTGCACGTCGAGGTGGGCGTTCTGGAGCTCGACGTAGACGTTGTCGCGCCCGAAGACCTGCGCGAGCCGGTCGAGCTCCGTCGCCGCATCGCCGGCCCGGTTCTCCTCGAGCGCCTTGCAAACGCGGCCGCTCAGGCAGCCAGAAAGGGCGATCACGCCTCCCGCGTGCCGCTCGAGCAGCTCCCAGTCGACGCGCGGCTTGTAGTAGTAGCCCTCGAGGTAGCCGAGGCTCGAGAGCTTGATCAGGTTCCCGTAGCCCTCGTTGTCGGAGGCGAGCAGCGTGAGGTGCGCGTAGCCCTTCTGCTGCGCGCGCCGGTCGTCCGCGACGTAGACCTCGCAGCCGACGATCGGCTTCACGCCGGTCGACTTCGTCGCCTTGAAGAGCTGCACCGCCCCGGCCATCGACCCGTGGTCGGTGAGCGAGACCGCCGGCATCCCGAGCTCCGCCGCCCGTGCGACCAGGTCCGGGATCCGGCACGCGCCGTCCAGGATCGAGTACTCGCTGTGGACGTGGAGGTGGACGAACGCGCTGTCAGCCATCGGGAGTGGACAGGGTAGACACCCGGTCCGACGGCTTCTGAGATCCTCCCGGGATCGTGCCGCCCGAGTCGCCCGAAGCCGACCGCGCCGACTTCTACGCCGCCGCCATCTACGGCTCGATCCTCGCCGCGTCGCTGATCGCCATCTTCCGCCAGGAGCACTCCTCCGCGCACACGATCGCGCTCGCGCTGCTCGGCACGATGGGGGTCTTCTGGCTTGCGCACGTCTGGTCGGCGATCGTGGGCGAGCGGCTCCACTACGGCGAGCTCTTCACGTGGCGCCGCGGGGCTCGCCTCGCCCGGGCGGAGTGGCCACTCGTCGAGGCCGCCTTCGCCCCCACCGCCGTGCTCGTCCTGGGCTGGCTGGGCGTGATCGGCAACCACACGGCCGAGAACCTCGCGCTCGCGGTGTGCATCGCGCAGCTCTTCGCCTGGGGGCTCGCCGTCGGCCGGCGCGCGTACCACCGCTGGTGGGCCGCGATCCTCGCGGGCCTCGGGGAGAGCCTGCTCGGCCTCGGGCTGGTCTGGCTCGAGGTCACCGTCGCCCACTGATTAGATGAGCGCCATGGACGACGACGACCTCGACCTCGTCGCAGCCTCGCTGCGCGCCGACAGCGCCGACCTCAGCGTCTTCGTGGAGGCGCTCGCGTCCAAGCTCGCCGCCGCGGTGCCCGGGCACGTGAAGGTCGAGCGCCGGCGCAGCCTGCTCCCGGGCCCGAAGCCGGTGCGCCGCCTCGAGGTCGAGCTCGGCGACGAGCGCTTCGAGCTCGAGCACGACGACGGGCGCGTCGGCTGCCGCCGCCGTGAGCTCGTGCGCGGGATCGCGCTGCGGAGCGACGAGCTCGAGCTCGGCGCCTGGATCGACGCCCTCTCCCGCTCGCTCGTCGCCGAGGCCGACCGGAGCGGGCGCGGCCGGGAGGCGCTCCGCGAGCTCCTGGAGTAGGGTCCCGGCCGACGCCGAGAGAGGGAGGATCGCATGCCGCTGTTCGGAGGGGACAAGAACGACTCGACGGCCACCTGGGAGCCGCAGGCGGCCGACGGACGGCTCGCGCAGACTGCGGGCGCCGCCGCGGGCGGCGTCTTCACCTCCGACCTGTCGGTCTCGGAGTACGTGCTGATCGGAGAGGCCGGCTTCGAGCCGCTCGGCTTCGTCGTCGGCTCGTCGATCTACCACATCGGCCTGCAGAACTCGAAGTGGGGCCAGAACCAGGAGCTCACGACGCTGACACAGGCCATGTACAACGCGCGCGAGCTCGCGATGTCGCGCATGGAGGCCGAGGCCGCGCACCTCGGCGCCGACGGCATCGTCGGCGTCGACCTCAGGATGCAGGCCTACGTCTGGGGTCAGGAGGTGCTCGAGTTCATCGCCACCGGCACCGCCGTCAAGTCGGTCGACGCCGGCGGCGCCCACCGAACGCCGGACGGGCGCCCGTTCACCTCCGACCTGTCGGCGCAGGACTTCTTCCGGCTCCTCACCGCCGGCGCCGTGCCCGTCGCCTTCGTGCTCGGCACGTGCGTCTACCACATCGCCCACCAGTCCGTGATGCAGTCGCTCCGGCAGATGGGCCAGAACACGGAGATGACGACCTTCACCCAGGGGATCTACGAGGCGCGCGAGCTCGCGCTCTCGCGCATGCAGAACGAGGCCGCGCAGGCGAAGGCCGCCGGCGTCGTCGGCGTGAGCGTCGCGGTCTACAACCACGTCTGGGGCGAGCATGCGACGGAGTTCTTCGCCACCGGAACGGCCGTCCGCCGCCTCGGCGAGGAGCACCGCCTGCCGGAGACCTCGCCGAAGCCGACGTTCACCCTCGGTCTGGACACTTAACAAAGCTCTCAGACTTCCCCCGCTAGCGTGGAGCGGGTGATCGAGGCTCGGGGGCTCACCAAGGACTACGGCGAGAAGCGCGCGGTCGACGACCTCACGTTCACCGTGCGGCCCGGCATCGTGACGGGCTTCCTGGGGCCGAACGGGTCGGGGAAGTCGACGACGATGCGGCTGATCCTCGGCCTCGACCGGCCAACCGCGGGAACGGTCACCGTCAACGGCAAGGCGTACCGGGACTTCCCGGCGCCGCTGCACGAGGTCGGCGCGCTGCTCGAGGCACGCGCCGTCCACACGGGACGCTCCGCCTACAACCACCTGCTCGCCCTCGCGCAGACGCACGGGGTGCCGAAGCAGCGGGTCCACGACCTGATCGAGCGCGTCGGCCTGCAGGAGGTCGCCCGCAAGCGGGTCGGCGCGTTCTCGCTGGGGATGGGGCAGCGGCTCGGGATCGCGGCGGCGCTCCTCGCCGACCCGGGGATCCTCGTCCTCGACGAGCCGGCGAACGGCCTCGACCCGGAGGGGATCCAGTGGATCCGGAACATGCTCAAGGAGCTCGCCGCGGAGGGCCGCACGGTGTTCCTCTCGTCCCACCTGATGAGCGAGATGGCGCTCACCGCCGAGCACCTGATCGTGATCGGGCGCGGCCGGCTGATCGCCGACCTGAGCGTGGCGGAGTTCGTTCGCCGCGCCGCGAAGGACACGGTGCGTGTCCGCTCGCCGCAGTCGGCGGAGCTCGCCCGGGCGCTGGCCGGGCCGCATGTCTCGGTGGAGCCGCTGGCAGACGGGGCGCTCGAGGTGACCGGCCTCATGGCGGAGGAGGTCGGCGAGGCGGCTGCGGCGAGTGGGCTCGTCCTGCACGAGCTCACGCCGGTGCAAGCATCGCTCGAGGAGGCCTTCATGGACGTCACCCGCGACGACGTCGAGTTCCACGCCACCGCGGGTGAGCAGCGCGAGCCGCAGGAGGTCGCGGCGGCATGACGACTGCCGCCGCCTGGCTCGGGCCGGCCTGGGCCGACCGGCTACGCGTGACGCAGGCGCGCGTGCTCCTGTCGGAGTGGACGAAGCTCCGCTCGCTGCGCTCGACCCTCTGGTCGCTCGGAGTCGGCGTGGTGCTGACGATCGGCCTGCCGTGCATCTTCGCCGCCGTCACCGCCGCCCGCTGGAGCCACATGAGCCTCCGGGAGCAGCTGAACCGCCACCCGATCGAGATCGCGACCGCCGGCGTGAACCTGTCGCAGCTCGCGATCGGCGTGCTCGGCGTCCTCGTGATCAGCGGCGAGTACTCGACCGGGATGATCCGCGCGACGATGGGTGCAGTGCCGAAACGGCTGCCCGTCCTCTGGGCCAAGCTTGCGGTCTTCGCGCTCGTGACGTTCGTGCTGATGCTGCCGGCAGTCATCGTCGCGTTCTTCGTGAGCCAGGCGATCCTCCGCTCGCACCACATCCTGCAGATCTCCTTCTCCGATCCGGGCGTCGCGCGGGCGGTGATCGGCGGCGCGCTCTACCTGACGGGAGTCGGTGCCTTCACGCTCGCCCTCGGCGCGATCACGCGGAACACCGCGGGCGGCATCGCCGTCTTCGCCGGGATCTTCTTCGTGATCCCGCCACTGATGAACATCCTCCCGACGAGCTGGAACCAGTCGATCTCGGAGTACCTCCCGTCGAGTGCGGCGCGGGACGTGTTCGCCCTGAGCCACGGGCCGCACGACCTGGCGCCGGCGCCGGGCTTCGGGCTCTTCTGCGCCTACACGGCAGTCGCGATTGCGATCGCCGCGGTGCTGCTCGTCCGGCGAGACACGTAGCGGTAGCGTTCCGCCGCATGGACTACCGCCAACTCGGCCGCACGGGCGTCGAGGTCAGCCCGCTCTGCCTCGGGGCGATGATGTTCGGCGCCTGGGGCAACCGTGACCACGACGACTCGATCCGCATCATCCACCGCGCGCTCGACGCGGGCATCAACTTCGTCGACACCGCCGACGTCTACTCGGCCGGCGAGAACGAGGAGATCGTGGGAAAGGCGCTCGCCGGCCGCCGCGACCGCGTCGTCCTCGCCACGAAGTTCCACGGGCGGATGGGCGACGACCCGAACCAGCGAGGGAACACGCGCCGCTGGATCGTGCAGGAGGTCGAGGCGAGCCTGCGCCGCCTGAAGACGGACTGGATCGACCTCTACCAGGCGCACAGGCCCGAGCCGTTCACGGACGTCGACGAGACGCTCGGCGCGCTGACCGACCTCGTGCGCGCCGGCAAGATCCGCTACTTCGGCTCCTCGACGTTCCCGGCCGACCTGATCGTCGAGGCGCAGTGGACGGCCGACCGGCGCGGCCGGGAGCGGTTCGCCTCCGAGCAGCCGCCCTACTCGATCCTCGTCCGGGGCGTCGAGCGCGACGTGCTGCCGGCGTGCGCCCGCTACGGAATGGGCGTCCTCTCCTGGAGCCCGCTCGCCGGCGGCTGGCTGAGCGGCCGCTACCGCAAGGGCGAGGAGCTCCCCGTGTCGACGCGGAAGGACCGCATCCCGTGGCGGTACGACATGTCGCTGCCGGAGAACCAGCGGAAGCTCGAGGCGGCAGACGCGCTCGCAGTCCTCGCCGAGGAGGCCGGGCTGAGCCTGATCCACCTCGCGATCGCGTTCGTCCTCCGCCACCCGGTCGTGACGTCCGCGATCATCGGGCCGCGGACGATGGAGCAGCTCGAGAGCCAGCTCGGCGCGGCCGAGATCGACCTCTCCGACGAGGTCCTCGACCGGATCGACGCGATCGTCGCGCCGGGCACCAACATCAACCCGCACGACGCGGGCTGGACGCCACCCTGGCTCGAGGACGCGCGCTACCGGCGGCGCGAAAGACCGGGGCGTCAGCGGGCGGCCTTCTGATGGACGACGATCTCAACGTCGTCGGCGGCCAGCTCCTCCCGTGCTCGACCTCGCCGCTCACCGGCTTCTACCGCAACGGGTGCTGCTCGACCGGCCCGGAGGACCTCGGCAGCCACACCGTCTGCGTCGTCCTCACCCGGGAGTTCCTCGAGTTCTCGAAGAGCGCCGGCAACGACCTGTCGACGCCGCGTCCCGAGTGGGGCTTCCCCGGCCTCGTCCCCGGTGACCGGTGGTGCCTGTGCGCGTCGCGCTGGCTCGAGGCGCACGAGGCCGGCTACGCCCCCGACGTCGTCCTCGGAGCGACGCATGCACGCGCGCTCGAGGTCGTGCCGATCGAGCTGCTCACCTCGCGCGCGGTCGCGCCCGACACCGTTTGAGCTGCCGCGACAGCTTCTTCTCGCAACGAGCGATGACTTGTTCGCGCGACCCATTGCGGTTCGGGTTTCCGCTCGCTTATCTTCGTGCCCTCACCGAGTCGCGGCGCGAGTAAGGTGATCCCGCCTCTGGGAGCCGTGTGCGGAACCCCCGCTAGAGCCCAGAGCAGATGGTTCATGGAGGCGGAGGATGAAAACGCCACGGCTCGGTGAGCCCCCGCGCGCAGGCGGCGCGTGACGCATCTCCTCGCCATCGTCCTCGGCGTCGGCCTCGTCGACGCCGTCAACCCGACGACGGTCGCGCCGGCGCTCTACCTGGCGGGCGGGCGGCACGCGGTCAGGAGCCTCGGCCTCTTCGTCACGGGCTTCTTCGTCACCAATCTCGTCGCGGGGGTCGTGATCGCGCTCGGGCCGGGGCAGGCGATCATGGCCGCCGTCCCACGTCCGGGGAGCCACGCGAAGCACCTGATCGAGGTCGTCGCCGGCGCGGTCGTGATCGCCGTCTCGGTCGTGCTGTGGTTCCAGCGGGAGCGCGTCGCACGGCAGGTGACCGCCCACGCCGTCCGCTTCGACCGCTCAGCGCTCCTCGTCGGGGCGGGGATCGCGGTGTTCGAGCTGCCGACCGCGTTCCCCTACCTCGCCGTGATCGCCGCCGTCGTCGGCTCCGGCCGCGCGGCGCTGACGCAGGTGGCGCTGCTCGCGCTCTTCAACCTCTGCTTCGTGCTCCCGCTGCTCGTGATCCTTGCGGTCTGCAGCTTCGGCGGCCCGCGAGCCTCGCGGGTGCTCGTGGGGGCACGCGGCAAGATCGACCGGCTGCTCGCGATGCTCGCGCCCGTGCTCGTCGGGCTCATCGGGGTCGCGCTGCTCGTGCTCGGGCTGGTCGGGCTGTTCGGCTAGAACGTTTCCGCGAGCAGCTCGCTCACCGCCTTCGAGGAGGTGAGGAGGACGATGCCGGCGAGCGCGAGCAGGAGACCGACCGCGAGGGGCGCGCCGTCGTACGCCGCCGAGGCCCAGTGCTCGCGCAGGAACAGCGGCTCGAGCACGACCGGCAGGAACGTCTGCACCGCTGTCGAGACGGGCACGACCGTCGTCGCCGCGCGGCGCTGGAAGGCCGTCATGTTGACGATCGTCGCCACCACCCCCATCGCCAGCGCCGCGAGGCCCCACACCACGGCGTTCGGGTAGTGCCCGAGGTCGAAGTTGTCGCCGAGGAGCTTCGTGCCCACGTTCGTGGCCGCGAAGGCGAAGCCCGTGGCGAGGATGACGAGCCCGCCGGTGTCGAGCGTCGTGCCGCGCAGCGCGAACGGCGCGAGGCCGACGATCGACAGCGCCGAGAACACCGCGACGACGTCGACCGCGCCGCGATGCTGCTCCGTGTGCGCCGGCGCCCCCCACGCCACGAGCGCGACGCCGGCGATGATGGCGAGCACGCCCGCGAGCTCGCGCCCGCCGACAGGCTCGTGGAGGATCCTCGCGCCGAGCAGGAGCACCACCAGGAGCCCGAGGGCGAGCATCGGCTGGACGACCACGAACGGCGCGTGGGCATAGGCGAACGCCTGCGGGATCGCGCCGAGGAGCCCGATCGCGAGCCCGGTGACCCAGACCGGGCGCACGAAGAGGCGGCCGAGGAGCGCCACGCGCAGCTCGAGCGACCGCGGCGCCACCCGTGCGTCGACTGCCTGGAGAACGACGCCGACGTTGAAGAGGAGCGAGGCGAGCAGGGCGGCAACGACGCCTTCGCCGTGCATCCGTCAGGTGTTCCCATTGTTAAGCTCGTGCAGACACACCGGCTCCGGGCGGGATCCGGCCGAGCCCTCAGCTAAGGTTCGGCATCCTCCGGGGCCCCCCGAGGGAGGTAGACGTCTGTCGCCCGAGACAGGCCCGTCAGTCAGGCAGGACACGGGGGCACTGCGACATGAGCTTCGACACCTTCGCCATCGGCTTCGACCACCGTGACCGCGAGCGGCTGCACGCGCTCTGGGACGGCATCCTCGACGACGAGGTGTGGTCCGACGGGCCGCTCGTGAAGGCCTTCGAGGCGGCCTGGAGCGCCTGGAACGGCCTGCCGGCCGTCGCGACGTCGAGCTGGACCGGCGCGGCGCTCGCGGCGCTCGAGTTCTTCGAGGTGCGCGGCAAGACCGTGCTCTGCCCCTCCAACACGTTCATGGCCTGCCCGCTGACGATCCTGCAGGTCGGGGCGAAGGTCGAGTTCGTCGACTGCAACCGCGACGACCTCTGCCTCTCGTTCGCCGACCTCGAGCGGAAGGTGCGCCTCCACAGGCCGGCCGCGGTGATGGCCGTGCACATCGGCGGGCACATCGCCTTCGAGATCGAGCGGATCGCGGAGCTCTGCCGCGCCGAGGGGATCGTCCTGATCGAGGACTGCGCCCACGCCCACGGCGCCTCGTGGGACGGCCGCAAGCCGGGCACGTACGGCGACGCCGGCCTCTGGTCGTTCGCGCCGACGAAGACGATCTCGACCGGCGAGGGCGGCCTGCTCGTCTCGGGCTCGAGCGACCTGATCGAGTTCGCGAGGGCGTTCCGCAACTACGGCAAGCCCGACTTCGACACGCCCGGCCTCAACTACCGCATGAACGAGTTCACGGCCGCGCTCGGCATCGTCGGCACCGAACGGCTGGAGGAGATCGTCGGCTGGAAGAACCGCGTCGCCCGGACCGAGCTCGACCCGCGGCACCCGGCGCGCCTCGTGCTCCCCGACGGGATGGTCTCCGGCCTCTACAAGTACATCGTCTTCGACCCGCTCGAGCGCTCGACCGGGAAGGTCTACGACCAGCCCTGCCATCGCGTCCTCGGGCACGCCGTCGACCTTCCGAACACCGACTGGGCCGCCGCCAACCACTGGTGCGCCCCGCTGTATTACCGGCCGGCGGCGGTGCCCGCGCTCCAGGCGGTGAGCGCCTGAAGATGAAGGTCGTCGTGACCGGCGGGTCGGGCTTCATCGGCTCGCATGTCGTCGACGAGCTGATCGAGGCGGGGCACGAGCCTCGGATCCTCGACCTCGTCCCGTCGCCCTGGCACGACGGGAACGTCGAGACGGTGCTCGCCGACCTCACCGACCCGGCGGCGGTGCGCGAGGCGGTGGGGGGATGCGACGCGATCGTCCACCTCGCGGCGATGGCCGACGTCTACCAGGTGGTCGACCAGCCTGCGCGCACGGACGAGGTCAACGTCCGCGGCACGTTCAACCTCCTCGAGGCCGCGCGGCACGCGAAGGTGCAGCGACTCTGCTACGCGAGCACGATCTGGGTGTACGGCAACGCGCCCGGGCCGCAGCCGCACGACGAGGACACGCCGCTCGTCCTGCCGCCCCATCTCTACACGGCGACGAAGCTCGCGGGCGAGATGTACTGCCGCGGCTACGAGACCCTCTACGGGCTCGAGACGACGATCCTCCGCTTCGGGATCCCGTACGGGCCGCGGGCCCGCCCGGCGGCCGTCGTGCCGGCGTTCATCGCGAAGGCGCGGGCTGGCACCTCGCTCACGATCGCGGGCGACGGCAGCGCGACCCGGCAGTTCGTGTACGTCGAGGATCTCGCGGAGGGCGTGGTCGCGGCGCTCGCGCCGGCCGCGGCCGGGCGCGTCTACAACCTCGTCGGCGCCGAGCTCGTGTCGGTGCGGCAGATCGCCGACACCGTGCGCGAGGTCGTCGCCGACGTCCCGGTCGAGTACGGGCCCGAGCGGCCGGCCGACCTCGTCTTCGGCCCGGCGTCGGGCGAGCGGGCGGCGCGCGAGCTCGGCTGGCGGCCGCGGACGAGCTTCGCCGACGGCGTCCGCCGCTACGTCGACTGGCTGACCATGACGAACGGCTCGCCGGTCGCGCGCGCCGCGTCGACGATCGCGGCCAGCGCCGCGGCCGTCTGACGCCACGAGCCGGCGGCGCTGTAGGCGTCGCTGTCGTGCAGCAGCACGACCGCCCCCGCCGCGAGGTCCCGCGTCGCCAGCGCCGAGATCGAGGACGGGGTGGCGCGGACGTCCCAGTCGCGGCCCCAGTGCGACCAGAGGAGCGGCGCGAAGCGGGCGCGCGCGAGGCGCCACGAGGCGAGGCTGAAGACACCGTAGGGCGGGCGGTAGGAGAGGCTCGAGCGGCCGGCGGCCTCCGCGATCACGGCCGTCGCACGGTCGAGGTCATCGCGCAGCGCCTGCGGCGGCCGCCGGAGGTGCAGCACGTGCCGGTAGCCGTGGACGCCGATCTCGTGGCCGGCCGCGTCGATCTCGGCGACGAGCGAGGGCCGCCGCTCCACCTGCTCGCCGACGAGATAGAAGGTTGCCTTCGCACCGGCGCGGTCGAGCTCCTCGAGGACGGCCGGCGTCCCGTGCAGGTGCGGCCCGTCGTCGAACGTGAGTGCGATGCCGCGGCCGCTCCGAAGGCGGAGCGGGATCCCGAGCAGGCGCGCGAGCGGCGGCACGACGGGGGCCGGCGCGGGCGCGCACCACACGGCCGCGCCACCGAGAGCGAGAGCGCTAGGCCCGAGGGCGCGCCGTCGCACCGGCGATCACCAGGGACGCCGCAGACGGCAGCTCGGGAAGCTGCGTCGCGTTCCGGCCCTCCGCGAGCGCGTCCGCGACGGCCGCGCGGAGCGCCGCGGGCGTCGCCGCGACGTCCGCGAGGCCGAACTGCTTGAAAGCGCGGTTGTGCGCACGGACGTGCCCGCGCCCCCAGCCGTAGGAGATCGCGGGGCAGCCGCGCATCAGCGCCTCGAGCACCGTGAGGCCGCCGGTCGAGTGCACGAGCGCGTCGGCGGCCGCGAGCCAGTCGGGCATCTCTTCGGTGAAGCCCTCGACGCGCACGCGCTCGTCGCCCGCGAAGTCGTGCTCGAGCTGGTCGCGCAGCTCGTCGTTGTGGCCGCAGAGGCAGACCACCTGGTCGACGCCCGGCACCTCGAGCACCTCGCGCAGCGCGCCCTCGACGTCGCCCACGCCCCAGCCGCCGCCCGACACGAGCACGATCTTCGCGCCCGGCGCGAGCCCGAGCGCTCGCCGCGCCGCGACGGGCTCGCGCGGCTCCAGGAACTCCGGTGCGGTGAAGCCGTGCACGCAGTGCACCTCCGCCTCGGCGCCCGCGATCTCCTTCACCTCCGGGATCGACTCGGGATGCGTGACGAGGTGGAGGTCGGCGCCGGGGGTCGCCCAGTAG
>Ga0335085_10012989_pt1 | contig 12223 bp, 13 predicted proteins | sample Lox_Sample_45_FD_206712 | JGI IMG/M metagenome (GOLD analysis project Ga0335085, IMG submission 206712) | Soil microbial communities from Loxahatchee National Wildlife Refuge, Florida, United States - Lox_Sample_4.5 | ecosystem: Environmental > Terrestrial > Soil > Wetlands | place: USA...
CCAGCCGCTCGTCGAGAACCCGGTCTTCCCGCCCATGGTCAGCCAGATGGTGCGGATCGGCGAGGAGACGGGCGAGCTCGAGAAGATGCTCGGCAAGATCGCCGACTTCTACGAGGACGAGGTCGACACGGCCGTGGCCTCGCTCACCTCGATCATCGAGCCGATCATGATGATCGGCGTGGGGCTGATGGTCGGCATCATCGTGATCGCGATGTACATGCCGATGTTCAAGATGCTCCAGCTCGTGCATTAGCGCGTCTGGGCGGACATCGAGCGTGTCGTTCGGACACGCCGGAGTCGCCTCTCGAGCGTGAGGACGCCGGCGCAGCCGACGCCGCTCACCCAACGGCGATGGCCGCGACGATCAGTCCGAGGGCGCTCACCCCGGCCGCGACGACCGCCAGGGCTTGCGCCCGATCGAGCGGCACGCCGAGACCAGCACGATCGGCGGCACCGGTCAGGCTTAATGTCTGCGACGCGCGCAGAGGAAGCGTTACGGGCATGTCGCTGCTTTCGAGTGCGATCAGACCCGCGAGGATGGCTTCGATCAAACCTGCGACGAACAGCGCGTCGGACAGGTCTAGCGCGCCCGCCGCGGCCAGAATCCCCGCTACGACCCAGCCAAGCACAGTGAACGCGACGATCTGGAACGCCCAAAGACGCGTCCCCGCAAGTCGCCTCGGTCGGGACGCGTCCATCGCTTCGAGAGTCTAGATCGGGTGCGCGTCGGGCGTCATACGTGAACTCTCGCGCAAGCCAGCGGCAGTGGATGGGCGAGTCGACTCTGGCGCGGGATACGCGGCTGAGCATCGGTGACCTCGGCGCTGGAGATCGACTCGGTTCGTTACATCGGCGGGCGCGCCTAATGAACGTTGCAGATCCAGGCTAGTATCCCCTGGCGCTGAGGTCGGTTATCTCTTGCATGTGGAGGCGGCTATCTGTCGCAGAAGAGGGCTAGTATCTCCTGCAGCTCAGGGCTACTATCTCCGTCATGCCTCAGAGACCTGCCGCAGCTGCTCCCTACCACGACCGCTTGGTCGAGGGCTACCTAGACGAGCTCGCGGCCGAGCTTTCGGCTTTCACGGTCGTCGGTCCGCGAGCGGTCGGCAAGACGCGGTCGATCGAGCGGCGCGCAACGACGGTCGTCCGACTCAATGTCGAAGCCGAGGCAGCCGCCTTCCAAGCCGACCCAGACGCCGCGCTCATCGGCCTCGATGAACCGGTGCTCCTCGACGAATGGCAGGTCGTCCCGAACGTTCTGCGCGCCGTAGCGAACGCGGTCAACGCCGACCCGCGCCCCGCCCGCTTCTTCCTTACGGGATCTGCTCGGGCCGAACTCGAGAACGAGCCTTGGCCTGGCACCGGGAGGATTCAGAAGATCGCGATGTATCCGATGACAGTCGGTGAGCTCCAGGGCCAGGTCGCATCGCGGTTCCTCGACAAGCTGATCGCCAGCGATCCGCTGAGCGTGCCGAGGAATGCGCTGAGTGTTCGCGACTACCTGCAACTGGCAACGATCGGGGGTTTCCCGCGCCCGGCGCTCGAGCTGCAAAGCATGCGTGTCCGCACAGCCTGGTTCGACAGCTACATCGACGACCTGCTCACCCACGATGTTGAGCAAGTCGAGGACCCGCAGACAAAAAGGCGCGACCCGCTCCGCATGCGTCGCTACCTCGAGGCATACGCGCTCAACTCCGCCGGCGTCTGCGACCACAAGACCGTCTACGACGCAGCCGGTATCCGCAAAGAGACGGCAGCCGCGTACGAAGAGGTGCTGGAGCGCCTCTACGTGATCGAGCAGGTGCCAGCGTGGATGACGAACCGCCTCTCTCGCCTCGTACACAGATCGAAGCGCTACGTGACCGACGCGGCCCTGACGACCCATCTTCTCCGCCTCGACGCAGCAGGCATCCTCCGCGACGGAGACATCCTCGGCCGCGTCCTCGACACCTTCGTCGCTGCTCAGCTCCGACCCGAGATCATCGTCTCCGAGCACCGCCCCCGGCTCTACCACCTCCGCACCGAAGGCGGCCGCCAAGAAATCGACCTCCTGATCGAGCTCGGCGGCGATCGCGTCATCGGCCTCGAGATCAAAGCGAGCGCAGCTCCCGACGCACGCGACGCGAAGCACCTCATCTGGCTTCGCGACCAACTCGGCGCTCGCTTCGCCAGAGGCGTCGTCTTCCACACCGGCCCGCGCGTCTTCGAACTGAGTGATCGCATCATCGCGGCGCCGATTTCCTCGATCTGGACAGCCTGACTCGGTTTCGTTGAGCGAAGCGAGAGAAGCGCCAGCGGCGGGGACACGACTCATCACGACGAGGTGGGAAGCAACACGCCGGGTGTCTGTGACAAGCCTGCCCGTGCCGGCGCTCTCATGTCCGGGTACGGGTCACATCAAACTTCCAGTCAGGTCGGAACGCTAGAGGGGCGTGCTCTCGCTTAGGTCGTCGTCTCCCAACTCGGCTTCGATCCGCGTGCGCGCTTGACGCCGACGCGCCAGCGCCTGCTCGATCGCATCGATGCTGAACGAACTGTTGTGGTCATAGCCGATGGCTCCATGAGCGAGCGGACCGGCGAGTCCGATGCGAAGCGTGCCGTCTTCTCGGCTCCAGGCTTCGATCTTCAAGCCGTCGATCGCTGCCTCCGCCTCCACCTGCGAAAGCGTGGCTTCGTCCACGATGAGATCTTCGTCGCTGACGAGCAGCGGGAAATACATATGACGTCCAGCCGGTCGACCCTCTGGAGCTGTGGGACTCGCCGCCGTTTGAGCCGACGCGGCGCGATGACAAGCTATTTGCGCGCGGCACGGCCGACAACAAGGGCGAGCTTGCGGTCCGGCTGGCGGTGGTCCGCGCCTTGCGCGACGACGATGGCGACCTTCCGATCGGTGTCCGCTGGATCGTCGAGGGCGAGGAGGAGGTCGGCAGCGCGAACTTCGACGAGATCGTGCGCCGCAACGCCGAGCTGTTGCACGCTGACGGTGCGCTGTGGGAGGGCGGTTCTGCTCGGCTGCCCGACGGCCGACCGGAGGTCGCGCTCGGCTTCAAGGGGGCGCTGGGTGTCCGCCTCGATGTGAAGACACTCGCGACCGACGCGCACTCCTCGTTCGAGCCGGTTGCGCCAAGTGCGGCCTGGCGGCTCGTGCAGGCGCTCGCGAGCATCCGCAACCGGGAGGGCACGGTCCAGATCCGCGGCTTCTACGACAACGTCCTCTCGGCCACCGATGCGGAGCGGCAGGCGATTGCCGCCACGAGCTTCTCCGAGGAAGACGAGCTCCGCGAGACGCTTGGTCTCGACGAATTTCTCGACGGACTCAGCGGCCCGGCTTTGTGGGAGCGGGCCTCGTTCCAGCCGACGTCGAATCTGGCGGGCATCAGCAGCGGCTACAGCGGACCCGGGATCAAGACAGTTCTGCCGGCGGTCGCGAGTGCGCGGATGGACTTCCGGCTCGTCCCCGAGCAGCTGCCCCACCAGATCCTCGACCTCCTCCGCGCGCACCTCGAGCGCGAGGGATTCGCAGACATTGAGGTGACCCCGATCGTGACTGCGAAGCCGGCAAAGACGCCGCTCGACCATCCTTTCGTCTGCCGAGTCGTCGATGCGGCCGAAGCGGTCAGCGGCGCGAGCGCATCGATCATTCCACTCGCTCCACCCACGCTTCCGATCGTCGCTTCTCTGCACGAGCATCTCGCAGTGCCGGGGCTGGCGGCGCCCGACAACCCGACCTACGCCGGCTCCCGCGTGCACGCTCCAAACGAACACATCCGGCTCGAGGACATCGAGCCCGCACTCCGCTTCACCTACGCGCTGCTTCAAGACCTGGGCGGGGTCTCCTCGTCGAGGTAGTCGCCGAAGGAAACACCACGGTCGATGTTTGTGGCGATCGGGTCGGCGACAAGTTGCGTGTCCGAATGGCTCGGCAACCTGAGCATGGAGCGGCACGCTGACTGACCGTGCAGAAGCCGCCCTGGGGCCTGCCGCCACCTGCGACGGCCCTCGGTACTTGCCCAGGTGTTACCTCTGTGTAGCATAGGCGCCTGTGACGGGGAAACGGAGGGAGCGGCTGGTCCCTGCGGGCGAGGCGGCGCGGGCGCTCGGTATCAGCCTCGACACGCTCCGGCGCTGGGACAAGGAAGGCCGGATCCGCGTCGAGCGCGACCCGGGCGGTCGCCGCCAGGTTCCGGTGAGCGAGCTGGAGCGGCTCTCGGGCCGCTCGCCGCGTCCGCTGACCGGGGCGCGTCTCTCGGCGCGAAATCGCATGCCGGGCGTCGTGCGAAGCGTCGTTGCCGACGGCGTGATGGCGCTCGTCGAGATCGAAGCCGGCCCGTACACGCTCGTCGCCGCGATCACGCGTGATGCGGTCGAGGAGCTCGCGCTGGCGGTGGGGGTGCCGGTGGTGGCGACGGTGAAGGCGACCTCGGTGATGGTCAGCCGCGAGAGCGACGGCGCGGGCGGCGCCTGACAAGCGAAGGGGAGGCGATGAGGAAGCGACGGGTGCTGATAGCGATCCTGGCGGCGGCTGCCGTCGCGGCGACCTGCGTGTCCGCGGCCGCGGCGGGCGGACAGCGCCGGCATGCAGGCACCGTGTCGGTGCTGTACGCCGGCTCGCTGGTGAACGTGATGGAGCAGAAGATCGGCCCGGCCTTCGCGCAGGCGACCGGCTACAGCTACGAGGGCTACGGCGCCGGCTCGAAGGCGGTCGCGAGCGCGATCAAGGGCAAGCTGAAGCAGGGCGACGTCTTCATCAGCGCCTCGCCGGCGGTGAACGCGACGCTGATGGGCGCCGCCAACGGCACCTGGGTGAGCTGGTACGGCGAGTTCGCCTCGGCGCCGCTCGTGATCGGCTACAGCCCGCAGAGCCGCTTCGCCTCGGCGTTCAAGACGAAGCCCTGGTGGCAGGTGCTCGAGACACCGGGCCTGCTGCTCGGCCGCACCGATCCGGCGCTCGACCCGAAGGGCACGCTGACGATCCAGTTCGTCAAACGCGCCTCGAAGACCCTGAAGAAGCCGCGCCTGTTCGCCAAGACGCTCGCCAGCGCCGAGAACACCGCCCAGATCTTCCCCGAGGAGACGCTGCTCGGACGGCTCGAGGCCGGCCAGCTCGACGCCGGCTTCTTCTACTCGATCGAGGCCAACGAGGCGAAGATCCCCTTCGTCGCGCCACCGCTCGGCAAGCACTACGCAGCCCTCTACACGATCACGATCCTCAACAAGGCCCCCAACCCCGACGGCGCGCTCGCGTTCGTCAAGTTCCTGCTCGGCAAGCAGGGCCTCGCGATCCTGAAGGCAGACGGCTTCAGCCTGCTGCAGGGGCTCGTCGGCGGCGACAAGACCACGATCCCGGCCGACCTCAGGTCACTGCTCGGCGGCGGATGAGCTCCTGGGCCAGGAGCCCGCTCCCCTGGCTGGGCGGGCTCCTGGCCCTCTACCTGATCGCGCCGTTCGCGGCGCTCTTCACCCATCTCGACGGGGCCGTCTGGAGCGGCATCCACCAGGCCAGCGTCCTGCACGCCCTCCGCATCTCGGCCAGCGCAGCCACCGTCTCGACGCTCCTGATCACGCTCGCGGGCGTCCCGCTCGCCTACGTCTTCGCCCGCGGCCGCTCGTGGTGGCTGCGCCCGCTCGAGGCGTTCGTGTACCTGCCGCTCGCGCTGCCGCCGCTCGTCAGCGGCATCCTGCTCCTCTTCCTCGTCGGCCCCTACACGACGCTCGGCCGCCTCTTCGACGGCCGGCTCACCGACTCGTTCACCGGGATCGTGCTCGCCCAGATCTTCGTCGCCGCGCCGTTTCTCGTCGTCGCGGCCCGCTCGGCGTTCACGGCCGTCGACCCGACCCTCGAGACGGTCGCCGCGACGCTCGGGCGGCCGCCCCTCTCGCGGTTCGTCCGCGTCAGCCTCAGGCTCGCCTGGCCGGGGATCCTCGCCGGGATGCTGCTCGCGTGGCTGCGCGCCTTCGGCGAGTTCGGCGCCACGGTGATGCTCGCCTACCACCCGTACAGCCTCCCTGTCTACACGTACGTGTCGTTCGGCAGCGGCGGCCTCGACGCGGTCCTCGCCCCGGTGGTCGTCGCCGTCGCCGCCGCCCTCGCCGTCGTGGCGCTCACCCGGCTGCCGCTTCACGCCTGGGCGCGGCGCCGGAGCCGGACGCTGCCCCCTCCGGCAGCGCCCTCGCGCGGGGCCGTCGCCGAGCAGCGGCTCTCCTTCGAGCTCGGCAAGCGCTTCCCCGGCTTCGAGCTCGACCTCGCCCACGCTGCCCGCAGCAGACGGCTCGCGCTCCTCGGAGCCTCCGGTGCCGGCAAGTCGCTCACGCTGCAGCTCCTCGCCGGAACGCTCCGCGCCGACGAAGACTCGATCACCCTCGGCGGCCGGCGCCTCGATGGCCTCGCACCGGAGAAGCGCGGCGTCGGCTACGTGCCCCAGGACTACGGGCTCTTCCCCCACCTCGACGTCTGGCGCCAGCTGACCTTCGCCCCCGACGCCGACCACGGCCTCGCCCGCTACTGGCTCACCCGCCTCGGCCTCGACGGCCTCGAGGACCGCCTGCCGGCCGAGCTCTCGGGCGGACAGCGCCAGCGCGTGGCGCTCGCGCGTGCGCTGGCGCGGGCGCCGGGGCTGCTGCTGCTCGACGAGCCGCTCGCCGCCCTGGACGCACCCGTCCGCACCGACCTCCGCCGCCATCTGCGCACGCTCCAGCACGAGCTCGCCGCCACCACGGTCGTCGTCACCCACGACCCCGAGGAAGCGGCGCTGCTCGCCGACGAGTTGCTCGTGCTCGACCGCGGGCGGCTCATCCAGGCGGGCCCGAGCAGAGACGTGCTCGACCGGCCTGCGTCGGCCCAGGTGGCGCGGCTGCTCGGCATCCCGAACATCCACCGCGGCCGCGCCGCCGACGGCGGCCTGATCGAGACCGACGGCATCCGCATCCGCACCGCGGGACCGCCCCTCCCCCCCGGCCGCTCCCTCACGTGGTGCATCCGCCCCGACGCGATCACGCTCGCCCCGGAGGGCCTGCATCCCGCGACCGTCCTCGACGTCGTCGAGCTGCCGACGCTCCACGAGGCGACCGTCCAGGTCACCCCGGGCTTGACGCTCGTCGTCCGGAACCCCGACCGCACGATCTCGCCGGGAACACGCTGCACGCTCTCGATCCCGCCGGACTCGGTGCGCGTCTGGCCCGACGACGATCTCGCCGGCCTGCCGGACGACCATCATCTCGCCGCCGATCCCGCCGCCGCCGCTGCCGGCTGACGCAGTCGGCGATCGAGGAGCGAGCAACCGCAGCCGGGCCGTTTGCGAGATCCGTCGTCGCACCGGCACGCAGCACGCGTCCGGATCGTCGAGCGCGCGGGAAAGGGCGCTCCACCATGCCGGCGGGCGTGCCGCTCCTCCTGCACGATCCGGACCACGTAGTGTCGTGACGATGTTCGCTGTGGCAGCAGCGGCCGCTGCGATCCGCGCTCCCTCGGGGGCCCGCTCGGGATGCGAGACGGCGGCTGTGGCAGGCTCGACGACACTGGAGCTCGAGGTCGGCGGTCATGCCCGCACCGTTCTCCTACACGTGCCGAGCGGCTACACGGGCAAGCACGCCGTCCCCCTGGTCTTGAACCTGCACGGAAGCGGAAGCACCGCCGGGCAGCAGGAGGCGTTCACCGGCATGGACGAGACCTCCGACGCGCACGGATTCCTGCTCGCCTACCCGCAGGCGTCGATCCCGGCGGGCGCGGGCTTCGACTGGAACGTTCCCGGCGTTCCGCTCGTCAACGGCAGGCCGGTGCCCGCGGGATCGGCAAACGACGTCGTCTTCCTGACCGACCTCGCCCGTCTGCTGGAGCGGCGCTACTGCGTCGACGCGAAGGAGGTCTACGTTGTCGGCTTCTCGGGAGGAGCGCGGCTGGCGAGCCGGCTCGCCTGCGAGGCCTCCGGGGTCTTCGCCGCCGTCGCCGCGGTCAGCGGCCTCCGCGCCCCCGCTCCATGTCCCGCGAAGCGCGCTGTCCCGATCCTCGCCTTTCACGGCACGGCTGACCCGATCGACCCCTACTCCGGTCACGGTCAGCCGTACTGGACGTACTCCGTCGCGACGGCCGCGCGCGACTGGGCCCGCCGTGAACGCTGCGGCAAGGCGGCGACCTCCCATCCCGCCGCGACGGTCACGCTCGTTCGTGACACCGGCTGTCGCAACGGCTCGACGGTCGAGCTGTACACGATCACCGGAGAGGGGCACGAGTGGCCCGGCGGCCCGCACCTGCCGGTGCGCTACACCGTGCTGCTCGGACCACAGTCCGACGCGATCGACGCCGACCAGCTGATCTGGCGCTTCTTCACGGCACATCGGCTTCGCTAGCGCGAAGCGGAGCGCGGAAGATCGGCCGCGGTGTGGCTGAGTCGTGACTTCCGCGCTCGACCATGAGAGGCTACGGCCGGCACGGTTCATGACAAACGAGGTGAGGTGACACCATGTACGCGAGTGTTCGCACGTACACCGGGAACCGCGACCTGGCCGACACGCTCGCCGAGCGCGCGGCCGAGATCCGGCAGGTGATCGGCGGCATCGACGGGTTCAGCGCGTACCACCTCCTGAAGACAGGGGAGGGCACGACCTCGATCAGCGTCTTCGACGACCAGGCGGGCGCCGACGAATCGAATCGCGCGGCCGCAGCGTGGCTGGCCGAGAACCTGCCGGACGTGAACGTCGCGGCGCCGCAGGTGACGGCCGGGGAAGTCGTGCTCGACTTCTAGCGTGGTGCACACGCCCGCGACGCAGTAGAGCGCGCCCAACTCACGGCTCGGCGACACTCGCAGACACTTGGAACAAAGCTGGATAACCTAGACCACAAAAGACCGACTCCTGGAGGGAACGATGCTTGCCTCGAGTTACCCGTTTCTCGACGTGATGTGGACGATGATCGTGTTCTTCTGCTGGATCCTCTGGTTCTGGCTTCTGTTCACGGTCTGGGTCGACGTCTTCCGCCGCCATGACATCTCCGGGTGGGGGAAGGCAGGCTGGCTGGTGTTCACGATCGTCCTCCCGTTTCTCGGGGTCTTCATCTACCTGATCTCGCAGAACGAGGGGATGACGGAGCGGGGCCGGGCCCAGGCGCAGGCCCAGAAGGCCGAGTTCGACGACTACGTGCGCCAGACGGCGGGAGCCGACGGCGCAGCGACGCAGATCGAGAAGGCGAAGACCCTGCTCGACAGCGGCGCGATCACGCAGGACGAGTACGACGCGATCAAGCAGAAGGCCCTCGCCTCCTAAGCCTGGATCCACCGAGATGCGTGATCGCGGGGCGTTCGGCTGGGCCGTCAGGACGGGACGTGATGGCGAGGGGCGGGCCGGGACCCGGGGCTCGCCAGCGCGTCCCGGAGCGCACCGGCCGGGTGCAGGCCCGGCCCCGGGCCGAAACCGGACGGGAAGCGGCCTGGCGAGCCCAGACGGGCGCACCGCCCGCGCAGATCGGTGGATCCAGGCTAAGGCACGCCCGGCCGACGCCGCCGGCGAGCGAACCGCACGGCCGATCAGCGATCGTCAGTGACGGGGAGCGCGGCGGCGTCGGCCCGCGGCGAAGAGCAGCCAGCTCAGCGCGAGCCAAAGGCCGGTGAAGACGACGACGGCCGCGACGCTCGGCCCGTCGGCGAGGAGCCAGACCGCGAACGCGATCAGCAGCGCGAAGGTGCCGAATAGCCAGAGGACTCCTGCGGCGAGCAGGATCGCCGCGTTTCGCGCTACTCGCAGCGGGGTGCGCAGCGCCTCCGAAACGGTGGCGGCATCGACGGAGCGCGGCGGCAGGCCGCGAGACGCTGCCCGGAGCTGCGCCGCGGTCCGGGCGCCGAGAGCGGCCTGAAGACGCTGTCCCAGCTCCTCGACGCTGAGCCGCCCCTCGCGATAGTGGCGTTGCAGTGCGGCCGCCGCACGCTCGCGCTCCGGGTCCCCGACAAGGAACGACATGGAGACGATGGTACTCGCGACGGTCACACCTGCGGCCCGCCGCGGCGCGGGCGATCCTGTTCCACGCATCCGGACGCCGCCGAACCGGGCCCCTGCCGGCCGGGATCGGAGCCCGAGTACGATCCGCCCGTGAGCGAGGCCCCGGCTCCCGATCTGCTCGTCGGCGACACCGAGCGCGCGGCCGCCACCGCCGAGTTGCGCCGCCACTACGAGGCGGGGCGGCTGACGCTCGAGGAGTTCGAAACGCGACTCGGCCGCGCGAACGGCGCCCGGACGGAGTCCGACCTCCGCGCAGCGCTCGAGCAGCTGCCGTCGGGGAAGCTGCCGACGCTCAGCCCGCGCGATCGGCGCTGGCGCTCGCTCGCCCTGCAGTACGGCGCGGTCAACCTGATCGCCGTGCTGGTGTGGCTCTTCACCGGAGCGCAGGGCGACTTCTGGCCGAAGTGGGTGCTGCTCGCGACCCTGATCATGTTCATCCGGCGGCTGGCGGGGCCGCGCCATCCGCGGCAGCCGCCGCCGCTGCCGCCCCCGCCGGACCAGCCGCGCCTCCCCTGAGTCGTCCCCGGTGAGCGCCCGGCCCGTACGGAACGCGCAGGAGGCACGTCACTTCGGATTGCTCGTCCAGCGGGAGATCGGCGCCGCGATCGTGCGACACTGAGTCCGTGGAAGCCGCCCAGGTGAGCCTGCTCCGCTGGCTGCGCCGGCAGCTCCGGCAGCCGACCCCGGTCCGCGAGCACCTCGAGGCGGCGGTCGAGAACGACGATCCGCGCGAGGCGCGCCGGCTCGTGGCGGGCTTCCACTTCAGTGAAGCGCAGCGTCGCAACGTCGAGCAGCTCCTCGACGCCTGGGAGCGCCGGCGCGAGCACCGCTAGGACGTCGTGTCGTGCGGCGGCTCGGCGGCGCATGCTCGGAAGGCCGCCCGGATGCGGGAGCGGCACACATGCGGCCCGCCTCGTGCGGGCGATCCTGTTCCACGCATCCGGGCGCCGCCGTCGCTGCGTCGATGTGAGAGGCGTCGAGATCATTCGTTCGAGTGATCGTGGCGCGCGGAGCAAGAGCCGATTGCTCTCGAAACGAAAACCGAGAGGAGGCGGCGCGGCCACGCCGGGGAGGGAGTTCGCGTGGAACTGCGCATTGGAGCCGTCGGATCCGCATCTCGACGAAGGAGCCCCGCGGGGCGGTTCGTGAGCGAGCAGTCCGGCCAGTCGATCGTCCTCCTCGTCGCCGCCCTGGTCGTCCTGCTCGGCTTCTGCGGCCTGGTCATCGACATCGGCAAGGCGTACTACGTGCAGCGGTCGCTTCAGTCGTCGGTCGATGCCGCAGCGCTCGCGGGCGCGGCCCAGCTGCCCGATCCCGACGCGGCGACGGTCGTGGCCCGCCGGTACGGGGCAACGGCTGCCGGCGGGAACTACAACGCCCGTATGCCCGCCGTCACCGAGGCGATCACGGCGCGGTGCGCGGCGACCATCCCCGGGTGCGCGCCGGACAACATCGTCAGCGTCAGCGATACGACGCAGGTGCCGACGTCCTTCCTGAAGCTGTTCGGGGTGCCGAACTTCACGATCAAGGTGAAGGCGAGCGCGGCCCTGGGCGGAGGCGTCCCCCAGCCGGCGCACATCTTGATCATCTTCGACCGCACCGGCTCGATGAATCAGTCCTGCAGCGCCGGCGGCACCAAGGTCACGTGTGTCAGGGACGGGATCACTGCGTTTCTCGAGGGCATGAACCCGGCGTACGACGAGGTCGGCCTGATCGCCTTCCCCCCCGGCAACGGCGGGAATCCGTGCACGTTCACACCGAAGGACACAGACGGGCCCACGACCGACTACGACGCCCACCCGAATGGCTACCTCGTGGTGCCGCTCTCGAACGACTACAAGGCTTCCGCCACGTCGCCCCTGAACACGAGCTCGCAGCTCGTCTCGACGGTCAACTGCATCAAGGCCGCCGGCACGACGGCGACTGCACCCGCGATCGACTACGCGCAGGCGACGCTAGCGGCCAACCACGATCCCAAGGCAAGCGACGTGATCATCTTCCTGACGGACGGTGAGGCGAACTACGGCCCGTGCCAGAGCCCCAACCACTCGGGGGTATGCTCGAACAACACGTCGCCGTACCGCTCGACGCCGTGCCATCAGGCGGTCTCCTCGGCGCAGGCTGCAGCAGCGGCAGGCACCGCGGTGTACGCAATCGCCTACGACACGGGCTCCGTGCAGTGCTGGGGCTGGAGATCCACGGGCACAGGAACCGACGGGAAGTCGTGCAACAAGACGAA
>Ga0335085_10012991_pt1 | contig 12222 bp, 8 predicted proteins | sample Lox_Sample_45_FD_206712 | JGI IMG/M metagenome (GOLD analysis project Ga0335085, IMG submission 206712) | Soil microbial communities from Loxahatchee National Wildlife Refuge, Florida, United States - Lox_Sample_4.5 | ecosystem: Environmental > Terrestrial > Soil > Wetlands | place: USA: Florida...
CGTCGGAGGGGCCGATCTCGATCGTCCGGTACCGCTTCAGCCCGGTAGCGGCCGGGATCAGCTTCCCGATGATGACGTTCTCCTTCAGCCCCAGCAGCCGGTCGACCTTGCCCTCGATCGCCGCGTCGGTCAGCACCTTCGTCGTCTCCTGGAAGGAGGCGGCCGAGAGGAAGGACTCGGTCGCGAGGGACGCCTTCGTGATCCCCAGGATCAGCGGCTCGGACGTTGCCTGCTCGCGCTTCTCCTTCTTGACGCGGGCGTTCTCGCGATCGAGCGCGACCTTGTCGACGAGCTGACCGGGCAGCAGGTCGGTGTCGCCGGCCATCTCGACGCGAACCTTCTTCAGCATCTGCCGGACGATCAGCTCGATGTGCTTGTCGTGGATCTCGACGCCCTGCGACTTGTAGACCTTCTGCACCTCGCCGACGAGGTACAGCTCGGTCGCGGTGTAGCCCTTCAGCCGCAGCAGGTCGGCCGGGTTGAGCGAGCCCTCGTGGAGCGGGTCGCCGGGCTCGACGCGCTGCCCGTGCCCGACGAGCAGGCGCGTGCGGCGCGGGACGGTGACCGACACCTCGCCGTCCTCGTCACCCGAGTCGGGAACGATCGTGATCCGCAGCTGGCGCTCGGTCTCCTCGATCGCGACCATGCCGGCGATCTCGGCGAGCGCGGCGGCGCCCTTCGGGTTCCGCGCCTCGAAGATCTCGACGACGCGCGGAAGGCCATGGGTGATGTCGGCGCCGGCGATGCCGCCCGTGTGGAAGGTCCGCATCGTCAGCTGCGTGCCCGGCTCGCCGATCGACTGCGCGGCGATGATGCCGACCGCGTCGCCGATCTCGGACAGCTCCCCGGTGGCGAGGAACGTCCCGTAGCAGGCACGGCACACGCCTGTCTCCGCCTTGCACTTCAGCACCGAGCGCACCGGGATCGAGAAGCCCTCGGCGTCCTCCTCGCCCAGCTCGCGCACGATCTCGCGCAGGCGCGGCGGTGTGATCTCCTCGCCCTTGGCGGCGACGACGGTCTTGCCCGGCCTGCCGCTCGCGAGCGGCTTGTGGACGTCCTCGGCGACGATCCGACCGGCGACCGACTTGTTCAGGCCGTCGGAGAGGAAGAGCGGCAGCTCGACGTGTTCGCCCGTTCCGCAGTCCTCCTCGCGGACGATCACGTCCTGCGAGACGTCGACGAGACGACGCGTCAGGTAGCCGGAGTCGGCCGTTCGGAGCGCGGTGTCGGCGAGGCCCTTGCGGGCGCCGTGCGTCGAGATGAAGTACTCGAGCACGGACAGGCCCTCCATGAAGTTTGCCTTGATCGGGCGCTCGATGATCTCGCCCTTCGGATTCGCCATCAGGCCACGCATCCCGGCGAGCTGGCGCAGCTGCGTGAAGGAGCCGCGGGCGCCGGAGTTGGCCATCATGTAGATCGGGTTCAGCTCGTTCAGGTTCGCGATCATCGCGTCGGCCACCGAGTCGGTCGCCTCCGTCCAGATGTTCACGATCTGCTCGTGCCGCTCCGACTCGGTGATCAGCCCGTGTTCGTATGCCTGCTCGACCTTGCCGACGCGCTCCTCGTACTCGCCCAGGATCTTCTCCTTGTCGGGCGGGATCACGATGTCGTTCTTCGAGATGGTGACGCCGGCCGTCGTGCCGTAGCGGAAGCCGAGGTCCTTGATCGTGTCGAGGACGACCGCGACCGCATGCGCGCCGTACTGGTCGACGAGCGTCGAGATGAAGTCGCCGAGCTCCTTCTTCGAAAGCGTGCGGTTGATGAACTCGTGGTACGCCTCGCCTTCGCCGTTCCGGGAGCCGACCGCCGCCTGCAGGGCACGGTCGACCTCCGCGTTGAAGATCACCCGGCCCGACGTCGTGACCACGAGCTCGCCGTTCCAGAGGTACTCGATCGGCTGCTGGAGCCCGACCTGCTTCGCGTCGAGCGCGAACTCGACCTCCTCCTCGGTGCGGAAGCGCTGCGGCCGGGGATCGAGGTCCTCCGCGGCGACTGCGTCGAGATCCTGTTCGGAGTAGGTCAGGTAGTACGACCCGAGCACCATGTCCTGCGTCGGTGTCGCGAGCGCACGCCCGGAAGCAGGTGAGAGGATGTTGTTCGCGGAGAGCATCAGAATCCGCGCCTCGGCCTGCGCCTCCGCCGACAGGGGCACGTGCACGGCCATCTGGTCGCCGTCGAAGTCGGCGTTGAACGCATGGCACACGAGCGGGTGCACCTGGATCGCCTTGCCCTCCACGAGCGTCGGCTCGAATGCCTGGATGCCGAGGCGGTGGAGCGTCGGTGCGCGGTTCAGGAGCACCGGATGCTCCTGGATCACCTCCTCGAGGATGTCCCAGACCTCGGCGTGCATCTGGTCGACGTGACGCTTCGCCGCCTTGATGTTCTGGACGATCTTCCGCTCGACGAGCCGGCTCATGATGAACGGCTTGAAGAGCTCGAGCGCCATCAGCTTGGGCAGGCCGCACTGGTGCAGGCGCAGGTGCGGGCCTGCGACGATCACCGAGCGGCCGGAGTAGTCGACGCGCTTGCCGAGCAGGTTCTGGCGGAACCGCCCCTGCTTGCCCTTGAGCATGTCGGACAGCGACTTGAGCGGCCGGTTGCCCGGGCCGGTCACGGCGCGGCCGCGACGGCCGTTGTCGAAGAGGGCGTCGACGGCCTCCTGCAGCATCCGCTTCTCGTTGTTGACGATGATCTCCGGCGCGCCGAGGTCGAGGAGCCGCTTCAGCCGGTTGTTCCGGTTGATCACCCGCCGGTAGAGGTCGTTGAGGTCGGAGGTCGCGAAGCGGCCGCCGTCCAGCTGCACCATCGGACGCAGCTCCGGCGGGATCACCGGCACCGCTTCGAGGATCATCCACTCGGGACGGTTCTCGGAGGTGACGAAGGCCGAGACGACCTTCAGCCGCTTGATCGCCCGCTGCTGCTTCTGCCCCTTCGAGGTGCGGATCGTCTCGCGCAGGGTCGCGACCTCGTTCTCGAGATCGAGGTCCTTGAGCAGGTCGCGGATCGCCTCGGCCCCCATGCCGCCCCGGAAGTAGACGCCGAAGCCGTACGGTGAGCCGAAGCGGTCCTTGAGCTCGCGGAAGATCTGCTCGTCGTTGACGATCAGCTTCGGCTCGAGCTCGCGGAAGAGCTGCCACGTCTGCTCGAGGCGGCGCACCGCATCGATCGCGGCCTCCCGCGCGTCCGCCCGTCGGGACTCGATGTCCTGGTACATCTCGCGCACCTTCAGCGCCCACTGGACGATCGCGTCGAGATCCTCCTTCTGGATCCGGCCGTCGGTGCGCAGGCACAGGTCGTTCGCGAGCTCGCGCAGGTCGACGCCGGGCTCGGCGCCATCGATCGTCTCGCGAAGCAGCCCGTTGCCGAGCTCGCGCGAGCGCTCGAGGTTCTTCGGATCGACGCCCGAGGTGAGGGCGGCGTCCTCCTCGTTCAGCTCCTCGCCGGCGAGCAGCGAATCGACGATCCGGTTCACGTGCTTCGTGATCGCGCCCTTCTTCGAGCCGGACGCCTTCTCGAGCTCGGCCTCCAGCGGCGCGAGCGCAGCCTTGATCTGCTCGGCCGCGCTCGCGACCTGGTCGAGCTCGCGCGGCGTCAGCCGCCGGTCGTCGCGGATCGCCGAGTTGCGGACGAGCTCACGGATCTTCTTCGAGTCCTCGGTCGTGATCTGCGGGACGAGCTCGACGAACAGCCCGCCGACGAGCGACCGCGCCTCGTCGAGCGGCGGCAGCACCTGCTCCTCTGCCCAGTTGGAGAGGCCGCGGGCCCAGAAGTCGTCGTCCTCGTCGAAGTTCCGCTCCCTGCCCTTGGCGAAGTACTCCCGCCGGCGGGAGAGCCGGTCCTCGAGCGCCGCGAGCGCCTCGTCGCGGTCGACGTCGATCCGCTCCGCCTCGGCCGCCACCTGGTCCTCGAGCTCGTTCAGGTCGGCGGCGCGCTTCTCAACGTCGACCGCGGTGACGATCGACGCGGCGAAGTAGAGCACCTTCTCGAGCTCACGCGGAGCGATGTCGAGCAGATAGCCGATCCGACTCGGGACACCCTTGAAGAACCAGATGTGCGAGACCGGAGCGGCGAGGTCGATATGCCCCATCCGCTCGCGCCGCACCTTCTGCCGCGTTACCTCGACGCCGCAGCGCTCGCAGATGATGCCCTTGTAGCGAACCCGCTTGTACTTGCCGCAATAGCACTCCCAGTCCCGCGTCGGCCCGAAGATACGCTCGCAGAAGAGCCCGTCCCGCTCCGGCTTCAGGGTCCGGTAGTTGATCGTCTCCGGCTTGGTGACCTCCCCGGAAGACCAGTCGCGAATCTGCTTGCTGGAAGCAAGTCCGATCCGAATAGCATCAAAATCATTGATGTCAATCACGTGTCTTTGCGCCTCTTTCGCTCAAAATGCAGTGAGACAACTCTTCGAGGATTGAGCGGAGCTCAATCCTCTAGTTCGAGATCTACCAGGTCGGCGTCGCCCATTGGCCCGATCTCGGCTTCGGCGTCCTCCTCGGCCTCCTGCTCGACCGACACCTCCACGTCCTCGAGGTCGCCGAGCGACTCGTCGGTCGGCAGGCTCAGCTCGCCGTCCTGGTCGACGCGCTCCTGTCCCTCCTCCTGCTCCTCGGCCGTCGGCTCGCGGCCGACGGCGCGGAGCGAGCCCGGCGAGAGGTCGATGCCGAGCTCCTCTGCGGCGCGGAGGAGCTCGTCCTCCTCCTCACGCACCTCGACCTCGCGCCCCTCGTCCGAGAGCACGTGAACGTCGAGCGCGAGCGACTGCATCTCCTTCAGCAGGACCTTGAAGGACTCCGGGATCGACGGCTCGGCGATGTTCTCGCCCTTGACGATCGCCTCGTAGGCCTTCACGCGCCCGACCGTGTCGTCGGACTTGATGGTCAGCATCTCCTGCAGCGTGTACGCGGCGCCGTACGCCTCGAGCGCCCACACCTCCATCTCGCCGAAACGCTGGCCCCCGAACTGCGCCTTGCCGCCCAGCGGCTGCTGGGTGACGAGCGAGTAGGGACCGGTGCTCCGCGCGTGGATCTTGTCGTCCACGAGGTGCAGCAGCTTGAGGATGTACATGTAGCCGACGGTGACCTTCTGCTCGAACGGGTCGCCGGTACGGCCGTTGAAGAGCTGCACCTTGCCCGAGCACTGCCGTCCGGCCGGCCGCTTCGGATCGACGAGGAACTGGATCGGCGACTGGGGATTCTGCTTCGTCCACTCGATCAGCGCCTGGTCGACGTCGGCGGGCGTCGCGCCGTCGAAGACGGGTGTAGCGACCGCGGTCGGGTTGCCCCCGTTGATCACCTGGCGACGGTGCTTCCAGTCGGGATCGCCGTTCGCGGTGGCGGCGCCGTCGCCCGGCTCGGCGAAGACGCCGTGGGCCGCGGCCCAGCCGAGATGCGTCTCGAGCACCTGGCCGATGTTCATCCGGCTCGGCACGCCGAGGGGGTTCAGGACGATGTCCACCGGGCGTCCATCGGGGAGGAACGGCATGTCCTCCTCGGGGACGATCTTCGAGATCACGCCCTTGTTCCCGTGGCGGCCGGCGAGCTTGTCGCCCTCGGCGATCTTGCGCTTGGTCGCGACGTAGACGCGGACGAGCTCGTTCACGCCGGGGGACAGGTCGTCGCCCGCGTCGCGCGAGAACGTCTTCACGTCGATCACGACCCCGCCCTCGCCGTGCGGCACCTTGAGCGAGGTGTCGCGGACCTCGCGCGCCTTCTCCTTGAAGATCGCGCGGATCAGCTTCTCCTCGGCCGTGAGCTCGGTCTCGCCCTTCGGCGTGACCTTCCCGACGAGCAGGTCGCCGGCGCCGACCTCTGCGCCGATCCGCACGACGCCGCGCTCGTCGAGCTGCGAGAGCGACTCCTCCGAGCGGTTCGGGATGTCACGGGTGATCTCCTCGTCGCCGAGCTTCGTCGAGCGCGCATCGATCTCGTACTCGTGGATGTGGATCGACGTGAGGATGTCGTCCTTGACGAGCCGCTCGGAGAGGACGATCGCGTCCTCGAAGTTGAAGCCCTCGAACGGCATGAAGGCGACGAGCAGGTTCGCGCCGAGCGCGAGCTCGCCCGCGTCGGTGGAGCTGCCGTCGGCAAGCACCTCGCCGGAGTGCACCTTGTCGCCGAGACGGACGAGCGGCTTGTGGTGGATCAGCGTGCCCTGGTTCGAGCGCATGAACTTCGTCATCGAGTACTCGTCGCGCCCGTCCCTCGTCTCGATCACGACCTTCTCGGCGTCGACGTCGACGACCGTGCCGGCGCGGCCCGCGACGACGACGTCGCCCGAGTCGACCGCGGCGCGGTACTCGAGCCCGGTGCCGACGAGCGGCGCCTGGCGCACGAGCAGCGGCACCGCCTGGCGCTGCATGTTCGCCCCCATCAGCGCGCGGTTCGCGTCGTTGTGCTCGAGGAACGGGATCAGGGCCGTCGAGACCGAGACGATCTGGGCCGGTGAGACGTCCATCAGGTCGACGTCCTTCGGGGAGGCGGTCACCGCCTCGCCCTCCGAGGAGCGGCAGAGAACGACGTCGCTGACGAACTTGCCGTTGCGGTCGAGCTGCGCGCTCGCCTGCGCGATCACGTAGCGGGACTCCTCGACGGCGTCGAGGTAGACGATCTCGTCCGAGACCTTGCCGTTCTGGACCTTCCGGTAGGGGGTCTGGATGAACCCGAACTCGGAGACCGTCGCGTACGAGGCGAGGTAGCCGATCAAGCCGATGTTCGGGCCCTCCGGCGTCTCGATCGGGCACATCCGGCCGTAGTGGGTCGGATGGACGTCGCGCACCTCGATCGGCGCCCGTTCGCGGGTCAGCCCCCCCGCGCCGAGTGCCGAGAGGCGTCGCCGGTGCGTGAGCCCGGCGAGCGAGTTCGTCTGGTCCATGAACTGCGAGAGCTGCGAGGAGCCGAAGAACTCCTTCAGCGCAGCGACCACCGGCCGGATGTTGATGATCGTCTGCGGCGTGATCGTGTCGACGTCCTCGGTCGTCATCCGCTCTCGGACGACGCGCTCCATCCGGTAGAGGCCGACCCGGAACGCCTCCTGGATCAGCTCGCCGACGGTTCTGAGCCGCCGGTTTCCGAAGTGCTCGTACTCGTCGAGGTCGTTCGCGATCGGCGCGCGCGGCAACGTCATCGCCTCGGCGGCGAAGTCCTTCGAGTCCTCGGGCACGCCGAGCTTCACCGGCAGGTCGAGCAGCCGGCGGACGAGCGCGACGATGTCCTCCGTCGTGAGGACGCGGACGTCCTCGGGGACGTCGACGCCGAGTCGCTGGTTCAGCTTGTACCGGCCGACCTTCGTCAGGTCGTAGCGCTTCGGGTCGAAGAAGAGCGAGCGGAGGAGGTTCCGCGCGTTGTCGAGCGTCGGCGGCTCGCCCGGCCGCTGCTTCTTGAACACCTCGATCAGGGCCTCCTCCTCGCGCGTCGAGGGGTCCTTGTCGAGCGTCGCCACGATGTAGGTGGAGTTGTCGAAGAGCGCGAGGATCGCCTCGTTTGTCGAGGTGTCGAGCGCGAAGCCGGTCGACGGGTCCTCGGCGGGGAGGGCGCGGAGGAGCGTCGTGATCGGCAGCTTGCGCTTGCGGTCGATGCGCGCGTAGACGATGCCCTTCTTGTCGATCTCGAGCTCGAGCCACGAGCCGCGACTCGGCATCAGGTTCGCCGTGAAGACCTGCTTCGTCGGATCCTTCGGCTCCATCAGGTAGGCGCCCGGCGAACGGACGAGCTGCGTGACGATGACGCGCTCGGTGCCGTTGATGATGAACGTGCCGTGCTCGGTCATCATCGGGAAGTCGCCCATGAACACGGTCTGCTCCCGGATCTCGCCCGTGTCCTTGTTGACGAAACGGACCGTCATCGAGAGCGGCGCCTGGTAGGTCAAGTCCTTCTCCCGGCACTCCTTGATCGAGAACTGGGGCTCGCCGAAGCGGTACTGGCCGAACTCGACGGCGAGCGAGCCCGTGTAGTCCTCGATCGGCGAGATGTCGAGAATCGTCTCCCGGAGCCCCTCGTCGAGGAACCACTGGAACGACGCCTTCTGGATGTCGATGAGGTTGGGGAGGTCGAGCACGTGCTCGATCCTCGAGAACGACTTACGCGCGCGGGGCGAAGCGACCGTGGTGGTCAAAGAATCAAGCCTCCCTTGAGACGTGCGAGCTCAGGCGAAAATGGGTGCGTCAGGGCTGCGGACGAGCGGATCGTAGGCGCAACCAACCAGGGTACCGAAACCCTCGCCCTCACCGCAACCGAAAGCCGCGGCGGGAGCCGATATCGACTCGCACTGTAGCGCGAGCTTCGCTTCGCGTCCAGCAGCACGCGAAGCGACCGGGCCGAACTGCGCGCGAGCGAGAGCGCGGTCTCGCTCGCGCTCCGTACTGAAAGGCTCGCTGGTACCTGTCCCCGAAAGCGAGCCTTCCCGGACGAAGGCCCGGGTGACCGCGCTCTCCCGGGCCGCAGTTCCGCTCCCTCACTCCGCACGAGACGCGCAGCGTCTCGCGCGGCTTACTTGAGCTCGACCGTGGCGCCCGCCTCTTCGAGCTGCCCCTTGACCTGCTCTGCCTCCTCCTGGGCGACGCCCTCCTTGACCGGCTTCGGAGCCGAGTCGACGAGGTCCTTCGCTTCCTTGAGACCGAGGCCCGTGACCGCGCGGACGACCTTGATCACCTGGATCTTCTGGCCGCCTGCCTGGGTGAGCACGACGTCGAAGGCCGTCTTCTCCTCGGCCGGAGCGCCGTCGCCGCCGGCGGCCGGAGCGCCCGGGGCCGCGACCGCTATCGGGGCGGCGGCGGTGATGCCCCACTCCTCCTCGATCTTGTTCTTCAGCTCGACCAGCTCGAGGACGGTCATGTTCCCGAGCGACTCGAAGATCTCCTCTACTGCAGCCACGTCTCTAGGCCTCCTCGCTCTCGGTGCTTGTCGGTTCGGTGCTCGCGGGTTCGTCGCCCGAGGCGGACGTTGTGGCGTCCGCCGGAGTCGGCTCATCCTCGGCGGCGGCCGACTCGTCCTCGACCGCCTGTGCGGCCTCGGGCTCGACCGCCTCGGGTTCGGTGGCCGACACGGCCGCGGGCGTCTCCGTCTCCGGCTCGGGTGTGGGCCCGGCCTCCTCGCCGCCCAGCTGCTCGATCCTGGCGTCGATCAGCCCGACGAGGTTCTGCAGCGGCGCGTTCAGCAGGCCGGCGAGCGCCGTGAGCGGTGCCACGATCGCGGCGATCACCTGGCCGCGCAGCACGTCGATCGGTGGGAGCGTCGCGAGGCTCTCGACCTCCTCGGCGCTCATGGCCCGGCCCTGCATGACGCCGCCGCGGATCGCCAGCACGCGCGTCTCGCGCGCTGCGGTCGCAAGCGCCTTGGCCGCGGCGACCAGGTCGCCGTCGGTCTCGAGGAAGGCGATCGCGCTCGGCCCCTCGAGCAAGGCGAGCAGCGCGTCCGCGCCGGCGGCCTCGGCGGCCCGCCGGGTCAGCGTGTTCTTCACGACCGTGAAGCGGGCGCCGCTCTCGAGCAGCCGCGAGCGGAGCTCGTCGATCTGCGGCATCGTCAGGCCGCGGTAGTCGGCGACGAGCAGCGTGTCCGCGGCCTGGAGGCGCGCGGTCAACTCGGCGACGAGCTCGTGCTTCTGGTCTCTCCTCATCCCATTTCCTTCGGAAATGACCAAGCCCGCCTGCGGCGGGCCAAGGTCGGAGAGCAAGCTCTCGCCGTCGCCCCACCTCGGCCGGTCTTCCGCCTCGCGGCTGCCGACTGTCTCTGGCGGTCTCGGTCTGCTGTTACGCCGGTACTGTAGCGGCCCCCTTGGCGGAGTCGGCGTCGGCCGATTCCGCCAGCTCGTCGACGACGCCGCGCGTGCGGGCCGGGTCGACGTGGATTCCGGGGCCCATCGTGCTCGTCAGCGTGATCTGGCGGATGTAGCGGCCCTTCGCCGCCGACGGCTTCGCCCGGACGATCTCGTCCAGCACCGCCGCGTAGTTCTCGACCAGTGCGCGCTCGTCGAAGCTCTTCTTCCCGATCGCCACGTGGACGTTCGCCCCGCGGTCGGTGCGGTACTCGAGCTTGCCCGCCTTCGCGTCGGAGACTGCCTTGCCGACGTCGAAGGTGACGGTACCCGTCTTCGGATTCGGCATCAGCCCGCGGGGGCCGAGGATGCGGCCGAGCCGCCCGACGTTGCCCATCTGGTCCGGCGTCGCGATCGCGACGTCGAAGTCGGTGAAGCCCTCCTCGATCTGCTTCGCGAGGTCGGCCGAGCCGACGATGTCCGCTCCGGCCTCCTCCGCCTCGCGGGCCTTGTCGCCCTCGGCGAAGACGGCGACGCGCATCTCCTTGCCGGTGCCGTGCGGGAGCATGAGCGTGCCGCGCAGCTGCTCGTCGGCGTGCCGGACGTTCAGACCGAGCCTGAAGTGCACCTCGACCGTCTCGTCGAACTTCGTGCCGTCCATGCGCTTGAGCAGCCGCACCGCCTCGACCGGCGAGTAGACCTGCTCGCGGTCGAAGAGGGCACGGTCGGCCATGTACCGCTTGCCGCGATGAGCCATTACAGGTCCACCTCGACGCCCATCGAACGCGCTGTCCCCGCGATGATCAGCGCCGCGTGATCGACGTCGCGCGCGTTCAGGTCCGGCAGCTTCGTCTCCGCGATCTGGCGCACCTGCTCGCGTGTGAGCCGGCCTACCTTCGTCCGGTTCGGCTCGCCGGAGCCCTTCTCGATCCGCAGCGCCTCCTTGATCAGGACTGCGGCCGGCGGCGTCTTGGTGATGAACGTGAAGGAGCGGTCCTCGAAGACCGTGATCTCGACCGGGATGATGCGGCCGTTCTGGTCGCCGGTCTGCGCGTTGAACGCCTTGCAGAACTCCATGATGTTGACCCCGTGCTGGCCGAGCGCCGGGCCGACCGGCGGCGCCGGGTTCGCCTGGCCCCCCGGAATCTGGAGCTTGATCACTGTCAGAACCTTCTTCGCCACGTCTGCCGTCCTCTAGTCGAGCTTCTTCACGTTGTCGAATCCGACCTCGACCGGCACCTGGCGCTCGAAGATGTTCACCATCACCTGGAGCTTCTGGCCGTCGGCGTTGACGTCGGTGATCTCGCCGTCGAAGTCCGCGAGCGGCCCGGACGTGATCTTGACCGACTCGCCGAGCTGGAACTCCACCTGGGCGCGGGCCGGCGCGGCCGTCGAGGCGCCGGTGTGCAGGATGCGGTCGACCTCCGGCTGCGAGAGCGGCACGGGCTTCGCGCCCGCACCGACGAAGCCGGTCACGCCGGGCGTGTTCTTGACGACCGTCCAAGCGTCGTCGTTCAGGTCCATGTTCACGAGGACGTAGCCGGGGAGGACGCGCTTCTCGGCCTGCACCTTCTGGCCGTCCTTCGTCTCGATCACCTGTTCGGTCGGGACGACGACCCGGCGGAAACGCTGCCGCTGGTTCATCGACTCGATCCGGTGCTCGAGGTTGGCCTTCACCTTGTTCTCGTGCCCGGAGTAGGTGTTGATCACGTACCAGCGAAACATCTCGTCCTCTTCTATCGCAGCAGCACATGCTGCACGACGTACTTCCAGAGCTCGTCGTTCAGCCACAGAAAGGCACCGACGATCAGGCAGGCGATCAGCACGACGGCGGTGCCGCTGACGACGGCCTGCTGGTTCGGCCACTCGACCTTCCCCAGCTCGGCGAGCGCCTCCTGGAAGAAGCGCCAGCCGGGGAAGCTGCGCGGCCGGCGCTCGTCGTGCCGCTCGGGCCGGCGCTCCTCGGGCTCGGCCGGGCGCGCGGACGGACGGGGCCGTTCGACTGCGGGCTGCTGCTGGGCGCGCCTCTGGCGGCGCTGCTGACGCGTCTGCCTCGCCATCGTCGGTGAGACCTACCGCGTCTCCCGGTGCACGGTGTGCTGCCCGCACCAGCGGCAGTATTTCCTGAACTCGACCCGGTCGGGCGAGTTCCGCTTCGACTTCTGCGTCTGATAGTTCCGCCGCTTGCACTCGGTACAGGCGAGCGTGATTGCGACTCTGACTCCGGTTGCCATTCTGTTCTCGATCTCGAGGTGGACGCGTGAGTAGCGCCGGGTGGGCTCGAACCACCGACCTCTGCATTATGAGTGCAGCGCTCTGACCAGCTGAGCTACGGCGCCTCGCGCGGGCGCAGTGTAGCGGAACTTCATCCCGCGACCAGGAGCTGCCCCCTAAGACGCAACTCAGTGAGATCCGCGACCGCGGCGCGTTCGCCTCGGCATCGAGTCCCGGAGCGCACCGGCCGGGAAGCCGCCT
>Ga0335085_10012992_pt1 | contig 12222 bp, 8 predicted proteins | sample Lox_Sample_45_FD_206712 | JGI IMG/M metagenome (GOLD analysis project Ga0335085, IMG submission 206712) | Soil microbial communities from Loxahatchee National Wildlife Refuge, Florida, United States - Lox_Sample_4.5 | ecosystem: Environmental > Terrestrial > Soil > Wetlands | place: USA: Florida...
TATAAGGATTTGGAAGAAGTTGCAAAAGCTCCCCATTCACTCCCTTATGCAAAATCCGGGCGTAGAACGGCTTGTTTCCCCGGACATAAATTTTGATCTTATCTCCTTTGTTGTAGTCCTTTTTGTCAGCCCAGAGCTGAACATTGAGCGGCGCAGATGGGTCATCTGCAGCCTGGCCTTTCCCTTTTGATATCCTTTCCATCGCCTCATGGTCCGGGACTACCTCAGCCTTAATCTTGACCTGACAACACTCTCCCAACGATACATCTCTGTACCAAGACCTGCTGATTTCCTGGATGACCTTCACGGTCGCATTGGAATAGGCCTCGACCAGGTCCTTCTCAAGCTCGAAATCCTTTACCCGGCTTTCGCTCTTGATGTAGGTAGCTGCGTGTTCCACCGCCCTTTTTTTTGCGTTAGCTAAAGCTTCTTGCTCCGTCTGCTTTCTCGACTTGTCATATCCCATGCAGGCCTGACCATCCGTTTCGATGATGGTGGATTGAGAAGCAAAAAGATCGGCAGAAAAGAATAAGATCAACATCAAGGGAAGAAATAATTTTTTCACTTCTCTTCTCGACCCCTTATTTCACCACTCCCAAGACAATCTGTCCCTTACTCTCTCCCTTTCGAACAGGATGCTGATCTTGTCCTGTGGCCTGGGGAACCTTCTCGGAAACATATTGATAAATCTCGTCCACTGTGACCATCCCGTCCCGGTCAAAATCCGCCTTGCCACGAAGCCCTTCCAGGAGATAATAAGTGAAAACTCCGTGCTTTAATTCATCCTTCTCCACGCTTATCTCATTCGTATCGCTGGCGGTTAAAATCACCCGCCCCTTTCCCTGGGAAAGCCTCTCTAAGAATGAATCAGAGATGGTTGCCCGCTTCCCCATAGCCTGTATTGTTCGGCCCCCGCTGGCTCCGCTATAACAAGTATCGCTGATAAATACCAATCGCTCGGAGCTAATCCGTTGAAAAATCCGTGCAACCTCACTCATCGGCATCGCCGACGAATAAAGGTCCTTGGGGTCTGCATTATAGGGAAGGATGTACTTCTCTAAGCCATCCCCGTCCGGACTGGAGGAATCTTTCTCTGTCGCGCCGTGAGAGGCCAAAAATATGATCACGGTATCATCCTTCCCGGCACGCCGTCGAAGGGCTGTCCCCAGCGTACTCCTGAGCTTTTCCAAAGTGGCCTCTTCATCCAGGAGCAACCAGATGTTGGACTGGGGAATTCGAGCTCTCTCGATGAGATAGCGGTGAAACTCCCGGGCATCGTTTACAGCATATTTCAGATGCGGGAGATTCCTGTATTTATTAATCCCAACGACGACGGCATAGAGGGCCTCCTGTTTCCTAGCAAACTGAATCGAAAGGGTCTTCTTTTGGGTCGACCCTTCGACCCCCTGAGCTGTGATGGTAATGGTATTTTTCCCCTCCCGAAGACGGATCTGCTCTGAAAACTCAATTTTCTTTGGATTTTTGGCCACCAGCTGGATGTCCCTCGGTCCCTTCAATCCCACGGGCTGGTTGTTGACCGAAATCTCAAACTTCGCAATCCCCTTTTCATGCTCGGCCACTCCCATTAAAGGAACATACTCCATATCCACGCTCATCCCTTCCTGGGGGGATGCGACTGCGATCGCGGGGAGGTTCCTGGTCTCTTTTCCCCCCTCCAGACTCTCAAGACGGGCCGATAACTTGGCTTCGATTTCCTCCCGTTCCGTCAGTTTTTTCTTCATCTCTTCCAGTTCCTTCAATGCCTGCACCGTCTTCTGGAGTCTCTCCGTCAACTCCTCGATCCGTTTGTCTTTTTCATAATCTTGCATTCCGGGGGATTCTTTCACAGGCGTAGGGGATGTCTTCTCTTTCTCAGGTTTCTTCGCGATCGGGAAGGTCTGCTTCTTCGTCTCCGGTGGTTTAGCCTTATCGGTTGGCCCAGGGGGTGGACTTTCCTCCTTTTCCCTTATCTCGGATTCTTTTCTCCCCTTCGCAATGGAGATCTCTTTCATCAATTCTTCAACTTCCTTCGTCTTCTTCTCCAGGGCCAATTGAACGTTCTGACGTTCCCTCAATTCTTTGACCATCTCCTTCAAGGCTATGTTTTTAGGTTGGGCTGAACTCACCGCGTCAAAAAATTTTCCAACAGAATCAGGATCCTTTCGTTTCCAAACGAGGATATCCACATTAAACCCGCCCGTATCGTCTTTGTAGAAATCCGGCTTTACAGCATTACCAAAGTTATCTATTTCCGAACCGCGATAACCAAGATAAATTTTCCCCTTTTCGCGAACCTCGATGATCTCGGGTCCTGTGTAAATCTGAACAGGATTCTTCTCCCCGAGTCTGAATAACAATAATCGCTTGGGTCCAAGGAGATAACCCTCGGGGTATTGGACATCACAGGTAGGGGAGCTGGAAAATCTTCCACGGCTCATTCCCAAGGGCCACACGTTAATGGTGCCCATTGCCAAAAGGGTAATATAATCCCCTTGATTAACCTCTATCCCACTATCTTTCATCCCCGAAGTCCCAGCCAACAAAGCGGGGGATTTATACTGTTTGATAATATCAGGAAGGGATGCAGGCATCTTGAGAACAGATCCCATAACCTGCCTTGTCCTCTGGGGGGCTTCTACGACCTTTGCCTCTCCCACCTCCTTGCGCCCCTTGAATTCTCTCACGATCAGTATTAGTTCGGTATCTCGGGGCTGAGCGGAACTTGCCTCCTCGAGAAATTTTGCAACAGCGTTACGATCTCTTCGTTTCCAGACGAGGATGTCCACATCAAACCCGCCCGTATCATCTTTGTAGAAATCTGGCTTGACGGGGTTACCAAAGTTATCTATTTCCGAACCGCGATAACCAAGATAAATTTTCCCCTTTTCGCGAACCTCGATGATCTCGGGCCCTGTGTAAATCTGAACAGGATTTTTCTCCCCGAGTCTGAATAACAATAATCGCTTGGGTCCAAGGAGATAACCCTCGGGGTAGCGGACATCAAAGGTGACAGGCGTCCCCCTTGTGCTGCGACTCATTCCAGAAGGCCATACATTAATGGTTCCCTTTGCCAGGAGAGTAATGTATTCCCCTTGATTAACCTCCACCCCACTATCTCTCATCCCCATACTTCCCGCCAAAACGATTTCCGGTTTATACGCCTGAACAAGGTCTGGGGGCGTTGCAGGCATCTTAATAACAGAAGAACCGACATGCTGAGCCGGTAGCAGCAGGAGCGCCACAGCCGAGGCGAGCGCAAACATGAACCTAAATTCTCTTTTCAAGAATTGGGGCCTGTTTTTACGTAATGATCCCATACGGTCCCTGTTGAGGTATAGGCTAATCGGCAGATGGTCTAAGAAAATGGTATTATTTGTTCTGCAAAAGGGATGCCAATTTAGAAAGTTTTTTATCAAAAAACATTGTTTTTGTCAATTAAATAATTCAATTAATTAAACAGCTTAACTGCACACCGTGGGCTTAATCGTGCAGGATTGAAGCTTGCACTATTTTTGTTAGGAAAATGGAACGGAATTACCACGATTTGATGTAAAACCGGGTCTCAGGTCTGCTTAATTTTTCTTTCTTTTCCTCCTAACCGTATAATCGAAATAAAGAAAATTGACCCCTCCGATGAGGGTTAATGAGAGGAACATGATCGGATAATTGGTCCACTCAAGGATCATGCCCACGATCATTGGGCCGATTCCGGCTCCCAGGTCAGCGAGTGCCGTAAAGGTACCCATCGCAGGCCCTCGGGCAGATCCCGAGCTTTCAACGGCGTAAACGACCAGGGAGGGATAGAGAAAGGCCCATCCCGTTCCAAAAACGATTGCCACCAGGATAAACATGGGGAGGCTAGTGGAAAAAGTGAGAGCAACAACGGAAGTAATAATACCTATGAAACAAGGGGTGATCACTTTTTCTCTCGCGTACTTATCCAATATTCTTCCACCCAAAGACCGCCCCACGATGAGAGTGATGGCGATAAATGCAAAAAAGATTCCAGGGTTGGAGACGCCATGCCGCAAAGCATACAGAGGAAAAAAGGCCCCTAAACTTCCCCAGATGATATTGAGCAGGAAAGCCATGATCGATGACGGAAGCACGTCACGGTTTAAGAAGGGCTGGTTTTGTGTGGGTTTGGTTTCTACTGGAATGCCCTGGGTTTTCTTCAATTTGAGAGTGATGAATAGCGTGCATAAAGATAACGCAGTGCAGATTAAAAAGAGGGCAGTGAAGCCAAATTGGTTGATGAGGAGCATCCCGAAATACGGGGCGAGAGCGAAAGCGAAATTATACGACAAGAAATAGTAACTGATGATTTGGCCGCGGCGGCTTTCAGAAGTGGAATTAGCGATCAACGCGACCGAGGCTGTCGAAAAGAAGGCCAATCCAATTCCCTGAAAAATTCTCACAATCAAAAATGGCCAAAAGGGAGGGGCTAAGAGATAGGAGACCGATGAGAGGATATAGAGGATCGCTCCTGCAATCATAAATTTTCTTTCGGGGATCCTCAAGAGGGCTCTTCCTATGAAGGGCCTGGGAATCAATGAGAAGACGCTTAGAATCCCGATCAGGAAACCAATCTCCCCGGCTTTCGCTTCGAATCTTGAAAGATAGACCGGAAGGGTCGGAACGAGTACAAAGGAAACAAACGAGAAAGCAAATTGAGTAAGAAAATTGAGGACAAAATCACGGGTGAGTATTTTTTGCGTCGTCATCTTTTCTATTTATGTATTTTAATTTTCCAGATTTGTAAAGGCGTGGACTGCTTTTCAGATTTCAAATGCGTTGGGATAGGAAGAGGATGGCGGATGCGCGTGGTTCTTCAACTCATTGCGCGGCTTGGTGGTGGGAGCCTGTTCCGGGTTGGGCCAAGGGATGAGGCCTCTGCCCTTGTATGAAAGGTTTTCATCCCACTTTGTCTGGTTCGGCCAGCCGCAGACTACCATGTAAGGACCGTCATTTGACCACGCGCATCAATATTGTTGGGGCTCCCAACGAAAGGCTTATTGCCCACTCCTTCCGTCAGATTATAACTTTCCCTCGAATCGTACAGTTCTCTTCGTTGTTCCGGCGTCATCGGTGTGCACCCGATGAATATCAACATGAGCATAAAAGCAACTGGAATGTAGATGATTTTTCTCATCGTTTCCTCCTTCGCCGGCTCGCCGAGAGGCTCACTTCAGGCCCGCTTTGCGCAAAGCATTCACGAGGCTGTTTGTTATCTTTTGATCCTTGAATGGAAGGGCCTTTGCAAAGTAATCTAAGGAGAACTTCGGATTTATTCTGAGAACTTCTGCAGCTTCAGCGCGGGCCTCTTTCTCGCGGCCCATCCTACTGTATGCCGCGGCCAGGAGAACATGGGCGAGTAAGGTATCAGGAGCTCGCTGAAGCGCCTTCTTGTTTGCCAAAACTCCCTCTTCAGACCGCCCCGTAAGCAGGAGGGCACTTCCAAGGTTAAAAAAGTACCAGGACGGACCGAAAGGGTTGAGTCGGATCGCCTTCTGGAACAATGGAATGGCCTCTTCCGGTTTCCCCGCAAAGTTCAGGCTAAGGGCATACCAGGCATAGACATCCGCCCCGTTGGGATCGAGAGCCACCGCCCTTTCTCCTTCAGCAAGCGCCTTCCCGTACTCCCTCTTAATGGAGTAGAGAAGACTCATCAGACCGTGGGGGTGAGCATAAGTATTATCCAGTGCAAGCGCCTTTTGCGCCAACTCAATCGCTTTCTCAATAGACTCCTCAGGGGACGTGCCAGAGCCAAGCCAGTAATCCATCATGTAGGTAGTTGCCAGGAGCTCATAAGCTTTTGAAGAATCTGGGCACATCAGAAGAAGCTCTTCTCCCATCTGCCGGGCCAATTTATTGCCTTCAATATCTCCACGATTCGAGTAATTGATGCCTTCCAAAAACTTCAAATAGCAACTGAGGGTTCGCAGCCCTTTATCGCGATGCAGAACCTGCTCGCCTTCCGTAATTTTCACTTGCATAGCCGTGAGGATGTTCCTTGTAACGTCATCCTGTAGGGCAAAGATGTCCTTCAGATCACGATCGTAGCGCTCGGCCCAAATGTGACGCCCTGTGAGGGCATCGATTAACTGGGCTGTGATCCGAACACGGTTATCAGACTTCTGAACGCTTCCCTCCAATACGTACTGAACCCCCAGTTCTTCGCTGATCTGCCTGACATTCACCGCCTTTCCTTTGTAGGTGAACGTTGAATTACGGGCAATCACAAATAGCATGGGTACCTTGGAAAAGGCTGTAATGATGTCCTCGGTGATCCCGTCGCTGAAAAACTCCTGCTTTGGGTCTCCGCTCATGTTCACAAAGGGCAGAACGGCAATGGAGGGCCTGTCCGGCAGGGCGAGAGCCGTTTTTTCTTTGGGGACGCCCTCAACAGACGGTCGAGAAGGGTGCAGGTGCGGGTAAAACTGCCAGAGGACATTGGCCGCTGCCACCAAAGCGATCAGAATTTTGAAAGCCGGGTGGACCCGTTTCCAATAATTAATTCCGGTCCTTTTCCACCTGCTCGCCGCCGAACCCAATGTCCCAGGCTCGATCATCACCCGATAAACCTTAACCGGTCCAACGATGTTCTTAACCTTTTGCTTTCCAAGGTACTCGAACCGTAAGGTCAATTGGTTTTTGATATGGTCGTAAACAGTCCCAGAGATACAGATGCTCCCCCCGTCAGCGAAGCTCTGCAGGCGGGTGGCAATATTGACCCCATCTCCAAATATCTTATTTTCTTCCTCGACCACATCCCCGATGTTCACCCCGATACGAAACTCCATCTTGCGGGGTAAAGGCAATTTATCATTTCGGACCTTGAGTTCCTTTTGAATCTCCACCCCACACTCCACTGCATCCACCACACTGGCAAACTCAGCCAGCAGGTTATCCCCTGGAGCATCCACGACCCGACCATGATGCTCCCGGATGAGGTTGGCCATCAGCTCTTTGTAAGCGTTCAGGGTTTGAAGGGTTCCAGCATCATCTTTTGCGGTGAGGCGGTGATAGCCCTTCACATCTGCACTGAGGATGGCAGTGAGTTTACGTTTAACTTCTTGGGTAGTCATGAAGTTCCCAAAAGGTTACCAGAGAAGTTGATTTCTAAAAGGATGTTATTTGATACAAGAATTACTCATTTTGATTGAAAAAGTCAACCAGGATTATCGAGCGTCAATTATTACCCCGACAACCGTCCGCCTCCGGCGGGATGGCCGTGAATGAATGCACTCACTTTTGGCCGGCCTGTCCCGAGCTCGGACGGGGGATGTCACCCCGCTTGGGCATTAGTCAGGTGCCACGAGCTTTGCCTGTGGGGCTCCACTTGAAAGACTGTAAGGAAGGAAGATCTTAAAGAATCGCTCTTTCGGCGAGGAATCCACAAAAAAAGGGGGGGTAGGAATAGCACCTCATAGTCACTCCCAGAGAGCGCACAAACGGAACAACTCATGGTTGAAATACGGAAGAAAAAACACAGGGAGGGCAATGAAAAAACTGTCATGATGCCCCCAGTTGGAATGCTCAGTTGACTCGTTTGAGGAAACCCCGCGGGCAAAACGTCAATAACAAGCGCTCCCTGTCTTCGTCTGGTTCGAAATGTTTGTTAAGTGCCAAGAATTCCTCAACCGCTTCCATGGGACCTGGTCCCGACCATGTTACTTGATGCACGGGATGACCACTCAGGTTCGTGTCTTGGACGCTATTTTACCTTACTTCATTCCGCTGGCCTCGGCACGTTGCACAAGACACAATGATAAATGACAAGAACAAGTTTCGGGTGGCCTGAATATGGGAGAAACGAAGTCGTAGGTAAAGGAAAAAAACATGAGACACGGAGTGCTTTTCAACGAAGGTCAACAAAATATCTTACATGCCGCTTAAATGTTGTCAAATCTTTCGAATGTTTTCAAATGGAGTCTGAATGCGACTTTGGCTGGAAGGACTATAACGACATTCCAAATTCAAACGCTTTCCTCAAGGCTTTTTGATCCTTTTTAATTTCGCCTCTTTCATACGCCGTGGCTAAAACTTTTCCCGCAAATTTCATTTCCAAATAATCACACGACAGGCGGAGCATTTCGACCAGAAGTCTGCAGGAATGAGGGCCTTCGGCGGATGGCGACACAATGGCCCATTTCTTGCCCTTCAGTTTCCTGTTTTCAACGAAGGGCCTCATTCGATCGATCAGAAGTTTCATCTTTCCGGTAGGGCCATACCAATAATTGGGTGTACGCAAGATGATGAGATCGGCTTTCTCCATCTTCGGGTAAATCCTTCGCATTCCATCTTTCAAGGGACATACGAAATTTCCCTTCTTGCAGGCGCGGCAGTCAACGCAGGGAAGAATTTCATAATCGTAGAGGTAAAGTTTTTTGCTTGTATGATTCGCTTTGTGACTCCCCTCCAGAATTTGATCGACCAATTGATCGGTATTGCTTCGTTTCCTGGGGGTTCCAATCAACGCCAAGATCTCCACGGAAAATCTCTCTTTTCCTTACAACCCGAAATAGGCGGACTTCACATCGGGGTTGTCCACTAACTCCTGGTAGGAACCTTCCAGAACGGCGCCTCCATTTTCAAGGATATACCCGTGATGGATGATCGGCAAAATAGGACGGGCATACTGTTCTGAGATAAGGATGGTAATCCCCGTCTGCAGATTGATATCGCGGACAGATCGGGCAAGCATCCCCTCCATCATCGGACTCAGTCCGAGTAACGGTTCATCGAGGAGGAGCAATTTCGGCTGGGCCATCAGCGCTCTTCCAATGGCCAGCATTTGTTGTTCCCCGCCGCTAAGAAATCCTCCTTCTCTTTTCCTCAGATTTCCCAGGGGTGGAAAGATGGTAAAAATAAATTCCAAAGTTTTTTTAGCCTGAGCTTTTGTGGCGAGATAGCCTCCAATTTTCAAATTCTCTAGCGTGCTGCTTTCAGCGAAGATCCTTCGCCTCTCAGGGCAGAGGACGATCCCTTTCCTGGCCCTCTCGCTTGGCTTCATGGAGGTGATATCCGTTCCTTCAAACGCGATATGGCCGAGGACGGTGATCCTCTCTCCCCCTTTCATCTCCTCCTTTTTCTTCACATCCAAAATGATTCCAGAGATGGTATACATCAGCGTCGACTTGCCTGCGCTGTTGGCCCCGAAAACGCCCGTCACCTTTCCGCCCTGGCATTTCATATTGATATTATTGATGGCGATGGCGTTCTCGTAAAAAACCATCAGGTTTTTGATCTCCAGCATTTTCTACCCTTATCCTTTTTCCTTGGAAATTTTTCTACGTTCTTCCGCTCTGATTTCGCGTCTCAGGAGTTTTCCCACCTTTGACTTCGGCAGCATGTCCCGAAACTCGATGTATTGTGGAATCTTGTAGGGGGCAAGCCTTTCCCGGCACCATCGGATCAGTTCCGAGGCGTCCACGCCTCTTGCATCTTCCTTCAGGACGACCATGGCTTTAATTCGTTCTCCCACTTTCGCATCGGGAACGCCGACCACACATGCACCGATGACTGTAGGGTGGTCTTGCAACACCGCCTCAATCTCAGAGGCAGAAACCCGAAAAGCTTTGAACTTTATAATATCGGCGGATCTTTCAACATAGGTGAGCTCTCCTTTTTCATCCTGCTTAACATAGTCTCCCATACGGTAGTAAATTTTCCCATCGATCTCTATATAAGAACGACTGGTTTCCTCGGGCTTGTTCAAATAGCTCTTCACCGTGTAGTCGGAAGTCACCACAAGTTCTCCGATCTCACCGACAGGAACGGATTCCAACCTATCCGGATTAATCACCTTACACTGTCTCGTCTTAAGTGGAAGGCCAATCGACATGACGCTTGGCTCTGTATTTAGTCGAGAATAGGTGACATGACCCGCTTCCGTTGATCCATAGACCTGGTAGATATTCAGTCCAAAAAGCTCTTTCCATCGCTTAGCAACCTCAATGGGGAGGGCGTCTCCTCCACAGTAGCAGTATTTCAGCGAACTCATGTTGTATTGGTCCAAGCGGTCGTTTTCAAGGATCATACGATAAAGAGCAGGAACCCCCAAAATCCATCTCACCTTATATTTTTGTATTGAATACAAAATGGCATCGACCTGGGGAACCGGCATGATGACCGTTGTGTTGCCGAAGTTTAGACCAATGGCGACAAAGAGTCCGAGAGCCATGATGTGGAAAAGAGGATTAATCGCAATATAGACATCTTTCCCTTCCTCGATATAGGGTCCCGCCACGTCCTCCATGACGTCCCTGACATAGGAAATCATGCCCATATGATTGCCAGGAACTCCTTTGGGAAACCCCGTTGTCCCGCCGGTATAGAGAATATAGGAAAAGTCATTCCAGGGGTCGATCTTTACATTTAGCTTTTCGGGTTTTTGTTTGAGGAGGTTTTTGAAGAAATAAACTTTCTCACCCTTTTTAACGATCCCTTTTGGAAATTTATCGAAAAGGAGGCCAACGGTGCGTTTCCAAATCGGAAGGAGATCGACGAGGTTTGTAACAATAACCCTTTTTAAGGCAGTCTTAGAAAAAATTTCCTGTACATACCCAAAATTGGTGTCGAGACAGATGACCGTCTCCACCCCCGCATCCTTGATCATATATTCAATTTCAAAAGAGGTGTAAATGGGAGCGACCGGAACCACCACAGCCCCGATCTTTTGGATTGCGAAGAAGGAGATGACCCATTGGGCAGAGTTTGTGATATAGAGCATGACCTTATCACCTTTTCTGACCCCCAAGCGATTCAGAGCTGTAGCAAATCGGTCGATGAGATCTCGCAATCTGGCATAGGTAAACTTCTCGCCCAGAAAAATGATAGCCGGTCGATGAGGATACTTCTCGCACACGTTATCAAATTGGGTAAAGGTAAGCTCGTCTTTCATATCTCTTGAATGCAAATTCCGAATGATTAGCAAACTGCTGAAAAACGCCCATCTGCGGCGTTGCCCTCACCCTTCGTCGTTGCGGTGTACATCCAAGTACGCCTCTGGCCGACTCACCATCTCGTCGGCGTGGCAAGATGTCGCTCCTTATTCGTCGCGACGCCACTCTCAGGATCTCGGGCGCCTTGCATCTGGGCATTTTTGAGCAGTCTGAGAAAAATAACTTCTTCAGCAAACTTTGAGGCTCTAACTCGCAATGCGAGATTCCTTCGTTTCGCCTATCAGGCTTCAAATATATAATCGAGCAGCTTCTCCGATCCCAGGTAAGCTTCTTTTACCTTCTCGTTTGCCATCACTTCTTCAGGAATGCCCTCTGTCAATTTTTCTCCAAAATTTAACACCATGACCCGACTGGCCACCCGGAAAAGCTCCCGTAATCGGTGCTCGATCATGATCAAGGTAATTCCGTCCATCTGCAACTTTTCGATGAGTGGGACCATGCTAGCAATCTCACTCATGCTGAGTCCAGAGAAGACCTCATCACAGAGAATGAGATCAGGTCCCAAAGCAAGACATCTGGCGAGTTCAAGACGCTTCAGATAGCCTGTTGGAAGACTGGAAGCCAGTTTATAAGGGACATAAGAATCTCTCTCGAAACCAATTTCTTCCAAAATGTCGATGCTCACCGTGTCGCGGTCCCCCAGCTTGCCTCCTCCCCGCCATCCACCTTTTCGTCTTGCTCTCGGGGAAAAGAGGGGAATAATAAGATTCTTATACGCGGGAAGGCTATAGTAAGGCCTCATGATCTGAAAGGTTCTTGTGAGTCCAAGATTGGCAATCTGATTGGGTGCCTTGTTGCTGATCTCTTTGCCTTTATAGAAAACCTTACCGGAGTTCATCTTGATGAAACCGGTGATGCAATTAATCAGGGTTGTCTTCCCTGATCCATTGGGACCGATGATTCCAAAGACCTCGCCCTTCTGAACACTGAAACTGACATTCAGCAATGCCTGAACCCCTCCGAAGGCTTTGCAAACATCGGTTACTTGGAGAATGGTCTCTTCACTCATACCTTGACCCACCTCTCAAACTGATGGTATTTCCGCTGGGCATAGACCATGATCCCCTCGCTTCGAAACATGATGAAGATCATTAAGATGATGGCATAAATCACGATTCTCAGCGTTCCGAAGGTACGCAAGAACTCGGAGAGGGGAACAAGGATAAAACAACCGAGTAAAGGTCCTACGAGGGTGCCTCCTCCCCCGATCACTGTGGCCGCAATGGGAATGACGGAGAAATCGAGAGCGAACTGT
>Ga0335085_10012993_pt1 | contig 12222 bp, 9 predicted proteins | sample Lox_Sample_45_FD_206712 | JGI IMG/M metagenome (GOLD analysis project Ga0335085, IMG submission 206712) | Soil microbial communities from Loxahatchee National Wildlife Refuge, Florida, United States - Lox_Sample_4.5 | ecosystem: Environmental > Terrestrial > Soil > Wetlands | place: USA: Florida...
AAAACCGCCACCTGATCCTGTCCACCCCCAGGGGCGCACTCCATTGAGTGGTCAAATCGGTATGGGGGGAAGAGTCAATTCTCGGTGGTTGCAGGCCCCGGATTTGAACCTTCTCGGGAACACCGGGCTGAACGTTTCAGTAGGCAGTTCCGCTCTGCGATTCGTGCTGCGGCCCAGCGGCTTTGGCACGCGCTGACGCGGCCATCAGCCGCGCGCAGCGGTCAGCACGACATTCGCTGTTAGCCGCCACAAATTCCCTGTTAAGCCCCTGATGATTCCCTGTTACCCGCATAAAAATTCCCTGTTTAATTTCGGGATGGTCGAGCGACGAGCCCCGAGAAACCGCTGCGGTATGCGCATATCGGAGCAGTCTGGTTGCTGAAGGTCGGCTTCACCAGCACGAAATTCCCTGTAAATTTCCCTGTTAGCAGGGAATCTGGCCTGGAGACGGGTTCGCTCGAGACTGCATCCTCCACCATTCAATCTCTACGGCAGTCCTCTCTCCGGCCGACGCGTGAGACAGCGGCGGGGGAGCGGAGGACTGCCGCAGATCTCTCACCGGCGCTTCTTCAACTCGCCGGAGACGTTGCCGCGCCGCGGCGCGGCCCGATGGGTCGTGGCTGCGCTTCTGAGCCTGATGTGATAATTCACTCTTGCGGTGCTCGGTGAGGGGACGCCCCATCCCGCGAGCAGAACGGCTGCTTCACTTGGGCGAATTGGGCAAGCAGTGGCTCCATTGGTGTCCGTCATCATGCCCTGTTTCAACGCAGGGCCGATGCTTGAGCCGGCGCTCAGGAGCGTCCTGGATCAAACCTATCAGAATCTCGAGATCGTCTTCGTGGACAACAATTCCGACGACGGTAGTCTCGAGCGCGCTCGCGAGATCGCCGCGCGCTCGGCGCGTCGGATTCAAATTACGCGGTGCGAGGAACAGGGTGCGAATCGCGCGCGCAATCATGGCTACGAACTCGCCCGAGGCGACTACGTGCAGTGGCTCGACGCCGACGATTGGCTGGGACGCGATAAGATCGAGCGTCAGGTCGCCCTCCTAGAAGAGGACGGACGCTGCTGCATCGCCTATTGCGATTGGCTTTCGCGCCGCCATGTAGGCAAGGCGCGACCGATAGAGACGCTCTTTCCGCTGGCCGACGTAGACGATCAGATCGAGCGTATTCTTGCGCAGATATGGTATCCGCTGCATGCCTACCTCATCCGCCGTGACGCCGCCGAGCGTCTGCAGCAGGAGCGCGGTTGGTGGCCCGATCGTCGCGTGGGCACGGATGTCGAATACAGTGCCCTCGCCGCATTGCTCGGGCAGTCCTTCCGACACGTCAAGGGCGCGCTCGTCGGCTACAACACCTGGTCGAAGACGCAGATCTCCGGCGCGGACACGCCTTATACGCTCCGCGCCGCGTCCTTTCGCGACATATACAGACGGCTCAAGGAGCTGACCAAACGGCCGGACGTCGCGCCACGCATCACCGCGCAGCATAGATTGCTGCTGAACCAGGATTGGAACGTATGGTCGCTGCCGCGCGATTCAGTGGATCTCACGCGCGGAAAGGGAAGAAAAATTACGGTGCGGAACCGTGCGACCGGGCGCACTGCCAACCTACGTCCGCGCGAGGCGGAGTTCATCGAGGCAATGATCCGAGCCGGCCCCGAGCTGGCAATCGCACATCTCGCCCTGGTTATCGCCGCGCGTCCGCCCTACCACCCCTACCGCAGCGACGAGCTCGTGCAGATCGTCGAGACTCTGGAAAACCTGCGGCGGTGCGGCATTCTAACGATGGTCACGGCCCTCGAGCCCGCCTTCGGCGGAGACGGGCCGAAGGCATGAAGAGGGCGTCAGCCGCGTTCTCTCGAGGATGGGGAGCGCGGAGTGGCGCCCGTACGCAACCGAGCGGACGGCCACCCGCATCCGATCGTTAGCGCTGGCTTGCTTGACCGTAATCAGGCGGCCAATGCCATTTGCTGCCGTAGAGCCGGTCGAATTCCGGCGGATCGAACGGCCCTAAGCCGGCATCGGGATAATGGGTGAACTCGCCAAAGACGATCCGACCGCCGAGGTTGTACATGTCGACCCGAGCGAAGTCCAAGTCGCTGCCGAGCCGCTCGGCCAAGGAGAACATGATGTCGATGTTCTCCGGAAATCTCGGCTCGGCTGAAAAGTTCGGACGGCCACGGCTGAGCGGCTGGCGCGTGAGGCTGCGGTCATAATAGTTGACTCTTCGCTCGGTGAACTGGTCGACGTTGACCGATAGGAATTCGGCGCGGCTCCCGAAGGTCCAGAATTTCCAGTCGAGCGCCATCGTGCCATCGGGCTCCCTCAGCATTTCCTCCACGAAGATCGCCGGCCGTATGTCGCGATACGCCCATTCAAGCCCGAATCTGTACCAATTGACGGTGCGCCAGTAGTTCAGCTTGGACTCGATCGAGCGCACGTCGATGCGGGATTTGTCCGCGATGAAAATGTTCATGCCGCATCCGTGGTTCATTTTGATCACGAAGCTCCGCGGCAGTTTCGGCCAATCGATCTCGCGGGGCGACTGGCAGACCTGATAGACCTCGCTCAGATGTTCCGCGCCGATCCGCTGCGCGACGTAGTCGCGCGCTTGCAGCTTGTCCTGGAGGCGCGTCAGGATCGGCCGGCGGTCGCGCAGGATCTTGTAGGCGACCTTCTCGTTGAACGTGGTCGGGCCTTTCAAATCGGGCGGGCGGCCGAACTTCATTTGAAAGTTCCGGACCACGAATTCGCGTTCCTGGAATCGCCGCATGAGACCCCGGTACTGGACGCCCGAGTTCACGCCCGACGGCGCAAGTTTGCCCGCTCGGGGCGCCAGCTCAACGACGATAGGGTGCTGCAGCCAGTTGCGCAATACCGGCGCCCACCGGTATGGAGATGGGGTCGCTCCCATGCCCGACAGCGCGTGGATGTCGCGCGGGACCGCAGGCGTATTCACAAGGTGGCCGAGGATCGAACTGATCGATGCTTTCCCGAGGTGGCGCCCGCCCGCCCCATTCCCGATCGGTTGCGAAAAGAGGCGGAACCGTCATAGTCTTTCGTCGAGCTCGCGGTGCACTTATCAATTGGGGATCACGGGTTGACAATCCCGAGTTCGGGCGCCTTTGATCGCACGGCACGCGAAAGACTGGCGGCGACCCTATTCCTCCGTTACGGGGATCACGAGCCCTTCGGAACGCTCGCGCGTAGCCACCTCATTCTGGGAATCCTCAACCGCACCTATCCGACGCCGGCGCTGAGCGCGGCATATTTCGAGAACCTTGAGCGGTTGCTGGCCACGCGGAAGAAATTGCCGTCGCCTGGACGGCTCGTGCTCGGCCTCGGTGCGGGACGCTGCGGGTCGACGAGCTTGACGGCGATGATGGGGACGATCGACGGGAGTTGTTGCACGCATGAGAACCCGCCCTTCATCTTTTGGGTGCCGCAGGAAGAGCAAATCGCGTTTCACGTGAGGCGCTTTACGTTGCTGTCGCAGTATTTCCCGCTGGTGTTCGATGCGGCACACTGGTGGCTCAATGTCATCGACCAGATGTTCGCGATTTTCCCCGACGCCAGGGGCGTCTGCCTATGCCGCGACTTACGGCCATGCGTGCAATCCTTCATGCGCGTAAAGGGATCGGGCCGCAATTCCGTCAATCACTGGGTTCCGTCAGACAATGGAATCTGGCAGGCGAACAATTGGGACTGCGTTTATCCAACTTATCCGCTGCCGGACGATGCGCATGCCGACCCCGATCGCGCGAAGACCGGCCTGATCGGCCGATACGTCAGGGAATACAACCGAGACCTGAAATCGCTCGCCGATCGCTTCCCAGGACGCGTCATGCTGATCGAGACCGAAAAGCTCGGCCACGCATCGGTGCAACAACGCATGTTCGATTTCATCGGACACGCCGGCCGCCCGACGAGGGCGCACCTGAATGCCGGCGCGGCCTCCGACGGCTCGGGTCTAGATTACAAATTCTGATCGGGACGAGGGCGGTGACAATCCGCTGGACCGGCTCTGAGATTTGCATTGTCCCTGGCGCCAGCGAGCGAGCGGATCCGCGCCTCTCCGCCCTTCGGACAGCGCTCGCTCCGCGACGATGGACCGGTCACGTGACTCGTTCTTCGAGCGCCGCATCCTGTGCGGCGGGAGGAAGCTGTGTTTGGCCAACGAACCCGTTATTGAGCGCCCAAATGGCGGCCTGCGTCCGGTTACGGACGTTGATTTTCTTGAGCACGCCTTTCAGGTGCACCTTTACGGTGCCCTCCGTTATCTTGAGCTGGTTGGCGATCAGCTTGTTCGAGTCGCCGCGCAGCAGGCAATGCAGTATCTGCACCTCTCTTGGTGATAGATTCTGAGCGGGCATCGTCGGCACGATCTGGTTTGCGATCTGGAAGCGTCCGCTCACGAGCAGCATCGCGAGATCGGTCGGCAATACTCTTTCACCTAGCTGCACGAGACGCAGGGATTGAATGAACGCTTCCGGCGACATGTCCTTCAGGAGATACCCGTTCACGCCGGCAGATAGCGACGTCATGACCCAACCGAAATTCAGTTCGGTCGTTAGTACGACGAGCTTGGCTTCCCCGCTGGACGAGCCCAGCCGCCGGATTTGCTCGCCCGGCTCCGAGCGAGACGCGCTCGGGTAGTCGAACAGGAGCAAGCGCGGTCTCGAGCCATGCTCGATCTGCGCGATCCCCTCGTCGATGGACGCTGCCTCGCCGCAAACGCCAAAGCCGCTTTCGGTGAGGAGTCTCTTGAGACCCTCACGAAACAGCTTGCTCGAGTCCACCAGAAGTACCTCGTCCGGCTGCATGGCCTGCCCCCAGCATCAGACGAAAACGCCCAATTGCCTCCGCTCCGGCACCTTCACGCCTTCGGGCTGGACCCGCCGAACGCGTTCGTGCATCGCGAATTTATTAGTAGGATACCTAATGCGAATAGGTGACGCGACAAGAGAGCAGCAGTCCGTCCCTTCCTTCCGGGGTAAAGGGCGCACCATTGCGATGTTTGGTTAATAGGAAGATTCTACAAATGTTTGATTTTGCGATTTCATCATGGTGCGTTTACTAGAGGAGGTTCGATAGGACCTACGCCGGAAGGAGCCAGTACTACCACGAACGCCTAAACCGTCCCGTAATACGGATTAGGGCGTTCGGCATGAGTGGCACCTCCAAGGCCGGACCCGAAAGCGTTACCCCCTTACGAAATAATCGCCTAGCCCTCGCGCTTAATATCCGACGAAAACCATGCGCGAAAGGCGCGCACGCGCTCGAAATGCCCCACAGAGGTTGTGGGAACCACCAGCGCAATCAACCGACTTTCTGGAAAGCCCAGCTGCGCATGCCGGAGGCCAGGCAGTTCCCGCATTCCGCTTCTGTGGCAAATAAATGTCCGCCCTGCTCCATTTGATCGCAGCGGTCAGCGACTGCACCGCGGCGGCCGAACTCAGGTCGATTGCCGTCGAAGCTGGCGTCCCGAAATTCATCCCTTCTTTCCGACGAGCAAGGCATCGCGAAAACGGAACTCGACCGCCGACAGGAGTGACCGTCGCATCCCGGGATCAGTGACGCACCGTGCTCGAAGGCGCGCCGGCTGCCGCTCGCATATGCAGGCGCCGATGCGAGCGAATCAAATCCGCGCCACCACCGGCTCGCACCGCATGCAGGATCATTTGCTCTGTGCGCTCGCCGACGACGCGTCGAGGGCAATCGCTTGTCGCGCGAACGCGCGTCTGCGCCCTGCGCGTTCGGTGGATTTTGCAAAAAGCTCACCGACAAGAATCTGCAAATAAGCGCCTGTTTCGATTCGATGGGCTTGAGCGATTCATCTTCGGTTAAGCGAGCGCGCGCACTGTCATCGCACATGCGGAGTATCGCGTAGCGCGGGCGCGCTGTTGCGGGACGGGTTTGGGATCCGTTTGTGTCAAACTCTAGTCAAAGCCCATCCCGGATCGAAAGTCGCATCGCATACGGAGTATTCCTGTGCGGCAAACTCGTTTCGGAGAGGATCTGTGACAAAAATCGGAACTTTTATGCGCCGTGGTCATTTCCTCGGCACCATCTCTCTCGCGGCGCTTCTGCTTTCAACCGCCAGCACCCTGGCAAATCCGGCTCCGCCGATCACCGGCGACGTCAGCAGCCAAGGCGCATTCGGCGGCGGTCCTTTACCGCCCGCCAAGAAACCGCCAACGAACACGACGCCGCCTCCGTCGACGACGCCGCCTCCCTCCACCACACCGCCTCCATCGACGACGCCGCCCCCATCGACGACGCCGCCTCCGTCGACGACACCCCCTCCGTCAACGACGCCGCCGGTCACCGTCAACCCGCCTCCGAGCGACCCCGCCTACACGGCCGAGTTCAACAAGAACTACAGCCTTGTGCAGATGAACGCTGCGGCAGCCTATGCGCGGGGCTATACGGGGCTGGGCGTCATCACGGCCGTATTCGATTCCGGCCTCGACACCTCGAATAGCCAGTTTGCAGGCCGTATCGCCGGTCCCGGCTACGACGCAATCGCCGGAACGGTCGGCGTGACGACCGACGACCAGTGGCACGGTAGTTTCGTTGCTGGTGTCATCGCGGCCGATCGCGACGGCGTCGGGATGATGGGCGTCGCCTATGGTGCGGAGATACTCCCGATCCGCGTCATCAATGCCAACGGCAGCGTGACCCTGAGCGACGCGCAGCTTGCGGCGGGGATCAATTATGCGACTGCCGCCGGCGCCAAGGTCTTCAACAACAGCTGGAACTCGACGACGCCGATCAGCCAGGTGTCCCTCGCGAGCTTCAATTACTGGATGCCGAAAACGCTCGCCGCCTACCGCGCTGCGGTCAATGCCGGCGCGATCATCGTCTTCGCCGCGGGGAACAGCGGCGCAAGCGAGCCCGGTTTCTATGCCGCGCTTCCCTCCGATTTCCCGGAGCTGAAGCCAGGCTGGGTCTCGGCAGTGGCGACGGATTCCTCCGGGAAGATCGCAAGCTACAGCAACCGCTGCGGCTCGACCGCGGCCTGGTGCTTGGCGGCGCCGGGTTCCAGCGTGGTGTCCGTCTATCACGGTGGTCTCACCACCGCGAGCGGCACGTCCTTCGCGGCTCCGAATATCTCTGCCGCGGCCGATATTCTCTATCAGGAGTTCCCCTATCTCACGAACCAGCAGATCCTGCAGATCCTCTTCAAGTCGGCGACGAAGACCGGCATCTACGCAAACCAGGCGATTTATGGACAAGGGCTGCTGAACCTTGATGCCGCCACGCAGCCGGTCGGCACCGTCACCGTGGCGCAAGGCGCCACCGTCTCCGGGCAGACGACGCCGCTCAGCACGACGGGCACCGTCATGAGCGGCGCCTTCGGCGCGGCATTCGCGAAGTCCATGGGCAGCCAGCAAATGCTGGTTCTCGACAGCTTCAACCGCGGCTACGCGCTGCCGATGTCGAGCGTCATTCGCGTCGCCGGCGACGGCTACGACACCCTGCGCGCGTTGCAGGGTCTCGGCGGCGGCAGCATGGAGACCGTGCGGGTGGGATCGACGACGCTCCAGTTCGCCTACCGCACGGAGCAGCAGTCGGGCGGGGCGGACGGCCGTCAGGTGCCGGGTAAATTCTTCCTGCACAGCGACCTCGCCGCCGAGCAGTCCCTCGATCTCGGCTACAACGTGAGTCCGAGCCTTGCCTTCGGTGCTTACGGCCGCCACGTCATCAGCGATACCGATCTCCCGATGGGAGAGGCGGCGGCGATTCCTTATCTCGACCTCGCCGACACCGGCTGGACCGCCGCCTACGCGATGAAGTTCTTGGGCGTCGGGACGCTGAAGCTGGGGGCCTTCGCTGGCCAAGCCAAATCCTCGCCCTTCGAGGACGTCAGCTACTTCGACCCGAGCCGCGATCCCCAGACGGCCGGCATGTTCGGCGGCGCGGCCGAGATGACCGTGCCGTTCGGCGAGGCCGTCAAGCTCGGCCTGGACAGCGGCGTGCTGCTCGAGCGGAGCACCTTCCTCGGCAGCATGTCCGACGGCGCGCTCGCCTTCGGGCAGAATACGCCGACGGTGTTCGGCGGCTTCACCGTGACCGCGCGTCTCGGAGAGGGATATGCGCTCTTCGGCGGCGCGCATCTCGGCGTCTCGAAGCCCTCCGGCGGCGCGGACTCGCTGATCCAGAGCGCCACCACCGTCGTGACGCAGAGCTTCAACCTCGGACTCGCGAAGGACAAGATCTGGGGCGAGGGCGATCAGGCGGGCGTGGTGTTCAGTCAGCCGTTGCGCGCGGTCAGCGGCAATGCCACGGTCTCCGTCCCCGTCGGACGCGACTTCTTCGGCAACGTGTCCTACACGTCGGTCACGTCGAATCTCGGAGCCGACGGCCGTGAGCTCGATCTCCAGGGCTTCTACAAGACGCCGGTCGCTCCGGGGGCGTCGCTCAACATCGGCGGCATGCTGCGGTTCCAGCCCGACAACGTGCGGAGCGCGGCACCCGCGGGCGTCGGAATGGCCCAGTTCCGCATGACCTTCTAGCCGATCCGCCGGCGAGCCGGATATCGGCTCGCCGGCGACGCCGAAGCAATGGTCGAGCTGGGAGCGCGGTCCGCCACGGCGAGTGCGGGCCGCGCTCCGGCGTTTGCGATGCCGCCTTCCGACGGGCGGCACGCGGCAGCGGCGACGAGCCCCTCATCGCATCAGCGCGACGTCGCGGTCTTCAACTCGCCGGACGCTGCTGGCGGGTCGGTCTGAATGACTTCCACACCGGCGCGCCGCGAGACTATTAGCCGCTCTCGCGGACTGAGATTACTTAGCCAGGCCTTGATTGGCTCCCCGTCGGGGCCTGGCTTTGCTCCCTCCGGCGGCTCTTCTCCGGCGGCGCGGTAAATGCTCTGATAAAGGCAATGAAAGTTCACGGTCTTTTCGGCCACTACGGCGGCCTTCAGGCCGCGCGCCCTGATCGCAGCATAGAAAACACGATCGCAAATGCTGGAGAGCTGCTGCGGCATGATCGCAAAATAGGGAATGATGCCGTATGAGCTCGGGAGCATGAAAAAGCAGCTGGTGTCCACATGGATCCCGAAGGACTCATCGGCAATCGGAATGATTGTCTCGTCCGGCCGTCTGAGGTGGCGCTGCGCGATGACGTAGTCGACTTCGACGCCGGTCTTGTCGCGGACCTGCGCGGCAGCCAAGACGCACAATTCCACGTGCCGGCGCTCGAACCAATTGTCCGCATCGAGAAATCCGATGCCGTCATAGCCCTCGGCGATCGCAACTATCGCACCGATGCCGCGCGGCGTGTTTCCGAAGTCGCCGTGCGGCCGGTCGAGCTTGAAATGCCTGACCGGCTCGGCGTCGAGCCAGTCCTGCGGAAAGCCGTCGGCGACGAGAAAATGATCGGCCGCCAGCGTCTGGCGCCGGACGCTTTGGACGCATCGCTCCAGCATCGGTCGCGGCTCCTTGAAGTAAGGAGTGACGATCGCGAAGCGCGGAGCGCCGGTCATGCGGGGGCTCAGGGGCTCGCCGGAGGCGACCGCATCGAGGGAACGGCGATGGCGCGCGGCGCCTCGCCACGCTGCCAGATATTCCACATCTCCTCGTAGGCGGCCTCGAGGTGGCGCGCGTAGCGCTCGCAGTCGAAGAGCGGCGTCGTCAGACGGTTCCGCGCGAGCCGCTCGCGCAGGCCCGCGAGCAGCGCCGGATCGCCTGCGAGCTTGAGCGCCAGCGCCTCGTACTCGGCGACGCTGTGCGTGATGAGCTCCGGCAGGCCGATCGCCAGCAGCAGGCTCCCCGCCACCCGCGCGGCGAAGCTCCGGCCCGCGCAGGTCAGCACCGGAAGGCCCGCCCAGAGCGCGTCGCTCGTCGTCGTGTGCGCGTTGTAGGGGAGCGTGTCCACGAAGAGGTCGGCCAGGCGATGGCGCGCGAGGTGCTCCCGCAGCTTGCAGCGCGGAGCAAAGACGAGCCGGTCCGGAGCGACGCCCCGCGCCTGCGCCTCCCGGCGCAGATTGTCCGCGGTCCAGGGATTATCTTGTAGCAGCCACAGCACCGAGCCCGGTACCGCCTGCAGGAGCCGCATCCAAATCCCGAAGAACTCTGGCGTGATCTTGTGATTGTTGTTGAAGCAGGCGAAGACGAAGCCCCCTTCCGGCAACCCGCACTCCGCCCGCGAGGGCGTCTCCTCTGCGATCTCCCGATTGCGGTCGTTCGGCTGATAGCATTCCGGCAGATGCACCAGCTTCTCGGTGTAGAACTCCTGCTGGTCCGCGGGCACCACGAAGGGATCGGCGATGACGTAGTCGATGAAGGGCGCGCCCATGGTTCCCGGATAGCCCAGGTAGTTCACCTGGATCGGCGCCGGCCGCCGCGCGAGGATCAGGGCACGCGCATCCTCCGTATAGCCCTTGAGGTCGACCGCGATGTCGATCTCGAGCTCCCGGATCCGATTGGCGACGTCGAGATCGGCCATCTCGCGGACATCGAGGAAGCGATCGAAGCCCTCGATGAGACGCCGCCGCATGGGGCTCTTGTCGTCGCGTCCGAAGGAGATCGCGGTGATCTCGAAGCGATTGCGGTCGTGCCGCTCGAAGAGCTCCGCCATCAGATAAGCCGTCGCGTGCTCATGGAGGTCGGCGGACAAGTAGCCGATCCGTATCTTCTCGTGCCGGTAGACGGTCCCGTCCCAGATTTTCGGCAGCATATCCAGCTTGATGCGATTTATGTGGCCCTGCGCCGCCTTCAATTGCAGCCGCGGGTCGTCCAGGAAGACGAGAGGAACGAAGGGCAGCACGGTCTCCTTGTCCCCTTCGATTATGCGCGTGAGCATCGCTTCGTGGTCCCCGAGATTGCGCCAATCGCACATCCTTCGTCTCAAGCCCATGGCGAGCGAGCGCAGGCCTCCATCCTCCGGCGCGAGCTCGCAGGCGCGCTCGTAGCTCTTCTGGGCCTCGTCCAGCAGCATGAGCTTGCCCTGAGCGGCCGCCAGATTCATGTAGGCGGGCGCCATTTCAGGCTTCACCGCGATCGCCTTGCGATAGTTCACGGCCGCTTCCTCGTAGCGGCCGAAGGCGACGAGGGCCAATCCCAGATTGTTGTATGCCTCGGCGTAGCCGGGATTTATCTGCACGGCGCGGCGGCAGCTCGCGATGGCGTCCTCATGCCGGTTGAGCGCCAGCAATGCGCTGCCTCGGTTCGCATAGGGCTCGGCGAAATTCGGATCGATCGCTATCGCCCGATCGAAGCTTTCGATGGCCTCGGCGTGACTTCCAAGCCCGAGCAGCGCGTTGCCGAGGTTGTAATATGCCTGGGCGTATTTCGGCCTGATGGCGAGCGCCTTGTGATAGCAGGGGATCGCCTCCTCGTTGCGGCCGAGCTTGTGAAGCGCATTCCCGAGGTTGTTGTGCGCTTCGGGGTTCTGCGGGTTGAGGGCGATCGCGCGCTCGAGACTCGGGATGGCCGCCTCGTATTTCTCCAGCGTGTTGAGCGCGCTGCCGAGATTGTTGTGGGCCTGTGCCATATCGGACTGAAGCGAGATGGCCTTCCGGTAGTCGCGGACTGCCTCCTCATGGCGGCCCATTCCCTGCAGCGCGTTGCCGAGATTGACGTAGGCGGCGGCCGAGCGCGGATCGCGCTTGAGCGCCGAGCGGATGAGCTTCTCGGCCTCGTCGTATCGGCCTTGCTGGGTGCGGATCACGCCGAGCATGTGAAGCGCATCGAAGTTGCTGGCGGAAAGCCGCAGCACCGCCTCGTAGGCGCGCTCGGCCTCGTCGAGCCTTCCTTGGATCTGCAAAGCGACGGCCTGCTGAAGTGCGTCGGCGATGCCTTTTTGCAGATTGATGCGGACGCCTGTCATCGGTCGGCTCTCGCGTTCGTGGGATGCGCTGGCATCGGAGCCACGGCGATGTGTCGCGGCTCCTCATGGCGCTGCCAGATACGCCACATCTCCTCGTAGGCGGCCTCGAGGTGGCGGGCGTAGCGCTCGCAGTCGAAGAGCGGCGTCGAGAGGCGGTTCCGCGCGAGCCGCTCGCGCAGGCCCGCGAGCAGACCCGGCTCGCGCGCGAGCTTGAGCGCCAGGGCCTCGTACTCGGCGAGGTCGTGCGTGACGAGCTCCGGCAGGCCGACCGCCTGCAGCAGGCTCCCCGCCACCCGCGCGGCGAGGCTCCGGCCCGCGCAGGTCAGCACCGGAAGCCCCGCCCAGAGCGCGTCGCTCGCCGTCGTGTGCGCGTTGCAGGGGAG
>Ga0335085_10012994_pt1 | contig 12221 bp, 12 predicted proteins | sample Lox_Sample_45_FD_206712 | JGI IMG/M metagenome (GOLD analysis project Ga0335085, IMG submission 206712) | Soil microbial communities from Loxahatchee National Wildlife Refuge, Florida, United States - Lox_Sample_4.5 | ecosystem: Environmental > Terrestrial > Soil > Wetlands | place: USA...
CGGAGATCATCGAGCGGATGGTGGCCTCGAACGGGCTGGCGGTGGTGGGGGGTGTCTACGATCTGGCGACCGGGGAGGTGGAGTTCTTCGACGGGGTTCCGGACGGCGGCCGCAAGCCCCGGACTGGCGAACAAGCTGGATAGTGCGTGCAGGACAGGGCGGGCGACTACACCTGCGGCGGGATGTGAAGCGTCGTGGCGCTAGTGCCCGGGGCGTGGTGATCGCACCGAGAACGCGGAGCGCCAAGGCGAGCCGGACGCCCGAGGAGTGAGCAGCGGAAGCGTAGTGGATCCCACGCTGAGCAGTTCAGCGACGAGGCCGTCCGGCGCAGCCCAGCGATCCGCGTTCGCAGGTATCAACACGCCCCGGTCGCGGCACTAGGTGAATCCGCCCGGCGTCATCGTGCCCACGCCGCCCACCACCGGGCCCACCGGCACGAAGGGAGGCGCGAAGGTGGGGATGGGGCCCGTGCCCAGCACGTTGGTGACCATGGTGCTCACTTTCCACAAATTATAGCTCTTCTCGAAGGCGTCGGCGATCGACTCGAAGAGCTCCTGGTGGTGGAGCGCCTTGGGATCGCCGAGCTGGCCGACCATCTGCGCCTTGAGCACGTCCTTGGAGATGGAGACGGGCACCTGGGTGAGGGCCGCAAATGGGCAGGGAATGTTCGGCATGGGCGGCGCCACCGGCCCGGGGAAGGCGGCGAAGGCGGGATACCAGGGCATCCCCGTGACCTTGACGGTGGCGGTGAAGCTCAGCCAGGCGGTCCCGATCACGTTGGCGATCACGTTCGTGTACTTCATCTCCTGCGGCGTGCCCTTGGGTCCCTGGGCGAGGATGAGCGGCGTGAGCGGCGGCCCGACGATCTGCCCGCCGGTGGCGGTGACGGCGTTGATCACCACGCCCACCATGGTGGCGGCGGTCTGCCACTGGCTCCAGGCGGAACAGATGGCGGAGCAGATCCCGTCGATGTAGGCCCCGAACTGCTGGTTCATCTTCTTCTGCGCGTCGGTGCAGTACTTGTTCATCGTCTGGGGGAGGAAGAGCGGCGGCACCATGGTGTCGGGGGCGGTGGCCAGCTCCCCGGACTTGAACGCCCGGCTGTAGTGCCCGCTGGGAGCCCCGGCATTCGCCTTCCAGTCGGTGGGAACCTTGATCCCCTTGCTCGAGAAGGCCAGCTTGGCGAGCTGCTGCATGGCGCTCGCTTGCGGTGCGGGCATCGTGCATCTCCCCCAGCCGCGGACCGCGGCGGGGGGAGTGTAGCCGAAGGGCGGATTGCCTGGGCGTGACGGCGGACACAGGAGCCTCGCCGAAAGAGACAGCCTCCGGGAACGTCAGTGCGATCATGTGCAGCGAATCGATTGTCGCCGTTCCCACCTGGCGCCTCTACCTGCTGAGGGCGCTGTATCTCCTGATCGCGGTCGGGCAGGGCAGCATGCAGTGGCCCAAGCTGATCCACATCGGGCTGGGCTGGTGGTCTGTCCGCTGGTGATCCCCTGGGGCTACGTCTACAGAAACCATCTGAGGAAGGCCGGGGAGCGCTGGAGGTGAATCTTGGCGCTCCTCGTCGTATGTTCGAGGTCCCTCCAGGCGAGGCTCGACGGGAGGAGGAACCAGTGGCGCACGACGACCCGGATGATCCGCAGCAGAAGCATGAACACCAGCATGCGCCGGGCAAGGCCCATGCTCACCAGCACGAGCACGTCCATTCGCACCGGCACCGCCACGCCGACGGGACCGAGCACGAGCACCCGCACACCCACGCTCACTCCCATGCCCACGGACACGTGATGGGCGAAGGGCACGACCACGGTTCGTCCGATCATCCTCACGAAACCGGCGAGGACCACGAGCACGATCACCGCTGACGGCGGGAGCGCCGGCCCGCTGGTAATGCGGCGATTTTACTAGTTGATTGCACAGGCAGATCGCTCACCCGGCGCCCTTGCCCGGAATGTCAGAGGGGGTCGTTAGCGTGGCGGCATGGGTTGCTACCACCTCTCCACCGGGGAACCCTGCAAGGGACTCGACCGGCTCCACGCGAACGCGGCCTGCGACAAGATCGAGTTGGCGGCTGCATTCGTCGGCGCGGTGGCAGGTGTGCGCACGCAGGTTGGCGCCGGCGAAGCCTGGCAGCAGATGGAGAAGCGCCTCGAGCAGGTGACGAGGGCCGCGGCCAACTTTGGTTCCCGGATTCCTCGCATTCGCGATCCGCGGCTGGCGCTGACCGTAGCGCGCGGCCTGGACATGCTCCTCTGCAACATCAGCGTCGGGTACAACGCGCTGGAGCTGGCCATCGGCGACGGCCTTGCCGCCCTGGAGACCGGGCGCCGGGCGATGGATCTGAAGTACTCGAACGTCGGCGACTACGCGCGCGAAGAGCTGGGGATGAACGCCAGCACCGCGGTGAAGAAGGCCCGGCTCTCGCTCAGGATGCGCGACCGGCCGCTCCTGCGCGAGGCGGTGCGGCGCGGGGAGATCTCGCCGCGCAAGGCTGAGGTGATCGCGTCCGTCGCGGTCGGCGAGCAGGCGCAGTGGATCCTGCGGGCGAAGGTCGAGTCGGTCCGGGCTCTGCAGAAAGCCGCGAACGCACCGCCCGATCCCGACGACGAGCCGCTGCTGAGCGCGACCTGCACCATCCCGGAGGGAAAGAAGCCTTCCATCAAGGAGGGCTTGCGCTGGGGCGGCATCGTCCTCGGGCAGCGCTCGAGCAAGGCGCAGCGGGTGGAGGCCTGGGCGCAGGAGTACTACGGCGGACACCCCGTTCCTCCGGAAGATCCCTGCGACCACGCTCTGGACGAGGTGACCCTTCGGGAGAACCGCGAGCAGGAGATCGACTCGATCAAGCAGCGCCTCGAGTTGGAGTCGAGGCTCTGGGCAGACCTGATGGCCGTCGACCCGCTGCAGGCGATCGAGTTCAGCGGGGAGATCGATCCCTTCCGCATCGATGCCGAGCTGAAGAGCCTGATGGCGATGCGCAACCGCTGGGACGAGGTGTTCGGGCACGTGGCCTCGATCTTCAAGCGCTGCGGCGCCTGGGATCCCCTGGACTTCACCAGCTTCGCCCACTACTGCGAGGAACGGCTGGGGATGGCCCGGCGCACGGTGATGCAGCGAGTGGCGCTGGAGCGGTTCCTCTTGCGCACGCCGCTCTTGCGACAGGCGCTGCGCGACGGCCAGGTCACCTACGAGAAGGCCCGCCTGATCGCCCGTCACATGGAAGCCGGGCATGCGAACGAACTGCGGCCCCTGATCGAGATGGCGCAGGCCATGACCTGCGTCGACCTCCGGGAGGCCCTGACAGTCGAGGCGGAAGGGCAGATGTGCGCGCGGGGGATCTTCACCATCACGGCCCCGCCGGGCGTCTTCGACCTCCTCCGGGAGACTCTGAGCATGGCAAGGGCGCTCGCGGGGCAGGCGATCTCGCTGGGAACGTGCCTGGTGCAGATGGCGGAGCACTTCGTCGCCGTCTGGAAGGCCCATATCAAGCTGCGAAGGACGAAGCGGATGGGGATCTTCGGCCGCGACCGCTACCGCTGCCAGGTCGCGGGCTGCAGCCGCCCGGCCATGCACGTCCATCACATCGAGTACCGATCCCACGGCGGCAGCGACGACGAGGAGAACCTGCTCTGCCTCTGTACGGCCCACCACCTCTTCGGCATCCACGAAGAACGGATGCGCGTCACCGGGACGGCGCCCGACAAGCTGGTCTGGGAATTCGGCTTGCGCCGGAGCTGGGCGGCGACGGCGGTGCCTTGATGGCGTCCAGCCCGGGAAGTGAACGATCGAATGGCGGCGGGTGGACTCGAACCACCTACCTGCGGATTATGAGACCGCCGCTCTAGCCGGATGAGCTACGCCGCCAAAGGGGCGCGGAATGTAGCGGCGCCCTCCAGGCCAGTCAAGGAGCCGCCGTGGCGGCAGGGGCCTCTTCTTCCATCGGGGCGGTGGAGAGCAGACCCTTGAGGGAGACGTGGCCGGCGAGGAGGAAGATCATCCCCAGGGCCACCTGCTCGCCGAACTGCAGCAGCCAGATCGTGTTGGCGTAGGCGGCGCCGCTGGCGTCGAAGCCGCCCGCGTCGAACAGCGACAGCCCCGCCTGGGTGAAGAACTGCATGGTGCCCACCATGCCGGGGCCCGCGGGCACCATCACCCCCACCACCTGGATGGTGAGGATGACCGCCAGCATCAGCGGGGTCAGGCTGGTGAAGCCGAAAGCCGGGGCGAGGATGCCCAGCGCCCAGGCGGTCAGGGCCCAGTAGACCGCCGTCAGGACGAAGAAGGAGACCATCGACCAGCCCGAGCCCACGTGCACCGCGGCGATGAACGCCTCGAGCATGGAGGACACCCGCTCGGCCACGCGAGGGGAGAGCGGGCGCAAGAGCCGGTCGGCCACCGCCACCGCGCGCTGGCGGAACACCACCGTCAGCACCAGCAGCACGCAGAGGCCGAGGAAGCCCAGGGCCACCAGCACCGAAGCGCTCCTGGCGAACTCCACGTAGCGGCCGGTGGCCGAGTTGCCCAGCATGTGCAGCGCCACGATCCCCAGGACGCCGATGGCGATGCCGTCGACGATCCGCTCCACCACGATCGACGCCAGGGCCCCGCTGCGGCGGAGCGGCGCGCCTCCGCCCCGCGGCGGGCGGGCGATGAGCAAGGGGCGGGCGAACTCGCCCAGCCGCAGGGGAAGGAGCATGAGGAGCATCCAGCCCACCGCGCTGGCCGAGTTGAGCCGCTTGAACGACACCTCGCCCAGCGGCTTGAGGAGCAGACCCCAGCGCACGGTGCGGACCACGTGGATCACCAGCAGCATCGCCACGTACGCGGCGAGGCGCGCCGGGTCGGCCGCCGCCATCGCCCGCCCCACCGCGCGCACGTCGGTTTGCCGGAGCGAGAGCCAGACGAACACCGCGCTCATCGCCAGGGAAAGGACGGTGCGCAAGAGGAGCTTCAGATGACGCATCGGGACCCAACCGCCCGTAGCACGTGGCGGCGCCTGCGGTCTACTCCTCGTCGCTCCCTTCCTTCTTGGGAGGCGGAGGCGTTTCCGCGGGCGGTCCGGGCACGCGGTAGGTGCCGGTGAACCACTTCGCCAGGTCGATCGCCCGGCAGCGGGGCGAGCAGAAGGGGAACGCCTCGTTCTCCTCCCGGGGCTTCACCGCGCCGCGGCAGCCGGGACAGCGATGCATGCCGTTCTTCTAAGGTGGGAAGGGGTGCGCTTCAACCCGGCTTGCTGACACTCGAGGAGGCAGGAAGATTGACCGCCTGGCTGTATCATTTTATGAGGGATCCGATGCCAACGGATCGCGCCCGCGAGCGACTCGTGCTCGTCGTCGACGATGACCCGGACATCCTCCAGACCCTGGCGCTCTGTCTCTCCACCGAAGGCTACGGCGTCCTGATGGCCTCCAACGGCCAGGAGGCCCTCGAGCTTTTGCGCCGGGAGAAGCCCGCCATCATCCTCCTGGATCTCATGATGCCGGTGATGGACGGCTGGCAGTTCGTCAACGAGATCGACCAGCGCGGCTGGCGCCACGCCCCCATCCTCATCCTCAGCGCGGACCGCTCGGTGCAGGGCCACGCCAGCCGGCTGCACGCCGACGCCTTCCTCGCCAAGCCCTTCGACCTCGAGGAGCTGCTGGGCAAGGTCTCCCAGCTCACCGGCGGGCCCGATCCCCACGGCCACGCCGCCGCGAGCTGACCCTCACTGCGCCGTCCAGCGCGACTCCATCCACGATTCGCCGCCCCGGCCGTCGCGCACCACGATCCAGATCGTCCCCGCGTCCGCGTGCGGGGTGAAGCGGGCCAGCCCGTCCGGGGGAGCGCCGCCGTCCAGCGGTTCGTCCGCGGTGTCGTTGTCGAACTCCCCGCCCGGCCCGGTGAAGAAGGAGTAGTGCGCCTGCTCGGTGAGCCGCACCAGGTTCCCCCGCAGGTCCAGCGCGCAGTACGCCTCCTGGGCGCCGGGCGCCAGCACCGGCCGCATCCCGTACTCGGTCCCCACCTGCAGCCCTGCATCCGCCAGCAGACCCGCGTCGGCCCCTTCGATGGTGAGGCGCACGTCGGTCAAGGACGGGTTGTGGTTCCGCGAGCAGTCTGGCGCGGTGAGCCAGGGCGCGTCCACCGGGCTGTAGATCACCGTCTTGGCGGCGTGCACCGGGTCGCCGGGCAAGCCGCCATCCACGGTGAAGGAGAGCTGCACCCGGATGCCGTTGTAGGCGCCCAGCTCGTCGTTCCCCAGCACCTGCCGGGGATCGAACGGGGGAAAGGTGAAGGCGAGCGGCACCGTGCCGGCGTCGAAGATGGGCCCCTGGTCGCAGCGGCCGGAGTCGGTGGGCCCGCAGACGTCGAGGTGGGCCGACTGCACCCCGCCGTCCTGCCGGGGATCGACGGCCAGGACGCGCACGGCCAGCGCGTCCGCCGTCCCGGCGTCGGCGTCGAAGAGCGCCTCGGGCGGATCGGCCTGGATGGCGAGCACCCGCAGGTCCTTGACGTCGCTCACCGAGTCGAAGTCCGGCGTGCAGGCGGCAGCGAGCAGCAAGAACGCGAGGGCCCGCATCAGAACTTCCCCTTCACGCCCAGGGTGGGAAGGATGGGCAGGCCGGTGATGCTCCCCTGCTGGGCGAACCGGTAGTCGTAGACGTGGAACTCCTCGTTGGCGTGGTTGGTGACGTTCTGCACGTCGAGGTAGAGCGAGAGCTGCCAGGAGTCCCAGATCCAGGTGTACTGCGCGCGCACGTCGAGCTGGAGGAAGAGAGGCTCCCGCGCTTCCCCGACCTCGCCCCGGGTGGGGGTGAAGTTCCCCGAGTCGGCGTTGAAGGTGGCGAAGTCCACCGGCCCGTACGGATTGCCGGAGACCAGGCGGAAACGCGTGGACAGGTCCCACTGCGGCTTGGGCCGGTAGCCTGCCACCAGGGTGAGGATGTGCGGCTGGTCGAACTGGAAGGCGCGCCAGTTGTCGCCGGGGTTGTTGAGGATCTGCGAGCGGGAGAGCGTGTACGCCAGCCAGCCGTAGAGCTTGGCGGTGATCTCGCGGCGGATGAGCAGTTCCAGCCCGTAGGCCCGCCCGATCCCGTTGTTGGTGAAGTGCGGGTTGTAGACGGTCCCGTCCGGGTTGAGCACCGGGTCGGTGATCACCACCAGGGACCCGCGCCGGTTGTAGAACAGCTCCACGCTCGCGCTCCACACGTCGCTGAAGCGCTGCTCCACCCCGGCGCCGAACTGCGCCGCCCAGGAGAGCCCCAGGTCGGGATTGCCGATGTCGTTGTCGATCTGCTGCCCGCTGGGCGGCTGGTGGTAGAGCCCGACGTATGCCTTGAGAGCGGTCCGCTCGCCGAACGCGTAGCGCGCCCAGAGGCGCGGATCGATCGACCAGCGGGCGTGGTCCCGCCAGTGGAACTGGTCGAAGCGCAGGCCCGGCGTCAGCGAGAGCTTGCCGGCGGTGATCTGCGCTTCCACGTACTCCCCCCAGAGCTGCACCGGCTGCACCCGGTCGATGAGCGTCTGCTGGGTGATGGGAAACCCCAGGTTCACGAGCTGCAGGCTGGACTGGATGTCGGCCGTGTACGAGGCGCGGTCCAGCTCGATGTCCGCGCCCGCGCGCAGCTCGAGGAAGTCGCGCGCGCGCCAGCGCGCCTCGGCGCGCAGCTCGGCGGTGAGGACCGTCAGGTCCAGGCTCTGCGGGTTCGCGAACCCGCCGGGCCCCGCCCCCGCCGTCTGCGCCGACTGCCGCGTCCAGCCCAGGGCCGGCGAGACGCTGAGCGAGAGGGTGTCGGAGACCGTCCTCTTCCAGGCCCCGACGATCCGGTTGAACCCCAGATGCGAGTCCACCGAGAGCGGCAGCGTCCGCCGTCCTCCCTCCTGGATCAGGGAAAGCCGGTCGTCGCTGCCGAAGATCAGGAGCCCCAGGTCGTCGCCGTTCTCCATCTTGTGGTCCAGGCGCGCCTGGTAGTCCCAGTAGACGGGGACGATGCTGGTGACGCCCTGGTTCGGGTCGTTGGGGATGAAGAGGGGGAGGAAGACGTCGATGTGGCTGCGCCGGGCCGCGATCGCCCCCTGCGTGCGCTCCCCCAGGGGGCCCTCGAGGAACGCCATCGCCTCGATCATGTCCAGCGAGGCCTGCCCGTGCAGGCCGGTGGAGTCCCCCTTGCGCGTCCCCACGTCGATGGCCCCGGTGAGGTTGCGCCCGTACACGGCCCCGTAGCCGCCCGGGTAGAAGTCGATGCGGTCGAGGAGCTGCTCGTTGATCACCGAGGGTCCGCCGAGAAAGTGGTAGAGCTGGGGAATCCGGTGCCCGTCGAGATAGGTGCCCGTGTCCTGCGGCGGGCTCCCCCGCACCAGCAACGCCCCGCCCAGGAACGGGGCGCGCGCCAGCCCGGGAAGGTTCTGCACGGCGCGGATGGGGTCGTTGAGGCTGCCGGGCACGTTCACCAGCTCGTCGTGGGTCAAGGTGCGCCGGGTGGGGGCGTCGTGCGGCTTCTCCCCCGGGACGGTGGCCTGCAGATCGCCCACGGCCGTGCGGTGCAGCGTCACCTTGCGCGCCTCCACCGTCCCTTCCTCGGGAACGGTGACGTCGATGGCGCGGCTCTCGAAGCCCGGGGCGCTCACCGTCAGCTTGCGCGCTCCTGCCGCGGTCAGGAGCGCATAGCGGCCTTGCGCGTCCGCCGCAGCCATGGCGCCCGTGTCATCGATCACCTCCGCCCCGGGCAGCGGGCGCCTGTTGCCCGCCTCCACCACCGACCCTTTCACCGTGCCCGCCGTCGCTGGCGGCTTCTCCACCCGTTTCTGCTCGATGACGAAGTGGTAGACGTAGCGGATGCGCACCGCGGCGGGCTTGCCGTCCATCTCCGCCGGCGAGAAGCGGAAGCGGCGGATGGCCTCCACCGCCGCCGCGTCGAAGTCCGGCGCCCCGGGCGTCTCCACGGACACCTGTGTCACCGCGCCGTTCTCGTCGATGTCGACGGTGCAGGCCACGTCCGCCGTCTCGCCGCGCGCCAGCCGCTCGGGCGGATAGACGGCGGGCGGGGCGTCGAGGAGCTGCGGCAGCTTCGTCAGCTGGGCCGCGAGCAGCAGCGCGGCGATCATGCGGGGGCGACGCGGAAGACCGGGAAGTGCGGGCGCAGCGCGGCCTCGGCGCGATCGCGCGCCTCGTCGCCGAAGGCCAGGACGACGGCGCAATCTCCGCCGCCCGCCCCGCTGGGCTTGCCCGCGGCGCCCGCCTGGGAGGCGAGGGCGCACGCCCGCGCCAGGGCCGGGGTGACGATGCCGGCGCCCGCCGCCTCGCCGAGCGCCGCCATGGCCGCTGCGCCCTCGCGGACCGCGGAAAGCGCGGAAGCGGAATCGTTCGCCGCCAGGGCATCGCGCAGCTTCTCCGCGGCCGCGGTGATCGCGTCCGCCCGCCTGGCCCAGCCGCCGGGACCGGCGCGGGCGAAGGAGCGGACGGCCCGGACCAGCGCGCGCGTGTCGGCCGGCTCGCCGGCATGGGCGAGCAGGAGCCGCAATCCGGGCGGCGGCCGCAGGCGCTGGATCCGCAGGGGGCGCGAGGCAGCGATGGTCGCGGCGGGCATCGCCATCACTTCTTCCGGCGCCCGCCAGGCGATGCGCGAGCGCACTTCCAGGACGCCGCCCAGGGCGGAGGCGGCCACGTCCGCCCCGCTCCCCTCCCCGCCCTGCTCCGCCCAGTGCGCGGCCAGGGCCAGCGCGAGAACCTCTTCGTCCGTGGCAGCGCGCCCCGCGGCCGCGCAGACCGCCCGGACGGCCAGCACGCAGGCCGCCGCGCTTCCTCCCAGGCCGATCTTCCGCCCCTGCAGGGAAAAATCGTCCTCGAAGGCGATGCGGGCGCCGGGTCCAGCGCAGAACCCGGAAGCGAGCCGCGCGGCGCGAACGGCGAAACGAAGCTCCGGCGGAGGCTCGCCGCCTTCCCAGGCCGAGCCCGAGGGAGCGTGGAAGAGGCGCAGCCCCTGCCCTCCAACCTCCACGCTGGCGTGCAGCTTGCGATCGATCCCGGCGACGAGCGCGGGGCGGCCCGCCTCCAGCACGGCGTACTCGCCGGCGAGGAACACCTTGCCGCAGGCCGCGATCCGCCCGCTCATGGCAGCACGCGCGCTCCACCGGCGGGCGCGCAGACCAGCACCTCGGCGACGCCCGGGACGGCGCGAAGGCGCGCCTGCACCGGGCCCGCCTTCTCCGGCGCGCAGATCGCCACCACGTGCGGCCCCGCGTCGATGGTGGGCCAGGCCTCCACCCCGGAAGCGCGCAACTCCTGGAGCGCCTGCAGGCAGGCGATGGTCGCCGGCTCCCAGTAGAGGAGCGGCGGATCGGCGGCGAGGGCGTCCGCGTGCATGCGCAGCGCGTTGCGCTCCGCCAGGGCGCCCAGGCCGCGCAGGTCGCGGGCGGCGAGAAGCCGCAGCGCCTCGGGCAGGTCGCGCCGGCACTGCTCGATGAAGGCGGGGTGATAGGGCGAGGTCCCGCGCGTGCTCCGCATCCCGTCCCGCGAGCCCACCTGCTTGGGCCGGGAAGAGCAGAGGGCGATGCAGAAGCGGAGGTCCCAGTGCGAAGGGGGGAACACCTGCCGCGCCGATTCCCCCTCCCAGACGGCCCAGCCCCCGGGAACGCTGCGCGCGGCCGAGCCGCTGCCCTGGCGGGCCAGCGCCGACAGCTCCTCCTCCGATCTGCGCAAGCCCGCCGCCGCGCAGGCCGCCACCGCCAGGGCCGCGAACCCGCTGGCGCTGGAGGCGAGGCCGGCGGCGGTGGGAAAACGGTTGCGCGACTCGATGCGCGCCCGCTTCTGGATCCCCGCCGCGTCCAGGAGCTTGCGCGCGGGCCCGGGATCCGCCGCCTTCCCGTCGAGCAGGAGCGCGTCGGCGGGAAAGTCGCCCAGCTCCACCGTGGTGGTGGTGAGCAGCCCGTCAAGGGCCACCGAGAGCGAGCCCGCCTCCGGCAGGACCAGGGCCTCGTCGCGCTTGCCCCAGTACTTCACCAGGGCGATGTTCGCGTGCGCCGCCGCGGTGGCCTTCACGCGCCGACCTCTACCGCGAATCCGCCGGCCTGCGCTGCCATCTGCCGGGCGTGCGCCTCGTCGCGGGCGAGCCCGATGGCCGCTCCTCCGCCCCCCGCCCCCGTGAGCTTGGCGCCCAGCGCGCCCGCCCGCCGGAGCGCCGCCACCGCCTGCTCCAGCTCGGCGCAGGAGACGCCGAGCTCGCGCAGCCCCTCGTGGGCGGCATCGAAGGCCCCTCCCAGGCGGGCCAGGTCGCCGCTCTGGAAGTAATCGCGGCCTTCGCGCGCCAGGCCGCCCAGGCGCTCCAGGAGCGCGTCGATCCGCGGATCCCCCTTGCGCCTTTCGGCCAGCGGCAGGACGGTGCTGTGCGTTCCCCGGGCGATGCCGGTGAGGGCGATGGCGATCCAGGCGGTCCCCCGCACCGGCTCGACCGAGGGCGGCTCGCCCCGCCGGTAGAAGATCACTCCCCCGCGCGCGCAGGCCGCCGGATCGACTCCCGAGGGCGCCCCGTGCAGCACCCGCTCGATGCGCATGGCGAGCGCCGCGGCCTCCTCCGGCGAGCAGCCCGGCTTCAGCGCCCGGGCGAGGGCCACTCCCAGCGCGGCCGAGCTGCCCAGGCCGCTGCCCAGGGGGATGTCGGAGCGCAGGCGGGCGTGGAATCCGCCTTCGAAGCCCGCGTCGCTGGCCATGCCCCGCGCCGCGTCCAGGAGCGGGAAGGGGGTCTGGATGCCGCCGGGCAGCTCGATGCGCACCTCGGCGGCCGGGGACAGCTCCACGGTCAGGTAGCGGGGGATGGCCGCCGCCAGCGCCGGGTGCCCGTACACCACGCTGTGCTCGCCGAGAAGGATCACCTTCCCCGGGGCGCGGCCCTGCCTCATGCGCCCAGGCTCTCGATCCAGGTCCGGAGCGGATCGAGGATCACGGGGCGCGAGGCGCGCAGCGCCGCAAGGTCTCTCGCGCCGCAGAGGAGGAAGGTGGCGCGGAGCGCGGTGAGGATGCCCAGGAGCGCGCCCCGGGCGCCTTCCGCGCCCCTCTCCTGGTGGGCGCGCACCAGGGGCAAGGCGAAGGCGGCCACGTCCGCCCCCAGGGCGAGCGCCCGGCCAGCGTCCAGCCCGGAGCGGAGCCCGCCGCTGGCGACGATCTGCAGCTGCGGCGCCGCGGCCCGCGCCGAGGCGACGCAGGCGGCGGTGGGAATGCCCCAGTCACTGAGCAGCTCGCCCAGCTCCCG
>Ga0335085_10012995_pt1 | contig 12221 bp, 10 predicted proteins | sample Lox_Sample_45_FD_206712 | JGI IMG/M metagenome (GOLD analysis project Ga0335085, IMG submission 206712) | Soil microbial communities from Loxahatchee National Wildlife Refuge, Florida, United States - Lox_Sample_4.5 | ecosystem: Environmental > Terrestrial > Soil > Wetlands | place: USA...
CTCTTGGCGCATGGCGTGGTCTTCGTCGACAAGGCGCCGGACGATCGCGGTGGCAACTCGGTCGGCAACTCGGTGCCGCGCGAGATGCACGCGATGGCCGGCGAATGGGTCCTGGCACAGACAGGGGGGCAGGCCGACCCCGCGGTTCGGGCAACGCTCTCGACGGGCAACGGTCTGATGCGCCCGCTGGAGGTCGCGGCGCGGAAATGCGGCGTCGAGATCCTGCTCGAGCACCGCATGACCGCGATCCACCGCCAGAGCCCCAATTCCGGCCGCGTGCTCGGCATCGCGGCCGTGCACAAGGGCAAATCGCTCAACATCCGCGCCCGCAAGGCCGTCGTGGTCGCGACCGGCGGCTCGACTGGCAATATCGAGTTCCGCCGCATGTTCGATCCGCGCCTCACCGAGGAATATTGCGGCCTCGCCGGCATGCCCTGGTCCGACCAGGACGCGAGCGGCGAGCTGGCCGCGATGGCGGTGGGCGCCTCGCTCTGGGGTCTCGCCAACCAAACGAGCGAGGTGGGCCTGACGCTCACCAAGGCCGGCATGCTCGGCTGCCAGTACGGCTATCGCAATCTGCAGTGGCGGCCCAAGAGCGCCGTGTTCGATCGCGCGCGCGCCTCGGGCTTGCGCATCGCGGACTGGCAGGACGCGATCATGGTGAACATGCTGGGCAAGCGGTTCTACGACGAGACCGGGGAGCAGTTCTTCGGCAACAACTACAACTCGATCGATCCCTATGTGCAGGGCAGCTACCGCAACGCCAAGACCGTTACGTTCGACCCGCCGAATTTCATCAACGCGGCGATGGCCGGCGTCGGCGACGGGCACAACGGCGGCGGGCCGATCTGGGCGATCTTCGATGCCGACGGGGTGGCGCGCGAGAAATGGACCCCGGTGCCGCCGAACGTCGACATCGAGGGCGGCTTCTTCTTCAGCGCCGACACAATCGGTGCGCTCGCGCGCAAGATCGTGATGAAGTATCAGCGCTATCCCATGCCGCCCGAGACCCTCGAGGACACCGTCGCGCGCTACAACAGCTTCGTCGATGCCGGACGCGACGACGATTTCGGCAAGCCGACGCCGCTCCACAGGATCGCCAAGCCGCCCTTCTACGCCGCCTGGGCGACGCCCGTGGTGCATGACACCCGCGCCGGCCTGCGCATCAATGCGCGCTGCCAGGTGATGGACATGCAGGGCCGCGTCATTCCCGGGCTCTATTGCGGCGGTGAATCCGCCGGCGGGTTCAGTGCACATGGCCTCGCGCGCGCCACCTGCCAGGGCTATATCGCCGGTCTGAATGCCGCGGCAGAAGCTCCGGACGGTTCGCTGCACGGATAGCGCCGCGGGCTTCTGCGGGAGGGGTCCGATGCCAGATCACCGGGAGATGGTCGCGCGGGCGACCGCGCTCGTGCCGTCGTTCCGCGAGCGCGCGGCGGAAGCGGAGAAGCTGCGGCGTCTGCCCGATGCGAACGTGGCCGCGCTGAAGAGCGCGGGGCTTCTCAAGGTGCTGCAGCCGAAGCGCTTTGGCGGCTACCAGATGTCGCTGCGCACGCATATCGACACGATCGCGGAGATCGCGCGCGGCTGCGGTTCGACCGCGTGGTGCATGGGAGTGATCCACGCGCATAGCTGGCTCATCGGCTCGTTCCCGCAGCAGGCGCAGGAGGAGTGCTATGGCGCCAACCCCGACGCCGTGGTCTCCGCCGTGATCGCGCCGCGCGGCAAGGCGCGGATGGCCGAGGGCGGCTATGTTCTGAACGGGTTCTGGCCGTTCGCCTCGGGATGCGAGCATTCGAACTGGCTGCTGCTCGGCGCGGAGATCGTCGATGCCGGCGGCGCGGTGGTCGATGCCGCCGACCTGCTGGTGCCGACCTCCGATGTCACGATCCGCGACGATTGGAACGTCGTCGGACTGCGCGCTACCGGAAGCTGCAGCATCGTCGCCAAGGATGTGTTCGTGCCGCGGCACCGCTTTCTCTCTCTGCCCGGCATCATCGCCGGCAAGGCGCCGGGCGCGGCCGCGCATGAGGGCAGCCTCTACAAGGGCGCGGCGGTGCCGGTGCTCGCGCTCGCCATCACGCCGGCGGCTCTGGGCATGGCCGAAGCGGCGCTCGAGGCGTTCAAGGAGCGTCTGCCCGGGCGCGAGATTGCCTATACCGAGCGCGAGATCCAGATCGACAGCCCCACGACCCACCGCCAAGTCGCCGATGCCGCGACCAAGATCCATGTCGCGCGCCTGCTCCTGCATCGCTGCGCCGACGACATCGAGGATGCCGCCGCGGGCGGCGCGATGATGGAGTTCAGCGCCCGCGCCCGCGTCCGCATGGACTGCGCGCATGCGGTACGGCAGTGCATGGAGGCGGCGGAAACGCTCTATCTCGCCTGCGGCGGCTCCGGCATCGGTGAATCCAATCCAGTGCAGCGCGCCTGGCGCGACCTGCACGCCGTCAACATGCACGGCCTGCTGACGCTCGAGACCAACCAGGAGATGTATGGTCGCGTCGTCCTCGGGCTCGCGCCCAATACGCCGCTGATCTGACTACCGCGTCAGGTGCCGGCGCACCGAGAAGAGGTGCAGGTCGAAGCGCCGCGCGACAAGCCCCCAGATGCCTTCCTGCGCCTTGAGCATGATCGCGACCGCCGTGACGCCCAGCAGGATCAGGTACCAGACGCCGTAATCCGCCAGCAGCTCGCGCAGGCCGAAATAGATCAGCATGCCGACGATCGGGCCCTCGAGCGTGCCGATGCCGCCGATCACCACCATGAAGATCACCACCACCGTCCAGTCGTTGACGCTGAACCCCGCCTCGGGCGAGAGGCGCAGCTTCTGCAGGAAGATGAAGCCGCCGACGAGGCCGGTGCAGGCAGCGGTCACGACATAGATCATGAGCTTGGTGCGGAACGTGTCGACGCCCAGGCTCTCCGATGCCGGCTCGGAATCGCGGATCGCCGTGAGCGCGAGCCCATGTCTTGAGCGCAGCAGCAGATAGACGATCGCCGAGACCAATGCGACCAGGCCGAGCGAGATCCAATAGACGATCATCTCGCGGCCCGTGCGGTCCGGCGAAATCTGGCGCACGATCGCCGGCGTGAGGCTCATGCCCGATCCGGCACCCAGCGGCGTGATCAGGCTGACGGCGAGCTGCAGCGTCTCCGCAAACACCCAGGTGCCGACCGCGAAATAGGCGCCGCGCAGCCGGAATACCGCGAGCGCCATCGGAAATGCGAACGCGGCGGCGAGCGGCGCGGCCAGCGCCAGCGCCACCAGCGGGTGCACGTCGAACTGGCTGGTCAGATAGAACAGCGTGTACCCGCCCAACCCGACGAACGCCTGCTGTCCTACCGAGACGAGGCCGGCGTAGCCTGCGAGCAGGTTCCAGAGCTGCGCCAGCGCGAGGTAGTAGGCCATTTCCGACACGAGCCGCATGTCGCCCGCTCCGCCCCAATAGGGGAGCGTCGCCAGCGCCACGAGCCCCACCCCGAGGAACAGCGCGAACCCCCGGCTCTCCCGCGTGGAGCGCTCGACCCGATACTCCGCCATCAGTCCCTCGTCCGCGGAAAGAGCCCGCTCGGGCGCACCAGCAGGATGAGCAGGAATGCGATGTGGCCGGCGAGGATCTGCCAGGTCGGCGACAGCGCTGCTCCGACCGCCTGGGCGATGCCCAGCACCATGCCGCCGAGCAGCGTCCCCCAGAGGCTCCCCAGCCCGCCGATGATCACCGCCTCGAACGCGAAGATCAGGCGGATCGGTCCCGCCGCGGGGTCGAACGTCGTGCGGATCGCCATGAGCACGCCGGCGAGCGCGGTGAAGATCATCGCGATCGCCATCGCCATCGCATAGAGGTGGCGGTTGTCGACGCCCATGAGTTCCGCGGTGTCGGCGTCGTCCGACGTGGCGCGGAAGGCCCGGCCCAGCGCCGTGCGGTAGAACAGGAGCTGCAGCCCCGCGATCGACAGCGCCGCGGTGGCAAAGACCAGCAGCGGGTAGACCCCGACGGCGATGCCGCCGCCGAGATGCAAGCTGTCCGTCTCGATCGATCCGGCGCTCAGCTTGTACGTGTCAGCGCCGACCAGCTCGAGCAGCAGGTTCTCGATGATCACGGAAATGCCGAACGTCACCAGCAGCGGCGGCAGGAGCCCGCCGCTCAAGGTGAGGTTCAGGAGGCCGCGCTGCAGCAGGTAGCCGAGCACGAACATCACGGGCACGACGACGACGATGCTCACCAGCGGATTCATCCCTGTCGCGTTCACCGCCATCAGAGCGACATAGGCGCTCAGGACGATCAAGTCCCCGTGCGCGATGTTGACGAGCCGCATGATGCCGAAGGCCAGCGACAGCCCGATCGCGAACAATGCGTAGAGCCCGCCCAACAGCGCGCCCTGGACGAAAATGTTCAGCCATTCCATCGCGGCGCCTAAAGACCGAAATAGGCGCTGGTGAGCGCTTCCTGGTCGAAGCCGCGGCAGGCGGCGGTCAGCGCGACGCGGCCCTCCTGGAAGCAATAGAACCGCGTCGAAGCTTCGAGCGCGCGGCTGATGTCCTGCTCGACGATGACCAGCGCCGTGCCATCGGCGGTGATGGATTCGAGCCGCGCATAGATGTCGCGGATCACCACCGGCGCGAGGCCGAGCGACAGCTCGTCGCAGAGCAGGAGACGCGGATTGGACATCAGCGCGCGGCCAATGGCCGCCATCTGCTGCTGCCCGCCCGACAGCGATGTCGCCGGAATCGCGCGCCGTTCCTCGAGCACCGGGAAAAGCTCGTAAACGCGGGCGAGCGTCCAGGCGCCTGGCCGGCCGCAATAGCCGCCGAGCAGCAAATTCTCTTCGACCGTGAGGCTCGGGAACAGCCTTCGGCCTTCCGGCACCATGGCGATGCCGCGCCGGACGATCTCGTGCGCGGAGAGTGCGCCGACGCGCGCGCCGTCGAACTCGACCATTTCCGCCCCACACGAAAGCGCGCCTGCGACCGCGCGCAGGAACGTGGTCTTCCCCGCCCCGTTGGCGCCGATGATCGCGACGGTCTCGCCCTCGGCCACGGTGACGTCGACGTCGAAGAGCGCCTGGAAGTCGCCGTAGAAGGCGCGCAGCCCGCGCGTTTGCAGCAGCGTCATGCGGCGGGAATGCCCATGTAGACCTCGCGGACGCGGGGATCGGTCATGACCGCGTGCGGATCGCCCTCGGCGAGCGTCTGGCCGAAATTCATCACCATGAGCCGGCTCGCGACCGACACGAGCGCGTGCACGATGTGCTCGATCCACACGATCGTGGTGCCGCGCGCATGGATCGCCCGGATCGTCTCGACCAGATCGCGGCATTCCGGCTCGGTGAGCCCGCCGCCGATCTCGTCGAGCAGCAGAAGCTTCGGCCGCAGCGCCAGCGCCCGCGCGAGCTCGAGCCGCTTCCTCTGCAGCAGCGTCAGGGTGCGGGCCGGCGCGTTGGCGCGCGAAAGGAGACCCGCGAGGTCCAGCACCTCGACGCAGCGCTCGTAGCTTTCGCGCTCGCTCTGGCGTGCGCCGAAGATCGCGCCCACCAGCAGGTTCTCGAACACCGTCATGTTCGCGAACGGATGCGGGATCTGATAGGAGCGCCCGATCCCGAGCCGCGAGCGCGCATGCGGCGCCATGCGGGTGATGTCGGCGCCGGCGAACACGACACGCCCGGCATCGGGCGCGACGTCGCCGGTGATCAGGTTGAACATGGTCGATTTGCCGGCGCCGTTGGGACCGATCACGGCCAGCGCCTCACCCTCCTCTACCGCGAGGGTGAGGCCGTCGATTGCCCGGAGCGCACCATAGGATTTCGACACGCCGTCGAGTTGCAGCAGCACCGCCATGTCCGTCCGGATCAGGACTTGATCGGCTCGAACGGGCTGTCGAGCGGGATGTTCGGCGCCGTCTTGTTGAAGACGATGTTGAGGTCGTATTTGAACTTCTTGCCCGGCTTCCACTGGCCGCCGACGAGCGGCGTGGTGCAGACATTCTTGACCGGGTTGGTGGGGCCGCCCTTCCAGGTCAGCGGGCCGACCAGCGACTGCAGGTCGGTTGTCGCGACGGCATCGCGGATCGCGGCCGCGTCGAGCTTCTTCGCGCGCTTCAGCGCGTCGATCGCGACCTCGATGCAGGCATGCTTGAAGCCGATCGGCTGCGTCCATTGCTTTTTGGTCGCGGCCTCGTAGGCGTCGCAGAAGGCCTGCGCGGTCTGGCCCGTGAGGCTCGACTTGAAGGGATGGTGGTGCGACCACCAGACCTCGGTCGAGACGCCGGTGCCGCGATCGCCCAAGGCCTCGACCGCGGACGGGAACAGCACCGCCTTAGGCGGCGTCATGATTTTGGGGTGGTAGCCCTGCTGCGCGCATTGCGTCCAGAACGTCGCGAATTGCGGCGGGTTGAAGATGCCGCAGGCGATGTCGCAGTTGTTCTCCTTGAGCTTGGTGATCTGCGCCGTGAAATCCTCGCTCAGCGGCGGATAGAGGCCGAGATTGAAGAGGTTGAACCCCTTGCCCTTGATGATCGGCGGCAGCCCGTGCTGCTCGTCGTTCGCGGCAATGCCGTCCTGATCGTTGGTGAGCATCAGGCCGACATTCTTGTTGGTCGGCAGCGACAGCCACATGTCCGCGAACATGTTGCCGACCATGCCGAAGCCCCAGAAGAAGTGGTAGGTCCACTCGAACCCTTTCTTCGGGTCCCCCTTGCGGCCGAAGAAATAATCCTCCCACGGATCGTCGGCGGTGACGCAGGGCACGCCCGCGAGCTCGCACTGGTCGGCGACGGGGACGACGGTGTCGCCGGTCGAGGAGGCGACGATCAAATCCACCTTGTCGCGGTTGATGAGCTGCACCGCGACCTCGCTGGCGCGGTTCGGATTCGACTGGCTGTCGCGGTAGAGGATCTCGACGGCGTGCTGCTCGCCGGCGACGGTGATGCCCTTGGCGAGCGCTTTCTTCGCCTCGGCCACGACCCAACTGTCGGCCTCGCCGAACGCGGCGATGGGACCGGTCGACGGGCTGATCATGCCGATCTTGATGGTGCGGCCGGCCGCACGGGCCGTAGCGAACAGCTTGGGCGCTGCGAGCGCGCCGGCGCCCACTCCCAGACCCTTGATGACCCTGCGCCGCGACGGTTGCTTCACGCTGCCCATTTGTGTCCTCCCTCAAAGTGGGACAATTCTATCGAGAGCGCTCCGGGTCTGGCAATCATGCGGGTGGGCGGCCGCCCAACGCCCGCCCACGGCTATCGCACCGCCACCGCGGCATGCTCGCGCAGATACTCCTCGAGGAAATCCAGCCGGTCGTTGCCCCACCACATCTCCTCGCCGATCATCATCGTCGGAACGCCGAACACGCCGCGCTCGTGCGCGGCGCGCGTCGCCGCTGCGTAGCGCTGGTCCGCCGCCGACGATTGCGTGAAGGCGAGAAACGCGGCCTCGTCCCATCCGCAATGCCGCGCGACGTCGCGCAGGATCGCCTCGCCGGCCATGTCGCCCCCCTCGCCCCACACCTTGCGCCAAGCATAGGCGATATAGGCCTCGGTCTGCCCGCGGTCCTCGGCGAAGAACGTGCCCTTGTTGAGCCGGTCCGGGCCGTACGAGGTCGGGTTCACGATTGGCACGCCATAGCGCCGCGCCCAGCGATCCTTGTCCGCCTGGTTGTAGCGCCGCTTCAGCGGCTGGCTGCGGCTCGTCGGACCGGTGTTGCCGGCGAGCAGCTTCGCCTCTGCGAGATTGATCACCCGGCAGGAGATGCGAAGCCGATGCCGCGCGGCAATGGCAGGAAGGCGCTGATAGGCGAGGTAGGAGAACGGGCTGATGAAATCGAAATAGAATGCGATCGTGTCGTCCATTCCGGCCTCCCTCCCGTCATGTCGGACGCGGCGCGGCAGATTGACAGAAAACTGCGGGGATGCCTACGGTCTTGCGGCAATTCGGGGGCGGCCACATGGCAAAATTCATCGATCTCACCATGTCCGACGGCGCCGCCGTGCGTGCCTATGTTGCACCGCCGCCAGCGGGCTCCGGCCCGGGCCTCATCCTGCTGCACGGCGCCGGCGGGCTCGACGCCGATTTCTGCGCGCTCTGCGATTTCTACGCCGAGGACGGCTATGCCGTGCTGGCCGTCGACCTGAAGCGGCACGCCACGGCCGCATCGCCTCGCGAGGCGGTGAACGACGTCACCGCGGCGCACGCGGCCCTCGCACCCCATCTCGAAGCGGCCGCCAAGACCGGCGCGGTCGGCTTCGGCGGCGGCGCGCGGATCGCCGGCGCGCTCGGCGCCATGGGGGCGGTGGACGCGGTCGTTGCCTTCGGCACCGCGGCGCTCGCCGAGGACATCGCGCTGTGGCGCAAGCTCGCCTGCCCCGGGGCGATCCACCTCGCGGGGGCCGAGGCCGAGATCGCGGCCGCTGCTGCACGCCTCCGCACCACCGAGCAGCCGCGCCTGCGCGTCCACGAATATGCCGGCTGCCGCGAGAATTTCTTCGACCCGCGCAGCGCCGAACACGACAAGCACGCACGCACGGTCGCGCACACGCGGAGCCTCGCGGTGCTGCGGCCAGCGCTCGGGCCGCATTATGACTTCAGCTCGCTGCTCCAGGAGCATCTGCGGTACGAGTTCGTGACGCACGATGCGGACGCCACGATGGAGACGATGGTGGCGCAGCCCTACGTCAACCACGTCCCGACGCTCACCGGCGGGGTCGGCCATGACATGCTGAAGCGGTTCTACAAGTACCACTTCATCCCGCACCTTCCGGAAAAGCACCGGTCGATCCTGATCTCGGAGACGGTGGGTTCGGACGCGGTGATCCTCGAGCTCGTCAACATCTTCACGCACGATGTCGAGATCGACTACCTCCTGCCGGGCATCCCGCCGTCGGGCAAGGAGCTCACCGTGCCCATCGTCGTCGTCGCGAAATTCCGCGGCGGGCAGCTCTATCACGAGCACATCTATTGGGACCAGGCGACGCTTCTGGCGCAGCTCGGCCTCATCGACCGCAAGGGCCTGCCGATCGCCGGCGCCGAGGAGGCGCGCAAGATGCTCGACCAGAGCCTTCCGGCCAACGAATTGATGGCGAGCTGGAAGACGAGCGAAGGCAAGCCGCTTTGACGGAAATACGGTGCTTCGCTCCGCTCAGGACGAGGAGCGAGGGAGTTGCCTCATCCTGAGCGGAGCGAGCGGCAGCGAGCGCAGTCGAAGGACGCACGGCGGCGCGCTCAGATCGGCACCGCCAGCATCGACGGCACGTTGAAGCTGTCGACCACCACCAGCTTCTTCTGGAACAAGGGCTTGCCGTCGACGAAACGGATCTCGTCGCGGTACTGGCCGACGCTGAACAATCGGCTCTCCCCGTCCATGTTGGTCTGGAACACGGCGTAGGATGCGGTGAGCCCGCAACGGTCGGCGCCGATCGGCCGGACGCGCGGCGCGCTCACCACGTGCCGCGGGTAGTGCAGATTGAACTTGTTGGCGCTTCGCAGCGCGACGATGCGGTCGCGCAGCATGTCCTTGTTGGTGCAGAGCATCAGCGACGCGGGCAGGCTCTGCTCGACGTTCTCGCGCGGCACGATCTGGTAGACCGCGTCCTCGGCGAAGAAATCGAGCCAGTCCTCGAGCCGATCCTCGTCGATCGCCGCGACATAGTCGTAGAGCAGCTCGATCGCCGCGTCGTTCATCGCTGCGCGCCGGCCCGCTCGATGCCCATGAGCTCGGAATAGAACGACCAGAAGCCGCGTACCGGCACGTCCTGCACGCGATGGTCGAGATCGGCGATCGGCCCGGCGCCGCCCATCTCGAGCACCGAGCACGCGTCGCGCTCGGCAAGCGCGGCGCGATAGGTGATCTCCACCGCCTCGCCGTCCTCCATCGAAATGAGGCCCGCCGGCCCGACCATGTTCGCCTGGACGAGCCGGTGCTGGTGCATCGCCTCGCTGTCGTCCTGATAGCCGAAGAGCGTGAAATGCAGCTCGAACGCGCCGACGCCGCACGGCCTGAGCCGCCGGCCGGCGAGGCTGTTGCTGATGAGATGGAACGTCGAGCCGGGGAAGATGCTGCAGATCGCGAGGCTGATCCGGTCGGCGAAATCGGGATTGTACTGGACGATCCCGGCATCGCGCAGGCTGAGCTTGCTGTCGTGCACGCGGTTCTCGGCGTAGACCTTGGCCGCCTCGCTCTCGGCGTCGGTGCCGGTCTTGGCCCAGGTGAGGTTGTGGCGATGGCGGCGATCCATCGTCGTGCCGCCTTCCTGCGTCGCCCGGCTGATGCCGAAGGTCGATTGGAACTCGTGCAGCAGGCTGCCGTGATAAGTGTCGCGCGTGTTCTCCGAATAGAGCTTCCAGTTGCCGTTGATCTTCTGCCGCTGGTAGCCGAGAATCCGGATGGGCCGCGACATGAGCTTGCGCAGGTGTGCGGTGATCCGCTCGCCGAGATAGGCCTCGACCGGCTCGACCGCATCGCTGAACGACGCGAAGAGGATGCCGTCGAGCGACTGCACGCGCAGCCGCTGCAGCCCATGCGCGCCCATGTCGAAATCGGCGGCGAGGCCGCCCTTGCCCTTGATGCCCCGGCGGAACGGCACGCCCCTGAGCGAACCGTCGAGCCCGTAAAGCCAGCAATGATAGATGCAGGTGTGGTCCTTGGCGTTGCCATAAGGCTCGCGCCGGACGATCGCCCCGCGATGGGCGCAGCGATTGACCAGCACGTGGACCGCGCCGTCCTCGGCCCGGCTCAGCAGCACCGGGGTGTCGCCGACGAAGGACTGGCGGAAGTCGCCGACGTTCGGCACTTCCGCCTCGAAGCCGACGAACGACCAGGTCGGCCCGCGGAAGATCTTCTCCATCTCGACCGCATAGATCCGCTCGTCGCAGTAGAGCCAATAGGGCACGCGCGAGTAATCGCCGCGCGGCCAGATCGCCTCCGCCGTGAGCTCGAACGCGTTCGATGTCATCGATCGGCGCCTCGTTGCGTGTGGCGCGAGATTGCCCCCTTTTGCGGGCCCCGGCAAGGCGGGGCGGACGGTGGATTTCGGCGGTCTTCTCCTTTAGCCTGAGGCTCGATTGAGCGAGGTTCCGCCATGCCGAACGACGTTTCGATTGCCGCGCATCAGGGTTGGATCGACGTGGCTCGCGGCGAGGTCAGCCGCGAGGTGTTCGTCAGCGACCAGATCTACCGGCTCGAGCTCGCGCGCATCTTCGAGCGGAGCTGGGTCTTCCTCGGGCATGAGACCGAGATCGCCTCCGCCGGCGATTACGTCGCCCGCATGCTCGGCAGCGCACCCGTCATCCTTGCGCGCGACGCGGCCGGAACCGTTCGTGCCTTCCTCAACAGCTGCCGCCATCGCGGCACGAAACTGTGTCGCGCCGACGCCGGCAATGTCCGCCATTTCGTCTGCCCCTATCACGGCTGGAGCTACGAGCTCGACGGCCGGCTCGTCACCACCACCTTCGACCGGCATTTCCCGCAGGGAACCGATTTCTCCCGCCTCGGACTCATCCCGGTGCCGCGGGTCGAGTCCTACAAGGGGCTCGTGTTCGGATCGTGGAACGCCGACATCGTCGCGCTGCCGCAGTATCTCGGCGACTTCCGCTTCTATCTCGATGCGTTTTTCGCGCGCACGCCCGGCGGAATGGAGGTGCTGGCGCCGCCGCACCGGTGGCGCGCCAAAGCCAACTGGAAGTTCGGCGCGCTCAACTTCATCGGCGACAGCCAGCACGTGCTGACGACGCATGTCGGGCCGACCACGCTCGATCCGCTGCGCGCGGCGCAGGCGGGCCTGTTCACGCCGGGCAAGGATAGCGTGCAGCTCATCACCGACGAGGGGCACGGCTGCACCCTGACCTACCTCAATGAGGGGCTGCCGGAACGCACCTACGAGACGACGCACGATGCGGCGCTCGAGGCGCTCTACGACCGGACGCTCGCGCCGGGGCAGCGCAACCTGCTGCGCCGCCTGCGCGTGACGGTCGGCAACGTGTTCCCGAATTTCTCCTTCATCGAATCGACCGTCGGCCACCGCGAGCGGGCGATCATCATCCGGTTCTGGCAGCCCACGGGCGGAACCGAGATGGAGATCGTGAGCTGGGTGCTGGCCGAGCGCGAGGCGACCGCGGACTACAAGGCGCACGTCCTGAAGTACGGGCCGCGCATGTTCGGCACGGCGGGCGTGTTCGAGCAGGACGATCTCGAGCTTTGGGCCTCCGCCGCCGCGGCGAGCAGCAACCCGGTC
>Ga0335085_10012997_pt1 | contig 12221 bp, 16 predicted proteins | sample Lox_Sample_45_FD_206712 | JGI IMG/M metagenome (GOLD analysis project Ga0335085, IMG submission 206712) | Soil microbial communities from Loxahatchee National Wildlife Refuge, Florida, United States - Lox_Sample_4.5 | ecosystem: Environmental > Terrestrial > Soil > Wetlands | place: USA...
CGAAACCGCCGGTCCGCGAGCGCGCGCGGCCCGCGCGTCCCCGCCGCGGCGCGACGGCACCTCGCCCCGCTGGCCGGCTGAAGCCCGCGCTCGGCCGCAACCCGTACGAAACTGATCTCGACCGCAACGCCGCGAACTATCAGCCGCTGACGCCGCTGACGTTCCTCGAGCGCGCGGCCAACGTCTTTCCCGAGCGTACCGCCATCATCCACGGCCGCCAGCGCTTCTCTTATGCGGAGTTCTATGCGCGCGCGCGCCGCCTCGCCTCCGCGCTCGCCAAGCGCGGCATCAAGACGGGCGACACCGTCGCGGTGATGCTGGCCAACACCCCGCCGATGCTGGAAGCGCATTACGGCGTCGCCATGACGGGGGGCGTGCTCAACACGCTCAACACGCGCCTCAGCGCGGGCGAGCTTGCCTTCATTCTCGATCACGGCGAGGCGAAGGTGCTGATCACCGACCGCGAATTCGCGCCCGTCATCGCCGACGTGCTGAAGCTCGCCAAGGCAAAACCCTTCGTCATCGATTACGACGATCCGCAATTCCCGCAAACCGGCGCGAAGCTCGGCGCCATCGAATACGAGGACTTCATCGCCGCGGGCGATCCGGACTATGCCTGGAAATATCCCGCCGACGAGTGGAACGCGATCTCGCTCAACTACACCTCCGGCACCACGGGCAATCCCAAGGGCGTGGTGTTCCACCATCGCGGCGCGGCCCTGATGGGCTACGGCAACGTGGTGGCCGCCAACATGCCGCGCTTTCCGGTCTATCTGTGGACGCTGCCGATGTTCCATTGCAATGGCTGGTGCTTCCCGTGGTCGCTGTCGGTTGTCGCCGGCACGCATATTTGTCTGCGCTGGGTTCGCGCCAAGCCGATCTACGACCTCATTGCCGAGCACGGCGTCACGCACATGTGCGGCGCACCGATCGTCATGAGCACGCTGATCAATGCGCGGCCTGAGGAACGCCGCGAGCTTCCGCATGTGGTGCAGTTCATCACCGCCGCGGCGCCGCCGCCGGAATCGGTGCTGGCCGGCATGGCGGATGCCGGATTCAACGTCACCCATGTCTACGGGTTGACCGAAACCTACGGGCCAGCGGTGGTCAACGAATGGACGGCGGAGTGGGACGCGCTCGACAAGCAGGCGCGCGCGGCCAAGAAGGCGCGCCAGGGCGTGCGCTATCACGCGCTCGACGCGCTTTCGGTGATGGACCCCGAGACCATGGAGCCCACGCCCGCCGACGGCGAAACGCTGGGCGAAGTCATGTTCCGCGGCAACATCGTGATGAAGGGCTACCTCAAGAATCCGAAAGCCACGCAGGAAGCGTTTGCCGGCGGCTGGTTCCACTCGGGCGATCTCGGCGTCATGCATCCCGACGGTTACGTGCAGCTCAAGGACCGTTCCAAGGACATCATCATCTCCGGCGGCGAGAACATCTCATCGCTCGAAGTCGAGGACGTGCTGATGAAGCATCCCGCCGTGATGTACGCCGCCGTCGTGGCCAAGCCGGACGAGAAATGGGGCGAGACGCCATGCGCCTTCGTCGAGAAGAAACCGGGCTTCGATCGCGTGTCGCCCGAAGATCTGATCGCCTGGTGCCGCCAGCATCTGGCGCATTACAAATGCCCGCGCCATCTGGTGTTTCACGAAATCCCAAAGACCTCCACCGGCAAGATGCAGAAGTTCAAGCTGAGGGACGCGGCGAAGGCGGTGGGATAAGGTCGGATGCCGACAATCTCATACTTCTACGGCATCGCGATACGGATGAGGACTGAGCATGCTGATCAAAGTCAGACGCCTTGAAGTCGTCGGCGATCACAAGCTGCGCCTATGGTTCACGGACGGCAGTCTGGGCGAGCGCGACTTCGGAAGCGAACTTGCGCATGGCGGACCGATGGCCGAACCGCTCCGCGATCCCGAATTCTTCGCGCAAGCTTTCCTCGACTATGGCGCGCCCACCTGGCCGAACGGCTACGACATGGCGCCTTGGGCTTTGCACCAGGATATGGCGCGGGAAGGTTTTCTGCGCCAGGCGGAAGCGGTGTAGCCGCCTCACGCATCCTTCTGCGCGGTCACGGCCCTCGGCACGGTGTACAGCACTGGAACGATCAGGGCATAGACCACTGTGATCGCAACGACGCACACGGTGAACCCGCCGAAGCGCGCACAGAGCCAGGTGCCCAGCACGTCGCCGAAGCGGACAGCCACGAAATAGAGTGCCACCGACATCATCACCGCGGTGCCCTCCAGTCCTTCCGGCGAGGAGCCGGAAGCCCGCCACGGCTTCGGCGGAAAGATGCAAACGGTTCTTGAGGAAGAAGGCGACGGGAATGTCCATCAGCCCAAGGTGAGGCTGGCTGAAGCCGATCAGCATCAGAAGCGTGGCGAGATAGAGAAAGATCAGCGCCCGCGGCGCGCGGCGCGCGGGCTTGCGATGGCCCACCTTCTCGATCGAACACTGTCATTGAATTCCTGATGCTCGCAGGCGCGGGTGCCGGGCGACGCTACCGAGCGCACGCGCCGGGAGCAACACCGTCCCTACCGATCCGGCGCAGGATCGGCGGCCAAACGCTTCGATCCGAAGCGCGGCAATTCTACCGCTCCTCCGGCGCATACTTGCCGGTCGCGAAATCCCGATGGAAGGCGGAGCCAACGGGAGCGGCGATCAGATGCAGCCAGCTGTCGTCTCGGTTCAGCACCGCGCCAAGCGCGACATAAGATAGCTTTCGCGCATCGATCTCCTCATCGCTCAACCCGCGATAGTCGCCGCGAATGCGCCAGCCGCTGTCCGGAAATTCGTCGCCCTCCGCCGTCATGTCGGGTTCTTCCCGATAGAGAAAGCTTACCGGCACGCCTTCGTAGAGCACGCAATCGTCAACCAGGCAGCGCTCCCAATATTCACGGGCGATGCATGCCGGAATTTGGCGGTTCTCGATCTTCTCGAACCTGATTGCCAGAACGTGATACGGCTCGAAGAACACTTCGGCACCGAGCTTGAGTTGCGGCATGTCGCATGGATCGTTCTCGAGCGTTCCGGTCATTCCCTCCGCCTCGATCTTCGAAACACGCACCCACATTCTTTCGGCGTCCCATTGGGCACTCGTCGGAACGCTGCGGAACGTCAACCTGACAAGGTCGCCCGGCCTCAAAGCCTCGAGTTCTGCCCGCTCCGGCAAGAAGAACGTGTAAGGCGCTTCCTTCGCAATCGGCCGCGGGTCGTCGATCTCGTAGCGGCCGATGAGCGCCCTTATATCTGACTGGTTTTCCCTGCTGTCGTCGGTCATGGCGGCACACTAGATCGCCACGACGTGCAGGAAAATGGTATCCACGCCGGTCAATCGGGCCCGCCTTCCTTCCACCGGAACACCTCCTCCACCCCCACCCCGAACACGCGCGCGATCTTGAAGGCGGCTTCGAGCGAGGGCGAATATTTGCCCTGCTCGATGGCGTTCACCGTCTGCCGCGTCAGGCCGATCTTTTCGGCCAGTTCCTGTTGCGTCATCTCGCCGTGTTCGAACCTGAGGCGGCGGATGGAATTGACGATCGCCTCTCCGCTCATGCGCCCGCCCGGTAATAGGCGATGAGCGAGGCGACGCGCGCCAGCTCCGCCACCACCAGCGCAAAGAATAGTCCGTTGACAAGATCGGCCACGCCATAGCCGACCAGCGCCGCGCCGATCACGGCAAGCGCCCCCGTTGCCAGGACGAAATAGGCGTTGCGGTAGCCCTTGACGGCGAATTGCTTCTCGCGCTCGTCCACCGGCGCCTTCGCCTCCTTTGGCGCGGCGATGGCCGCGGCGATGTGGAGCACGATCTGCACGACCGTCAGCAGCACCACACAGCCCGCGAGCAGTCCGAGGTCATGGGCCGCCGGTCCCCGCTGCCAGACCGTCCAAAAATAGTAGCCATAGACGGCCAGCATCGAGAGCAGCGAAATCCAGGCGCTCTTTTCCCGGAAAGCCATGGGATTCTCCTTCTTTGTCCGATATTGCCGCCATGATGTAAGGTTTAGGTGTCTCTATGTCAATAATATTAGACACAAAAATCGCTTGCCACAGCCGCAAGTTGCGAACAAAATAGGAACATGAAAACCGAACCGACCCCCCAATCCGTCGCCCGGCGCATGGAGCCGCAGGCGGAAGCCTTGTTCCGGTTGTTGGCGGACAAAGCCGCGCAATGCCTTTCCGAAACGCAGGGCCTGATGCCCGGCGACACCGGCTATGTCGAGATGACGGATGCCAGCGTCCGCAACGCCGTCCGGCTCGGCGAGCTCAATGCCAAGCTGATGCTGGCCATGGCCAAACTCGCCGCCCGCTCGCGCCACGACATCCACGTCAGCAAGGGCGCCGAAACCGCCGACACCCGGGCCAGCGAGCGGTTGATCGCGTTCCTGAAAGAGAGCAACGAGATTGCGGCTGACTACGACATGCCGGCCGAAGAACAGGCGCGCATCGTCGCGGCTTTGGAGGAGCCGGAATTCCGCATCACCGACGAGGAAATGGAAACGGCGGACATGCGGCCCCTCTATCGCCGCATGAAAATCTTCAAGGAAGACCGCTCGGCGCGCCGCCGGGTGCTGCTGCATCCGAACGATCGCGACCGGCTGACCGGCGTCGAATTGGATAACCTCACCCGCGATCAGTTCGCGCAGCGTCTTCAACTTTATGCGCTGGAGCGCCGGCGTGTCGCCGAAGCCATCGAAGCGCCGGAAGCGCAACCGGACGCGTCAGGGCGTACCCCCTCGCGATTCGAAGGTTCGAATAACGGGGCGGCGGATGGCGGTTGATGCCCCCGAGCAACCCACGTCGCGGCGGCGCCGCGGCGGTCAGCCCGGCAACGCCAATCGCCTGACGCATGGGCGCTGGTCCAAGGCCCAGGCGGCGCGCAATGCCGAGGTGAATGCGCTGATGTGCAAGGCCAGGATCTTCATTGCGCGGGTCGCCTTCGTCTGCCGCGCCTGCCGCCATTTGGCGGCGGTAACGGCCCGCCGAAAAGCGGCTGCCCGATTGTCGCCCGTTCCGCGTCTGCCGCTCCTGCGTCGCGCCCGGCCCTGCATCCGGCCGCGCGCATGCGAAAGGAAATTTCGTCCAAGACGCGCATCGCGCGCTCCGCCTATAGTTCATGCGGGCTTGGGAGGCCTTTGGGCTTGAGCAACGCGAACGCATCCGCGCCGGCGAATCGCCTGGCGCTCGTCTTCATCATGGTCACGCTGGTCGTGGACATGATCGGTTTCGGCATCGTCATTCCGGTGGCGCCCAAGATCATCATGCAGCTCACCGGCGACGGCCTTTCCGACGCCGCGACCTGGGGCGGCTGGCTCTCCTTCACCTTTGCGCTGATGCTGTTCCTGTGCGCGCCGCTGATCGGCAATATCTCGGACCGTTTCGGACGCCGTCCGGTGATCATCGCCTCACTCGTCGCCATCGGCATCGACTATGCCATCACCGGTTGGGCGCCGACGATCTATTGGCTGTTCATCGGCCGCTTCCTCTCCGGAATGGCGGGGGCGAGCTACACGACCGCCTACGCCTATATCGCCGACATCACCCCGCCGGAAAAGCGCGCGGTGAATTTCGGCCTGGTCGGCGCGGCGTTCAGCCTGGGCTTCGTCGTGGGGCCGTGGCTTGGCGGCGTGCTGGGCGACATCAATCCGCGCCTGCCCTTCTTCTTCGCCGCCGGCATGGCGGGGCTGAACGCGCTGTTCGGTCTGTTCGTACTGCGCGAGTCGCTGCCGGCGAAGGATCGCCGCACCTTCGAATTGTGGCGTGCCAATCCTTTGGGCGCGTTGATGGCGCTGCGCCGCTTTCCGGGCATCGCCGGGATGATCGGCATGCTGGTACTGATAAGGCTGGCGCACGACGCCAATCCCTCCATCTGGGCCTATTACACCATGCTCAAATTCCATTGGAGCATCGCCGACGTGGGCAATTCGATGATGTTCATCGGCGTGGTGCTGGGCATCAATTACATCTTCACGACGCGCTGGCTCATTCCGCGCATCGGCGAGGTGCGCGCGACCTATGTCAGCCTGGCCGCGGGCGCGGTGGGTTTCGCGGGCTATGCCTTCGCCACCCAAGGCTGGATGATGTACGCCTGGATGGCGGTGTGGTCGCTGATGGCGCTTTCGATGCCGGCGCTGAACGCGATCATGTCGAAGCAGGTCGGGCCGAGCGAACAAGGCGAATTGCAGGGCGCGCTTTCGAGCGTGGGCGGGCTCACCTCGGTGGTCGCGCCGCCGCTCCTGACCGGATTGTTCGCCTGGTTCACCGGGCCCTCGGCACCGGTCTTCTTCCCCGGCGCGGCGTTCCTGGCCGGCGGCGTATTTCTCGCACTCGCGCTTCTGTGGTTCACGCAGCTTCGCCCCCTCGACGACGTTCCCGTCGAGGCGGCCGAGGTTCAAGAGGGATAAACGCCTCGCCACGCGGCTCCGCGACTTGGAGCCGGACGATGGCGCGGGCGATCTGTCAGCTTAATGGACGCTTGTTCGCAGGCGTTCGAGTTCGTCCTTGATGCGGAGCTTTTCTTTCTTGAGGGCGGCGACCCGGATTTCGTCCCAGTCGGGATGGGCCATTTCCGCTTCGATCATCTCTTCCAGATGCTTGTGCTTGTCCGAGAGTTCCTGGACATGCTCCGTGAGTGCCATATGACGCGCCTCATCGTTTGAAAGGAGCGAAATTAGACCACCAAACGGGGTTCTTGTCACGCCCCTTCCCTCGCGAAGGTAACCGGGATACTGCTACCAGGATGAAGGCAAAAGCCGCGGAAAAGCTGGAAAAAGACCGCCTGATCGTGGGTATCAGCGGCGCCTCCGGCGTGGCCTACGGCATCCGGCTCCTGGAGGCTTTGACGGCGCTTCAAATCGAGTCGCATCTGGTCGTCACGCCGGCCGGACAGATGACCGTCGGCTATGAAACCGCGCTGAAACCCAAGGACGTGGCGGCCAAGGCGGACGTCTCCTATGCCGCCGCCGATATCGCCGCGCCCATCGCTTCGGGCAGCTTCAAGACCAAGGGCATGATCGTCGCGCCGTGCTCGGTGCGGAGCTGGTCGGAGATCGCAACCGGCGTCACGACCAACCTGTTGACCCGCGCCGCCGACGTGACCTTGAAGGAGCGGCGACCGCTGATCCTCTTGATCCGCGAGGCGCCGCTGCATGTCGGGCATTTGCGCAGCCTGACCCAATTGGCGGAAATGGGCGCCATCGTCCTGCCGCCCGCCCCCGCCTTCTATGCCGAACCGAAAACGGTGGCGGACATCGTCGATCAAATGGTTGGCCGCATGCTCGATCTTCTGGGTTATGATTGGCCGCGCGTGAAACGCTGGGGCGAGGATCTCGCCAAGGGCCGCCGCCGCAAGCGCTGAAGGCACCATGACCGACGCGGAAGAAGAGGCGCTGCGCAAGAGGCTCGCCGAGCTGGTGGAGGAGCATCGCGATCTCGATTCCGCCATCGCGGCTTTGATCGAGGGCGGGGCGCGCGATCAGATCCAGCTCACGCGCTTGAAAAAACGCAAGCTGCAACTAAAGGACCTGGTCGCGCGGATCGAGGATGAGCTTCTGCCGGACATTATTGCGTGAAGCGTCAGCGGGCCGATCGCTTTTGCGCGTACATCGCCTCATCGGCCCGCGCGATGGCGGCATCGGCGTTGTCGCCGGCGAGAAGTTCGAAGGCGCCGTACGAGAATCCGACCGGAATGATCTGGCTGCGCCAGCGTGCCGGATTGTCCTTCAGCGTGTCGGCCAGCGCGGCGGCCTTCTTGTGCGCCTGCTGATCGTTGGCGTGCGAAAGGATGACGCCGAACTCGTCGCCGCCGAGCCTTCCGACCACGTCGCTCTCGCGCACGTGGCTCAAGAGCACGTCGGCGAAATGCGCGAGCACGGAATCGCCGGCCGCATGCCCATAAGTGTCGTTGACCTGCTTGAAGCCGTTCAGGTCGAAATAGATCAGGCTTGCCGGCGTGCCGTAACGCGCGGAGAATGCGATGTACCGCGTCAGTTCGCGCACGAAGGCGCGGCGGTTGAGCAGCGGCAGAAGCGTGTCGCGGTCGGCTGCGCGCTCCACTTCCTCGAGCCGCTGGCGGGTCTGCTGCAGCTCGCGGCGGAGCGTGTCGACCTCGCCCATCAGCGTCATGATGGCGTCGCGCACGCTGGGCGTGAATTCGGATTCGGGGATGCCGAGCACGCTCGCCGTGGCCGCGATCGGCGTGGGCGCAGCCACCGCCGTCACGGCCTCGCCGCGGCGGGTGTAGCCTACGGCACCGGCGCGGGCGGTACTTCTGGCGCCACCCAGGCGTTCGACCTTCATGACCAGGCTCCCATCGAGCCCGTAAACGGTAAGAAAGGGGAATTAAGAAAGGGTTTAACAGGGTGAGCGAAAGGTTAATAAAGCGCTGCGGCGGGCTTTCCCTCAGCCGCCCGATTCCTATAATGCGCCGCTTCTTTGCCGTCCCGCTCGAAGGCAGGAAGCATGCCCAAGCGTCCCTCCAGGCGCCCTCTCGTCGGCCTTATCATGGGAAGCCAGTCCGACTGGCCGACCCTGAAGCGCGCCGCCGAAGTGCTGGAGGCTCTGGGCATCGCCCATGAGAGCCGGATTGTGTCGGCTCACCGCACACCCGACCGGCTCTATGCCTATGCCAAGGGCGCGGCCGGCCGGGGCATCCAAGTCATCATCGCCGGCGCGGGCGGCGCCGCGCATCTGCCCGGCATGGCGGCTTCCATGACCACCCTGCCGGTCTTGGGCGTGCCCATCGAGTCGAAGGCGCTGAAAGGTTTGGATAGCCTGCTCTCCATCGTGCAGATGCCGGGCGGCGTGCCGGTGGCAACCTTCGCCATCGGGGAGGCAGGCGCGAAGAACGCAGCCTTGCATGCCGCGGCGATTCTGGCGCTTTCGGATGCCACGCTGGCCATGCGGCTCGCGCAATGGCGCAAGAGCCAAACCGAGTCTGTGGCGGAGCGGCCGTCCGACAAATGAGCGCGGCGAAAATTCTTTCGGCGCCGGTAGCCCCCGGCGGCACCATCGGGATTCTCGGCGGCGGGCAATTGGGCCGCATGCTGGCGCTGGCGGCGGCGCGGCTCGGATTGAAGACGCACATCTTTTCCGACGCGGCCGACGCGCCGGCGTTCCAGGTGTCCGCCGCGCGCACCCATGCGCGTTACGACGATGCGGTGGCGCTCGAAGAATTCGCGGCGGCGTGCGACTCGATCACCTATGAATTCGAAAACGTCCCGGCGTCGGCCGCCGATCTGTTGTCCCGGTTGAAGTCGACCAATCCCAATGCGCGCGCGCTTGCCGTCGCGCAGGATCGCGGCGACGAGAAATCCTTCGTCCGCGAACTTAGAATCGCGACCGCGCCGTTCGTGCTTGTGAACGACGCCGAGGAAGCGCGCAAAGCCTTTGCCGGGATCGGCCGTCGCGCCGTGCTGAAGACACGGCGCCTGGGCTATGACGGCAAGGGCCAGAGGATTGTGGCGAGCGCAGAGGAGGCTGCCCGCGCCTTCGATTCGTTCCATGGCGTGCCGACTATCCTCGAAGGCTTCGTGGACTTCGATTACGAGGCATCGGTGGTCGCGGCGCGCGGCGTCGATGGCGCGTTCGCGGCATACGATCCGCCCAAGAACGATCACGAGAATCACATCCTGCGTCGTTCCACGGTTCCCGCGCCGCTGCCGGCCACGCTGGTGGAAGAGGCGAAAGCCCTCGCCAAGCGCATGGCCGATGCGCTCGACTATGTCGGCGTGCTGGCAGTCGAATTGTTCGTGACGAAGGACGGTGCGCTGCTGGTCAATGAGTTCGCGCCGCGCGTGCACAATTCCGGCCATTGGACGATCGAGGCATGCGCGGTCAGCCAGTTCGAGCAGCACATCCGCGCCGTGGCCGGCTGGCCGCTGGGTGATCCGGCGCGGCATTCCGACGCCGTGATGGAAAACATCATCGGCGAAGAAGCGGCCGATTGGCGCGGGCTTGCGGCGAATGGCGGGGCGCTGCACCTTTACGGCAAGAGCGACATCCGCACCGGCCGCAAGATGGGCCACGTCACGTGGCTGAAGCCTAAGACCGGCGCGCGCTGACGTTCGCGAGAATGTCGCTGAGCGACGGCAGCTTCTTCGCGCGTTCCTTCACCTGCGCCTTGAATTTCTCGAAGCGCATGACGTCTTCGATGCGGCGGTCGAGGAAGGCCTGCGTCGCCATTTCGCCGTCGCTGTCGTCGGAGAACCAGCGCAGCAGCGTCGCAGACCAAACCCCCGCGAGGATCGCGCGCTTGGTGTAGAAGTTGAAATCGGTGGAGGTGTCGCCGACGGCGCGCCACATCGCATCGACCGTGCGATACAGCAGCTTCAACGCCAGCGGCGCATGGGGCGGCAGCGTCAGGAACGCAGCGGCGCGGCGCGCGGCCTCCTTGTGGGGGGCGAGCGCATCGAGGCGGGCAAGAACCGCGGTTTTGATGCGCTCGCGGATCTTCATCGCGGCGAGCTTCCTCTTCGCCAGCGCCACTTCCATCTTGCGATCCGAATCGTCCGAGAAGGCTTCGACCAGGCTCTGCGCGCCGTTGGGGAAGAGATGCGCGACTGTGGCCTTATCGGCGCCAGCCTCTTCCCCGGCGCGGGCGAGCACGGCATCGGTGAAACCGTCGAACGGCGCGCGCGCAAGCGCTGCCTGGAGGATCGCGGCCCTTAGCGTTGCTTCGCCGTCCGGTTTCGCCTTGCGCTTCGTCATGGCCGTCCTTCGAAAGACAGGGCGCCGACAGTATCGGCGCCCCTAACGCAAAAGTCAGCACGCGATCAGGGCCCCGGCACGCGATCCGCGGTCGAGCCCGGAACGCTCGGCAGCGTATAGGCAAGTGACGCCTTGCCGGGCTTCGGCATCGTCGATTTCGAAGCGAGACCGAAAAAATAACTCGTCGCGCCCGGACACACACCGCCGCCGGAGAAAGTGAAGACGATCTTGGTTCCCGTCTGCACCGCGGAGGCGAGGCCTACGCTGCCGAGCCCGCCGCTCGTCACCACGAACACGTCGAACTTGCCCTTGGGCGAATAGGGCAACGGCACCACCGGCCCAAAATCAACCGAAAGCGCCTTCACGCAGTTCGCCGCCACCGCGCCCTGCACGGAGGTCAGGTCGACCCGGTAATCGTAGCCGCCGAGACCCGCGCCCGGCGTCGGCGCCACGCCGACATAGGTGCGCGATTGCAGCCGCGCCGATCCGGAATCGCCCGGCGGCGTAAAATTGCCGATCGAGTCGGTGACGGTGATGGTGCAGCTCGGATTGAACACGCAATTCACTGCCGGCGCGCCGACATTGACGATGGTGAGCGGTCCGGCTTCGGCGGCAAACGGAACAAGCGACAACGCAAACGCCAGGCACAAAAAGCTCGGTTTGAAGTTGCTCATGGCAAATGCTCCAGAATCTGCGCAAGGAGCCTGCACCGGCGTCAAGTGTGCGGCAAGATTTCGCAAATATTTATTTGGAGGATTCGCTCTCCCAGCTATTGGCGTTCATTGTCCGGGTCGGCCCTATGCCTAGCTTCGCTTTCGAAGATTAGGTTGCGCAGATCGCTCATCCGCTGCGGGTAGAGGATGCCGTCGAGATGATCGCACTCGTGCTGCACCACGCGGGCATGAAAGCCGCGCGCGGTGCGTGCGATCTGCCGGCCCTCGTGATCGGTGCCGCGATAGCGGACGTGGCGCGGGCGTTCGACGAAGCCACGCAATCCCGGCACGGACAAACAGCCCTCCCAGCCGCCTTCGGATGCCGACTCCACGATCTCGATCTCGGGATTGACGAGCACGGTGAGCGGCGCCGCGCTGTCGAAGCGCTCTTCCTCGGAAAGGCCGGGATCGTTGCGATTCTCCGGCGCCTGGAACACCACCACCCGCCAGGGCACGTGTACCTGGGGTGCGGCGAGGCCGGCGCCGTTGGCATCGATCATGGTCTCGATCATGTCGGCCACGAGACGGCGGATCTCCGGCGCGGTGGGATCGGCCACCGGCTCGGCTTTACGGGCAAGCATGGGATGGCCCATGCGGGCGATTTTCAGGATCGCCATATGACACTCCGAGATCTGTGACCTTTATGCATCAAATTTATCTAACCCTTTGCTGGCACAAGAAAACAGCCAAAAGGTTGTTCCTCACTTTTTGAGGCGATTTCGGTACCCCCTCCCCTCCCCCCTGCACCCAACGGTGCCGGTGGAGTGATTCCGGCCACAAATCTAGGAATTC
>Ga0335085_10012998_pt1 | contig 12220 bp, 9 predicted proteins | sample Lox_Sample_45_FD_206712 | JGI IMG/M metagenome (GOLD analysis project Ga0335085, IMG submission 206712) | Soil microbial communities from Loxahatchee National Wildlife Refuge, Florida, United States - Lox_Sample_4.5 | ecosystem: Environmental > Terrestrial > Soil > Wetlands | place: USA: Florida...
CGTGGTGCGACTGGCGCTGCTCTCCCTGGCGGCGCTCGGCATCGCGGTGCTCGGCGCGCTGCTGCCGGCGACCTGGGCCGCCCGCGCCCGCGCCGCCACGGCGCTGCGGGCCGAATAGCCGCGGGGCCGCCAGCTGCTGTCGCAACGGTGATCGGTAGCGCTCTCCGATACTCAGTAGCGAGGGGATGGACGGCGGAAATGGCTGCATGTAAGGGTTCGATGGCGAGCCGGAGTGTCGTTCAGGCTCGATATCCTGTTCTGACTGGCGTCGGTGCCTAGGAAGGGGAAGGTGCGGTGGTGATCGTGCAGGCGTACCGGTTCGCGCTCGACCCGGCTCCGGGGCAGGAGCGGGCGCTGCGCTCGCACGCGGGCGCGGCCCGGTTCGGCTGGAACTGGGGCCTGGCGGCGTGCCTGGACCGCTACCGCGTGGAACGCAGGTGGTATTCCGGCGCGGAGCTGCACAAGCGGTGGAACGCGCAGAAGAAGGCCGACCCGGCCCTGGCCTGGTGGGACCAGAACTCCAAGTGCGCCTACCAGGAGGCGTTCCGTGACCTGGACCGGGCGCTGCGGGAGTTCACCAGGTCGGTGAAGGGCGAGCGGCGGGGACGCCGGCTGGGCTTCCCGCGGTTCAAGAAGCGTGGCAGGTGCCGGGATTCGTTCCGGCTGACCGGGACGCTGCGCTGCGGGCGGGGCACGGTCACCCTGCCTCGGCTCGGGGTGATCCGCACGCATGAGTCGACGCGGAAGCTGGCCCGCCGGCTGGAGGACGGCACCGCCCGGATCCTGTCGGCGACGGTGTCGCGGAGGGCGCAGCGCTGGTTCGTGTCCTTCACCGTCGAGGTTGACCGGGCGGTCCCGGACCGCCATCCCCGCCCCGGCACCGCGATCGGGGTCGACCTGGGCATCCGGTCGCTGCTCACCGGCGCCGACGACATGGGCACGGTGATCACCATCCCCGGGACGAAGCCGCTGAAGGCGGGCTTGCGCCGGCTGCGGCGCGCCGCCCGCGCGCACACAAGGAAGAGACCCGGGTCGGCGGGCCGCCGCAAGGCCGCCGCCCGGCTGGCCCGGCTGCACGCCCGGGTCGCGAACATCCGCGCGGACGCGCTGCACAAGGCCACCAGCATGCTGGCGGGGCGGTACGAGTCGATCGTCGCCGAGGACCTGAACGTGGCCGGAATGACCCGCAACCGCCGCCTCGCCCGCGCGGTCGCCGACCAGGGGTTCGGCGCCGCCCGGCGGATGCTCGCCTACAAGACCGCCTGGCACGGCGGGACGCTCGTCACCGCCGGCCTGTGGTTTCCCTCATCGAAGAAGTGCTCGGGCTGCGGCGCGGTGAAAGCCAAGCTGGCCCTGTCCGAGCGGACCTACCGGTGCGAAGCGTGCGGCCTGGTCCTGGACCGGGACGTGAACGCCGCACGGAACCTGTTGTCCCTCGCCGCCAGTGGGGCGGAGAGGCGAAACGCCGGGGGAGGGACCGTAAGACCGCGCCCCCGCGGGGCACGACCTGCCGAACCCGGAACCCGGCACCCCGCACGGGGCGAGACCGGGACCGCCGCCCGGCAACAGGCGGCTGCGGCATGAGCGCCCCCGAGCACTCAACCGCAACGGTGACGGGCATGACGGGCGAGCGGCGGCTCCGGGTGGTCATCGGCGAAGACTCGGTGCTGCTGCTCGCCGGCCTGGTCAAGCTCCTGGAGAGCTCCGGCTTCGAGGTGACGGCCACGGCGGGCGACGGCGAGGAACTGCTCGCCGCCGTGGAACGGGAGCGGCCCGACCTGGTGATCGCGGACGTCAGGATGCCGCCGACGCACACCGACGAGGGCATCAGGGCGGCGCTCGCTATCCGAAGCCGCTGGCCGGACATCGCGATCCTCGTGCTGTCGCAGTACGTGGAGGAGCGGTACGCCGCCGACCTGCTCTCCGCCAACACGAGCAGCGTCGGCTACCTGCTCAAGGACCGGGTCGCCGACGTGACCGAGTTCCTCGACGCGCTGCGCCGGGTGGCGGCAGGCGGTACCGCGCTCGACCCCGAGGTGGTAGCCCAGCTGCTCCTGCGCCGCGGCGCTGACCCGCTCGCCGCGCTGACCCAGCGCGAGCGCGACGTGCTCGCGCTGATGGCGGAGGGCAAGTCCAATCCCGAGATCGCCGCCGCGCTGGTGATCACGGAAAGCGCGGTGTCCAAGCACATCAACTCGATCTTCGCCAAGCTCGGCCTGTATCAGGGCGACACCGGGCACCGCCGGGTGCTCGCCGTGCTGCGGTACCTCGGCGCGGCCCCCGCCACCTGAGAACACAGCCACCTGAAAACGCAGCCGCCCGATCACTACCTGGTGCGCCACAATGGCCGGGTGAGCGACGCACCGAGCGACCCCTGGCGGCTTGAGCGGTTCGTGGCGGCGCAGGACCGCTATGGCACCTACGACCGGGCTCTGGCCGAACTGCGCGCGGGCGCGAAGACCAGCCACTGGATGTGGTTCGTCTTCCCGCAGCTCGCCGGCCTCGGCAGCAGCGCGATGGCCCGCGAGTACGCGATCTCCTCGCTTGACGAGGCCCGCGCCTACCTCGCCCATCCGGTGCTCGGCCCGCGGCTGCGCGAGTGCGCCCGCGTGGTCGCCGGCACCAGGGGCAGCTCGGCGGAACGGATCTTCGGCCCGGTCGACGCGAGGAAGCTCCGCTCGTCGATGACGCTGTACGCCGCCGCCGCTGACCCGGACAGCACCGTGTTCCGCCAGGTAATCGATGAGTTCTTCGATGGCATTGCCGATGAGGCGACAGTGACGCGATTGTCAGGCTGACAATCGCGATGCGCGAGCTCAGGTCGGCCGACCGCCCGGTCATCGCCATCGCCGCCCGCTTACCCGGCCCCGCCCCGCCCCCGCCGGTCAGAAGGCCGGCGGCAGTCCCGCGCGGCCCTGGGCGCGCCCGGCCATGGCGGCGGGCACACGGGTCGCCGGGTCGAGCGGGTTGGTGCCGATCGCGGCCACCGAGGCCTCGTCAGGCGAGATCACCGTCACCGACGCGCCGCCGTCCTTCAGCGCGGCCAGCACCTCGCGCAGCGGCATCGGTGAGGGAAGCGGCGAGTCCATGCCGAGCGGCGAGATCACGATGACCCGCTCCGCCCCGGCGGCCAGGTCCGCGTTGTCACCGGAACGCACCCCGCCGTCCATGTAGCGGCGGCCCGCGATCGTGACCGGGGGCCAGATGCCAGGCACCGCGCAGCTCGCGGCGACCGCGTCGACCAGGCTCACCCCCGAGCTGGCCTCGAAGGCGGCGAGCTCACCCGACGTGCAGTCCACCGCGACCAGCCTGGTCGGCGTCAGCGGCCAGTCCCGCGACGGCAGCCGCGACTCGATCACCGCACGTCGCTCGTCTTCCTGCACGGTGTCGGCCTCAAGCGCGAACCGCCCGAAGCCGCGCAGCATCTCATCCTGCGTGGCGGCGCCATCCATGTAGGGCTGCAGGTCGGCGGCGAAGCGCTCCCAGTTGACCTCCGCCATCAGCTCGCGGGACTGCAGCGCGGGATCGACCTGGCGCGCGAACAGCTCGCTGAGCGACAGCCCGCTGCCAAGCTGCGCCGCCACGGTGGCGCCCGCCGAAGTGCCGATCACCTGGTCCGCGCCGCTGATGTCGCTGCCCGCCTCGGCGAGCCCGGCGAGCAGCCCGGTCATCCACGCGATCCCCGCTACCCCGCCACCGCCAAGCACAAGCGCGTGTCCGTCCGCCATGTCCGGTAACGCTAGCACGGTGTCCTCGCCCTGCCCGTGGCGGGAAAGGCGTCGCTAGCGGGCCGCAAGCTCTGTCCGGTGCGCCCAGGCCGCCACGTCGCCGCCCTCGATCGCGACCGCGAGCAGGTCAGGGAAGGCGTCGGGCGTACACGCGAACGCGGGGATCCCCACCGACGCCAGGTAGGCGGCGGCCTCCTGGTCATAGGACGGCGCTCCGTCGTCCGCGAGCGCGAGCAGGGCCACCACGCAGACCCCCGCCTCGCGCAGCGCCCGCAGCCGGGCCCGCATCGCGTCGGCGTCGCCGCCCTCGTACAGGTCGGAGATGAGGATCAGGATCGTGTTCCGCGGCCGGGTGATCAGCGTCTCGCAGTAGGCGACGGCCCGGTTGATGTCGGTACCGCCGCCGAGCTGGGTGCCGAACAGCACGTCGACCGGGTCGGTGAGGTCCGCCGTCAGGTCGGCGACCGACGTGTCGAACGCGACGACCGAGGTGCGCAGCGCGTGCAGCGACGCGAGCACCGCGCCGAACACCGACGCGTACACCACAGAGGAAGCCATCGAACCCGACTGGTCGATGGCGAGCACGATGTCCCGCGCCACCCCGGGCTGGCGGCGCCCGTAGCCGATCAGGCGCTCCGGGATCACGGTGCGGTGCTCGGGCACGTACCTGGCCAGGTTCGCGGCGATGGTCCGGTTCCAGTCGATGTCTCTCGGCTTGGGCCGCCGGACCCTGGCCGCCCGGTTCAGCGCCCCGGTGACCACGGACCTGGTGCGGTCCGCGATCCTGCGCTCGATCTCCGCCACCACCTTCGCGACGACGATCCGCGCCGTGGCCTTCGTGGTCGCCGGCATCATCGCGCTGAGCGAAAGCAGCGTGCCGACCAGCTGCACGTCGGGTTCGATGCTCTCCAGCATCTCCTTCTCGAACAGCAGCTGCCGCAGGTTCAGCCGGTCGATGGCGTCCCGTTGCATCACCTGCACGACGGTGGACGGGAAGTACCTGCGGATGTCGCCGAGCCACCTGGCGACCCGCGGCGCGGACGCACCGTAACCTCCGGCGCGTCCCATCCGGCGGCCGGTCGCGCCGCCACCCTGACCGCTGCCGCCCTGTCCGCCGCCCTGACCGTCGCCGGACTCGCCGCCGTTGTCGTACAGCGCGCCGAGCGCGCCGTCGATCTCCGCGTCCTCCCCGGTCAGCCCCGCGCTGAGGGAAGCGGAGGCGGGCGAGCCGAGCAGCAGCCGCCACCGCCGCAGCCGCTCCGCCTCGTCCGCACCCGGGCCAGGGCCGGCCGCGATGCCCAATTCTCCCGTCACAACCCCGCCTTCCTCGCGGCACTGTCTTTACTCCGGGCACGCCCTTCCGCCGCCGCTCCGCTGTCCGTCACAGCCACTGCTTCCATCGCGGCACCGTCTTTCGTCACAGCGCCGCTCCGCTCAAGATGCCCGCGACGGTCCGCAGCGCGCCCGCCGCCCGCTCCGGGTCGAATGGATGGGCAGAGCCCGCGGCGCCGGTTGCGGCGCCCCAGGGCATCCCCGGCGACCAGGCGCCGTCCCGCGCCGTCCGCTGCCCGCCGAGTGCCCGCGCGGCGCGCCCGATGGCCGCCCGCTCCGGGTTGCTGAACCCGGAGAAGGTCCGCCGCAGCAGCGGCAGCACCTCGAGGAAATCCGGTCCTGGCAGGTCTGCCACCCACTCGTCGAGCACGCCGAGCAGTTCCCTGTCGTGCACAAGCAGCAGGCCGCTCCCGGCGCCCGCCCCGTCCTCGCCCTGCCCGCCGAGAAAGCCCTCCGCCCAGGCCGCTTTGGCCGCCGCGGTCACCCCGACCGACAGTGCCGCGCGGAACCGGACCGCGGCGTCCGCCCAGGACAGCGCCCCGGCGTCAGCGAGCATCCGCACCACGCGGCCTGCCACAAGCCCGTGCACGTCCCGCCGGCCGTCAAGCTGGCGCAGCGCGTCGGCCCACCGGGCGGCAGTTTCCGAGTCAGGCTGCCCGTACACGGCGAGCGCCGCGTGCAGCCCGTCCATCGCGGCCCGCAGCCGGGCCGCCGCGTCATCCGCGAGCCCGCCGGCCGCCCCGGGCAGCCCGGCGCAGATCCGGATCACCAGCGCGTCGACCACGGCGGCGAGCGGCCCGGCCGGCGTGCCGCGCACATTCCCGTACCTGATGGCGCGCACCAGCGCCGGCACCGCCGTCATCAGCGACACCACGTCCTGGTCGGCCGCCGCGACCGCGTCAAGCGATCGCAGCACCGGCGTGAGCGCCGCCTCCGACACCCCGGCGAGCAGCACGGCGGACACCGTCTCGGTCACCTCGGGCAGCGCCGACGCCGACGACGCCCTGGCGACAAGCCGGGCGGCGCACGCCTCGGGCACCGAGGTGCCCCAGATGGCCGCGTCGATCACCGCGACGGACAGCGGCGGCTGCCAGGCGAGCGTCCACGTCTCGCGGAAGGTTCCCGTCGACCTGACCGACGACTGCGTGAGCGTGCCGAAGCCGATGCCAAGCGCGTCAAGCTGATGCAGGAACTCCGACCGCCGCCGGTCCAGGTCGCGGCGCAGGTCCAGGTCGAGCGCGACCGCTAGCGGCGCGATCTTGAGGCGGAGCGTCCTGGCGCGAGCCCGCAGGTCGGCGTCGAGCGGAACCGGCGGCGCGTCGTCAGGGACGCTGCCGAGCAGCTCGCCGACCACCAGGTCCCTGGTCACGTAGCCGGCGACAGCCGGCGATCCCTCGCAGAGCACGGCAAGGGTCGCCTCGCTCACCTCGGTCAGCCCCGGCGCGGGCCTGCCGCGCAGCGAGGCCAGCGACGACGCGAGCCGCACCCCCTCGATCACATGCGCCGACGAGACCGGCAGGTCGCGCTCGCGCAGCACCCCGGCGACCCGGGTCAGCCACCGCTCGACGGGCCGGTCCCGGGCGCTGAACAGGTGGTGGTACCAGCCGGGCGAGCCGATCCCCGCCCCGTATCCGGAGGCGGTGGCCAGCCGCGAATGCGTCCACGGCACCCAGGCGAGTGCGGCCTTCCGCTTGGGTAGCCCGCGAAGCAGCGCCGCGTCGGCGGCGGCAGCAGGCAGCGGTCCGGCCAGCACGGGCGCGTGCCAGGCGCCGCAGACGACCGCGACCACGCCGGCGGTCTCCTTCAGTGCGCCGCGCAATACCTGCCGCATGTGCGCCTCGCGCGCCCGCTCGCGCGGCGACGGCTCAGGCATCCCCGCCCGCAGCTCCGCCATCGCCTCGGTGAGCGCGGCGAACGGGGACGACCCGTCCGTCCGCACCTCGATCAGGTCTTCCCACCAGCGTTCTGGATCGTCATGTCCGGCCGCAGCGGCCAGCGCACTGATCGGGTCGTCGGCGTAGTCAAGGCTGGCGAATTCCGGAGCCTCAGCGTCGTTTCCCGCCCCTTCGCGGTGCGCCTCCTGGTCCGCCTCCGTGCTTTCGCCGTCGGCGGGCCCGGCTGGCTCCCCCTGCCTCTCCGGCCGGTCCTCGCGGGCGAGCACCATGCCGGCTGGCAGGTCGCAGAACCGCACGGGCACCGCGTTGCGCGCCGCCCACAGCAGCGCCTGCCACTCGGGTGAGAACACCGCGAACGGCCAGAACGCCGACACCCGCGGCTCGTCGGGCGCGTAGCCGAGCAGCGCGACGGGCGGTGACATGCCAGGTGCCGCGGCGAGCCCGAGAAGCGGATCGGCGTCGGCCGGTCCCTCGATCAGCACGATCGAGGGCCGGACTCGGTCTAGTTCGGCGACCACAGAGCGCGCGGACCCGGGCCCGTGATGCCGCACGCCGAGGACTGTTACTCTCCCCTCGCCGCCGCGTGCTCGGGACCCCTGTCCTTCCCTCGTCGTTCCTCCCTCGTTCCTCGGTCGTCGCTCCTCAGCCCAGGCCAGGGGCGCACGCTTTGGCTCGCGGAGGGGAGCCGGGGGAGGAGGAGTCACGGAGCGACCTCGCGGCAGGCACGATAGAAGTCCGCCCAGTCCGGGCGGTCGCGGACGACCGCCTCCAGGTACTCCGTCCACACGCCGGCGTCCGACACCGGGTCCTTGACGACGGCGCCGGTGATACCCGCCGCGATATCCGCTGCGCGGAGTACCCCGTCGCCGAAGTGCGCGGCCAGCACGATCCCGCTGGTCACCACCGAGATCGCCTCGGCGGGGGACAGGGTGCCCGTGGGGGACTTCAGCCGCGTCCGCTGGTCCGCGGTCACCCCGGAACGCAGCTCGCGGAACACCGTCACCACCCGCCGGATCTCTTCGGCGGCCGATGGCACCTCGGGCAGCTCAAGTGTCCGGCCGAGTTCCCCGACCCGCCGGGTGACGATGTCCACCTCTTCGTCCTCGCTCGCGGGCAGCGGCAGCACCACGGTGTTGAACCTGCGGCGCAGTGCCGACGACAGGTCGTTCACGCCGCGGTCCCTGTCGTTCGCGGTGGCGATGACGGAGAACCCGCGCACCGCCTGCACCTCGGTGCCGAGCTCGGGGATCGGCAGCGCCTTCTCCGACAGGATCGTGATCAGCGCGTCCTGCACGTCGGAGGGGATGCGGGTCAGCTCCTCGATCCGCGCGACGCGGCCCTCCGCCATCGCCGTCATCACCGGGGACGGGACGAGGGCCGCGCGGGACGGGCCCTCGGCGAGCAGCCGTGCGTAGTTCCAGCCGTACCTGATCGCCTCCTCGGCGGTCCCCGAGGTGCCCTGGACCAGCAGCGTGGAGTCGCCGGACACGGCGGCGGCCAGGTGCTCAGACACCCAGGTCTTGGCGGTGCCCGGCACGCCGAGCAGCAGCAGCGCCCGGTCGGTGGCCAGGGTCGCGACCGCGACCTCGATCAGCCGCCGTGGCCCCACGTACTTGGGCGTGATCACGGTGCCGTCGGCTAGCTCGCCGCCGAGCAGGTATGCCACGACGGCGCGCGGCGATAGCCGCCAGGACGGCGGCCGCATCCCGTCGTCATGACGGGCGAGCGCGGCGAGTTCCCCTGCGTACACCTGCTCGGCATGGGGTCGCAGCAGAACTGCGGCCTCAACGGTGGCGGTCAACGTTCTCTCCTTCATTCGGCGGCGTCATAAGGTGGGTTAGCTCCGTGTTTGCCAGCACCGTGGTGTCAGCGCAGTTCAGCGAGGAAGGCACGGCGCAGCGTGATCGTTTCCGCGGCGGCCCGCATCGCGGGCATCCAGGGCATGGCCTCCGGCGTGGCGACCGCCAGCCGGGTCAGCTCGGCCGCGTAGTCTCGCGCGCCGCTCGTGGGCATCGCCCGCCCCGCGGCGTCGAGCAGGGTCTGGGTGAATTCCGTCAGCAGCGGCCGACCTGCCGCGCGGTCAAGCGCGCCGAGCACGGCCTCAGCGACCACGCCCGGCCAAGGTGCCCGGTGGCCGGCGAGCTCGGCCATGACCCGCTGGGCCTGCGGCGGCCTGGCGTCCTTGCCGACAGCGTCCAGCAGTGCGGCGGTCCGCGCCGCCCGCGCCGCCGCCGGCAGCAGGCCGGCCAGCGTTGCGTCGGCCACCCACACCGACGGCGGCCGGTTCACCCACTGCTGGTCCGCGTCGAGCAGCGCGGCCGCCCAGTCCGCAAGCTCCGGGCCGGCCGCGTCCGAGCCATTCCGCGCGGCCACGCCCGAGCCGTTCTGCCTGGCGATGTCCGAGCCGTTCTGGTCGGCTCCGTCCTGGCCCTTCTGCCCCGAGGCGGCGTCGGTCTCGGCCTGCCGGGCGACGGCGAGACGCCAGCCGGCCCGCACGTCGATCGCCGCCGCACCCGAGACGGGGAGCGCCACCAGCTGTGCCGGCGTCATCCGCAGCCGGGCGGTCCACTCGGACGGCAATGCCCCGGCGACCAATTGTGCGAGCAGCCACCCGGCATCGTCGCTCCAGCCGGGCGGCGCTCCGCTGTCCACTCCGTCCCTGAGGGCCGCCTTGTCCGTCACGCGCGGCAGGGACGCCATGAGCCGTGCGCCGGGACCGTCGCCCTCCAGCCGCAGCGCCTCCGCCGCCCGCCGCGACGCGCGCCGCTGGAACGCGGAATCCGGCAGCCGGGCGAGCAGCCGCCTGGCGGCCGCGCGCACCTCGGCGGCCCGGTCGCCGAGCGCGTTCTCGAGGAATTCCTCGTCGGCGGCGGACAGCCCGCGGCCGAGCATCCCGAGCAGCGCCGCCCGCTCCTCCTTGGACTCGCGAGTCCAGCCGTCGGCGAGCAGTTCGCGTCCCGCGCCGGGATCGCGGCCCCGCAGCCGCGCCAGATACCTGCGCCGGTCGGCAGGTCGTCCGACGCGCCACACCTCGGCATCGCCCAATGACCCGGCGTCGTCCGGCCCGTCGGCTGCCGCGTCCGCGACCTCATGCCACTCGGTCCGGTGATGGGCGAGCCAGCGGCCGCGCATGCCGAGTACCGAAGCTACGGCGGGTCGCAGCGCCGGCGTGCGCGACGCGAGGTCAAGCATGTCCGGCAGCAGCTGCGCCCGCAGCACGTACCCCGCGTCGCGCATCGCGTCGAGCAGGTCGGCGAGCCCACCCGTTGCGTTCACGGCGGACTGGCGCGGCCGGCCACGACCGTTGAGCATGCTGAGCGCCCGAGCACCCGCCGCGGACAGCTCCCTCTCCGCACCACCGCCCGGACCGCCCGTCGCCAGCGCCATGCCGCTGGCGAGCTGGACGCCGGCCCGTCCCGCCACGGTCAGCAGCGCCGCGGCGTCGAGCAGCGCGGCCGCCGGGTCGGTGGTGTCCAGCCGCTCCGCGTACTCGGAAGCCACGCCGTCGAGCTCAGCCGGAGTGAACCCCTTGCGCGACACGCCAAGCGCGGCGGCCGCCACCAGGTCGTCGAAGGTCAGCCCGCTCATCGAAGTTGCGGCGTGGAATCCCTGGCTTTCAGGCCGGGGAGGAAACGCCGCTTCCCCCTCTCGCGTGTCGGCTCATCCATTACAGCTCCTTTCTGTAGCATTCAAACATGCGTACGGCGTACAAGTGCCGGGCCTATCCAGATCCCGAACAAGCGAGCGTGCTGAGCCGCACCTTCGGCTGCGTCCGCGTGGTGTGGAACCGCACCCTGGCCTGGCGGCAGGCCCGGTACCGCAACGGGCGGGCCGGCACGAGTTACGGCCAGGCGGGGGCCTACCTGACCGCCCTGAAGGCCACCGTGGAGTTTGGCTGGCTGAATGCGGTGTCCAGCGTCCCGCTGCAGCAGGCGCTCCGCCACCAGCAGGCCGCGTTCACCGGCTTCTTCGCCGGCCGCGCCCGCTACCCCAGGTACAAGACGCGCGGCGGGCGGCAGTGCGCCGAGTACACCCGCTCGGGGTTCCGCTACCGCGACGGGCAGCTGCTGCTGGCCAAGATGAGGCTGCCGCTGGCCTTCGCCTGGTCCTGGCCGGATGTGGACCCGGCGTCGCTTGATCCCAGCACGGTGACGGTCTCCCGCGACCCGTGCGGGCGCTGGTACGTCTCCTTCACCGTGGAGATGCCCGAGCCCGTGCCGCTTCCCCCAGCCAGTGCCGTCGTCGGCGTGGATCTGGGCATCAAGGATTTCGCGGTCACCAGCGACGGGAACAAGATCGCGAACCCGCGAAGCCTGGGCCGGCGGGAACGCGGCCTGGCCCGCTACCAGCGGCGCCTGGCCCGCTGCCAGAAAGGCTCGTCGAACCGGGCCAAGGCCAGGGCCAAGGTGGCCCGTGCCCACCGCAAGGTCCGCGCGTCGCGGTCGGACTTCCTGCACCGCACCTCGGCCCGGCTGGTCCGTGACCACGACGTCATCGTGATCGAGGACCTGGCCGTGACGAATATGGTCCGCAACCGGTCCCTCGCGAAGGCGATCTCGGACTGCGGCTGGGGTGAGTTCCGCCGCATGCTCGAGTACAAGGCCGCCCGGGCCGGGCGGCAGCTGATCGTGACCGGCCGGTTCTACCCGAGCAGCAAGACCTGCCACGCCTGCGGCCACCTGCTCCCGGAACTGTCCCTCAGCACCCGGGCATGGCAGTGCCCGTCCTGCGGCACCCGGCACGACCGGGATATCAACGCCGCGAAGAACATCCTGGCGGCAGGTCTTGCCGTTACTGCCTGCGGAGCTGATGTCAGACACTCCGGGACCTCCCGGGTGCGGTCGGCCGTGAAACAGGAACCCCGGCCCGCGAGGGCCGCAATCCCCACCATCCAGGACGGGGAGTAGTCAAAGCGTCACCGCCTGTTCGCCGTGCCAGGTCGTCAGCGCGACCAGGCCGTCTGGATGCCATTCGCCCGCCACCGTGACCGGGTGGCCGCCGGAGACCGCGAGCACCGTCCACAGCGAGTCGCGGTCCGCGAGCGGGAGCGCGAGGCCGGCGTTGTCGGCCAGCCGCCAGCGCTGCCCGCCGCCGGACGGCACCGGGGTTCCGGCCAGAAACGCGGGCCACGTGGTGGCCCACGGGTCTTGTTCTAGACCGGCTGCCCACTGGGCCAGCAGGGTGGCTCCGTCGTCCGCGGGAAGCGCCAGGCCGGCTCGGACCGGATCGCCGTGCCGCGCGCCGACGACCGCGCGCAGCGGCGGC
>Ga0335085_10012999_pt1 | contig 12220 bp, 9 predicted proteins | sample Lox_Sample_45_FD_206712 | JGI IMG/M metagenome (GOLD analysis project Ga0335085, IMG submission 206712) | Soil microbial communities from Loxahatchee National Wildlife Refuge, Florida, United States - Lox_Sample_4.5 | ecosystem: Environmental > Terrestrial > Soil > Wetlands | place: USA: Florida...
CGCCGTCCGGGCCGGGACGATGCACGGCATGAAGGGCCTGGAGTTCCAGGCGATCGCCGCCATCGGCGTCGCCGAGGGTGTGGTGCCGACGCCCGCGGCGGTGACGCCTGCGGACGTGGATTCGGTAGCCTACACACAGGATCTGAAGCGTGAACTGTGCGAGCAATTCGTAGCCTGCACGCGCGCGCGTGACTACTTGTACCTCTCCTACAGTGGTAGACGGAGCCCGTTCCTGCCGCCGTGAGGGATATCAGGTCAGCTGTCCGCTGATTAGCTCACGGAGCTGTACGGGGTTGGCCAGGGCGGCTTCCTGCGGATTATGCGGTGTCCGCGCCGCCTCATACCCAATCTGCTAGCAGAAGCTAGCGGCTCGTGTACTGGCCGATGCCGTACTGGGTGAGTAGGTCGATGAGTTGCTTGCCACCGATCAGGGTGAGGGGTTTCCCTCCGGCGAACTCTTGGGCGCTGGGGCCGAATTCAGCGGTTGTGACGAGGATTCCTTTGGTAGCACCTTCGTGGAGCATCGTGCCGTAGAGGTCCCGGACCGGGGCTGGGGGGATCGTGCTGCGGTACCTCTTGACCTGGATTACGAGCTTGCCGCCACGGATCGGGTCTGGGTCCATTGCCCGGACGTCGACACCACCGTCGCCGGACCGTTGGGTGGTCATGACTTCCATTCCCATGGCTTTGAAGAGGGCGGCCACCAGGTCTTCGAAATCGATCGGGTCTAGATCCATGAGATTGAGCTGTATGGCGTCGACCTCGTCGGGCGGTTCGCTGACGGCCGCTGTCGCGAGCCGGGCAGGATGAACAGGTACGAGACTGTCCGGTCTGGCGGACAGTTGGCCATTGAGGCCCTCCAGACAGCTGACCGGATCGACTCTGGCCAGGTCCAGGCGACCGAAGGCTGAGCGCTCTGCGCTGGCTGCAAGCAGGAATACTTTGCTGCGACGACCGGTCGAGGGGTCAGCGCAGTCGACGAAGCCATTCACGGTTACGGTCTTGACAAGACGTCCGCGGTCCGATCGGAAGATTTCGGCGAATACGGCTAGCGCACTTTGCGCAAGAACCTTCTTGTAGAGCGCCTTACGCTCGCCTGCCGGGCGGGAGATCCGCGTTTCTCGATCATCAGTCTTGATGTACCGGTAACGGCTGATCGGAGGCACGATGCTGAAGTCCGGGAGTTCCCAGTCGACCAGCAGGTGGCTCTCTGCACGATCCCAGTCAGTGCGGACTCGGCGCGAGAAGTTATCTGGCCAGCCGACCGAGGCGTACAGCGCGGCCGCAAAGTACTCGCAGACGGCGCTCCGGTCACCGGAAGCCATCTGGTGACCGATCAGCCGGACCTGACCGTTGTGGTCCATGATCCGCCTACGCTCGCTGTCGGCCCATGCCAGGTATTGCCGATGGTAGTCAGCGAGCTGTCGTTGCCGCTGTTCTTCCGCCTGGATCGCTTGGCGCCAGTCGTGCTCGAACTGAGCCTGGGCGCGCTGGCTTGCCTCCTGATGCTCCCGGCGGCCTGCCGAACTGAACGCACGCAGTCCAGTTGGCGGCGGGATCTGATACGCACGCTGATCAGGCATCGGGACTCGAACAGCAAGCGGCCCGGGAGCAAACGGCGGAACCGTCGTGTCCCGCATCAGCTGCTCGAGCTGGAATGGTGGTGCAGCCAGTACGTTTGGCAAGATGCAATCGAGCCTGGTTATCTGGGCGTCCAATTCAGCAGTGCGTGCCGCAGCGTCCGCTTCCCGTCCTTGCTGATAGGTGCGAAGCGCCTCACGCTGGTCCCTTGCCTGAGCCCTGAGCGCAGCCCGCTGCGCCCGTGCCATTTGCTCTTGTTCTGCACGCCACGCTCGTTGCTGTGCCTCCTGCTGGCGTCGCTGCGCCTCAGCCCAGGCCCCAAGGACACCGCTACTCTGCCTTCGCGCCACTGCTCCTCCCCTGCCGGGACAATACGATAGCGGGAAAGGAAAGGTTTCAGGTACTCCGGGAACCGCCGGGGGATCTGCCCTCTATTAGTGCGCGTAGCTGGCCTGGAGTCGGCCACGGCGGCTTTCTGTGGATCATTCGGTGGCAGTTACTGCAGAGCAGGGCTAGATCGCTGATTCTTGTTTCGCGTTCACCGGTCTCGTGGAGTGGCTGAACGTGATGGCATTCGATATAGCCTTCTCCCCTGTCACCGTAGATCTGCCCGAAGTTGAAATCGCACACCTCACAAGTTAGCGGGTCGCCGCGGTGCAGTACGCTCCGGATCTTCTTGCGACGCAGTCCAGGATTCCGCTCGCGCTCGGCGTGGAAGCGCCATAGGTATCGGCCTTCCAGGACACTGCCGTCGTCCTCTTGGAACTTCGGGGCGTTCTCCGGCGAGTCGGTTAGCGCATCCTGGAGCAGATCCTGCGCGATTTGGTGCATCGCATCAGGTGTCGCGTAGAACCGGCCCATGACGTTGCGGTCCATTTCGCTGCCGTTGGAACGCCATTTCCTCCAGTTGGGAGCGACCGAGGCCAGGTTGTGTGTCTTCCGTGCTACGCCATCCTCGTTCCGGAAACTGCTCAGCCGCGCCTCGGGCGGATGCAGGGACATGCGTCGGAGGATGCCGGACAGCTCGATGACCCGCTGATCCTCGGGAGGCAGCGGCTGCCAGCCATTCTGGAAAACCAGATCACACGCGAGAACGGTCTCGTCCCATTCCCAGTCAGGGTTCCTGCGCACGACTTCCGGCATGTTCCGATGCTAGTCAAGGTGGCAACGCGTTGCATTCGGCGACACGTTGCGACACGCGGGCGCCATGATTGGAGCCGGGTCGAGGTGCGGTAGCACTCGTCGTTCGATAACGGGATCGGTGCGCGCTGAAGCACATTTCTTATCGTGACAGGATCGTCTGGTGCCGCTTCCTGGCTACCGTGAACAGTTCATGGCGCAACTGCTTCCGGGTGCGGCCGCGAGTCTTGGTCGCGTGGCAGTTCGGGCACAGCGCGATCATCTGCTCTGGGTGGTCCGGGCCGCCCCGGGCGAGATCCTGGATATGGTCCACCTCCAGGATCGGGCGTCCGGCATCGGTGATGTCCTGCGGCTCGCCCGTGCAGCGCGGGTTCTCGCAGTGCCCTTCGCTGCGCAGCAGCACGGCACGGCGCGCCGACTCCAGGCGCAGGATGTCCACGCTCATCCGCGGCTGGCCGAACCTGGTGCCGCGATCGCCGGTACCGGCTCCGATCCCGCACAGGCGGCGGTACTCCTCCTCCAGCGGGCTCCGGGCTAGGATCACGTCACCGGCCGGGACCTCATCGTCGGCGATGTCAGCGCCCGCGAGCCCCGCATCAGCCAGGATCGCGTCATCGCCGGCGTCCTGAAGACACTTATCCGCTATCGTCGCGACCGCTGCGACGCGGGCCTCCCCCGAATACCGGACGAGGTTGTAGACCCGTGCGGGCAGGCCGCCCGCTGGCCGGTTGCTCGCGAACCAGCGCAGCGGCGCGTTGCCGTGCGCGGGCGGCACCGGCCGCGGACCGCGAAGATCCCACAGGCCAGCGTGATACAGCGCCGCGACCGGGTAGTGCGGCCGTGGATGTTCCCCGTGACGTTCGAGGAACCCGCCGAGCGCGGCCTCCGTCTCGGGCCATTCCGCCATCCGCGCCAGGCCCTGATGGGCACGGCCGAACGCCCACAGCAGGGTCAGCGGTTGGTAGAGCGCCAGGCGGCCATCCGATGACCGGTACCGCCGCAACGCGGAGAGCCGCTCGATCAGCTCCCCTACGGTCAGGCCAGGCACCGCCTGCGTCACCTCGAAGCCGAGACGGCTCAGCAAGCGCCCGACGGTCGCCGCCCCGCCGCTGAAATCGGCGGCGGTAAGCGGTTCCTGGCCGGGAAGGAAGCCGTGCGCGGCACCCACGATCGCCTTCGAATCGTAGGTCTTGCCGTCAACCACCAGACGGTACGAACGGGCCGCGCCGAAGTGATACTTTTCGAGGAACCGGTCCTGGCCAAGCCGGTCATACTCCGCCACGGCCTGGAGGATCTCGCGGCGGGACAGCTCTGGCAGGGCCACACGGACATGGTAGGCACCTGCGTCCGGCAACGCGTTGCCGTCAATAGACATCGCGGTACTATCGCGGCCACGGCCCGTGCTATCCCCGCGACACCGTGCCGACGAACGGCTCCTGCTACGAGATAAAGTCAGCGGGATCGTCATTCTTGACGGCTCGAGGGTGGCGCGCACGGATGCGGGATCATTCTGGTTGCCTCGGTGTGGCGCCGCACCACGCCAGCTACCAGAGGGCGCTGCGCTCCAAGCTGGTGGAAGAGGCGCAGGAAGCGGAGGCGGCTTCGGATGAGCAACTGGCTTCGGAGCTGGCCGACGTGCTGGAGGTTCTCAGGGCGCTAGCCCAGGCTCACGACATGAAGTGGGAGGACATCGAGCTTCAGGCAACACGTAAACGAGCCGAGCGGGGCGGCTTCGATCGCGGGATCTTCCGCGAGCACGTCGACCAGGACTAGGGTTACGCCGGTAGGGCATCCCTGCTGGCTAGGAAGCGCTGCTGGGTGGGGTGGATGGTGTCGCTGCCTGAGCATTCCAGCGGCACAGCTTCCGGACGTCGCAGCGCTTGCAGGGAGGGCCGGGGCTGGCGCGGAAGTCGCGGGCCCGCAGGCTACGTACAGTGTCCTCGACGAGTTGCTCGCTGGCCGCGATTGCCTCGGATGAGACGTCGACGGGGTCACGGTCGGCGGCCTTGAGGTCGTGGACGTAGGCGGCGCGGACGTTCAGACCTTCCCGGCGGCCGGCGTCCGTATAGACGGCGAGCTGGAGAGCGTAGTCGTCGTGGGCCTCTGGATCAGTGGAGGTCTTGTAGTCGACGATGGCCAGCGACTCGACCTCGCCACCCTCCTTGTCCAGGATGACGTCGGCCCGGCCGGTGATGATGGCAGTGGAAAGGTGGAGTTCGAAGGGGCGCTCGGTTTCCCAAATCCGGTACAGGTCGTCGTGGTACTCGGTCATGTAGGAACGCACGAGACGGCGGGCCGCCTCCTTCAGCAGGCGGTGGGCGGGTTTGCTGGCGGCGGGGAGGAAGAAACCCTCATCGAGCATCTGCCAGACTTCCTGGAAGTCAGGGGGCCGCCCACGGCTGAGGGTGTACTCCGCTATCGCCCGCAGGACGTGGTGGACCGCTTTGCCGTAGCCAAGCTCGGGCGCCAGGAACGGCTGGAAGCCGAGCAGGTTGCGCAGCCGGTACGAGAACCCGCAGGAGCGGTAGGCGGCTAGCTCGCTGAACGTCAGCGTGACCGGTTCGTCGGCTTCTTCCTTGACGATTCGGTCGACTGATGGCAGAGGAAGCGGCAAGTCGGCCGCGTCTCCCCTGACTTCAAGATGATAGGGCGAGGCGGCGATCCGGTTCTTGATCCGCTCGTGCCGGGACAGCGACAGCCAGTCGCGTGCCCTGGTCATCGCCACATAGAAAAGGCGGCGCTCGTCAGCGTCGGAACCCTCGTACCGGGCCGGGCTGAACAGGTGCCTCGGGATCAGCCAGTTTCGGGCACGGCCAGTCCGGGAGGAAGGGAAGCGGTTCTTGGTCAGTGACGGCACGAACACCACGCGCCATTCCAGGCCCTTGGCCTTATGGATGGTGGTGAGATCCACGGCGTCGACGAGGACGTCGGGCTCCCCGTCGAAGTCCTCGTAGGCGCCCCGCGCGTAGTTCGAGATGTAGATGGCCAGGTTGCCGTAGTACCATGAACCCCGGTCCTGGCCGCCGATCTGGGTGCCGGGCTGATCAGGATCGGGCCTGCTGCGCCGGCGGACGGATTCGTAGTCGGCCAGGATCGAGGAGCATCGCGCCAGCGTGCCCAGGCGTGAGCTCATCAGCAGGTCGTCGGGATCCCAGTCGGCCACGCCGAGGTCGGCGAGTAGTTCGTAGAAGTCACCGACCAGGTTGACCGGGCGCTCGTCGCCCGGGACACTCGCTTTCAAGTTCCGCAGCCGGTCTCGTACCGCTTGGCTGCGGGCAGGGCCTAGCCGATAAAGGTCGTCATATCCCGCGAAGACCACCTCGTCCGCCAGGATCTCACCCCAGCTATAGCGATCCGCCGACCACGTGTGACCAGCTAGCCAGGCGTAGGTCTGGCCGAACAGCTGAGCTTCGGGGCGAGTGAACAAGCCAGTACGGCCGGCGGGCTGCACGGGCACGCCGTGCTCGTCGAACGCGTCGAGAAGCGCTGGGTACGACACACGGCCCCGCACCAAGACCGCGATGTCACGGTAGGGCAGTCCGGCGGCGTGCAGCCGCTGGATCGTCTCGGCGATCCGGTCACATTCCTGTGCCTCGGTATCGGCTGTCCAGGTGACAATCTCGGTCGGCGTGGGGGCATGGACGGCACGCATCTCCTTGTCCAGGCGGCCGGGGATGGAGCGGGCGAACTCGGCCGCGGCGGCCACGATGCGAGGACGGCTGCGCCGGTTCTCGGTGATCTTGAAGGTGCGCACCTGTGGATAGCGAGCCTCAAACTCGACGATGTTACGTACGTCCGAGCCACGCCACTGGTAGATGGCCTGGTCATCGTCGCCTACGACGCAAAGCTCGACGTCGCGGCCGGTCAGAAGGCTAATCAGCCGCTCCTGGGCCGGGTTCACGTCCTGGTACTCGTCGACGATCAAGTGCCGGAGCCTGGCCTGGACGGCGCCCGCCACCTCGGGCCGCTCTAGCTCGGCCACCGCCCGGGAGATCAGCTGCCCGTAGGTGAGCAGCCGGAACCGGTCCAGAAGCTGGTAGAAATGCTCCGCCAGCCCACGCAGCGGCTCTTCCAGCGCAGTTAGGGAAATGAGCTCGTTCTCGACTACCTCGAGGTTGGTGAGAAAGGCACCAATGGACGTGAACAGCTTGCCCGTGAGGTTCTTGAGGCCGAGAGCAGGCTCCTCCCGGCACAAAAATGCGGTCAGGCGCCGTTCGTCCAGCACATCGAACGTCTCGTACCGAGGCACGTGCTGCTGGAGCAGGCGGAAACAGTAAGCATGGATCGTTCCCACGAAGGCGGCACCCAGCCGGTCGAGTGCTTCCGGGCCGATCCGTTCCTCGACGCGGGCGGAGATCCTGGCCTTCAGTTCCTGGGCGGCCCGCTCGGTGAACGTGAACGCGATGATGCCTGCGGGATCCGCGCCGTCCGCCATGAGCTCGGCGAAGCGCTGCGCGACCACCTCGGTCTTGCCGGAACCTGCCGAGGCGATGATCTGCAGATGCGAGCCGCGGTGCCGGACCGCCGCCAGCGCGTCACCAGAAAGAACAGGCGCGGTCATTCCGAAACCAGACAACGGCAATCTGGCATCCGGCGGCGGAAAAGCAGCGTTAATGCATCTTCCGAAAAGCTTTCCGCATGAACTCGGCCTGCCTCGCCCATCGTATGCATCATGCCTTGATCGTAGGCTATTTCGCCGACGGCGCGGTGATAATCCTCGCCAGGAGGAATACGACCCGACACCGAGGGGTACGAACAAGGGGCCAGCCGGGGGAATGAAAGTGCCGGACTGAGCGCAGGTGGGCGAGTAGTGTACTCATTGACTTTGGTTCTCCTCTCCGGTCCCATCGCCTCCGGCAAAACCACGCTCGCCAGGAATCTCGCCAAATATGTTTCCGCCGGGTACATCAGCACCTCCGACCTGATATCGGCCGGGGCTGGCCAGCGCCTGGACCGTGGTGAGCTTCAGCGACGGGGGCTGGGCGCCGAATTCCAGGGAGCCGGCTGGATCATCGACGCGATCAAGCGAATTGCATCCGAGACTCCTCCCGTGGGCGTAATAGTCGTCGACGCGGCCAGGACGCTGGAGCAGGTCGGCGAGCTCCGCAGGGCCGACCCGGGCGCCTGGCGGATCTTGCACGTCCACCTGCGCGCGGACGACGGTCAGCTCGCCGAGCGTCATGAGGCACGCCGGGATGACAGCCGCGCGAGCTGGCAGCAGGTGATGCAGGCGCCAACCGAGGCGGCAGCGAAGGTATTGGAAGCGGAAGCTGACGCCGTCATCGACACGACACGGGCCACGGCGGAAGACGTGGCGGCACGGGTGGCGGCCCGGATCCTCCGCATCGCGAAGCGTGGCGGGGAATACGTCGACGCCCTGGTCGGCGGCCAGTGGGGCAGTGAGGGGAAAGGAAACCTGGCCTTCTTTCTGGCTCCCGAGTATGACCTGCTAGTGCGGGTCGGCGCCCCGAACGCGGGACACAAGGTGCGCACCCCGGACGGCACCGTATACACCCACCGCCAGCTGCCCAGCGGGACGCTGGCCACGGATTCGCGACTCCTCCTGGGACCCGGAGCGGTGATCGACGTCGAGGTCCTGCTGCGCGAGATCACCGAGTGCCGGGTCTCCACCGGGCGGCTATCCGTGGACCCGAACGCTCTGGTCATCGAGGAGGCCGATGTCCAGCGCGAGACGGGCCTGAAATCCGCCATCGGCTCGACCGGAACCGGGGGCGGCGCAGCGCTGGTCCGCCGCATCGAACTACGAGGAAACCCGGGAGGTGTGCGGACGGCCAAAGATATTTCCGAGCTATCTCCATACATACGCGAGTCCGGAGCAGTGCTCGAGGAGACACGAGCCCAGGGCGGACGGATTTTCGTCGAGGGCACACAAGGAACTGGCCTGAGTATCCTCCACGGCTCGTTTCCGCACGTCACGTCGCGGGACACGACGGTAGGCACGCTGTTGGCCGAGGTCGGTGTACCACCCCAGCTACTGCGCAGGGTCATCGTCGCCTTCCGCGCGTACCCGATACGCGTGGGCGGCCGGTCGGGCCCGATGGGTCGTGAAATTACCTGGGATACAGTGGCGCACCGCTCGGCCTCGCCGGCCGGCCTGATGAAGGAGACCGAGCGGGGCTCGGTCTCGGGTAACCCGCGCCGGGTGGCCGAGTTCTCCTGGGTTCAGCTGGTAAATTCGGTAAGGCTGAACGGGGCGACGGATCTCGCACTCACTTTTGCCGACTACATCGACGCCCGGAACCGGGGTGCGCGGCGATTCGGTCAGCTGACGGAGGAAACCATCGACTTTATTCACGAGATGGAGAACGTCGCGGCAGTTCCGGTTTCTCTCGTCTCCGCCGGTTTCGACGGGCGCGGGCCGATCGACCGAAGGCTATGGTAGGTGGAGTGCGTCACAATTTCGTCAACGACATCGGAGACTATGCCAAGTACGCCCTACTCCGCGCGCTTTGCGCCGTGGGCGAGGGTACTGTGCGCCTGGGCGTCATCTGGTATCTGACCAGCCATGCCGAAGACAACAACGATGGCCGCAAACGCGCTCACTTGCTCACCGCCGGCTGGGATGACCTGGACCCGGACCTGCTCGCTGGGATGAGGCACATCGAGGATTCCCTGCACAGCCAGGATCAACTCGACGTCGGCCTGATCGAGACCTCAGGGATCCTGCCGCCTGGCACAGCGTACTTCTCCGAACCTGTACCGCGTGCACCGGGAACCGCCAGGAAGCGCGTATCCGAGCGTATGGCCTGGTTCGATCGGGCACGTAAGGCCATGGCCCACTGCAACCTGGTATTCCTCGATCCAGATAACGGGCTCGAGGTCCCGTCTGCTCCCATCACCTCGCCACTTGCGAATAAGTACGCTACCGTGGCCGAAATCGCGGCGCTCCTGGAAGCCGGTTCTGGCGTCGTGCTCTATCAGCACGGAAGCCGGACACCCTGGCGGCAACAAAGAGAGAATATATGCACGCGGATAGCGACGGGAACCGACCGGGACGTCACGATAAGCTCGCTGAGGTTCGGCGCCTTCGGCGCCAGGGCTTTTTTCTGTGTCACAGTCGACAAGGAATTGACCGCCATAGTCCAGAGCGGGTTCGAACAGCTGCGGCGGCGGGTGGCCACCTGGGATAAGTCGAGCTATCTGCTCATCGAGTAACCCGTGCGGCGGCCTGGCCCTCCGATGGTCAGCAGTCTTCGAGCCCGAGTACTGAGGCTATGGCGGGCGGAAAATACCGCTCCGACTTGAGTACCTTGCCGTCGTCCCTTATCAGAGGCATGCCGTCATTGTCGAGCTTACTCATGTTCGATCGGTGTACCTCCCGCAAGACCGAGTCCAGGTCGATGCCGTACGTCAGGGCAGTGCCGTAGACGACGTAGGTGATATCGGCCAGGGCATCCGCTATCCCGACGAGATCGCCCTTTTCTGAGGCGGTGACGAACTCGCTCACTTCCTCCTCCAACAGGGCGACGCGCAGCTCAGCCAGCGCCTCGCCGATGTCCGGAGTAGGCAACTGCCGCATAGGCAGACCGAAAGCCTTGTGGAACTCGGCGACCGCGACGGCCGCGGCGAAAGGCTCCTCCGGATTGTGGGCGATACCGCCATTTCGCTGATCGAAAGTTCTAGACATCGTCCATCCTCCATGGCACGAGCGGCGGTGATCCTGAGATGTGCAGTCGTCTCGGCAAGCTGAGACCGGGAGACTATCGCCATGGCGCTGTGGAACGCCATGTGCACAATCGCCTCACACCTGTGGATTTCTGATCACGGAATGCCGCGCGCCTGTGGAGCGCAACCCCTAAATTCCAGTCCAGCGCGCATGAGCGCACTGTGGATGCACTAGAGAGCCTGTGGATTAGCTAGTGGCAAATACCTGCTCAGCACAGGGTGGTTGCTCGTGCCACCCCCACAGGCGTACCCGGCCAAATCACCGTATGAGACGATCATGTCCAATACGACATCAGATTCGATGATAGAGACAATTGCCGTGTCATGCGGGGAGGTGAGGCGGCGTGGCGCTGGGAGATAGGTTCACCAGGACCTGGGTCAGGCCGAGGGCTTCAGCTGGTCGGTGAAGGCCTGCCAGGTGTTGGCGAAGACAGCTGGGGCCGTCGCGATGCAGTTCGGCGCCGAACAAGCCCGTGGACGTCCCGGCACGGTCGGCATGAGTTCGGAGGTAGTCCTCGCACCACAGGCCGTGAAATTCGAATCCGGCGCCGACCGCCACCCGCTAGCTGATCAGGTGGCTCTCCAGCCTCGCCTCGACGGAGGACCAGAAGGCGCACTCGGGCGCGGGGAACTTGTGAAGCACTCGTCGGTCGATTGGGACAGGAGATACGCCTACGGCGTCGTGGAAGGCGACCCAGATTTCATCTTTATGCCGATAGCCGCGACGAGTCGACGTGATCAGCTACATCACTGCCTGCTGCAGCACATTCCTATCGTGAGAGGATCGCCTGGTGCCGCTGCGTGGCGACCTGGAACAGGTCCTGACGCAGTTGCTCCCGGGTGCGGCCGCGGGTCTTGATGGCGTGGCAGTTGGGGCACAGCGCGATCATCTGCTCAGGGTGGTCAGGGCCGCCCAGAGCGAGGTCCTGAACGTGGTCCACTTCCAGGATCGGGCGCCCCGGCATCGGTGATGTCCTGCGGCTCGCCCGTGCAGCGCGGGTTCTCGCAGTGCCCTTCGCTGCGCAGCAGCACGGCACGGCGCGCCGACTCCAGGCGCAGGATGTCCACGCTCACCCGCGGCCACCCGAGCCTGGGGCCGCGATCGCTGAAACCGATCCCGCACAGACGGCGGTACTCCTCTTCCAGGGGGCTCCTGACTACGATCACGTCCCCGGCCGGGTAATCCGCCCTTCACTCCTGGCGGCGGAACGGGGGCTCGTCGCGCTGGTCGGCTGGGCTGTTCTTCTTTTCGTCGACGAGGGCGGTGGCTTCAGCGAGGGCGGCGCCACGGGAGCGGGAGGCGAGGCCGGCGCTGAGGCCGTACTGCTCGATGCACCACTGGGTCCACTCCGGGAGCAGGCCGAGGGCCGCGTTGGCGTAGTCGGCGAGGTAGGCGTCACGGATCAGGCGGGCGGCCATCTCGATGCGGTGGGGTGAGCAGGCGTAGGACGAACGGTCCCCGGGCTGCACCGAAGGTCCCCACTCGTGGAGGATGATGTCCACGGCGTCGGCCGCGTTTGGCGGGACAGTGTCGTGCCGGGTCTCGTACCAGGCCAGGAACGTCTCGCGTACCTGGATGAAATCGTCGTCGTCTTCGGATGAGGCCACGGCGGCGTCGGTGGCCGGGGCATCGGCGGGGCGGACGAGGGCGCTGGCGCGCTGGCGGAGGCGGTAGTACTCCCGGAGGAGTTCGCGGGGCTCGTGTCCCTGCAGCATTTCCGACATCGGGCCGGACTCCAGGGCGGGGGCCAGCAGGCGGGCGGTCAGCCCGGGTGAGGCGGGCGACAGCGCCGTCCCGGCGGCGGGAGGCCCG
>Ga0335085_10013000_pt1 | contig 12220 bp, 11 predicted proteins | sample Lox_Sample_45_FD_206712 | JGI IMG/M metagenome (GOLD analysis project Ga0335085, IMG submission 206712) | Soil microbial communities from Loxahatchee National Wildlife Refuge, Florida, United States - Lox_Sample_4.5 | ecosystem: Environmental > Terrestrial > Soil > Wetlands | place: USA...
TTCTTCCTGGGCTTGAGCCCGCCGAGGAAAAGGACCACCGGGTGGCCCCGCAGCCCGTAGCGGTCGAGGAGGTCCGTCCTCGGCGCACGCGGCGCGAACATGGCATCGACACCGTAGTACACGACCGCGACGTGGTCCGTCCGCACCCCCAGCTCGTCAGCGAGTTGGCGCCTGCCGAACTCGCTTCCGACCACGACGCGGTCGGACGCGTCCACGACCCGCCGCTCGATCAGGCGGTTCAGCGGGCTCGGGTCGAGGTGATGGTGATGGGAGATCACGGGCACGTCGAGGCCGTAGCGGCGGCGGGCCCAGAGGGCGCTCGGCCCGATGTAGCGGAGCGAGTGCGCGCGCAACAGGTCGAAACCCCCGCGGTCGTGCACGCGCTTGATCGCGCCGGGCACCACGAAGGGTGCGACGTACCAGCGGAGGCCCCGACCGATGGGAAAGCGGTGCACGGTCCAGTTCGGCACTCCCTCCGGATACGGTTTGCCCCGGGCCAGGATGAGGTCCACGTGCATGCCGCTCCGCCCGAGCCGTACCAGGAGCTCCCGCTCGTACGTCTCCCCGCCCGAAGTCGTCTCGGGATTGACGCCGCAGTGGGGCGAGCAGATCCGCAGCGGGGTCGCGCTCATGGCCGCCGGGCGACGACGAGGTAGCCGGTCGTGTAGCTCGACAGGAATGGCGAGCGGCCGACGGGCGGCAGGCGGTCGAGGAGCCGGAGACATGCCCCCGCGGACAGCGCCGGCACCGCCGCCACCGCCCGCAGGGGCCGGGAGCGGATATGGGCGGCCGCCTGGCGCACCATGTGGGCGAGCGTGGTGAAGAAGCAGCCCTGCTGCGTCACGGCCTCGACCTCGAGGCCCGCGCGCGCGAACAGCTCCCGCAGACGGCTGCCCGAGAAGCGGTGGCGGTCCGTCGCGTGGTCGAGGCGATGGAGCAGCGGCGCCGAGAGGAGGACGCGACCGCCCGGGACGAGGACCCGCCGGAACTCGGCGAGCATCTCCTCGTAGCGGTCCACGTATTGGATGACCTCGCTGCACAGGATGCCGTTCACCGAGGCCGGCCTGAACGGCAGCGCCTCTGCGCTCCCGATCACGTCCGGCCCTTCCGCCGCGGCGTGATTGAGCAGAACCCAGCGTCTCACACCGCGCTCCAGCCGCCGGAAGTCGCCGCGCGGGACGCGCTTGCCGCCGATGTCGACGGCGAGTCCCGAGAGCCCGGCCGCGAGGCGGGCGAGCTCGGCGTCCAGCAGCGCCCGGCGGTACGAGGCGCCAAGCCGCGGCCCTCTCATGTGGCGCCGACCTCTCGATACAGCGCCAGCAGGCGATCCACGCTGCGATCCGGGTCGAATCGCTCCTCCACGTGGCGCCGGGCGTTGTCGCCCAGCTTCAGCCTGAGGGCCGGGTCGAGCAGGAGCCGCTCGATCGCCCGGGCGAGGCCGACGGCATCGTTGGGTTTCACGAGGAGCCCCGTGACACCGTCAACGACGAGCTCGGGCGTGCCGCCGACCACGGTGCCGACCACCGGCCGACCGGCGGTCATCGCCTCCAGGATGACCCGGCTCAGTGAATCGGGGACGACCGATGGGACGACGACGACATCGGCGGCGGCGTACAGCGCCAGCACGTCGGCATTGGGCAGCGGGCCCAGACGCCGAGCCCAGGATGCCTCGGGCAGCGCGACCGCGCCGTCGCCCACGAACACGAAGACTGCGTCGGGGACGGAGGCGGTCACCAGCGGCGCCGCGGCGGCGAGGTCGGCCGTCCCCTTGCCCGGCGACAGCTTGCCCACGTAGAGCACCACGGGCCGCCCCTCGAGCCCGTGCCCTCGGCGCACGCCGGCGGCCCGCTCGGGCGACGCGGGCGCGAGGAGGGGCGGAATGGTGTAGATCGTCTCGACCCGCCGCACGCCCTCGAGCAGTCCCGAGCGCCGGTAGATCGCGAGAATCCCGTCGCTCACCCCGACGACCGCGTCGAGGCGCCGGAGGAAGCGCTGCTTGAAGCAGGCGTCGAGCCAGCCCGCCAGGAAGGCGAGCTTCGTCATGAGCCGTGCCCGGCGGCCCCGCATGTAGAGGCCGAAGTACTCCTCCGAGCATTCGCGCCACAGCTTGCCCGGGCCGCAGTCGGGCGGGCGACGGTCGCCGTGGTGCAGACACATCGGCGCAGGATCGATGAGACTCCCGTCGCGGATGGTGAGGATCAACGGGACCCCGGTCAGGCGCCGGGCGATGAGTCCAGGTAGGAGCATGTGCTTGTTCTGGGCGTGGAGCACCCGCGCGGCCTCGGCGCGTGCGATGCGAGCCAGATGAAGCCCGCACCAGACGGCGAAGAACGGGCTCTGGAGCGCGCGCTGGCGCAGGACCGCGCGGCCGGGAGGTCGCTTCAAGGGAAAGGGAAAGCGTCGCACGCGGAAGCCGTCGCGCTCCTCGACGGCGGGCGCTCCGTAGTTGGGCGTCGCGACGACAACCCGCTCTCCGCGCCTGGCCAGCGCCCGGGCCAAGGCCGCCGTGCTCCATTCGGCCCCGCCGGGAGCGTGAGGCGGGAAATACTCGTTGGCGAGACAGATGCTCACGCGGCGGCCTCGCGCACCGTCGCGTAGCCGCCCGCCGGCGCGCCCGCCAGCAGGCGTTCGAGCCACGCCGCGCCGCCAAGTACGATGTCGCGGTCGTGAAAGGCGTGCACGCGGGCGTCGTCCACGAGCGTTAGCCCCGGGAACGGCGCCCAGCGCGCGGCGCCGAGGCAGGAGACGATGCGGATGCCGGTTCCGGCGGCGGCCACGAGGGTCTTCATCGACAGCACGTTGCCCGGAGGCACGAGCGTGAGGACGGCGCGGCCCAGGAAGTTCTGGAGGATCTCCTGGGAGATCCTCAGGTGCTCGCGGTGCACGGCATCGGGCAGCCAGTCATAGAACTCGCGGTGCTCGCCGCGGTTGCCGGAGAAGAACCGTGGCCGGAACCGCCTGTCCTGGAGGACGCAGTGGGTGTAGCCGTGGTTGGCCACCTCGAGCAGGCCGCGCTCGACGCCTCCGCGCACGGCGCGGCTGGCCTCGGGAAACTTGAGCGGGTACGGCACGATCGATCCGTCCGCCTCGACCCAGCCCGCCGTGACGCCGACGGTCATGCGGGAGCCGGCGCGATCGAGCCGCTCGAGCACCGCCTCCCAGTCGGCGGCCTCGAGCTCGCGGTAGGGGCCCCAGCGTTTGATGGGCGGCAGGTACTTGAGAAAGAGAAAGTTGCCGGGGAATGGCACGCGGAAACCGCCCAGCCGGAGACGCGTGACCCCGTACACCTCGTGCCGCTTCGAGGCCGCGCCGACGTCGTCCATCCTGAGCGCGAGCGTCGCGGCGCTCACTTCCATGCGACGAGCTCGATGTGGGGCGATACGCCGACGAGCCGGTAGTACACGCGCACAAGCGGCCAGAGCGGGCTGCCGGTCTCAGGAAGTCGTGTCCCGTCGGCCACGAGCCGGGACACGCGGGCGCCGGCTGCCCGGAAGAGCGATTCGAGGCGCCCGCGCAGCAGGGGCTGGAAGGTGTCCACGAAGCCGGTGGGCCGCTTCCGCGCCCGCAGGTAGAGGCGCGCGAGCGGCTTCGGCATGAGCGGCAGCCAGAAGAGCTTGTAGTGCCCCTCGTAGCAGGCGAGCGCATTGGGCGCATTGACGTAGACGGCCCCGCCGGGCCGCGCCACGCGCAGCATCTCGCGAACGGCCTTCGGCACGCTCTCCACGTGCTCGAGGGTCGAGAAACAGTACACGAGGTCGAAGCTCGCATCGCCGAACGGCAGGGCTTCGACGGCGCCCAGCGCGGCCGCCCCGCCGCCCTCGCGCTGCGCCTTGAGCCGGCAGATCTCGACCGCCGCCGGCTCGGCGTCCACTCCCACGGCGCGGGCGCCCGCCCGCCGCGCGATCACGGTGAATCCGCCGGTGCCACAACCGACGTTCAGGAGCCGGAGGCCCGCCACTGGGCGCCCGATCGCGGCCTCGAGTCGAACGAGATGCGCGGCCTCGTACGACTCCTCCGAAAGACGCACCGTCACGAGCTCCCGCCAGCCGGGAATGCCGAGCGCATCCCTGTAGTAGCGCGTGTAGTACTCGGCGAGACTGCGGCGCAGCGGCTCGGGCCACACGGCGGGGGCAGGTGCGTCGGCAGCAGGCTTCATGCGCGCACGGCGTACTCGCCCAGCGCGGTCAACAGCGCGGGATCCTTCGTGTAGGCGTAGACCGCCTGTTGGGTCGGCTGGGAGGGCGACAGGCGGAAGAGCCTGTCGAGGGGCGGCCGAAACCTCCACACGCTGTACTCGAAGCCGGGGAGGTCCTTCGCGCAGGCGTCGAACACCTCGCCGGCCCCGCCGGCGCCGGGCTCGGGCTCGATGAAGACGAGGTTCCGAAAGCAGGACTGCAGCCGCGACAGCGTGTCGGGAAGCTGCCGGCGCAGGATGGTCTCGCGCGTCTCGACGGCGGCCTGTCCGTACTTGGCGATCGTGAAGCCCTTGATGCGCCACGGCAGCAGTGTTTCGAACGTCGCCTCCGTGAACAACACGCCCAGAGGAAACGCGCCGGGATCGCCCCAGATCGCCCGTACGCGAGCTGGAGTCAGATCGAAGAAGTCCTGCCGCGCGAGCCGAGCCCGCGTTGGCGTCTGGAACAGGCTGAGCGGCACCTCGATGTCCGGCGTGTCCTCCGGGGCCAGCTCGGTTCCACCGGCGTCGATGCCCGCCTGCAGGAAGTAGAACACGTACCGCCCGCTCGCGTAGCCGACGTGGAACACGGACCTGACGCCGGCGCGCGCGAACCACTCGGCCGCGACGAACGACGTCTGGTGGCCGCGTTCGATCACCGGCTTGTAGGGCTTGCGGTAGACATCGAAGGGAGCCGCCGCCCGGCGCATCGCACGATACCGGCTTCCCCGGAACAGCCGGTGCCGAACCGCCAGGTCCGGCCAGGGCTCGATGCCCAGCAGCGCCCGGGCGCGGGCCCTGAGGGACAGCGGTAACTTGGCCTTGAGCGCTGACGGCACCGCGCGCCGCAGCCCGAGCCCGAGCACGCGGGCGAGGGATCTCATCGCGGTTTGTCGTACCGCGCGTAGATCTGATAGGGCGCGTCCGTCCGGAGCGGAATCACGCCCCGCAGGTTGGCGCCCATCCAGGCGATGACATTGGCGCGCTGCCGGGCGCTCTCGACCAGGTTCTCGCCGCCGGGTGCGTGGATGAAGTTCACGTGCAGGGCGCCGCCGGGCTTCAGGTGCGTCGCCAGGTGCCGCACGACCTGAAGCGGGTTGATGACATGCTCCAGCACGTCCATGCAGGTGATGACATCGTATTCCCGGGTCAGTGGCAGATCGGCGCCGAGCCCCGGCTCCAGCGCCTCGACGGCGGGATGGCCGCGGAAGCGCCAGCGCGCGAACTCGAGCATGGGCGTGGGAAGGTCGACCAGCGTGAAGCGCCAGCGAGGAAAGCGCGGCCGCAGCCACGCGGTGATGGGCGCGACGCCGCAGCCGTACTCGCAACAGTCGCCGGTTGTCCCGGCGGGCCGCATCGAGTCGGCGATGACGTGGTAGCACTCGTTCCGGCTGTGGTACATCTGGCGCAGGACGAAGTAGTCGGTCTCGGCGTAGAAGGACCGGTAGTCCGACTCGCTCGTCCGCGGCTTGCGCTCCCACAGGGTGGCCGCGTCCATCCGGCCGAGGGTGTACCGGACCCAGAACTCCTGGATGGTCATGTGGCGGTAGTACGCGGACAGCTCCCGGAACCAACCGCGGTTGAGCCCCAGCTTGTCCAGGACCTGCCGCCGGCGGCGGCAGAGGTAGTCGCGCCGGCCCGCCATCATGACCGCTTGAAGACCTCGCCGTAGGGGCGCCCTTCCAGCCGCTCGGCGATCCGCCCGTCGGCCAGCGCCTCGCCGATGATCTCCAGCGCAGCCCGGCAGACCTCGAGGCTGCCGTCCACGTCGGCATCCGAGTGCGAGAAGGACACGTTGAAGCCCGCGAAGTGGAAGATGACGCCGCGCCGAGCCGTCTCCTGGAGGAAGAGGCTCATCAGCATACGGTTGGTCTCGTCCTTCGCGTGTTTGAACACGATCTTGGGGTGGACCGGAAAGCCGACGCAGTCGGCGGGCACAGCCGCCCGTGCCACGGCCGACCTGAAGCCCTCCTGGAAGCGCCGACCGGCCGCCCACAGATGCGCGATGACGGGCCTGCGCCGGTATTCGTCGATGGTTGCCCGCGCAGCGGCCAGCGCCAGCGTGTCCCCGCCAAATGTACTTGAGACGAACACATCCTCGAACTCCCGCATCAGCTCGCTGCGCCCGACCACGGCCGAGAGTGGAAGTCCGTTGGCCATGCCCTTCCCGAAGGTGGCAAGGTCCGGCGTGAGGCCGAAATATTCCTGCGCGCCGCCAGCCGCCCAGCGGAAACCGCTGACGATCTCGTCGAAGATCAGGAGCGCGCCGTGATCGTGGGCCGCCTTCTTCACGCCTTCGAGAAAGCCCGCGGCGGGCGCGTCGAGCAATACCGCCTCCATGATGACGGCCGCGACACGCCCCCGGTGCTCGTCGAGCGCGCGTCCGAGCGAGGCGAGGTCGTTGAAACCGAAGGGCACGATGAGGTCTCCCGTCGCCTTGGGAACGCCCTTCGATCGCGGCGTGGTCACCGCGTAGAAATCATGCCAGCCGTGGTAGCCGCAGTAGACGAGCACGTCGCGGCCCGTCGCCGCCCGCGCGATCCTGACCGCGGCCGCATTGGCCTCGGAGCCCGTCTTGAGAAAGCGCGCCTGCTCGGCGCACGGGATCAGCTCGATGAGCCGCTCGGCCACCTCGACTTCGAGCGGGTGCGGGAGCGAAAAGATGCTCCCCTCGCCCAGCTGCCGCCCCACCGCCTCGGTGACGGCCGGATAGGCGTAGCCGAGCGTGATCGACGCCAGTCCCAGGATGTAATCCACGTACTCGTTGCCGTCCACGTCCCACACTCGGCAGCCTCGTCCGCGCCCGAGAAAGACGGGGTACGCGCCCTCCACGAACATGTCTGCGCCCTTCGACAGCGTTTGCGAGGCGCCGGGGATCGAGCGGCGCGCGCGCGCCAGCATCGCCATCGAGCGGTCGAAGCTTCGCCGCGGCGACGTCATACCGTGCCCCGGCGGTCGGCCGCGAGCGATCGCTCGAGCCCTTCGTTGCGTCGCTGGCCGGCGTTGATCAGGCTCAGCTCCGGTCGGGAATCCAAGAGTCGGAGGACTTGATCCATCCCGAAGGCGCCGCCAGAATCCTCGAGCGCCGCATAGACGGCTCGCGCGAAGTCCAGGTCGGCCGCCGTGTCCACCGTCCAGCGCAGGGCCGAGAGATCGGTGACGTTCGCGACGTTGGCAAGCCGGAAGCGCTCGGGCTGACGCCAGATGAAAGGGGTGACATGCTCGCGGTCGGACGGCAGTCGCGCCTCGCGCCACGCAACCTCGAGCGCCTCGCGCGAGAACACCTCGGTGTCGAGTCCGTCCGGGAACGTCGGCGGATGCACGTTGCTCACGTAATCGACGCGACCATCAAGGCGATGGAACTCCGCAACCACCCGGCCGGATACCTCTGGATCGAGCATCGGGCAGTCGGGAGTCACGCGCACGATCACAGACACCCCGAATCGGGACGCGGCGCGGTAGATCCGGTCGAGCACGTCCCGCTCGCTGCCAGCCGACGCCGGCAGCCCTTCGGCTTGGGCGAAGCTGAGGATGGCTTTGTCGGCAGGCCGATCCGTCGTCGCGATGACCACCTGCTCGACCCCGGGGATCCGCCGCGCGCGGTCCACCAGGCGGCCGAGCATCGGCCGCCCGCAGATGTCGGCCAGCGTCTTGCCGGGCAGCCGACTCGAGCCCATCCGCGCCTGCACGATGGCCGCGATCACGCGCCGAGCCTCACGGGCCTGCCCTCGCGCGCCGACAGCTTCGCCGCCAGCGCGATGCCGAGCACGCGCGCGCCGGCCACCGCGTCGACCTCCGCCACGGCGCCCGTCTCCACACACGCCACGAAGTGCCGCAGCTCCTCGACGTACATGTGGTTCAGGTCGGCGTTGATGCTCTCCTGGAGGATCTCGGCGTGGCGGTCTTCCTTGCCGTACAGCGTCACCTGCTGGCTGATGTAGTCCCAGACGATCACGCCGTCCTCGCCGATCAGGTCGCAGGAGCGCCGGTAGGTCCGCTGGAGGTAGTCGAGGTGCACGCTGGCGACCGCCCCGTAGTCGAATCGCAGGAGGATGTCCGCGTTGTCCTCGGTGTCGATCTCAAGCGTGGAGACCTTGCCCGCGTAGCAGAACACCTCGCGGGGCTGGCCCAGGAGCCAGCACAGGTAGTCGAACTCGTGGATCGAGTCCAGGATGATGCCGCCGCCCGTCGCCTGACGGGCGCCGTAACCCTGGCGGTAGTCCGTCCGGGGCCGCCAGTACGGCAGATAGTAGCCGCAGTGCGCGCGCGCCGCCTGCGGCCGGCCGATCCGCCCCTCGTCGAGCAGGCGCTTGACGCGCAGCAGGCTCGGGAGGAACCGCAGGTTGCAGCCGACCAGCACCACGCGCCTGCCGGCGGACGCATCAGTGGCCAGCTCCGCAGTGCCGTCGAGGGTGTGCGACAACGGCTTCTCGACGAGCACGTGGCGCCCGCGCGCGATGGCCGCCCGCGCCTGCCGGACGTGCTCGCTCGTAGGCGAGCAGATGAGAACGGCATCCGCCGCGCAGTCGAGCGCCTGCGCCTCACTCGTCGTCAGGATGGCGCCGGCCGGAACGATCCTTCGCGCATCGCCGAGCCGATCCGGGCTTGGGTCGAAGACGCCCGCGACGTCGTGCCCCAGGGCGAGGACGTTGCGCAGGTGGCGCTGCCCCGCGGATCCCGCACCGAGGACGAGGAATCGCATGCCTGCCGCCTACACGTCAGCCCGCGTGGCGCCGCGCACGGCCTGCTTGCGCTCCTGCGTCTCGCCGGTGTGCGGATGGCGCACGGTGTTCTGCGCGCCCAGCTCGCTGACGGCCCACCACGACAGGTCGATGATCGCCTGGTCCGACAGGTCGCTGAAGTTGGTGCGCACTTCCTCGCCCTGCTCGCCCAAGCGCAGGAAGTACCGCTCGATCATGTCCTCGTCCGCCAGGCCCTTCTCGCCGGTGACGGCCTTGCGGATCAGCCCCTTGTCCTGGGCCAAGTCCCAGAACGACGTGCCCGGGTAGGCGGTGGTGAAGAAGAACACCTCGGGCTTGAGCCCGACCTTCTTGCAGAAGTCGACCGTCTCCCGCACGGTGTCGGCGGTCTCCCCCGGCGACGCGATCATGAAGGAGCAATCGGCGTAGCCCAGCACCCGCTGCGTCTCCGTGATGGCGATCTCCATCTTCTCGATCGTCTGCCCGCTCTTGTCGATGTTCTTGAGGATGGCGGGGCTTGCCGACTCGACCCCGTACCCGGCCTGGCGCATGCCGACCTCGAACCCCTGCTCGAGCATGTGCGGCCGGCCCTCGCGGCGCGCGCGAATCACGTCGTCCGCGACGATGTTGGTCCTGCACGTGCCGCCCCACAGGACTTCAAAGCCCGTGCGGCGCCGGCGCTCGCGCAGCTCGCCGAAGAACTCGAGCGCCCAGCGGTAGTCCGTCATCAGCAGGTCGTCGAGGAAGTGGATGTAGGCGGCATCGTAGCGCCGCTTGAGGAACTCCATTTCGTCCACGACCTCGCGGGGGCTTCTCAGGCGATATGTCTTGCCGAGGTAAGCCGCGTAGCAATAATCACAGGCCTTCGACGCGTAGGGGCAGCCGCGCGAGGCGATCATGGACACGGAGTACTGCCCTGGCGCCACAGAGGCGCCGTCCAGCCACTTCGTCTTCCAGTTGAGGTGGCCCACGGGATTGACCTTGTAGATCTCGTCTTCGGCCCACCTCGAGCGGAGCGGCCACGGGAGGGAGTCGAGCCCCTGCTCGCGCGAGCCCAGAGACGGCCGGAGGCCGTTGTCGCGCACCTCCCACTCGCCCGGTCTGACGGCGTGCCGGTAGGCCGTGCCCCGCACGCCCTCGACGGACGCCTTCGCCTCGAGCCGGTGCAGCACCTCCGAGATCGTCACCTCGCCCTCTTCCTGCACCACGATGTCGATCGGCATGCGCTTGACCATGAACTCGGGCATGGACGAGGCGATGCCGCCGCCGAGCACGATGGGTACGTCCGGGTGAACCCGCTTGCACAGCGTGGCAATCCGCTTGATCCACCCGTACTGGGTGATGATGCCCCCGAGCCCGATGACATCCGGCCGCGACGCCGCCAGGGCCGAGATCACGCGCGCCTCCGCCCACTTCACGAAGGCCTCCATGGGCCCCTTGACGGGCTCGCGCCGCTCGGCGTTGAGGTCGAGCACCTCCACGGTGTGTCCGTCCATGGCGGCGACCGCGCCGACGTAGGCGTGCCCGATGGGCAGGATGTTCGGGTAGGACCACTCGCGAATCGGGGCATTGATGAACAGCACCCTGAGCCCGTCCTTCCGCGGGCGGAAGGCGGCCTCGGATGCGTCGGTCGTGATCCGCGGCCAGGACGGATCGAGGATCCGAGTGTGCTCGTCGAATCGCTGATAGAAGCGCGCGGGCGCGGGCCCGCCCGCGGGTGGCACGCCGATCAGCGGGAGCTCGAGTATCCGACTGTTCTTCGTCTCTGCCGTGGCCATGGGCCCCTCGTTCCTTTGGTGGATCAGGTTCGTACCGACCTGATCAGCTCGAATGCCTCAGCGTACGGCAGCCCGGCGACCGAGCCCCAGCGCTTCGAGATGGCCCGAAGGGCCTCGCCGGAGCGCGGGTGCGGGAATGCGCGGATCTCTCCCGAGTAGCGCTCCAGGCACTGCACCTTCACGTCGATCGTGGACGCGATGCCCTCGAAGACATTGGGGCGGAAGACCGGCCCCGCCTGGCCGAACGCCCATTCCGTCGACGACGGCACCTCGAACGCGTACACCTCGCGCACGGTCGACGCCGGCAGAGGGCGCGTGGCGGTGAGCACGGCCAAGCTCGTGACCCGGTGATCGACGTTGAGGTCGCCCGCGTGGTGCGTGTAGACGACCTCCGGCCCGACCTCCGCGATCCATACCTCCACCTGCTTGACCACCTCGAGCAGCGGCCGATCGTCCATCCGGTTGTCCGGCAAGTCGCCGAACACGATGGACTTCGCGCCGAGCATGCCGGCAACCGCGCGCGCGTCGGCCTGAAGCGCACGCACGGCCGCGCCGGACTCCCGTCCGTCGCCGCGCGACGTGAGGCCCGTGCCGAGGATGCCGATGTGCAGGGCGTCCCCCGCCGCCGCCCGGCGCGCCACCGTCCCGCCGCAGCCCAGCACCTCGTCGTCCGGGTGCGCGGCGACCACCAGCACTACCGCTCGATCAGGCGCCACAGCTCCTCCTCGCTCTTGTCCGCGATGTCCGTCGTGAAGAACCGCCTCGTCTCCCAGAGCTTGCGCGTCGGCCAGCTCCACCACTGGATCCCGCACAGCCACTTGATCACGTGCGGGGGAAACCGGAACCGGATCAGCCGCGCCGGGTTGCCCGCGTAGATGCCGTACGGCTCCGTCAGGCTCTTCGTCACCACGCTGCCCGCGCCGACAACGCAGCCGTCGGCCACCTGCACCCCGGGCATGAGCATCGCGCGCGCGGCGATCCAGACGTCGTTGCCGATGACGATGTCTGCGACCTTGTCCGCGGGCTCTCCGAGGAAGGCGTAGGCCCCGCGGCTCACGGCGAACGTGGACGGGTGCGCGAGCGTGTGGCGCGAGCCGATCGCGGCCAGGTACGAGGACGTGTGGCAGAACTGCCCCATGACGAACCGGGCCCTGAACAGGTTGAGCTCGGCGTCCGCGCCCAGGAGCGAGCCCCTGCCGATGCGGATCTCGCTCTCGTTGTGGATGACCGCGCGCGGGTTGATCCGCGCGCCGTAGTCGAGCGCGATGCGTTGGGGGTTCGTCACGACGACCGGGTCGCCTTCCATGACGGAGAACCACGGCTTTGCCGGGGACTCGTCGTGATAGTCGTCGGAGAAGCCCGCGATCGTACGCGCCTGCTCGAGCGAGTTGACAACGCAGAGGCCGCGCTGCCAGGCGCCGATGATGAGCCGGCCGTCGTCCCGCGCCCCCACCGGCACCAGGGCCTGGTGCTCCGCCAGCAGCGACTCGACGGGCCCGTCCGGAGCGGCCACACGGATGTCCCAGTCGCCGCCGAGCGCGCCGGCCGGAGCCAGCGCCTCGAGCGCG
>Ga0335085_10013001_pt1 | contig 12219 bp, 11 predicted proteins | sample Lox_Sample_45_FD_206712 | JGI IMG/M metagenome (GOLD analysis project Ga0335085, IMG submission 206712) | Soil microbial communities from Loxahatchee National Wildlife Refuge, Florida, United States - Lox_Sample_4.5 | ecosystem: Environmental > Terrestrial > Soil > Wetlands | place: USA...
ATCGGCATCACGCTCGTGCTTATGTCGGTGTTCCTGCCCGCGGCGTTCCTGCCCGGGCTCACCGGCCGCATCTATGCGCAATTCGCGCTGGTCATCTCGGCGACGGCGCTCATCAGCGCGCTCAACGCGGTGACGCTGAAGCCGATGCAATGCGCCCTCTGGCTGCGCCCGCAGCCCCCGCCCGAACAGCGCAACGTGTTCTACCGCGGCTTCAACGCGCTCTACCGGCGGCTGGAGCAGCGCTATGCCCGGGTGATCGGCGGCATGGCGAAGCGCAGCGGCGTCATGGTCGCGATCGCGCTCTTGCTGGTCGCCGTCGGCTTCTATGGCCTGGCGCGGGTGCCGACAGGGTTTCTGCCGATCGAGGACCAGGGTTATTTCATCGCCGCGGTGCAGCTCCCGGACGGCGCCTCGCTCGCCCGCACCAACCGCGCGCTGGGTGAGATCGACGCGATCGCGCGCAAGATCCCCGGCGTGAGCCAGGTCATCGGCATCTCCGGCATCTCGGCGTTCGACAACAATGCGAGCCTCGCCAACGCCGGCGTCGCCTACATCATGCTCAAGGATTGGGGCGAGCGCGGCCGGGGGCAGGATTTGCGCTCGCTCTACGCGAGCCTCACGCACGCGATGGACGGGCTGGAGGATGCCCGCGTCCTCGTCCTTCCGCCGCCGCCGATCCAGGGCATCGGCAACGCGGCCGGCTTCGCGCTCGAGATCGAGCTGCGCGACGGCAGCTTCGATCTCGAGAAGCTGCAGGCGGTCACCGAGACGATGGTCCGCAACGCCGCGACGCAGAGCGGACTGCAGCGCGTGAGCTCGTCTTTCCGCGCGACCGTGCCGCAATTCGACTTCGTGATCGACCGGGTCAAGACCGAATCGCTGCATGTCACGACGGACGAGGTGTTCAGCGCGCTCGCCGCCTATCTCGGCTCGAGCTACGTGACGCAGTTCAACAAGTTCGGACGCGTATTCCAGATCTACATCCAGGCCGATGCCGCCTATCGCCTGCAGCGGCAGGACATCGAGCGCCTGATGGTGCGCAACCAGCAGGGCAGCATGATCCCGCTCGGCACGCTGGGCGTGATCCGGCCCGCGACCGGGTCCTCGCTCGTCAGCCTCTACAAGCTCTACCCGGCGACGACGGTGCTCGGCATTCCCGCGCAGGGCTTCAGCTCCGGCGATGCCATCGCGCTGCTGGAGCGGATCGCGGCGCGCACGCTGCCGCCGGGGACCGACTATGAATGGACGGCGATGTCTTACCAGGAGAAGATCGTCGGCCATCAGATCTATTACGTGTTCGTGCTGGCGCTCCTGCTCGTCTATCTCGTGCTCGCCGCGCAGTACGAGAGCTGGTATGCGCCGGCGTCGGTCATCCTTGCCGTGCCGCTCTCGCTGCTGGGACCCGTCGGGGTGCTCGCTGGACTGCACGTCGACAACAACCTCTACACCCAGATCGGCCTCATCCTGCTGGTCGCGCTTTCGGCGAAGAACGCGATCCTCATCGTCGAGGTCGCGCGCGAGCTGCGCGTGCGCGACGGGCAGCCGATCCTGCAGGCGGCGGTCGACGCGGCACGCGCGCGCTTCCGCCCCATCGTCATGACGTCGCTCGCGTTCATCCTGGGCGTCGCTCCGCTGGTGCTGGCGAGCGGCGCCGGCGCCAGCGCGCGCAAATCGATCGGCATCACCGTCTTCAGCGGCATGATCGCCTCGACCTGCCTTGCCGTGCTGTTCGTGCCGTCGTTCTTCGTCGTGGTCCAGCGCTTCGAGGAATGGCGCGCGGTCCGCAAGCGCCCGCGCGATCTTGCATTGGCGGAGGCCGGGGATAGACTCGATCGAACGCGGCCACCAACCGGAAAGTCGTGATCCCATGGCGACAGCGAGCCTGACCGGAAAGGCCGTCGGCCAGCCGGCGCAACGCGTGGACGGGGTTGCCAAGGTGACCGGGCGCACGCGCTATGCCGGCGACGTCGACGTGCCGGGCTTGATCTTCGGCCGATGTCTGCGCTCCCCCCATCCCAGCGCGCGGATCGTGTCGATCGACGTGCGGCAGGCCAAGGCGCTGCCGGGGGTCCACGCCGTGCTGACGGGCACCGACGTCCCCGATGTGTGCTATGGACGCTTGTGCCGGGATATCCCGATCCTCGCCAAGGGCGTGGTCCGCTTCGTCGGCGAGAAGGTCGCCGCGGTCGCCGCGGACTCCGTCGAGATTGCCGAGGCGGCGCTCGAGCTCATCGACGTCACATACGAGGAGCTGCCGGCCGTGTTCGACGCCGAGGAGGCGATGCGGCCGACGGCGCCGGTTCTGCATCCGGAAAAGGTGGAGATCGGCCCCGGCGCGGTCGCCGGGCATCACGCCGAGCTGCGCATGTACCCGCCCATCCCCAACGTGATCTCGCACCTGACGCTCAGGCACGGCGACGCCGCGGGCGCGCTCGCCGGTGCGCACAGGGTGTTCGAACACAGCTTTACGGTGCCCTCGGTCCACCAGGGCTATATCGAGCCGCATACCTGCGTCGTCTCGGTCGGTGCGGACGGAATCGTCGACGTCTGGGTCGCCAACAAGGGGCCGCATATCGCGCGCGCGCATATGGCGGTGGCGATCGGGGTGCCGGAAGACCGCCTCAGGTTCAATCCCGTCTATATCGGCGGCGATTTCGGCGGCAAAGGTTCACTGATGGACACGATCCTTTGCTATTACCTGGCGCTCGCCGCGCGCCGGCCGGTCAAGATGGCGATGACCTCGTTCGAAGAACTGACGGCGGGCAACCCGCGCCATTCCGCCAGCATCACGTTGCGCACGGGGCTCGACCGCGACGCGAAGATCGTCGGGATCGACGCGCGGATCGTCTTCAATGCCGGCGCCTATGCCGCCTTCATTCCGGGCCCCACGTTGCACGGCTACAGCGAGCTCGCCGGCACATATCGCGTACCGAACTGCACGATCGAGGTGCTGCGCGTCTACACCAACACCGTGCCGCGCGGCCACATGCGCTCACCGGGCGCGCCCCAGGTCGCGTTCGCCGTGGAAAGCCACATCGACATGATCGCGCATGAATTGCGGCTCGATCCGCTCGAGTTCCGTCGCCGCAACGCGATCGTGGAGGGCGACCTGACGCCGCTTGGCGACCGGCGGCGCCACATGCGGTGCCGGGAAACGATCGATGCAGGCGCGAGCGCCTTCGGCTGGGACAAGCCCAAGGCGCCCGGCGTCGGGCGTGGCGTCTCGATCTACGAACATCCGTCCGGCGCGTTTGGACGCTCGACCGTCCTCCTCACCATGGATAAGGACGGCCGGATCACGATCCTGCTCGGTGCGCCCGATCAGGGCACGGGGTTTCATACGATGGCGGCGCAACTCGTCGCCGAGCATTTCGGCCTGTCCATGTCCGAGGTCGAGGTGGTGCAGGGCGATACGCTCTCGACCGATTTCGAGTCTGGCGCCGGCGGCCAGCGGCTCACGCTGACGGCCGGGCAGGCGATTGCCGATGCTGCCGGCAAGATGAAAGAGGCTCTGACCGCGCTCGCGGCCGAGCGCCTCAATTGCGCGCCATCCGATGTCCGGGTGGGCCCGGACGGATCGTTTTCCGCCTTTGGGACGAACATCGACCTCAAGTCGCTCGTCGGTTGGGCCGCGTCCCGCGGCAAGGCGCCGTTCAGCGCCGAGGGCCAGAACACGGCCACTCAGCCCGACGTGACGGGCTTCGTCGCGCATTTCGCGGAAGTGGAGGTGGACCGCGAAACCGGGCAGGTGCGCTTGCGCCGCATGGTCACCGCGCATGACGTTGGCACGGTCATCAACCCGATCCTGCACCAGGGGCAGATCGAAGGCGGCCTCGTCCAGGCGCTGGGCCAGGCGATGAGCGAGCAGATCGTCTTGAAGGAGGGTGCGGTGATCACCGCGCATCTCGGCGACTATAAGCTGCCGACGATCATGGACATACCCGAGCTCGAAACCGTGCTGCTGCCGGGCGGGGTCGGACCGGCGCCGTTCGAGACCGCGGCGATCGGCGAGATGAGCAACGTCGCGGTTCCGGCTGCGATTACCAACGCGGTGTTCGATGCGGTGGGCGTGAGGCTCCTCGAACTACCGATAAGCGGCGAGAAGGTCCTCGATTGCTTGAACGAAAAGGCGGGTGTTGCATGAGAACCGTCACGCTCACCGTCAACGGGACGCCAGTCGTCCGCGAGGTCGCGGACAACCGCCTCCTCATCGAGTTCCTGCGCGAGGATTTGAAGCTCACCGGCACGAAGGAGAGCTGCGGCGTCGGCGTGTGCGGCGCCTGCACCGTGCTGCTCGACGGCAAGCCGGTCAGCTCGTGCCTCGCCTTGGCCGTGCACGCCGATGGGGGCGCGGTCACGACCATCGAAGGCGTCGCTGAAGGAGACCGGCTGCATCCGCTCCAGGAAGCGTTCCTGGCGCATGGCGGCTTCCAATGCGGCATCTGCACGCCCGGGCAGATCCTGGCGGCGAAGGCGCTGCTCGAGGCCAATCCGCATCCCACGAAGGCCGAGATCCAGCATTGGATGATGGGTAATCTCTGCCGCTGCACCGGCTACTACAAGATCATCGAATCGATCGCGGCCGCGGCTGGGGCGGCGTGACGTGACCCCCTTCACCTATCTCGAGCCGTCGAGCCTCGATGAGGCGCTGGCGCTGCTCGCCAGGCATGGCGGCGACGCGAAGCTCATCGCCGGCGGCACCGGCCTCGTCAACCTGATGAAGCAGCGGCTCGTGCGGCCCGGTTTCGTGATCGGACTGCGGGCGCTCCAGCCTTTGGCCGGCATCGCCGAGAATGGCGGCCTCGCAATCAGCGCGCTCGCCACGCTGCAGTCGCTCGAAGCCTCGGCGGCCGTGCGGCGCAGCGCCCCGCTTCTCGCCGCGGCCTGCGGTCACGTCGCGACGGTGCGGGTGCGCGCCATGGCGACGCTCGGCGGCGCGGTGGCGCATGCCGATCCCTTCATGGACACGCCGCCCGCGCTCATCGCGCTCGATGCGCGGATCGTCGCGCGCTCCGCGCGTGGCCAGCGGCAAATTCCGGCGGACCGGTTCTTCACCGGCTTCTACGAGACCGTGCTGCAGCCCGACGAGATGGTGACCGAGATCCTGCTCCCGGCACAGCCGCCGGGGAACGGGACCGCGTTCCTCAAATTCCTGCCGGCAACGCACGACGACTACGCCACCGTCTCGGTCGCGGCGCGGGTGGCGCTCGATGCGAGCGGCGCCATCGCCGACGCGCGCGTGGCGCTGGGCGCGGCGGCTATGGTGCCGGTGCGCGCCGCGGCGGTCGAAGCGGCGCTGGCGGGCAGGACGGCCGATGAGACGACGCTCCGCGACGCGGCGCCATTGGTGCTCGGAGCGATCGACCCGATCGCCGATTTCCGCGGCTCGGCCGCGTACAAGCGGAAGATGGCGGTGGTGCATGTGCGGCGCGCGCTGGCCCACGCCGTGGCACAAGCGAGACGCCCGGCCTGAGACACGGGCGCCACAACGAGCGGGGATCGCGATGACCATCGGCATGGTCGGGTTCATGCGCAGCGCGAAGAGGACGGCGCTCGCGCTGGCGGCGAGCCTTCTGGCCATCGGTGCGGCGGCGGGAAATGAGCAGACGACGCTCACGGTCCCTGCGGAAAATCTCGGCTTCCTGCTCCGCTATGTCGCCGAGGATGAGGGACTGTGGTCGAAGCAGGGACTCGACGTATCGATCAAGCACATTCAGGGAATTGGCGCGACCAACGCGGTCATCGCCGGCTCCGCGGATTTCGGCTTTGCCTCGGGCCCCACCGTCACGCGGGCGAATGCCCGCGGCCAGAAGCTGGTCGCGCTCGCAACCACCATCAACCAATCGGACGAGTGGGTGGTGGTGCGAAAGGACATCGCGGTTGCGGCACAGTTCGACGCGAAGGCGCCGCTCGCGACCCGGGCGGCGATCCTCAAGGGGCTCACGATCGCCACGGGCGGCGCCGGAGCGATCCCGGACGTCGTGCTCAAGGTCGTCGCCAAGCAGGCGGGCCTGGGGCCCGACGCCGTCAGGACCGCGCCGATGCAGCCGCCGGAATTCATGGCCGCCTTCGCGCGCAAATCGATCGACGGGTTCGTGAGCGGCCCGCCGTTCACGCAGATCGCGCTCACCGACGGGAGCGGCGTTGTCGTGGCCGATCCGTCGGAGCCGCCCGACTACACGCCGGTGTCGTCGGCGCTGCTGCTCGCGCGGGCGTCGTTCTGCCCCGAGCATCGCGCGATCTGCGAGAAGCTGGTGCACGGCGTCGCCGAGGCGGCGCGGTTCGTCCACGGCCGTCGCGCCGAGACCCTGGCGGTGATGAAGCGGCACTTCGGCTCGTACGGCGACAAGGTCCTCGAAGCCTCCTACGAGGGGCTCGTCAAGATGGTCCCGGTGCCGCCGGTCACGACCGCCGCCGAGCTCGAGAATGCCGACCAGCTCAACATCGCCGCCGGCTTCATGAGCGCCGCGGACAAGCTTCCCGACTACAACGGAATCATCGACAACCAGTTTGCCCGCTGAGGTTCGAGCGAAGCCGCAAAAAAATCGACAATAGGGAGGACGGACCATGATCTCGGCCGCAGCAACCACGCGCTTCGTCGGACGGACGCTGTTCGGGGCGGCGTTGGGCGTCGTGGGCATGCTCGCCCTCGTCCACGCCTCGATCGCGATGGACCGCGTCAAGATCGGCGTCGTGCATTCGCAAGGCGGCGCGGCCATGTTCGTCGCGGACGCGAAGGGCTTCTTCCGCGCGGAGGGTCTCGACGCCGAGCTCGTGCACTTCCAGGCGGCGGTGCCGATCGCCGTCGCCGCGGCGTCCGGCGACATCGATTTCGGCTCGACCGCGCTGACCGCGGCGTTCTGCAATCTCGCCAACGAGGGCTCGCTGCGCGTCATCGCGTCGGGCGGCTGGGAGCGTCCCGGCTTTCAGACGATCGGCTTCCTGGTGTCGAACCAGGCGCATGCGGCGGGCCTGCATTCGTTCAAGGACCTGCGCGGGCACTCGGTCGCGATCACCCAGCGCGGCACGCCGCTGGAGTACGCCCTCGCCCGCATCCTGAACAAATACGCGATCCCGTCCGACGCGGTCCGGATCGTTCCGATGCCGTCGAACTCGGTCGTCGCCTCGGCGCTCAAGGGCGGGGAAGTGGATGCGGGCGTCCAGACCGTCGCCAACGTCTACTCCCTGGTGCATAGGGGCGACGCGAGGCTGTTGGGCTGGGTTGCGGACGAGCTGGGCGGCGGCCAGAGCACGGCGACCTTCACCTCGGGCAAGCTCGCGAAGGAGCGCCCCGACCTGGTTCGCCGCTTTCTCGCCGCCCTGCGCAAGGGCGGCGCGGCCTGGGATGCGGCCTTCCTCGATCACGACGGCGACCGCAAGGACCAGGCCTCCGCGCCCGAGATGATCGAGATCGCCGCCAAGGCGCTCAACGAGCCGCCCGACATGGTTGCCCGCGGTGTCGGCTACTTCGATCCCGAGAACCGGATCGTGCTTTCGGACCTCCAGGGGCTGCTCGACTGGTACCTGTCGTCCGGCATGATCAAGGCGCACATCGATGCGGCATCGCTGCTCGACCAGCGCTTCGTCATCCTCGCGGACGCATCGCCAAAGCGCTGACGGCCGCCCTTCCGAGGATTGGCGTTCACCGATAGGATGCTTCGTCCTGGCTGGGTGGGGCGATGAGGCGGCGCGATTTGCTTACCCTGGTCGGCGGAGCCGCCGCGGCTTGGCCGCTCCCCGGCCGCGCGCAGCAATCCGGGCGCATGCGGCGCGTCGGCGTGATGGTGATTCATGCCGAGGGCGATTCCGAAGGTCTCGCGCGGATCGGCGTATTTCGCAAGCAGATGTCCGAACTGGGCTGGACGGAAGGCCGCAACGTTCAAGTCGACTATCGCTGGGGAACCGGCGTGCCGGCGCGCGCGCAAGCGGCGGCAGCCGAGCTCGTGGCGCTGGCGCCCGACGTGATCCTCGCCAACGGCACCACGGCGACGGCGGCATTGCAGAAGTCCACGCGCAGCATCCCGGTGGTGTTCGTGGTCGTGACCGATCCGGTCGGCGCCGGCTTCGTGAAAAGCCAAGCGCGGCCGGGCGCGAACATCACGGGCTTCAGCACATTCGAGCTCGAGATCGGCGGCAAGTGGCTGGAGCTGCTCCGCGAAGCCTCGCCCGGCCTGACCCGGGCAGCCGGCGTGCTGGACCCCGCGTTCGCGGGATTTGCCGCGGTGTGGCGCGGGCTCGAGGAGCAAGCGCTCAAATTGGGAATTTCCGTCACTCAAATCGTCTTCCGCAATCCGAGCGACGACCTCGAAGCGGCGCTTGCGTCGTTCGCGGCAAAGCCGGGAGGCGGCTTGATCGTCCTGCCGACCGGGATCAACAACATGGCGCGCAGCCGCATCTTCGCGAGCGCCGCCCGGTACCGGCTGCCGGCCATATACCCGTTCCGCAACTACGCCTTCGACGGCGGACTGATGGCCTACGGCTTCGACCCGACCGACTTGTTCCGCCGCGGTGCCGTTTATGTCGATCGCATTCTCCGGGGCGCAAAGCCGGCCGAGCTGCCGGTCCAGGCTCCGACCAAATACGAGCTCGTCATAAACCTCAACACCGCCAAGGCGCTCGGTCTGGACATTCCGCCCGCCTTGTTCGTCCGGGCCGACCAGGTGATCGAGTGAGCCGCGGCGCCGCGCGGCACCTGCGGAATAACGCCCGGTCCCGATTGTTTGCCCGCGAAGGAAGCGATCGCGGGAGTTTGTCATGCCCATTCCGCTCGGCTTGGCCATCCTCGATTTTGCCGCGCGGATCGCGACAAAACCGGACCAGCGGCCGCTTCCGCTGTTGAAAGACCGCATCAGACCGAATGATCGATTTATTTGGAGCGGGCGAAGGGATTCGAACCCTCGACCCCAACCTTGGCAAGGTTGTGCTCTACCCCTGAGCTACGCCCGCGTCCGAGGCGGCGCATGATACTAGGCGGGGCCGCATTTGCAAGGCCGCGCGGCGCTCGATAGCGTGCCGCTATGGCCGCATCGCCCGAAGATCTGTTCGCCCGGCTCGATGCGCTGGGCATTCCGCATGTGACGCACCGGCATCCGCCGCTTTACACGGTGGCGGAGTCGGTGGCGCTGCGCGGCGCGCTGCCGGGCGGGCACTGCAAGAGCCTCTTTCTCGAGGACCGCAAGGGCGGGCTGTGGCTCGTCGTCGTGCTCGAGGAGCGGCGGCTCGACCTCGGTGGGCTGTCGCGCCGGCTGGGCGCGCCCCGCTTTTCCTTTGCCGCGGCCGAGCGCATGCGCGCGGTGCTGGGGGTCGAGCCCGGCAGCGTCACGCCGTTCGCCGCCATCAACCCGAGCGCGGCCGGCGTCCGGATCGTGCTCGACGAGACCATGCTGCGATGCGACCCGCTCAACTACCACCCGCTGGTGAACAGCGCCACGACGGCGATCGCGCCGGGCGATCTCATGCGCTTTCTCGCCGGTTGCGGGCATCGGCCGCTGGTGCTGGCGCTCGACGATCTCGACCGCGCCGCGCCGCAATGAGCCGCGCCCTGGGGGGCGCTTGCCAGAGCGGCTTCCGGCCGCCATCTTTAGGGAACCTGTCCTAGGGAAAGCGCACATGGAACAGATCATCGGCGCCGCCGCCGCGGCGGGGGACGGCGCCAACCTCGTCAAGAACGGCTCGACCGCGACCTTCATGGCCGATGTCGTCGACGGCTCGCACGACACCGCCGTGGTGGTGGATTTCTGGGCGCCCTGGTGCGGTCCCTGCAAGCAGCTCGGCCCCGTCATCGAGAAGGCGGTGCGCGACGCGCGCGGCAAGGTGCGGCTCGTCAAGATCAACATCGACGAGAACCCCGAGCTCGCGCAGCAGATGCGCATCCAGTCGATCCCCGCCGTCTATGCCTTCAAGGACGGGCGCCCGGTCGACGGCTTCGTCGGCGCGGTGCCGGAAAGCCAGGTGAAGCAGTTCATCGGCCGCCTCGCCGGCGCGGCGGCGGGCCCCGACCCGATCGCCGAGGCGGTGGCGCTGGCCAAGGACGCGGTCGCCGCGGGCGACCAGGCGCGCGCCGCCAACATCTACACGCAGATCCTGCAGCACGATCCTGGCAACATCGACGCGATCGCCGGCCTCGCCCGCGCCGCGGTGGCGCGCAAGGAGTTCGCCAAGGCGAAGCAGTTCCTCGACCGCGTGCCCAAGGAGCAGGCCGGCAACGCCGAGATCGTCGCCGCGCGCGCCGCGCTCGAGCTGGCCGAGGCCGGCGCCGGCGCCGCCGGCAAGATCGGCGAACTCAAGGCGCGCGTCGCCGCCAATGCCAAGGATCACCAGGCGCGCTACGACCTGGCCGCGGCACAGTTCGCCGCCGGCGAGCGCGAGGCCGCGATCGACCAGCTTCTCGACTCGATCCGGCTCGACCGCGAATGGAACGAGCAGGCGGCGCGCAAGCAGCTCCTGAAGTTCTTCGAGGCGATCGGCCTCGCCGATCCGCTGACGGTGGCGTCGCGGCGCAAGCTCTCCACGATCCTGTTCTCGTAAGAGCGCCAATGCCAGGCCCGTTCGATCCCGGCATCGAGGACCTTCCGACCAGGCTGGCGGTGTTTCCGCTGACGGGGGTGCTGCTGCTGCCGCGCGGACGGCTGCCGCTCAACATCTTCGAACCGCGCTATCTGGCGATGACGCGCTATGCGCTGGGCCACGGCGGCATGATCGGCATGATTCAGCCGGTGGACGGCGCCGGCGATGCCGGCGACCCGCCGCTCTACCGCACCGGCTGCATGGGACGGATCACCGAGTGGCGCGAGACCGACGACGGCCGCTACCTGATCTCGCTCTTGGGCTGCGCCCGGTTCGACGTGATCGCCGAGCCGCCGCGGGAGGACTTGTTTCGCCTGGTCGTGCCGGACTGGAGCCGCTGGCACGGCGATCTCGTCGAGAGCGAGCCGAGCTTCGACCGCGACCGGCTGACGGGCGCGCTCAAGCCCTATTTCCGCCGCCACGGCATCTCGGCCGACATGAACGCGATCGCCTCGGCGCCGGCCGAGCGGCTGATCACGTCGCTCGCCATGCTCTGCCCGTTCGCGTCGAGCGAGAAGCAGGCGCTGCTCGAGGCGGCCGACGGAACCGCCCGCGCAAAGCTGCTGATCGCGCTGATCGAGATGGCGGCGATCGGCGGCAGCGAGCCCGACGGCGCGCGACATTGAGGTGAGCGATGGCCGATGCGTCTACCGAGGTCGACCCGAAGCTTTTGGAGATCCTGGTCTGTCCGCTGACCAAGGGGCCGCTGCGCTATGACCGCGCGGCGCAGGAACTGATCAGCCTGCAGGCCGGCGTCGCCTATCCGATCCGCGACGGCATCCCGATCATGCTGGTGGACGAGGCGCGCGCGCTGAGCGAGGAGGAGAAGGCGCGGCTCCACGCCTCCGGCGCGCCGCCGCGATGAGCGGCGGCTTCGGCACGTCGCACTGGCCGACCGAGATCCGCCTCAAGACGGCCGAGAAACTCGTCGAGGTCGATTTCGACAACGGCGCACGCTTTCGCCTGCCGGCGGAATATCTGCGCGTCGAGAGCCCGTCCGCCGAGGTGCAGGGCCACGGGCCCGGGCAGAAGCAGCTCGTCGCCGGCCGCGCCGCGGTCGGCATCCTCCGGCTCGAGCCGGTCGGCAATTACGCGGTGCGCATCGTGTTCGACGATCTGCACGACACCGGCATCTTTTCGTGGAGCTATCTCTACGAGCTCGGTGTCGAGCAGGAGCGGCGCTGGAGTGACTACCTTGCCGCCCTCGCCAAGGCGGGGTTGTCGCGCGACCCGCGCGCCGGGCGGCCGTGACGGCGCGCTCGCGCCGCGCCGGTCATCCGACCGTCGCGGCAAAGACGCGCGCATAGTTGCCGCCCAGAATCTTCGCCGCCTCATCGGGCGTGAAATGTGCAAGCATCGCCCGCGCGAGCGCCGGGAGTTCCGCATAGCTCGCCAAGGATGAGGGCTCCGGGAGCCCCTCCATGTCGCTGCCGAGCCCGACATGGTCGATGCCGACGATCTCGGCCATGCGCGCCATGCCATCCGCCATCGCGTCCTTGCTGCGGAACACGGAACTCGGCGGCCAGACGCCGATGACGCCGCCCGTGGCGGCGACGGCGCGCGCATGATCGGGCGTTATGAGGCGGCTCAAGGACGCCTCGTTCGAACGCGCGAGCGAGCTGTGCGTGAGAACGAGCGGTTTTTGCGTAACGG
>Ga0335085_10013003_pt1 | contig 12219 bp, 8 predicted proteins | sample Lox_Sample_45_FD_206712 | JGI IMG/M metagenome (GOLD analysis project Ga0335085, IMG submission 206712) | Soil microbial communities from Loxahatchee National Wildlife Refuge, Florida, United States - Lox_Sample_4.5 | ecosystem: Environmental > Terrestrial > Soil > Wetlands | place: USA: Florida...
TGCGGTAATTGATCTTTCACAGGTGAATTACTATGAGCCAAGTAAGTTCTGGGAACCTTTGCATTATTCGCCAAGCAAGGAGCTTCTGCTCGAACCCGGCGAGTTCTACATTTTGGCTTCCAGGGAGAAAATGCATATTCCTGCGAATCTAGCGGCAGAAATGGTCGCTTTTGACCCGATGGTGGGCGAGTTTCGCGTTCACTACGCCGGTTTTTTTGACCCGGGTTTTGGGCGGAGCCCTGGAGGGCCTGGAAGCCGCGCTGTTCTCGAAGTCAGAACTCATGACATGCCGTTCCTGTTGACGGACGGCCAAACAATAGGTCGGCTTGTGTTTGAAAGCTTAACGGCAGACCCTGCGATCTCATACGGAGACGAGATTAGCTCGAACTACCAGGGGCAGGGCCTGAAGCTTTCAAAGCATTTCCGCTCGTACGCGGCGTAGCGGCCCGAATTGGGTAAAACTAGCTGGTTAAAGGCTTCCGTCGCCGCCACCAGGTTTTGATCTTGCCGACGGGCTTGGTGAAGGGCCCGTATTTGGTTACTTCCCACTCCTGCTTGAGGATGGTACGGGCCAAAGTGACGGCTGCTCTGAGCGCATCTGGGTCCGCGCTCTTTTGTTCAATCCTTAGCAACGATTCGAGCGAATTCTCCAACCGTTGGTGAAGCGACTCGTTGATATTAAGTCGCATAAGAATCTTTCGATACGCAAGGAGCGCGTCGTTGCGAGCTTTTTGCTGCTCCTCGAGCTTCTCGGATTCTCCGCCTTGAGCCAGCATCGCTATCCTAAAATGAACTACGTCGATGGCTGTAAAAAATGTCGCAAGGTCTTCTCGAAGTCCGTTAATCCACTCTTGACGATGATTGCTAATCGTCACCGATCTGGCGATCAAAGCAGCGACGACCGCGGCGACCAATCCTACGATAGCCGTTATCATTGCACTTTAATCCCTGGCATCTCATTCACGTTAAGTTACGGCTGGCTCGGGCATCGGCTCGAACTACCAGGCGCAGGGGCCTCAAACTATCGAAGCACTTTCGCGCCTGAACAGGCCGCCGCGCTCTTTCACCAGCGCGCAAACGCGCCACACGCCGAGCGCGACCGCAAACACCGCGATCCAGACCATGCGCGCGCCATAGCGGTCGTGCGGATTGGAGATCACGCCGCAGAACGCGGCGTTGCCAATGAGCGCCAGCAGCATGGTGGCGCCGAGCCACCCGAGATCGGCGCATTCGGCGCCATAGAGGCCGAGCAGGAGCAGCGCCGGCAGGAGCGCCATCGCCAGCCAGGCGACCGGCACGTCGATGTCGTTGATGGCGGCAAAGCCGATCTCGCCTTGCTGCTGCCGCGCCGCGCGCATCGCCGGCGCGACCGACGGCGTGTAGCGTTCGATGATGCCGTAGGTGTGCCAAATCGTGGTGAGGATGCCTTCGCCGGTGGCGACGTCGACGAGCTGGCGCGCCGTCGCGGCGAGCGCGGTCTCGGCCTGCAGGGCGGGGTAGTCGCGCAAACTGCCGAGCACGATGGTGCGCATCTCGTCGCCGAGCCCGGCAAAGCGTCCGAGCGTGTTGAACACGCTGTTGCCCCACAGGAAGGTGTCGGCATCGAGCGGCAGCTCGTTGCGGTACGGACAGAGCTTCAGCCGCGGATCCGGGCAATGATCGTTCAGATAGCGGGTGACGATGCCGTCCTGCAGCATGCGGCCGAAGGCGATGCCGTAGCCGCCGGGCGTCCAGGCGATGCGCTTGCCGACCACATAGTTGGCGGCAAGCAGCATGGCGGCGCCGAGCACGAGCGCCGCGGCGCCGGCGGCGATGCCGGCGCGTGGCACGAGCTTGCGATTGACGAGGAAGGCCCCGAGCGCGCAGGCGACCAGGCCGAGCACCACCGCAAAGGTCGCGCTGTGGGTCGACACCGCAAAGGCAATGAAGACGACGAGGGCGAAGCGCTCGCGTGGCACGACGCGGTCGCGGTGCACGATCAGAACATGCAGCGCCAGCACCGCGAGGCCGGCAAAGATGTCGGTCAGCAGCACGCTCGCGAGCCACGGCAACGCCGTGGTCAGCGCCAGCACCGCGACGATCGTCGGCAGCGCGACCGGATAGACGGGAAAGCGGTGGACCTGCAGCACCAGTGCGATGATCCACACCGCCGCCGCCGCCTGCAGCACCACGACCGGCCAGAAGTCGAGCGGCCAGCCGGCCGCCACGAACAGCCCGTAGGTGGTCGAGCGGCTCGGCACCAGATAGCCTTCGAACCAGCGCGCCAAATAGCCGCCGGTGTCGTATTCCAGCAGCGGAAAGCGGTTCCACAGCGCCGGCAACAGCAAAATGAACGTCGCCGATACGGTCGAAGCGATCCGCGTTATCGCGCTTGGATTGGCGCTCGGCTCCTTGGGCATGGCCGCACCATAGCGGATTGCGTCAGCCCGATAACGCCGCCGCATGAGGCAATTCGGCGCGGCAGCCGGCCGGCCGGCGCGGCCAGTCGTTTCCCACAGGCTTTTCTGGCGCCGCCGCTGGCCGAAGACTATTGTGGGCTATCGCCGGGATGAGCGTTTCCTTGTGAAACGGGAGCAGAAACTGACCCGGAACGACGCGCGCATGGCACGGGCAGTCATCGTGGGCTTGGCCGCATGGCTCGCCATCGTGGCGGGCGCGAGCGTCACGCCGGCGCAGGCGCAATCGGGCTTCGACCGGCCGGGCGGCGACTATGCCCATGCCACCGTGCCGAACGGGGATCCTGCGGTGTGCGCGGCGCGCTGCGAGCACGAGGCGCGCTGCCGGGCCTGGAGCTTTTCCTACCCTTCGGGCTCGGGCAGCCCGGCCACCTGCGCGCTGAAGCGCGAGGTCACGCCGCGGATCGAGTCGAGCTGCTGCGTTTCCGGCGTGCGCGGCGCCGGCGTCATCGAGCCGCGCAGCGGGGCGATCGAATATTCCATCGACCGTTACGGCGGCGATTACCGCTCGTTCGAGACCACCGCCGATCCCAAGGGCAAGCCTTGCGCCGACGCCTGCCAGGCCGAAAGCCGCTGCCGGGCCTGGACCTATCGCCGCCCCGGCTACGGCGTCGCCGCCCCGCACTGCTATCTGAAAGACACGGTCAAGCCGCCGCGGCGGCGGCCGTGCTGCATCTCCGGCGTGGTGCGGTGATCTTCAGATTTTCGTGAAGCGAAGGTCAATTGCCGCAATGACCGCGTACGACTCTGCACTGCGGGCGCGGAAGCGGTTCGGTCGTGCCTTGCAAATCGAGGAAATGGGTAATACAACCAAAACTGCAGGATCCGTCTTTGATACACGATAAGGTGTAGCCATGAGCCGTTGCATCCTCCCCCTCGCCATCATTGTCCTCACCGCCGCGGCCGTTTCCTCAGCGCCGGCCCAGACGGTCTATATGAAGGACACTCCCGCCGACACCGGAGTCGAGCCCAATCCCGACACCGGGCCGATGTACGTGTCGCAGGACATCTGGGTGCGCAACTCGCCCGATCCCGGCTATCAGCCGTATCCGTTCACCGCGGGCTCGCCGCCGTGGACTTTGCCGCCGCACCAGAACCCGGTCTATCGCGACCCGTTGAAGAGCACACCGAACTACGTCTACGTGGAGGTCCGCAACAACAGCGGCGCGGCGTCCACCGGCACCGAACGGCTGCGGGTTTACTGGGCGAAAGCGTCTACCGGACTGTCGTGGCCCTCGCAGTGGGTGGACTATCAGCCGGGCGGGCCGCTGACGCTGCTCTACGGCGCGGAGATCACCAAACCACGAAAGAACGGGGCGACCGCCAGCGCGGCAGAGCGGAACGCCTATGTGAATGCCATTTTGGCTGTTGGGACGAACCCGTCTTACGTGTTTCCCATGGGGGCGGACTTTTGGCACACCCAGCAGACCGTCCACAATGAAATGGGTGCCTTCAGCAACATCCACGAGACATTGGCCTTCCTGCCGTGGCATCGCGAGTACATCAATCGCTACGAAATTCTGCTGCAGCAGTACGACCCGACCGTTAAACTGCTCTATTGGGATTGGACTACGAATCCGAGCACCTCGCTGACCTTCATGGGCAGCTTCTCGGGAAGCATCGGCGCTCCTTTCAACCCGACGAGCGGACCGACGCTGGCGCCTCCATCCGTCACGCGCGGTCTCAGCTCACTTACTCATGCGGAAGCGGATACTGCGGTCGTGTCCCGTGGCTCGTATGGCCCATTCACTTCTTATTGCATGTTTAGTTTCTCTCCTCCCATTTCTTCGACTGCTCCTTTCATGTCTGCCCTGGAGGATTGCTCCCACAACTATTCGCACGGGTATATCGGCGGCGCCATGGGCTCTCCGGCCACGTCCGCGCGGGATCCGTTCTTCTTCATGCTGCACGGAAACGTCGATCGGCTCTGGGCGGAATGGCAGCGCAATCCATTGGACCTATCGCGTCTCGACCCGGCGCAGACCTACGGGACTTCCCTCGGCGCCGACATGAACCTTTCCCTGACCATGTCACCGTGGGACGGCTCACCGGGCAGCGGCAGTGGCAGCGCCAGCAGCACTCAAATTCAGCCGTGGGAGACCACCACCTCTGCGCCCTCCGGCGGCACCTACGTCGTCGCGAAACTTCCCACCGATCCCTCGGTGGTCTCGCCGCCGATCTACGATACGGCGCCGCTGACCATCCCGGTGTTGCAGCCCGGCCAGGCCGTCGTAATCCAAATTCCGTGGTATCCGCCGAATCCTGACGACTTCACGAGCTTCGGCGCCGACAAGGGCCATTTCTGTTTGCTGGCGCGCATCGAGACGTCGACCACGGCACCATATGGAATGGACTATCCCGAGACCGCCGACGTCAACGCCAACACCAAGAACAACAACAAGATCGTCTGGAAAAATGTGACCGTCGTCGACGATATGGCGGGTGCCATGATGATCAAGTCCGTTCTGGTCCGAAATATCTTCGACGAGCCGGTGCAGCTGGGTTTACGTGTCGCCGAGGCCGAGACCGCCGCAGGCTCGTTTCTCAAACAGGGACGCATATTCGTCGATTTGACGCCGCAGTTGTTCGAGCGGTGGCGCAAAGGCGGAGCCACCGGCCGCGCCGTCAAGGCAGCCGAGGAAGCAAGGCAAAGCCGGGTCGAAATCCTTTCTCCCGGGGCCACGATCCAGAACATCAGGCTCAATCCCAATGAGACGGTTGCCGTGAACGTCGAATTTGCGCTGTCGAAGGACTACACACCGCGACAGGGAGCTGCCGCTCAGATCGATCTGATGCAACTTGGCGCGCCCGGCGATCCGGAAAAGATCGTGGGCGGACAGCGCTTCACCGTGGACTTGAGCAAACTGGTTCTGGTCAAATCCGACGACCAGTGGCGGTATTGGGACCAGGGAGCCAATCCCGGCGGCGCGTGGACGTCCTTGGACTATGACGATTCCAAATGGAAGCTCGGTGCGGCGCCATTGGCATCCGGCGGCAATCCGGAGACGCTCATCGGCGTCGGGCCGGCAGATCGCCGCAACGTCACGACCTATTTCCGCCGCACGTTCGATGTCGCAGATCCGAGCTTCTATAAAAGCGCACTGGTGCGATTGATGCGCGCCGACGGCGCCGTCGTCTACCTCAACGGCAGCGAAGTCTATCGCGTCAACCTGCCTGCTGGCGCGGTCAGCGCGGGCACGACGGCGACGCGACAGGTCACCGGATTGGAAAGGAATGTTTACTTTCCGGTCAAGATCGATCCGGCAAAGCTCAAACGCGGCGAGAACGTCATCGCCGCGGAAATTCACGCCAATTCGCCAAAACTTGCCGCCGTCAGATTCGGCCTGGAGCTCTACGCGAACGTCGCGGGCGGTTTCCCGCCCGACATCGCTTTCGCCGCACCGGCCGACGCGGCGGTGTTTCAGACCGGCGAAACCGTTCCGATCCGACTCGAGGCCTTATCGGGCGATGCCAAGATCGCCTCGGTGTCGCTCTATGCCGATGGACGCCTCGTCGGCACTGCCGAACGCGCGCCCTACGCGTTCAATTGGCCGGTTGGATCGACTGGACCGCACAGGTTGCGCGCCGTCGCGGTCGATAATCTCAAGAACCAATCGGAATCGTTTCATACGGTTACGGTGGTGGAAAAGGTGCTGCCCCGTGTGCAGCTCGTCACGCCGCGGTCTTTGTCCATGACCGAGGCCAACGAAGGCGACGCGATCTCGGTCAGTGCCGAGGCGTCGGATCGCGCCGGCAAGATAGCGCGGGTGGAGTTCTGGATGAAAGACATGGCGACTTGGGTGTCCCCGAGCGTGCTTGTCGCCACCGTGACCGCTCCGCCGTATACGGCGTCGATACGGGACCTCAAGCCGGGCGAGTACATGTTGTGGGCGATCGCGGTCAATGACAGCGGCGGCTCGACGCAGTCGGTCCCAACGCACGTCATGATCAACGCGCGCCGGTAGAAGCTCGCTCAGTCCCAACCGCAGTGGCTTGAGCTCCTGTGGCGGGCTTCTGATCTCGACAGTCCCTGCTCACCCCGTGCCGCCGACGGTGATGCGGTCGATGCGCAGCGTCGGCTGGCCGACGCCGACCGGCACGCCCTGGCCGTTCTTGCCGCAGGTGCCGATGCCGTGGTCGAGCGCGAGATCGTTGCCGACCATGGAGACGCGGTGCAGGTCGGTCGGGCCGTTGCCGATCAGCATGGCGCCCTTGATCGGCGCGCCGATCTTGCCGTTCTCGAGGCGATAGGCCTCGGTGCATCCGAACACGTATTTGCCGGAGGTGATGTCGACCTGGCCGCCGCCGAAATAAACCGCGTAGATGCCGTTCTTCACCGAGGCGATGATCTCGGCCGGATCGCGGTCGCCGGCCAGCATGTAGGTGTTGGTCATGCGCGGCATCGGCACGTGGGCGAAGCTCTCGCGCCGGCCGTTGCCGGTCGGCTTCATGCCCATCAGCCGCGCGTTCTGGCGGTCCTGCATGTAGCCGACCAGGATGCCGTCTTCGATCAGCACGGTGCGGTCGGTCGGCGTGCCCTCGTCGTCGATCGACAGCGAGCCGCGGCGCAGCGCCATGGTGCCGTCGTCGATCACGGTGACGCCCTTGGCGGCGACCTGCTGGCCCATCAGGCCGGCAAACGCCGACGTCTTCTTGCGGTTGAAATCGCCCTCGAGGCCGTGTCCGACCGCTTCGTGCAGCATGACGCCGGGCCAGCCGGGGCCGAGCACCACGTCCATCTCGCCGGCCGGCGCCGGCACCGCTTCGAGATTGACCAGCGCCTGGCGCACCGCATCGTCGGCGGCGCTTTGCCAAGCGTCGGAGGCGATGAAGCGCTCATAGCCTTCGCGGCCGCCATAGCCGGCGCTGCCGCTCTCCTGGCGATCGCCGTCGCCGACCACGACCGAGATATTGACCCGCACCAGCGGCCGGACGTCGCGATAGGCCTCGCCGTCGGCGCGCAGGATTTCCACCGCCTGCCAGCTCGCCCCGAGCGTCGCCGTGACCTGCCGCACCCGCGTATCCTTGGCGCGGGCATAGGCGTCGATGGTTTCGAGAAGCCGCGCCTTGGCTTCGAAGCCCGGCGTGCCGAGCGGATTATCGTCGCCGTAGAGCTTGCGGTTGCTGCGGGCCGGCGGCGCCGCATAGCGGCCAGAGTAACCGCCCTTGACCGCGCGCACCGCGTCGGCGGCGCGCTCGATCGCCGTCTCCGACACGTCGGAGGCGTGGGCGTAGCCGACCGCCTCGTCCTTCACCGCGCGCAGGCCGAAGCCTTGGCTGGTGTCGTAGGTCGCCTGCTTCAAGCGGCCGTTATCGAACATCAGCAGTTCGGCTTGGCGATATTCCAGGAACAGTTCGCCATCGTCGGCGCCGTCGAGGCCGCGGGACAGAATTTTGGCGATCCGCGGCCGGTCGAGACCGGCGCGATCGACGAGGGAGGTGGCGGCATTGGCCATGACAGTTTCCTGGATCGTTACGGGGCGCTGGCGCTTAGATAATCGCTGCGGCCGCCGCGCGCGAGGGCCCGTTCACTCGTGCCTCGGAATCCCGGCCTTGTCGATCACCGCGCTCCAGCGGGCGATGTCGGCTTTGGCGCGTGCCGTCATGTCTTCGGGCGTGCTCCATTCCATGGCCATGCCCATCCGGTTCGCCTTCTGCTGCACGTCCGGCATGGGAATCACCGCCTTCATGGCGGCATTGAGCGTGGCGATGACCGGCTGCGGCGTGCCGTGCCGCACCGACAGGCCGTTCCAGCTGGCGACGTCGTAGTCCTTGATGCCGCTTTCGATCACCGTCGGCACATTGGGCAAATAGGCCGTGCGCTTGGCGCCGGTCGAGGCCAGCGCCACGATCTTGTTGTCGGCGAGGAGCCCGCTGAGCGCGGCATAGAACTCGAAGGCGACGTCGACGTCGCCGCGCATCACCGCGCCGGCCATGTCGGGCGAGGTGCGGAACGGCACGATCGCCGTCTTGATGCCGGCGACGCTGTTGAACAATTCGGCGGCGAGGTTCTGCGTCGAGCCGGGATTGATGGTGCCGATATTGAGCTTGCCCGGGTTGGCCTTTGCCGCCTTGATCAGATCGGCGACCGAGTGCAGCGGCGAGCCGGCGCGCGTCACGATCAACAGGTCGAAGAACGCCGCGGTGGAGACTGAATCGAAATCGGTCAGGATGTTGTAGGGCAGCGACTTGAACAGCGCCGCCGCGATCGAGGTGTTGTTGCCGGTCATCAGCAGCGTATAGCCGTCGGCCGCCGCCGTGGCGGTGGCTTGCGCGGCGGCGATGCCGGCGGCGCCGGGCCGGTTCTCGACGACGAATTGCTGCTTGAGCCGGTTGCCCAGCTGCTCGCCGAGGATGCGCATGCCGACGTCGGCGACGCCGCCGGCGCCATAGGGCACGATCAGCGTCACCGGCCGCGTCGGGTAGCCGATCTCGCCGCGCGCCTGCGGCGCCATCGTGACGGGCACCGCGACGATGATTGCGAGTAATGCGCCGCCGACGGCGCCGAGAAACCTTGCAGTCACGCTGACCTCCCTGGTGTGGCCGGCAGCGTAAGCGTCCAGGTCAGCGCGTCAATTGCCGGCGGACGGGCGCCGCCGCGACGACTGCGCGCAGGAGCCGGTGCGCCGCGCGCGTCACGGCAGCTGGTCGAAGCCTTCGCCAAAGCCCTTGAGACTCATGGGAAAGCCGATGCCTTCCTCGGGCGTCTGGAAGATGATGAAGGTCGAGGTCTGGCCGTTGCGCAACTTGTTGATCAGATTGTCGTCCATCACCACTTCGGCGATGCAGCCGTTGGGCAGGCAGCGCACGAAGCCGGCGCGGCCGACGTCGACGTTGTCGATCTTCAAGCCGAGCCCCGACGGTATCAGGACGCCGAGCGGCGCCACCACGCGCATCAGCCGGCTCTTCTGATCGGCGGTCTTGAGCACGATCACGGTGAGCCCGACATTGGGCCGGTCCTCGGCGGTCACGCTCTGCATCAGCGCGCATTGCTCGCTCTGGGCGCCCGGCGGCGTCTCGCAGCGGATCTGCCAGTCGCCATGGACCGAGCGGACCGCGCCCTGGGCGGCGGCGGCGCCGGCGAAGCCCAGTACGGTGGCGATGAGGACGGCGGCGCCGAGGACCTTTGGCCGCATCCGCCGCGCCACAAGGGATATAGCCATTGTGTGTCGTTCCTCTGACGAGCCGCCCCCGACGGGCCTGTGCCCGAATCATCACGCCCGGTCGCCGGGCGAGCCTGCCTACATGGTGAGCCCGCAGTGTCAAGATCGATGAAGATCAAGGCATTGTGGCCGCCCCAAGGTGGCGGAATCGCCGCGTCAATCCTGCCCCGATCCGGCGCGGAACCGGCCGCGCGCGGCGCTGATCCCGGCCCGTGGACCGGCCGCCAAGAGTGCATTGCAGCAGGGCCGGATTTGTGGTTTGAGGGGCTGGGATTTCCCCCATCCCATCGACGCCTGCCAACCAGAACCGTGGCGCAAGCCCCGCCGGACGCAGGCGGCGTCATGCTGTTGCGATGCGCGCTCGACGAAAGCCGGCGCGGTTCGCCGACGGTCATGACCCACGACTTAAAGAACCAGGGAGCAGAGAGACAGATGAAGGTGATCTCACGCTTGGCCGCCATTGCGGCGACCGTCGCCGCCCTGTTCGCCGGCGCCGGCACGGCGCTGGCCGGGCTCGGTCAGCCGACGCCCTGGGAGCTCGGCCTGCAGCAGGCCGGTTCTCCGGTCATGGCAGACATCATCACGTTCCACACCTTCCTGCTCTGGATCATCTCGGCGATCACCGCCTTCGTTCTCATCCTGCTCTTGACCGTCATCATCCGCTTCAATGCGCGCAGCAATCCGACGCCGTCGCGCACCACCCACAACACCCCGATCGAGGTGATCTGGACCGTCGTGCCGGTCCTTATCCTGGTGGCCATCGCCATCCCCTCGTTCCGGCTGTTGTTCACCGAGCTCGACGTGCCGACACCGGACCTCACCGTCAAGGCGACCGGCAAGCAGTGGTACTGGAGCTACGCCTATCCCGATAACGGCAACTTCGAATTCGACTCGCTCATCGTCGCCGACAAGGACCTCAAGCCCGGTCAGCTGCGGCTGCTGACCGTCGACAACGAAATGGTGGTGCCGGTGAACAAGGTGATCCACGTGCTGGTCACCGGCGCCGACGTCATCCACTCCTTCGCCGTGCCGTCGTTCGGCATCAAGATCGACGCCGTCCCCGGCCGCATCAACGACACCTGGTTCAAGGCGACGGTGCAGGGCACCTTCCACGGTCAATGCTCCGAACTGTGCGGCAAGGACCACGGCTTCATGCCGATCACGGTACGGGTGACCGACGACAAGGGCTTTGCCGCCTGGGCGGCACAGGCGAAGCAGAAATACGCCGAGGGGGTGAATGCCCCGCAGACGACAGTGGCGGCGGCCCGCTAACTAAAGGAACTGGCAATGGACACCACGGCACACGCGGCACACGGCGACGATAACGGCCACGCCATTCCGCACGGCTGGAAGCGCTACCTGTATTCGACCAACCACAAGGACATCGGCACGATGTACCTGGTGTTTGCGCTGGTGGCCGGCGTGATCGGTGGCACCTTGTCGATCCTGATCCGCGCCGAGCTGATGTTTCCGGGCCTGCAGATCTTTCACGAGACCCATTACTTCAACGTCATCGTCACCGCCCACGGCCTGATCATGATCTTCTTCATGGTCATGCCGGCCATGATCGGCGGCTTCGGCAACTGGTTCGTGCCGCTGATGATCGGCGCGCCCGACATGGCGTTCCCGCGCATGAACAACATCTCGTTCTGGTTCCTGCCGGCGTCCTTTGCGCTGCTGTTGACCTCGATGTTCTTCGAGGGCGAGCCCGGCGCCAACGGCGTCGGCGCCGGCTGGACCATCTATGCGCCGCTGTCGACCTACGGCCATCCCGGCCCGGCCATGGATTTCGCCATCCTGTCGCTGCATCTCGCCGGCGCGTCGTCGATCCTCGGCGCCATCAACTTCATCACCACCATCTTCAACATGCGCGCGCCCGGCATGACCATGCACAAGATGCCGCTGTTCGTGTGGTCGCAGCTGGTGACGGTGTTCCTGCTGCTGCTGGCGCTGCCGGTTCTGGCCGGCGCCATCACCATGTTGCTGACCGATCGCAATTTCGGCACCACCTTCTTCGATCCGCAGGGCGGCGGCGATCCGCTGCTGTTCCAGCACCTGTTCTGGTTCTTCGGCCATCCCGAGGTCTACATCCTGATCCTGCCCGGCTTCGGCATGGTCAGCCAGATCGTGTCGACGTTCTCGAGGAAGCCGGTGTTCGGCTATCTCGGCATGGCCTACGCCATGGTGGCGATCGGCGGCATCGGCTTCATCGTCTGGGCCCATCACATGTACACGGTCGGCATGTCGTCGACCGTGCAGGCCTATTTCATCGCCGCCACCATGGTGATCGCGGTGCCGACCGGCGTGAAGATATTCTCCTGGATCGCCACCATGTGGGGCGGCTCCATCGAGTTCAAGACGCCGATGCTGTGGGCGATCGGCTTCATCTTCCTGTTCACCGTCGGCGGCGTCACCGGCGTCGTGCTCGCCAATGCCGGCGTCGACCGCGTGCTGCAGGACACCTATTACGTGGTCGCGCACTTCCACTATGTGCTGTCGCTCGGCGCCGTGTTCGCCATCTTCGGCGGCTGGTACTACTGGTTCCCGAAGATGACCGGCTACATGTATTCGGAGTTCATCGGCAAGCTGCACTTCTGGCT
>Ga0335085_10013004_pt1 | contig 12218 bp, 11 predicted proteins | sample Lox_Sample_45_FD_206712 | JGI IMG/M metagenome (GOLD analysis project Ga0335085, IMG submission 206712) | Soil microbial communities from Loxahatchee National Wildlife Refuge, Florida, United States - Lox_Sample_4.5 | ecosystem: Environmental > Terrestrial > Soil > Wetlands | place: USA...
CTATCAGGGGGAATGCCAGCGTATCACCCAGCCTCAGCCTCCCCGCACTCGCCGCTCAACGGCAAACCATCAACGGCACATGACTGACGACCCACGGTCGGCGACCGACGACCCACGGTCGGCGAAGCACGACCCACGGTCCACGAAACGCGACCCACATTTCACGGACATATCCGCGCAGCAAAAACCCCGGCCGCAGCCGGGGTTCCTTTTCCGCATCGCAAATTGTGTTTCACTCCCCACGACCCGTGGGGCAACTTCTCTCTGTTCTCTTCTCTCTTTTCTCTGCTCTCTGTTCTCTTCTCTCTTTTCTCTGCTCTCTGTTCTACGCCCTCGCTTTGCCCGTCTCGCGATCCACTTCCTTCAGCCGCGCTGCCTTGCCGCGCAGTCCGCGCAGATAAAACAGCTTCGCGCGCCGCACTTTGTAGCTGCGTATCAGCTCGATCTTATCCACCACTTTGGAGTTGAAGGGGAAAATGCGCTCCACGCCCTGGCCAAAGCTCATCTTGCGGACGGTAAAAGTGCCTTGCGGCCCCTGGTTGATCGCGATCACCAGGCCCTCAAAGGCCTGCAGCCGCTCTTTATCGCCTTCCTTGATCTTTACTTGAACGCGAATCTGGTCGCCCGGCACAAACGCCGGCAAATCGGTGCGCTTCAGCTTGTCGGCCAGGCGCTGCATCACTGGATGTATGGACATTGTCGTTTCCTGCGATTGAAGTCAGAATGTTTAGTTTATCAAAGATCTCCGGCCTCTGCCTCGCCACCGCCCCTCATTTTCCAGGTGTTTCGGCCACCAGCTTTCATCTGTTTCGGCCACCAGCTTTCATCTGTTTCGGCCACCATCCAGTGCGATATAGTTCCGCCATGGATGAAAAACGGGACCTTCTTCGTCACACCCTTGCCACATTGGCTTATCGCACCACTCGCGCCTTGGAAGATGCCCCCGCCTCCTTCGCCGATTTCGACAACGCCGGCCGCCGCCCCGTGCAGATCCTTGCCCACATGGGCGACCTGCTCCAATGGGCCCTCTCCATGGCTCAGGGCAATCCTGCATGGCACAACTCTCAAACCCTCGCCTGGCCGCAGGAGCAGCAGCGCTTCTTCGCTGCGCTCTCCGCATTCGACGCCTACCTCGCGTCCTCCAACCCTGTCCACGCGCCCATTGAGCGCCTCATGCAGGGCCCCGTTGCCGACGCGCTCACCCACGCCGGTCAACTCGCCATGCTTCGCCGTCTCTCCGGCTCGCCCACCCGTGGCGAGAACTTCTACGTTGCCGCCATCGCCATCGGCCAGGTCAACTCCGTCCAGCCCGAACCCGTAAAACCCTTCTAATCCGAACGCCCGATGTCTGTAGCGCGGTCTCCAGACCGGTCCGCCGCGGCGGATGCGGGAGTCCTTGCCCGCACTCGTCAATACCCGCCGCCCTGTAGCGCCGGTCTCCAGACCGGCTGTCGTGCGGGCGTCCCCGCCCGCACTCGTCAATACCCGCCCCATGTACCGCCGGCGCCTCGCCGGCTGTCGTGCGGGACCCTGCCCTGAGCGGAGTCGAAAGGTCATCGCCCTTGTAGCGCCGGTCTCCCGACCGGCTGTCGTGCGGGTCTCCTGACCCGCGCCCTGTCATCACCAAAGCATGCCTGTGGAAATCTCCCGATTCTTGCGAATAATTATTGACAATTAAGCCATTCTAATCAACTTAACTCATTGAAAAATAAAATAAGCAAAATTATCCTTGACAATCGTTAATTTCTTGGATGAAAATGATGACGGTGACTATCGTCGCCATGGAGGTACTTTATGCGCCGTATACTCGCGACCAGCACTCTGCTCTCCTCGCTGATTCTCCCCGCAGCGGCTTTTGCCAGCACGCCCGTGGACGACGCCACTGCCCCAACCCCCATTCGTGTCAGCTCCGGTGTTACCCAGCCGGTCCTCGTTCACTCCGCCTACCTCGACATCCCCGTGGGGTACTCAATTGACGCCATTCCCGCCGATGCCCAGGTCGGACTCGACGTCACCATCAACGAAAAGGGCGAGCCTGAAAACATCCAGGTCGTCAAGTCCTACAGCAAGTTCTGGGACGCTCGCGTCGTATCCACCGTCCGCCAGTTCCACTTTAAGCCCGCCACCGTCGACAGCCAACCTGTCCCTGTCGATATGAACCTCACCGTCAACATCACCCGCTAAGCGCGATCGCCTGCAATAAAAACTCACAACTCGCAGGGATGCTGCGCTGAATCCTTTTTCTGTCGAGGCAAAAAACTCGCCACAGGAAAGCTGCACCTTCAGCTCAGCATCCCCTCGAATTCTGATTACCGGGGCCGCGTAATCCTCTAGAAGCTGAAATGGATTGCCACTGTCGCCAACGGAATGTACCGCCGTTCTCCAGACCGGCTGTCGTGCGGAAGCCTGCCTTGAGCGGAGTCGAAGGGTCCTCGCCCGCACTCGTCAATACCTGCCCCATGTACCGCCGGCGTCCTCGCCGGCTGTCGTGCGGAAGCCTGCCCTGAGCGGAGTCGAAGGGTCCCCGCCCGCACTCGCCAATACCCGGCGCCCCGTACCACCGGCGTCCTCGCCGGCTGTCGTGCGGAAGCCTGCCCTGAGCGGAGTCGAAAGGTCATCGCCCCTGTAGCGCCGGTCTCCAGACCGGCTGTCGTGCGGGCGTCCCCGCCCACACTATTGCACGCGCCATGGTCAATTCACGCGCTATCAGCGCCCCTTCTCGCCGCGCATCGCCTCGATCGTCCGCAAATCCTCCGCGCTCAGCGCCGCCCCCTCCAGCAGCTCCGGCCGGTTCTTCAGCGTCTTGCGCAGTTGCTGCTCCCGCCGCCAGCGCCTGATCTCCGCGTGATCTCCGTTCATCAGCACCGCCGGCGTGCTCAATCCGCCAAACTCCGCCGGCCGCGTGTACTGCGGATAATCCAGCAACCCTCCCGCTCCGTGCTGCGATCGCGGAACCCCCTCCACATCCACTTCAATCTCCGCATCTGCCGCGCCAAAGCTTTCAAACTCGCCTGAAGCCTCGTTCCCCAGCACTCCGGGAATCAGCCGCATCGTCGCATCCACCACCACCGCCGCCGCCAGCTCCCCTCCGCTCAGCACATAATCGCCGATCGACAACTCCATGTCGCAATACAATTCGTTCACTCGCTCGTCCACGCCCTCATACCGCCCGCACACCAGCACCACGCGCTCCACCGCCGCCAGCTCCCGCGCCACGGCCTGCGTAAACAATCTCCCCTGCGCCGACAGCAGAATCACCCGCGTTTCTTGATCTCTGCTCTCTTCTCCCTGTTCTCTGTTCTCTTCTCTCTCCTCTCTGTTCTCTTCTCTCTTCTCTCTGCGTCTCACCCCCAGCGCCTCCAGCGCCTCCGCCAGCGGCTCCGGTTTCAGCACCATCCCCTCGCCGCCGCCAAACGGACGATCGTCCACCGTGCGGTGCCGATCATGTGCACACTCGCGCAGATCGTGCGCCTCCACCGTCACCAGTCCCCCCTTCAGCGCTCTGCGCACAATCCCGTGCGCAAACACGCTCTCAAAGAACCCCGGAAAGATGGTCACAATGTCGAACCGCATAACTCCGATCATAGAAGCTCTGCCGCCCCGCTCCCGGATCCAACTCAGGTTGTAGCCTGGCGTCGGACAATTCGTATTACTATCCCCATATGCACCCCGCAAAGCCGATTCTCGCGCTTGTAGCGTCGGCTCTCCCGTTCGCCTGCATCGCCCAGGCGCCGCCCGCTCCGTCTTCCGCAGACCTCTACAAGAACGAGTCCGTCGTCATCGAGCGCTCTGAAACCGCCTATCGCATGCACGCCGACGGCACTGGCGAGCGCGATCTTCACGTCATTCTGCGCATCCAGTCTGAAGGCGCCGCGCAGCAATTCGGGGTTCTCACGTTCGCCTATGCCTCCGCCAATGAAACCCCCGTCATCAAATTCGTCCGCGTGTACAAGGCCGACGGCTCCACCGTCGAAACCCCGGTCGCCGACGCCATCGACATGCCGGCCGACGTCACGCGCGAGGCGCCGCTCTACAGCGATCTCAAGGAGAAGCATCTCCCCGTGCGCTCCCTCTCGCCCGGTGACAAGCTCGAGTACGAGGTCGACACCCAAATCACGAAGCCCGAAGCACCCGGGCAATTCTGGGGAATGGACCACTTCGTCGCGCCCGGCACCGTTGTGGTGCTTGCCGAAGTTCTTTCCCTGGAGTTCCCATCGGATAAATACGTTCAGGTCTGGAGCCCGAATCACAAGCCCACCATTACTGATCAAAATGGCGAGAAGACCTACACCTGGAACGTGCCCCAGCTCGTGACCGCGCCAAAGAGCACCGGCGACGACTCCAACAAGCCCACGCCGCCAAAGGATCCTGACGAAGACGACCAGGGCCGCAAGCTGCCGAGCGTTGCTTGGACCACCTTTCACAACTGGACCGAAGTAGGTGACTGGTACCGCAGCCTCGCTCTCAAGCAGGCTGATCCCAGCGATGCCGTGCGCGCCCGCGCCGATGAGCTTACCGCCGACGCCAAAACGCCTGAGGATCAGATTCGCGCCCTTTACAACTTCGTCTCCCTGCACACGCGCTACATCGGAATCGACTTCGGAATCGGCCGCTATGAGCCGCACTCAGCTTCCGAGGTTCTCGCCGACCAATACGGCGACTGCAAGGATAAAGACACCCTGCTTGAGGCCCTCCTCCACGCCAAAGGCTTCTCCACGGCGCCTGCGCTCATCGGCGTAGGCATCGCGCCCGTCCCCGACGTGCCTTCGCCGTCGATGTTCAACCACGTCATCACCACGGTGAATTTGCCCAGTGGCCAAATCTGGCTTGACAGCACCCCGATGGTTGCCCCCTATCGTTACCTGGTGGCTGCCATTCGCGATCAGAAAGCGCTGGTCGTGCCGGCCAGCGCTCCTGCATCTCTCCAGTCGACGCCGGCAGAAGCGCCCTATCCATTCACTGAGAGCTTCACGGCCGACGGAACGCTCGACGCAGACGGCAAGCTGACCGCCAAAATGACCGCCTCGTATCGCGACGACAATGAGTTCTACGTTCGCGCCCTCGCCATCGGCGTTGCGCCCGCGGATTGGGACAAGGCCTCGCAGTATGTCTCCTCGGCCACAGGATTCGGTGGCACCACCAGCAACACGCAGTTTAAGAATGTCTCTGACACCGCGCAGCCCATCGGAATGGACTACGATTACACCCGCCATCCCTTTGGAGATTGGGACAACAAGCGCATCATCCCGCTGTTTCCGCAAACCGATTTCACAGCGCTCGACAGCGAAACCGCCGCGCCCGACAAAGACATTCAACTGGGCGCGCCCCGAACCATGACGGCCGTCTCAACGATTCATCTCCCCGACGGCTATCACCCCGACCTCCCCGATCCGATTCATGTGAAGACCAGCTTCGCTACCTTCGACAAGACCTACAGCTTTGACCACGGAGAAATTGTCGCCCAGCGCGACATCCAGATCCTGAGCGAAAAAATCCCCAAGGCAGACTGGCAAAAGTATCTGAAGTTCACCAAGGACATCGGCCTCTCCGGCGAAAGCTGGATTCAGCTATATCCACCGGAGAGCCAGCACACTTCAACGAAGCCGGTCCAGATGCCTGCGCCACCAAGCAACCAGACAGGAGGATCGGTCTCCGTTCAGCAGCTTCGGGCGGAGGAGGCTGCAAAGAAGAACGCGCCCGCGCAAGCGCCGAAAGTCGAGAAAGGCCCCGACGGCGTCACCATCGTCCATATTCCCGTCGATCAGGCGCCGGGCGGCGACTCGACAAAGGCTGGCCCGGTTCAGCCTGCTCAGCCTTCGAATCAATCCGCGCCCGCATCCGATGAACCGGCGAACGAGCTGATGGCTGAGGCCATAGAGCAGCTCCGCCATGGCAATCTCGGCGGCGCCAGAGAAAAGCTCGACCAGGTGAAGGCGAAAAATCCCGATGAACAAAATCTGTGGAGCCTGTATGGCACACTCGACGAAGTGATCGACCGTAATTACGAACAGGCGGAAAAGGACTTTGGCAGGGAATTGGCTGCGCACCCCGACAACAAGATGGTGGTGATGGCTCTGGCCGACGCCGAGAACCGGGCACACGATTCTGAAGCCGCGCGCAAGACTCTCAAGCAGTATCTCGATCGCCATCCCGACGACGCGCAGCTGGCAATTTATCTTTCGCACATTGAGAGCCTGGCCGACGACAAGGAGGAGGCGCTCAAAACGCTCGAAACCGCGGTGAAAAATAATCCCGATGACCGCCAGCTTCGAGCGCAGGAAAGTTCCGCTTTGGTTGCGCTCAACCGCATGCCTGAAGCCGCTGCCGTGGCCAAGAGCGCTCTTGACGGCGCCGACGATCCCGAAGTTTTGAACGATGCCGCTTTTGAGCTCAGTCAAACCGGCCTCAATCTCGATGTTGCTGAAACCGCTTCGCGGAAAAGCATCGCGGCGCTCGACGAAAAAAGCGCACAATTCACCACCGGCTCGGCCAATCAGAGCACCTTTGTCCTGACGTCGGCGCTCGCAAACTTCTGGGACACGCTGGGCTGGATTCTCTTCAAAGAGGGCAAGCTCGAGGAGGCGCAATCCTACATCGCTCCCGCCTGGCGTGTCTCTCTCCGTGGTGAAATCGGCGACCATCTCGGCCAGGTCTTGGAAGCTCGGGGCAAGAAGAACGAAGCCGCGATGGCTTATGGTTTGGCTCGGACTGCGCTCACCCAAGACTCTGATCCCGACTCGCGGCGTCACATTACCGAAAGCCTCGATCGCCTGAAGTCAGAAGGCGCAAAACCTGAACACGACACCGGCTCGCAGGCGCTGCAGGATCTTCGTACCTTCAAGATCGAGCGTGCCAAAGACACCAGCGGCTGGGGTGCTTTCCGGCTCGAGGTCACAACCACCGGCGTCATCGAGTCGCAGCAAATGTCTGGCGAGAAACCTCTCGACGCCATCAAGCCGGCCCTCGCCGCCATGAAATTCTCCGGCTTCCTTCCACCGGATTCAAAAGCGCATCTCCTGCTCAGCGCGGTCGTCGATTGTTCCATGGGAACCAAGTGCGACGTGGTCCTGGTCCCGAATGGCGGCCTCCAAACCGAACGCCAGTAGCGCTCTGCCCGCTCCCGCACCTCCTCAGCTAGCAGCTAGAAGCTAGTAGCCTGAAGCTGTCTTTCTCGCCCACAGCCTCGCCGTCACCACCCCAAATAGAAATCCGCCCACGTGCGCCAGGTACGCCACACCGCCCGTCTGCACCGTCGCCACCGCGCCCACGCTCAGTAGCTGAATCAGAAACCACACCCCGATCAGCAGCACCGCCGGAATGTACGTCACCCGGATAAAGATCAGGATCCACACAAGCGTCCGAATCCGGTCCCGTGGATAAATCACGATGAACGCGCCCATCACCGCCGCGATCGCTCCGCTCGCGCCCAGGCAGGGAATCCGCGACCCCGGGCTGCCCGCAATCTGCGCCAGCATCGCCACCACCCCGCCCAGCAGGTAGAAAGCCACGTATCGAAACCGCCCCATCGCATCTTCGATCGCCGGTCCAAACGCCCACAGAAAAACCATGTTCCCCAGGATGTGCAGCCACCCCGCGTGCATAAACATCGCCGTCACGATCGTGATCCAGTGGTGCCCATGCTCAATCCGCGCCGGAATCACCGCCCATCGCCGCACGAATGCTTCGCCACCCTCCAGCTCCAGCAGAAACACGTATGCATTCGCCGCGATAATCAGCGCCGTCATCCACGCAAACCCGCGCGTCCGTCGCGATGCGTCTCCCAGCGGTATTACCGTTCCCACTTTTGTTGCTCCTTCGTCCTGTCCGCCGATGGTTCAGTGAATGTTTTCTATCATGCCGCCCCCGCGAACCGCCGGAGTTGCCCCATCCTTGCCGCGCCTTTGCGGGTGCCCCCGGTCCCTCGCACTCGGGGACCGGGGATCGCACGAACCAACGCCGCCCGTTTCTGTAGCGCCGGTCTCTAGACCGGCTGTCGTGCGGAAGCCTGCCCTGAGCGGAGTCGAAGCGTCCTCGCCCGTCCCCAGGCGTTCCCCATTTCCTGTCAAGCTCTCCCGCTCGAAAATAATCCCTCCCGCCACCCTTAAATCCTTTTTCTCTCGTCTCTTATCTCTGTTCTCTCATTTCCCCCAAGTTTGCCGATTATTTCCGCCAACTCTCTACACTTGTCTTAGGTTGAAACAATCGTCTCGGCCCACCGGCCTCGGAGTTGACATCAATGATTTGGGGATTTGAGATCGCATTTCACCGTTCGCTGATGCTCGCCCCTGCTCCGTGTCCCTCTCTCGCGGGCAACATGTGTTTTTTTTCGCAGATTTTGCCCCATTTTCAGTGCAGATTTGAGCCATTTTTAGAGGTCATTCAATAGAATCAATCACTTGTCTGTTTACTGATCGATAACAAAACCTATTGACTGATTGATAAACATGCCCCGATTCTTGTGCATCCTGAAAAACGCTCGCAGCCCTCCACCCCGCGCTTTTTCCCCGTCACCTTTGCACCCTGTCACGCGCGGCCCACCACCCACGATCCACGCACACAATCCGCTGCTTGCTCGCCGCATCGCCCGCGCCTATGATTTCAGCCAACGATCATGCCCGACATTGAAGCTCTCCTCACGCGCTGGCAATCCGCCGGCGTTCTCGACGCGGCGACCGCCGCCCGCATCCGCGCGCACGAGTCTCAGTCCGCGCCCAAAGACAGTCCCGGTCTCCGCTGGCAGGGCATCACCGCGCTCATTCTCGGCGCCATCCTTCTCGCGTGCGGCGTCGTCCTCTTCATCTCCGCGCACTGGGACGAGCTCGGCCCCGTCGCGCGCTTCACGCTCGTCTGCGCCATGGTCGCTGCCTTTCATATCGCAGGCGGCTTCGCGCGTCCCAGGTTGAACGGCCTGTCCTCAGCGCTCCACGCCGTGGGCACAGTCGCCACCGGCGCTGCGATCGCGCTCACGGGCCAGATCTTCAATATTCAGGAGCATTGGCCCGCAGCCATTCTTCTCTGGGCGCTCGCCGCTCTCGCCGGCTGGGCGCTCCTTCGCGACCAGGCGCAGCAAACCCTTGCGCTTCTCCTCGTCCCCGCCTGGATCGTGTGCGAGCTCGACTTCCGCATGAGCGGCCACATCGGCGAAGGCATCTACATGGGCCGCGTCGTCTTCGCGTGGGCCATCCTCTACATCACGTTCTTCATCGGCTCGCGCCGCCGCGCGGTGCAGGGAATTCTCTTCGCCGTAAGCGTCATCGGCGCGGTGCTGTCCATCTACGCAATGCTGTCGGCCTGGGAATCGTCGAGCTCCAGCCAGTCCTTTATTCCTTTCGCCACGCGCGTCTGGGCCTGGATCGCCATCGCCGCAATCCCGCTCATCGTCGCCGCATTCCACGGGCACAAGGGCCTCGTCCCCATCGCCGCATCCATCGCATTCGTGATCGCGCTGCCCTGGTGCTATCAATCCATCACCGAGAGTTTCACCGCGCCCAGCGGCATCACCGGCACTTGGGTCCGCACCGATCCCAATCTTGTCGCCTACGCTCTCGTCGCCGCATTCGCCGTGTTTCTCTGCGTGTGGGGCGTGCGTCTCGTCTCTCGCGCGCTCGTCAATCTCGGCATCGTCGGCTTCGCCGCAACCGTCGCGTGGTTCTACTTCAGCGACATTCTCAACAAGTTGAACCGCTCGCTCGGCCTCATCGGTCTCGGCATTCTCTTCCTCGCCGGCGGCTGGGCGCTTGAGAAAATGCGCCGTCGCATCCTCTCCCGCATGGCGCCGCCAAAACCGCCAGATGCCATCGCCGCCGAAACGAATGGAGGCCCGCAATGAAGATCGGCCGCTTCACGCTCTCCGGTGTCTCTATCGCGCTGCTCATCATTCAATTGCTTATCGTCTCTTCCATCGCCGCCAAATACTGCTACCAGCGCTGGCGCTGCCCGCGTGTCTGGACGCGCGCCGCCGTCATCAATTCCGAGTGGTTCACGCGCGGGCGGTACTTTTCGTTGGTGCTGGCAGTGGACGGTTGCCAAAGCACGCTGCCCTCGGCGAAATTCGCCACCTTCCCGCGCGACGTCAACGGCGCCATCAAACCCGGCCCGTATGTTCTCCGCCCGCAGCCGGTCTACTTCCGCGCCAATCTGAAAGTGGAAAGCAACCAGCTCGTCGCACTTCGAGTTGAAGGCCAGGAAGATTCAAACATCGGCCAGGAGATTTCAGTTGCACCCGGCGCGCCCTGCAGCCAGATGCAACTCTCCGATCCCGTCAGCTTCTACATCGCAGATACCGCGCAGAGCCCCCTGCCGCTCCAGCCTAATCAGGAATTGTGGATTGAAGTCACCGTCCCGCCAACGGGCCCGCCTCGCCCGCTCGCGCTTGCGCTCAAAGACAACGGCGGTTGGAAGCCGTTGGCATTTTAAGAGCGCAGCGACGTTGCGATCCGAAGAGTGGTCGCGGCGTCAAATCAGATTTGTCATCCTGAGCGAGTCGCCGCGGCGACGAGTCGAAGGATCTGCGGTTGTCCCTCCTCGCTGAACTCACGCTTCTTCCGCTTCGCTCAAATCCACCAGCCCCACCGGTAGCTCCATCTCCACGCGCTTCGCCGCCAGATCGATCTTGCGCAGATAGCTCTTCGTGAACGGAACCAGCACCTCGCCCTTCGCGCCTCGCACCACCAGCAGCGGCGCAGCTCCCCCGCTGCGGTCCACGTTCTCAATCTCGCCCACGGTCGCCGCCTCCGCGCCCGCCACATCCACCAGCAGGCATCCGATCAGGTCGCCGACGTAAACCTCGTCCTCGCCGAGCGTGGCTCGCTCCTCGCGCGGAATCGCGACAATCAATCCCTTCAGCGCCTCGGCCGCCGTGATCGAATCCACTCCCGCAAAATGCAGTACCACGCCGCCCTTGTGCAGCCAATGGTTCAGCAACTCCACCTGCCGCGGCGCCGCCACAGCCGGCCGCGCAGCCGCTGCCGCAGACACATCTCCAGCCAACAGCCAAAGCTGCTTTCTCTCTTTAAACTTGTCGGGAAAGTCAGTCAGAATCTCGGCGAAGACCTCGCCCTTGCGCCCCTGTGGCTTGCGAATCCGCGCCAGCCACACCCATTGCTCGCTCGGCTCCGGCAAGAGCTACCTCCGGCCGCCGGAAAAAACGTCGGCGCAATCGAAAGCCATCTCAGCCTTCGTCGTCCTCTTCCAGAATGTCGAGCGTGTAGCGGTGATGCAGCTTCATGCTCACCGCTCCCAGAATGGTGCGCACTGAGCGGGCTGTGCGCCCCTGCTTGCCAATCACTTTGCCCACGTCCGGCGCCGCCACGCGCAGTTTGAGAACAGTGTTCTCATCCCGGTCCACCGCTTCCACTTCCACGGCGTTCGGCTCATCCACAAGAGCCCGCGCAATCTCGCGGACCAATTCGTCTACCTGCACCATATCGACTTGGGTCATGATCGTGCCTCTGACCTTCTGCTTTAAAGTGAATTGATTAGTTCCGCGAATCGTATCACTTGAGACCAGCCGTGAGCAAAGATTTCTGGCTGGGCTTTCAGCGTCACATCCCGAGTCTTGACCCGCTCAAGCCGGCCAGATCAGGCGGCCGCGGGGTCCGGAACCTGGGCTGCTGCGGCGTCCGCTGCGGACACAGGATTCTTCGCCACGATCTTTTCCATCGTCGGCGAAAGCTGCGCGCCTTTGCTGCGCCAGTACGCAATCCGCTCGTGCTTCAGGTTCACGCTGGCTGGGTTGGTGCGGGGATTGTACGTGCCGACAACCTCGATGGAGCGGCCATTGCGGGCGCGGTCCTTCTCAATCACGACAATGCGGTAATAAGGCTGTTTACGGGCGCCTACGCGCGCCAAACGAATCATAACCACGATGAATCAATTCCTTTCGGCTTCCAGAACTTGAATGACAGTATCCAGGGATTTTCCCGGCCGGCCTATATTCTGCATCCGCCCTTTTGGAGCGGGTGTCGCAGAGGTGATCCGGCCCGGCAACGGCCGCACAAATACCCCGGCCGCACACTTCGCAACACTTAAGTATCGCCGAAACGGGTCGTTTGAAGCAAATTGCCGGCCCCCTCGCCCGCACTCACACCAATCCTTGATTTCCTTCTCCCCCGCAATCGCAGCATGCATCCACCCCCTCCACCTGCATCCGCCCCTTCAGCTTGTCATCCCGAGGAGGTCGCCGGGGCGACCGACGAGGGATCTGCGGTTGCTTTTCA
>Ga0335085_10013005_pt1 | contig 12217 bp, 8 predicted proteins | sample Lox_Sample_45_FD_206712 | JGI IMG/M metagenome (GOLD analysis project Ga0335085, IMG submission 206712) | Soil microbial communities from Loxahatchee National Wildlife Refuge, Florida, United States - Lox_Sample_4.5 | ecosystem: Environmental > Terrestrial > Soil > Wetlands | place: USA: Florida...
CGGAGATGTGATTACCGGGGTGCAGTCGATCTTCACCAGGCTTAGCGCGGCTTGCGGCTTTTCCGTTGCCGATCGCGCCAAGCTGACGCTGCCGGGCGCCTGGGAAATTGCGCGCAAAGGCGCACCAAAGAACTCGCCAATTCAGTGGAACGATTCCGGCACCCTGCGCGTGGCCGGCGAAGTCCCGGGCGGCACCATCGATCCGGGCGGCATGGTTTCTGCGCTTGCCCAAGCCGCGGAAAATCTCGGCGCTGCTATTTTCGAGGATCATTACGTCGAGCGCATCGACTGGACGCAGCCGATTCGCATCGAAATCTCACATGGCCGCAGGATTCGCGCCGCAAAAAAGCTACTCGCCGCCACGAATGCGCTCTCACTGGACATGGCTGGCTACGGCAACGATGCCTATCCGAAGCTCACACTCGCCGTCGCGACGGCACCCATTTCCGATGAAGCGCTCCACGCGATTGGCCTTGCCGAACGCAAACCTTTCTACACAGTCGATTTTCCCTACCTCTGGGGACGCGTGTGCACCGACAATTCGATCGTCTGGGGCGCGGGCCTCGTCGATCCGCCGCCGTCGCGCGATCTCGGGCAAGTCGATGTGGCCGACGCCGAATCACAAAGGCTCTTTGCATCGATGGAGAAGCGAGTCCGTGGATTGCATCCGGCGCTTCGCGAGGTGCAATTCACGCATCGTTGGGGCGGCCCTATCCTTTTCCGCGAAGGCTGGCTGCCGCCGGTTCTCGACTGGCATCCCGCAAGCCGCGACGCAATCATTCTCGGCGCGTATACAGGCCATGGCGTCGCTCTCTCCTCTTACCTCGGCTCATGGGCCGCAGAAGCGCTCCTCGGCCGCCGCGAATTGCCCAAATGGGCAAAGCTGCGGCGATAACCCCTGAATCGTAACTAGCATCGAAGACCGAAAACCTGCATTCTAATCTTATACAGTTGAGGAGGTTTTGCAGGGCTCGTGTCTTCCTGGTCTGAAATCTGGCAGTTAGCCGTCCAGTCGCTGCGCGCCAATAAATTGCGCGCGGCCCTAACGATGCTCGGCGTAATCATCGGCAGCGCGTGCATCGTGCTGGTCGTTACGGTGGCGCTCACCGGCAGCCGCTATATCAATGGCCAGATCGAAGCCATCGGCTCAAACGTGATCCACGCCTCGCTCGAGCAGGGGAACACGTCGAAAACCGTCACGCTCGCCGACCAGATCTCGCTTGGCGACATGGACGCGATCCAGCAGCAAATACCCGAAGTCGTCCACGCGTCGGGAACCAACGATTTTTCGATGACGGTGATCGCAGCCGGAAAGACGATTCCCGTCGGCATGATCGGCGTTACCGGACAGTTTCAGGCAATTCGGCAACTGGTCGTAACCAAGGGCCGCTACTTTGACGATGACGACTTCAACTCCGTCAGCAAAGTCTGCGTGGTGAGCGAACATCTTGCCGATCAAGCCCTGGACGGAAGCCCGATTGGCAAGACGCTGCACATCGGCGAGTTGAATTTCACGGTCATCGGCGTTTTCCGCGAACGCCAATCGACCTTCGGCCAATCGGAAATTCGCCAGGACTCTGTGCTGGTTCCGTTTCCCCTAATTAAGTACTACACGGGCGACGAATATATCGTCACGCTCTATGTACAGGCGGATAATCGCGAGGATGTGGATCGGGTGACCGAGGAAGTATCCGCGCTTCTGAAGAGTCGGCACCGCCCCGAAGTGACGTACTCCGTGGAAAATCTCACGTCGATCCTCGAAACCGCGCGGAATATTTCCTGGGCCATGACGGTCGTGCTGCTCTTTGTTGCCGCACTGGCTCTCTTGATCAGCGGCATCGGCATTATGAACATCATGCTCGTCAGCGTGACTGAACGAACGCGCGAGATCGGGATTCGCAAGGCTCTGGGTGCACGGCAGAGAGAGATCCTCTGGCAGTTTCTGCTCGAGGCCATTCTGATCAGTGGGATTGGCGCGTCGGTGGGCGTTGGGATCGCGGTGCTGATGCGGTTTGCCGCGGAAACAGCCCTGCAGGTTTTCCAAGTGCCAACCGAGGTTCCCATTCCCATCTCGCCGCTGTCCGTACTCGTGGCGTTTACGGTATCCTGTGCAACGGGCATTCTCTTCGGTTATCTGCCGGCCAACAAAGCGGCACAGCTTCAGCCTGTGGAATCTCTGCGCCAGGAATAAGAGGAACGCAAGACCTTGTGCGGCATCGCCGGATTCACGCATCGCCATCATGCGCCTGATCCTTCGCGGATCGAAGCGGCCATCCGGACGCTGATCCATCGAGGCCCGGATCAACAAGGCGTGTTCCGCTCGAATTTCGCATCGATGGGGGCTGCGCGGCTCAAGATTCTCGATCTTGAGTCGGGAAATCAGCCGATCACTTCTCCTGACGGCGACTGCACGATCGTCTTCAACGGCGAAGTCTACAACCATCTGGAAGTTCGGCGCGAATTAGAGGCGCTCGGTCATCGCTTTCATTCCCACTGCGATACGGAAACCGTGTTGCACGCATTTCTTCAATGGGACACACATTGCTTCGCACGTTTTCGCGGCATGTTTGGCGTCGCGCTGTGGACGGAGTCTGCAAAACGGCTGGTTCTCGCGCGCGACCGAATGGGAATCAAGCCCGTTTATATCGCGCGCCTCGGTGATGATCTTTACTTCGGCTCGGAATTAAAAGCGATCCTCGTGCATCCCGAGATTCCCCGGCAGCTCAGCCTGGCAGGCCTGGATTGTTATCTCTCGCTCAACTATGTCCCGTGCCCGTGGACGCTCGTGGAAGGAATCGAAAAACTTCCGCCGGGTTGCTGGCTCGAGTGGCGCGACGGCGCAGTTCGTTCGGATTCGTATTGGAAGATTCCGCACCAGAATCCCCGCCGGATCTCGATGGACGCGGCTCTCGAAGAACTCGACGCACTGCTGAAGCAATCCGTCGGCGAACATCTGCTCTCGGACGTTCCGCTTGGCGTCTGGCTCAGCGGCGGCATGGACTCCTCGACAATTCTCCATTACGCGGCGCAGGCCTGCCCCTCCCGGCTGAAGACGCTTTCCATTTCCTTCCGGGGGCGCACGTTTGACGAAACGCCTTACATTCGCGCCGCTGCATCGCACTACGGCACGGATCATTCCGAGTTTGACTTGAATCCCGAAGAAAACCTCACCGGTGCAATCGAAGAGTTTGCCTATTTCTCCGACGAGCCCACGGCGGATGCAGGCGCTCTGCCGGTCTGGTTTCTCTCGAAAATGAGCAAATCGCAGGTCACGGTGGCGTTGAGTGGCGATGCAGGGGACGAGCTCTTCGGCGGCTATCTCACCTATCGAGCGAATGTCATAGCGGCGCGCATCCGCTGGATGCCGCGACCGGCGCTGCGAATAATGCGATCCCTGCTGCAGCATTGGCCCGTTTCCGACGAAAAGATCAGCCTCGAATACAAAATGAAGCGCTTCCTGGACGGCTGCCTCATGTCGCCCGAGCGCGCGCACGTCTATTGGAACGGGACGTTTGCCGACTCGGAGAGGCAAGCGCTCGTGAACTCCGCATTGCCGCAATCGCTCTCCGGCATATTAAACGGGCTTCGCGGCTGCTTGCCCGGGAGCGACGGGGTCGCGCCGTATCTCTGGTTCGATCAGCGCTATTACCTGCCGGACGATATTTTGATGAAGGTCGACCGAATGAGCATGGCTCATGCTCTCGAAGTCCGCCCGCCCTTTCTCGATCACCGCATCGTGGAATTTGCCGCAGGGCTGCCGACTTCGTTTAAAATACAGGGCTCGCGACAAAAAGTGATCCTCAAGCGGCTGATGCGCGAGAAGCTGCCGAAATCGATTTTGACGCGCGCAAAGACCGGCTTCGATATTCCCGTGCATGACTGGTTTCGCGGCGCCCTTCGGCCGCTGCTGCTGGAAACCCTCGCGGAGGGTACTGTCGCTCACGGCGCGCTCTTCCGTAAGGGCGCGATTGACGGATTCGTACGAAGACATCTGGAGAGAAAGGAAAACCTCGGGTACAACCTGTGGGGCCTACTAATTCTGTTTTTGTGGATGAAAAGGTGGCGGATCCAAACGACGCCCATTTGCGCGCCGAAACCGTCGTTGCCGGAAAGCGTTCTCACCTCTACCTGATTGTCGTTCTCATCGCCAGCGCCATTTATCTTGGCTGCATCGTTGCGCCGCCCTATTTGATGGACGACGTGGACGCCGTGCAAGCTTCGATTGCGCGTGAAATGCTCGTCACGCGCGATTGGGTTACCCCGCACATCGATGGCATCGCGTTCCTCGAAAAGGCTCCGTTCGTCTACTGGGCGATGGCCGCTTCGATGAAGACGTTCGGCGTGCACGATTGGGCGGCGCGCCTCCCCAGCCTGCTTTTCGTAATCCTGCTCTGCTGGTTGACCACGGCATACGGTTTTTGGGCGTTCAAGAGCCGTGCGGGTTTTTATGCGGGATTATGCATGGCCACGTGCATCGGCCTATTTCTGTTTACGCGCATCATTCTGCCGGACGTGATGCTCACTTTCACGATCGCGCTCGCATTTTGGTCGTTCCAGCGCGCGCTCGACGACGATGAACAGAATCCGCGCCTCTGGGCGTTTCTCCTGGCAGCGAGCCTTGGGTGGGGATTGCTCGTAAAGAGCATGATCGCGGTCGCGATTCCGGTCGGCGGCGGTATCGCGTATCTCATCGCCACACGGCAATTCCTGTTGCGGCGCACTTGGCAGCGGCTGCGTCCAATTAGCGGCGCGATTGTCATGTTCGCGGTCGCGGCGCCTTGGCACATTCTTGCGGCCATTCGCAACCCGCCCTTATGGGCCTGGACGTTCAAAAGCGGCCCGGGCATGTACCACGGCTTTCTATGGTTCTATCTCATCAACGAGCAGGTATTACGTTTCCTGAATTTGCGCTATCCCCACGATTACGACACGTTTCCGCGCCTTTATTTCTGGCTCTGCCATCTTGTCTGGCTCTTTCCCTGGAGCGTCTATTTCCCGGCGGTATTCAAATTAGCGTATCGACCCAAGGGCCCTGAGGATCGCGCCGCCCAGACGCATCTCCTCGCCCTTTGCTGGGCGGGCTTCGTGCTGATCTTCTTCACGTTTTCCACCACACAGGAGTATTACTCGATGCCGTGCTATCCGGCATTCGCGCTCCTGCTCGGATCGGCGATGGCATCGGGCGGCGCATGGGTACGCCGCGGGTCGCGCACGCTTGCCGCAATCGCCGCGTGCTGCGCGGTTGCCGTGATCGTGATTCTCTTTCTCGATCGAAACGTCGCCACGCCCGGCGACATCGTTTCCGCACTTACGTCGAATCCGCAGGCTTACAAGGAATCGCTCGGCCACATGGAGGATTTGACGCTCAGCTCGTTCGCTTACCTGCGGTTGCCGCTCGTAATGGCCGGGATCGCCTTTCTGGTCGGAGCCGTGGGCACGCTGTTTTCGACGGGACGCCGCGCGTTTCTGGCCGCGGCGCTGATGATGATCCTCTTCTTTCATGCCGCCCGAGTGGCCATGATCTCCTTCGATCCGCTGCTCTCCTCGCGCCACCTCGCCGAGGCGTTTCTCCATTCGCCGGATGGCACGATCATAGCGGAGGGCCACTTCTTCGATTTTTCGTCCGTGTTCTTTTACACGCAGCGGACGGGATTGCTTTCAACGAACAGCCACGGGCGGGTGAACCTCGAGTATGGGTCAAATGCTCCTGGCGCGGCTAAAGTCTTCGTCGACCATTCGCAACTGGCAAAGCTCTGGAATGGAAGTGGGCGGTGCTATCTTTTCGTGACGGACGGCAGTGTGGACGCTTACCGGGCAATTGTCGGTGCGGACCACATGTACGCAGTGGCATCGCGCGGAGGGAAATCCCTGTTTACAAACGAGCCGCTCCCCGGCGGCGCCGTCTCCCTCTCTCAAATGCCGCGTTAGAAAGACCGATGACTAGAGCTTTTGCGAAGACGATTGCAACCGTGCCTTCGCAGCACCTATTACGAATGTAGTTCTCCAACTTCGTGTCGAGAAAGCGCACGCCCCAAAATCGCCGATAACGCAGTTTTCTAATCGCAACTCACAAGAATTAAAAATCGTCGTAACTCCATGAAAACAAACGAGAGGCCTCTTCATAATCGCAGTCAAAAAGCCGTTTTTCAAAACCAAAGCTACTCGCCAAGCGTAGGCGCTTCCTGCATAACGGCGCTTTCGACGGCCTCGGCCTGATTGGTCACCGGAATCAACAGGCCATGGCGAATTTCGTATTCGCCGCCGCGCCACCGGAAGCGGTGCACCGCGAAGCTCGCAAACCAAAGGCAAAGAGCCGCCAAATCCCAAAGCGGGACCATCCACAGCTTCGTCCAAAGATCACGCCGTCCAAGGCCGCGTATGCCGATGATCCAGGTCATCGCGACGCGCATCGCCAAGTACAACGCGAAATAGCCGAAAGCAACGGCAGCCGAATTGGCCATCAGCATCGCCAGAGCCAATCCCAGAAGCCCCTGCGTAAACAGCAGCCCGAAGTGGCCCCATGGCCGAATGCTTCGCATTTCGATGATCCAGCGCAGCCGCTTGTGCAGAAGGTCGCGCACCGAACCATAGTCCGCCACAACCTGAATGCAGTATGGCAGCAGCTCAACCTTGTAGCCCTGCTTTGCGATCAACTGCCCCACAAGAAGGTCGTCCGCCGGCCGGTCGTCAATGGATTCGTACCCGCCGAAACCCATCAGCCGCTCGCGGGTTGTGGCAATCGTCGGCCCGAGAGTGAACTTCACGTCTTCGAGCTTCCAGTCGGTCAGAATGCCCGCATAGAACTCCGAGACCATGCTGATCGTCTGCAGATGCTGCGTGAAAGCTACGTCTCCCGATTGCAGGTAAAAACAGGTGACCGCGCCGGTCGCGGGATCGGCCAACGGCGCGACGAGCGTCCGCAGGTAGTCCGGCCGCACACGAACGTCGCTGTCATTGATGACCAAATATTCGTGCTCCGCCTCGTCCGTCAGCCGACCGAGCTTCGCCACTTTGTCGTTTGGGGCGTTACTGCGCGAGCCGAAGAGCACGCGGATGCGTGTATCCGGGAAATCGCTCCGAAGTTGCGTAATCACCGAATAGACAGGGTCTTCGGGGCCATCGATGCAGAACACGATCTCATAGTCCGGGTAATCCTGGACGCAAAGGCTGGCAAAGTTTTCGTATGCATCAGGATCGCTGCCTCGGACGGGTTTCAAAATGCTGACGGGCGGTGTAAACTCCGGCTCTCGCGTGTTACGCGGTGATGACCGCCCGGCAGAATCAAAAAATTTCCAGGAACTGAAAATCGACAAGGCGTAATAGAGCAACGGGGTGAGTGTTAGAAGCAGCAAAAACACACGAAACGTACCGATGGACATGCGCCCCCTGATGGACGGCCCCCTAAACGTCCCCTCATATATCGAGGCGTTTCGGGCTCCACGCCGTCCGTAATCTTTACGGTGTGCGCGGAGCATATCAGAATTCCCGTTTTGAGACAAAGAACCTATGCAACTTTCTGGGCGACACTGGGTTAGGCAGTGATTTGCCCGTCTTTCGCTGAGAAGCGCCGAACCGCCCTCGCTCGAACTTCGGGCGTTTGCTGCTATTATCGGTTGACGTGGCGAGCGCGCCGACTGGCTCGCCTTGTCCCAAGGAGGAGACATGAAGATTGCCGTGCTAGGGGGAGACGGATACTGTGGCTGGGCCACGGCTCTCTACCTTTCGCAAAAGGGGCATACCGTAGCGATTGTTGACAGCCTCATCCGCCGCCACTGGGATAACGAGCTGGGCGTGCAGACGCTGACGCCGATCCGCACGCTTCCTGAGCGGCTCCGCGCATGGCAGGAAATAAGCGGCAATACGATTGAATCGTTCGTTGGAGACATCACCGATTACGAATTCCTCGCGTCCTTCATTCGCGGATTCGGACCCGATGCCGTAATTCATTTCGCCGAGCAGCGTTCGGCGCCCTACTCGATGATCGACCGGCGGCACGCAGTCGGCACGCAGGTGAACAACGTGGTCGGCACGCTGAATCTGGTGTTTGCGCTGCGCGAATTCTGCAGGGATTGCCATCTCATCAAGCTGGGCACGATGGGCGAATACGGTACTCCGAATATCGATATCGAAGAGGGGTACATACAAATCGAACACAACGGCCGCAAGGACGTGCTGCCGTTTCCGAAGCAACCCGGCTCGTTCTATCACTTGTCAAAGGTTCACGACAGCCACAATATCGCGTTCTGTTGCAAGATTTGGGGATTGCGCGCCACAGATCTGAACCAGGGCGTCGTCTATGGCACGGTGACGGATGAAACCCTTCTTGACGAACGACTGATCAATCGGTTCGATTATGACGAGGTGTTCGGCACGGTCCTGAACCGCTTCTGTGCGCAGGCAGCCATTGGGCATCCGTTGACCGTCTACGGCAAAGGCGGCCAGACGCGCGGCTTTCTCGATATTCGTGATACGGTGCGCTGCATTGAGTTGGCCTGCCTCAATCCGGCTGCTCCCGGAGAATTCCGTGTATTCAACCAGTTCACCGAGCAGTTTTCCGTGCTGGATTTGGCTATGGCCGTGCAAAACGCCGCCAAGGAATTGGGTCTCAAGGTGAAAGTCGATCACCTGCCCGATCCGCGCGTCGAGGCGGAAGCCCACTATTACAATGCCAAACATTCCAAGCTGGTCGACCTGGGACTTCGGCCGCACCTGCTCTCGGGTTCCCTGCTCGACTCGCTGATGAATATCGCGATCCGCTACAAGGACCGCGTGGACGTCTCGATGATGATGCCTCAGGTAAACTGGCGCAACGCAACCAACGAAAGGAACCGCCCGGTGGCACAGACGACTGCCGCAGCGAAATAGCAGGATATGCTCTCGGAGGCTCTGGTGCGGTCAGTCCGCCGCGGGGACGCCGGCAGCCCTCGGCACGGCGGGCACGAGTTCGCCGTTGCGAATGTAATACCTGGCTCCGCGCCAGCGTACCGTTCTTTTGGCGAAGCTAGCAATCCAAAGGCAAAACGCCATCGCATCCCAAAACGGAATGAGTGGTATCTGCCTCCACAAACCCTTTTGCCGTAGGCCCCATTGGCCGATCATCAGCATCATGGCAGTCCTCAAAACCGCATAGGCGCCCAGATAAGCGCCGGCGACTGAGAGCGCAGGATAAACTGCGATCGCCACGAACGACCAGAAAAGGCCCTGCGTAAAGATCAGCCCCAAATGCCCCCATGGCCGCATGTGCCGCATCACCACCAGCCACCGTAGCCGCTTGTGCAGCAAGTCAGAGATAGAATGATAGTCGGCCACGGCCCCGATGCAGTAGGGAATAAGCTCGACTCGATAGCCTTGCTGCGCGATCAATCGCCCGACCAGCAGATCGTCGCCGGGTTGATTTTCTATGGCTTCGTAGCCTCCGAACCCGGCGAGGCGCGCACGCCTGGTGGCAATCGTGGGCCCCAGCGTGAACTTCACGCCGTCGAGTTGGCGCGCTGTCAGAATCCCTGCATAGAAATCGGACATCATCCCGACGGTCTGAAGATGTTGCGCCGGCGTATGTTCCTTCGCATGCGCATAAAAACACGTCACTGCGCCAACCTGGGGATCGGCGAGCGGCGCAACAAGCGTCCGGAGATAGTCCGGCGAGACGCGCACGTCGCTGTCGCTTATGACGAGCGTCTCATAGCGCGCTTCCGATGCGAGGCGCGCGAGACGCGCCACTTTGTCGTTGATCGCGTCGCGGCCGGATCCGAAGATCAGACGAATATTGCGCTCGGGAAAATCCCTCATGAGCTTTTCGAGAACGGGCGCCGCCGGATCGTCACGGTTAACGCAAAAAAGGATCTCGTACTCGGGATAATCCTGGCAGCAGAAGCTCGCAAAATTCTCGTATGCTCCCGGATCGAGCCCGCGGACCGGCTTCAGGTTGGAAACCGGAGGCACGTAGCCATCCGAGGGGCGCGCACGGACGGATGGATCGCCGAAAAATCGGCCGATGGCGTAGATGGCGATGGCGTAATAGACAAAGGGGGAAATACACACAAAGAGTGCGACGTCCCTCGTGAGCGGAAACCCGGCTTGCATGCAATGATTGTTACACGATTGCAGGCCGGAAAATCGGCGGAGTTTTACAAACGAATCATCGCATGCGAATCGCCTGTGGCATCCGCCCTTATTGCAGGCGGGGGCGGAGGTTCTCGGCAAATCGGTCGAGCTGTCCCGGCGGGACGATGGCGATGTGCTGATCGTCGAAGAGCCGCTTGACAAACTCGTGCCGCGTATTCCCCGTTACCGGATCCGTCTCGGTGAGCGCGACAAACTCCGCGTGCCCCACGCGCCGCCGGATGCATTCGGCCGTGTAGGCGAAGACTTTTGCTCGTGTTGTATCGCCCTTCAGCGGCACGATCTGCATGTAGCCGCGAGTACCGTTGAAGCGATAGCCGTAGTCGATTTTTAACGGGTCGCCTGCCTCGGTGAACTCATCGATGCGGATTCTCTTTTCGAGGCGCGCAAGAATATGCCGCCGCCGAAAGACGTCGTCAATGCGCTTGCGGATCCACTGCGCAGTGGTTTCGATCACTCCCGATCGGGCGGTGCGGGGGACCGCAACCTGCTCGCGGAAGAGCCGTTCGAGTTCGGTGTCGAAGTCGTCAGCAAGAACGCTCTTATTCGGGCCGAATTGCAATGTGGTTGAAAGCGACTGATCGAGCTTTTCGAGGTACGTGGATACCTGCTCAGGCGGCCCTTGCAATCGCGCTTCGAATTCGCCCGGCAACGAACGCAACAGGCTTACATCGACGCCGGGGTGCAGCCGCCGCACACGCGCGATCTCGGCATCTTCCTCGATGAAGCGAATTTCGCGGCGCGGATTTGCCCTGGCCGCGCCGTTGGAAACCTCTTCAAGCAGCACGGCCACGTTCACCCATTCATCGCGAACCAGATTGGGCACATATCGCAGGATGCGGTAACGGCAATTCAAAAGCGTCTCTTCAGGCATCGTTCACTTCCAGTTGGAAAAAGGTTGGGCGGAAGACTTCCAGGCTGAAATAATCAGTTCACGCACGAGAGTCCGGCGCCGGCTGAAGTGCTCGATCATCTTTTCGAGCGCGTCGTAGTCGGAATTGTACCACTCGGGCGGAACCTCCTCCGCGATCGCGCCCAGCGCGGCTAAGTCCATTCTTTCGATTCGCGTCAGCCAGGGTTCAAACGAATCGATTCCTCGCACGCTCTCATAGACGCAGTGCCGCGCATACAGCCCGCGCAGCGGCGCGTCCGGAAAATTCCATTCGCCCGCATTAAAGCAGAAACCGTTGTCGATCATTTGCGCTTCGTAGCGCGCCTCGCCGGCGCGCCGGAAAAAGATGGCCTGCCGCCCGTTCGTGTTGCACGTCCATTTGTCGAAAGCCAGCATGCCGCAAAAGTCGCGTAGATTCTTCACCTCGCGCAATGCTTCCTCGGGAAGGAAATCGTAGACGGCACACTCAGCCGGCGAAGCGCTGGGATACCGCGAGGCAAATTGCAAGCCTCCTTTGTATGGCGTTCTTCCACGCCCTAACTGAATCACCATTTCGTCCGAGTTTTCAATCAATGTTTGGCGCACCTCCACGACTGCGGCGGGCGGCGCCGGCAAACCCAGTCTCTCCGCCACCCTCGTTCCAAGCAATTCATTCACCAAAATTCGCATCCCCTGCGGGTTGTTCTGAAACTTCACCACGTAATACCCGCCATCCGCGCAACGCATCAGTTGCGCCTGCGCACCACCTCGCATTCTGCGGATCTGCTCAAGCGCTAGTGGCATCGAACGTCGTATGCTAACGGCCTCGGTTGACTCCCCGCAAGCGAAACGTCTCCTTTTTGGAACTCATTCCTTCCCTTTCTGGGCGATGTCGGCACAGAGTATGCTCCTTGCCCGCTGCGCCAATTGACGATCGAATCGCCGCGATCTAACATCGCAGCGCTCTCTTCAAAGGGACGTGCCTAAATCCGTTCGTGGGAGGCGATATGTTTCGATTCTCTGCAAAGGCTGCCGCAGGCTTGCTTTTTCTGCTTACGGGGCCGGCAATCCTCCCGCCCTGCGCAAGCGATGACCCGCTATTACCCTCCACGGGCAGCGCCAACCTCTATTCCATTTGGAAAGAGGCCGGACGTTCTGCTGAGTTGCACATCTATTCAAAGGGAGGCCACGGCTTCGGCATGCATAAGCAGGGGCTGCCGATTG